>JAABUM010007231.1_pt1 | contig 10350 bp, 16 predicted proteins | sample 5559161 | NCBI WGS metagenome assembly JAABUM01 (sample SAMN10711868, study PRJNA513369) | rock metagenome | isolation source: Antarctica rocks | place: Antarctica: Victoria Land, Siegfried Peak nord | reverse complement strand
GCCTGCTCAATTTGAGCCGGGTCCATCTCCCAGATGATGTCCATGATCGTCTCCACCGGAAGCGACCCAACAGCCTGCGCAGCCGCTGAACCCTTCTCCGACAGCGACGTACGCGCCACGTTCGTGAAGTTCGCCGAAACCGTCGCCGGGTCAGAACGAGTGTCATCACCCGCGAACTCAAACCCCAACGCGATCGCACGAGACAACGCCCGGCCACCACCAATGAGGAAGTTCCGTACCTTCGCGACCATCCCAAAGTCAGCCTGGAACGCACCCTCCGCCGAACCCTGCACACCATCCGGGGTGAAGATCGACATCGGGGTACGCGTCACCGCAGCCAGCTTGAGGATGTCTGAGCGAATCGCGTTCAGAATGCCCGTCAGATCAGCCTGCCCCAGCTCGGCAATCTTCGAACCGGGCGGGATCAGGAGCATCCCATCAGGGCTCAACTGAAACAGGTCAGAGTAGTCAATGAGCTGCCCGGACTCGTCCCGCTCAGGCAACTGCTCGGCATCCGCGCTATCCGACTGCTCCAGGACACGTTGACGGAACGCCTGCATCGTCACAATCACCATCAACATCAGGTGAAGGTGATTCAAGCGGTCCAACAGGTCCGTGTGAAGCTCGAACTCGCCAATGCCGTTGCGGTTCTCGATGACCTGCACGGGGACAGCCTTCGACTGGTACGACTCCGACAGATACGGGCCGCCACCAGCCTCGGGCTGGACCGTGAAGTCATTCGGGGAGAACGACACCGGCGTCAACTTCACTGCACCAAACTGCCCATTCTCGCGCTCCTGCCTCGGCGCAACCTTCCGACCGCGGGTCGCAACAATCTTCTGACCAGGCAGCCACAAAATCGCAACATCCAACTCTTCATCAGAGTCGTGAAACAGCTTAAAAGCCGCACGTTGCACGCCACGGCGCACCGGGTCGGGTGCCGTGATCAACGTCCGCGGGTCCTCCCACGTGATAACCGCAGCCTCACCCTCAGCATCCGGGGAAGACGTCACAAAATAGGACCGGCCAAACTTGAACGCGCACCGCGTCGCATCCGAAAACTGGATATCCAGGTCGTTCGCGAGAACAGTCCGCCACGCCTCCGTGTCACCAGAGACATCCTTGTCAGCAGCCGTCATGATCGCCCGCAACCCGACACGCTCAGTCGGCGCATCCACCAACAGCGCAGCAAAGTTCGTGTGCGACATCTGCTGAAAACGGTAGAACTTCGTCCGCGTCTGCTCCGAACCCCACGCCAACGGCGGAGTACCCGAGTAGTACGCCTCCAACGTCGCGAAACGCTGCCGGTCGCCCTCCAGGCGGTCATACAACCGTTTCATCCACCAGCCCGCGGAACCCTGCACAGTGACATCAATCATGCAAGGGCTCCTCTCATCGGGCGCGGATCACGTAAGCCTGCTTTTTCTTGGCGCCAGCGCCAGATGCAACGGCATCAAGCCGGGCCTGCCAAGCAAGGACCGCCGCAACGGCGGCATCAATTTTGTGGACCGAGTAGTCCGAAGGCTTACCCAGCGCGAGCTTCGTGTGAGACAACCGTCGGCGAGCATTCAGTAGGTGCCGGGTCAGTCCGTACTCACCGGAGAACGTCAGATCCTGATTACGGATCGCACCCTCCAGCGACTCAATCGCTGCCTGCCCCTGCGTGGCGCGGCCACCAGTCATCCACCACTCGAATGGGTGATCGCGGCGAGCCCTCACCTTGACCTTCGACCCATAGAGGGCCTCCCACGCATTCACATGCGAGCGCCAGTCCTTCGCCGGGTCTGCGTAGAACCCGACGACATTGAAGCGCGTGAAACAGTCCCGCAGGGCCGCCTCAATCTCCACGATGTTCGGCTCCCACGTGTCCCACTCATGGGACTTGCTGTCGTCGGCCTCCCAGATGCCGATCTCCCATAGGTGACCATCCGAAACGCGGCAAGCAATCAGCGCCGTAGCATCCGGCTTGCCCTTCGCGCGACCACGAGAACCATCAAACCCGAGCGTGATCGCCTCACCCGCCGCAGCGACCTTCGCCGGATCGGCAATCGCAGCCAGTTCAGGTTGCGACAACCACGAATCCGACGCATGAGTGATCTGGTTCAGGTAGTCAGACACCGATTCCTGCGCCGACTTGCCAGGGTCCCAAATGTCCGCAACTAGCGCGTCCAAATCGACGTGACCGGCGGCGCAGGAAGGTTCGTGAATGACGCACCCATCAGCGTGCCCAGACGAATCGCCGTACGACACCCGCAAACCAGCGACCAACGACTCACGATCAGACAAGATCGTCTCCGGTGGGGCCTCGCGATGGTCATACAGCAGACTCTCCGACTGGCTGCGGCCCTCACGGATTGACGCAGCGAACTCGGCCGACGTCTCCGCCACCGAACCCTCACCAGGGATATACGCATTCGGCGACTCAAGCGTTCGACCACCATTTTTAGCGGTATTCGTGCGAAGCTTCGACGCCAAGCGTGGGCCACCGTTACTCGGTACCCATTCCTCAGTTTGGTCAAGCACGCAGAAAACGGCCGGCGCACCCTTCACCGTCCGCCCAGACGCCGTTATCTGCTTGATCTGACCACGCGGCAAATTCACCATCGTGTCCAACGGCTCAAGCCCCGGATACTCATCCATGACCGGGCCATCCCGCAGCATCTCCAGCAGCGGCTGCCACGTATTATTCGTCTGCTCCTCAGACACCGCAGCGATATGCACCAGCGGGGTCCGCACCGTCGACCACGGACGGCCAACCGGCTGCCCCTCAGCATCCCAGCCATCGAACAGCACATCGGCCAGGGCCTCGACACACGCAAGGCCAGCCAACAGCGGACTTTTTCCCCAACCACGTGGCCTGCCCAGCAGCCCCCGCTGATACAAGAACCGCCCCGTCAGAGGGTCAAGCTGGTACCAGCGAAGGATGAAATCCTCTTGCTCGCGGTACGGCCGGAACGGCTCGTATGAGTCCTTCGCAGGGGCCGCGAGCATCTCAGTCATCCAGTCAATGACATACCAACCCAAGGTTGGCACCTCACCCGGAGCCGATGGCCTCCACGGCACGACTAAACAGCTTCGGTCAGCGGGCCCCGACGCGCACGAGACGACTTCCCAGGATCCTGACGCTTGCCGTCCTTCTCGTCAGCATCCGCAACCGTGATACGCAACCGAGCACGATCCTCCGGCGTCGCACCATACTTCTGCATCCGCAACCGCAGCTCAGAAGCCAGCGTGAAGGTCCGCTTCTGCATGAACTCATGATGCAGGACCGCGGTCGCCTCAAGCTCAGACCAATCCACCTCGGGAAGATCCGCGGCCAAGGGAGACTCAACCCACCGCTGCCACCAACGCAACGTCGCCGGGTGCCACACATCGCCATCCGGCAAAAGGTCGGCCGGCAACTGTCCAGGCTGCGAACGGAGAATAGAAATCACCCGACCACCGACAGGATCAGCATTGCGCCGAACCCGCTTCGACGGGTCCTTAGGTGCTGGGCCGCGACCTGCCATAGCAACCAACTCCTTCGGAATCGAAACTGTCCAGACCCGTACGGAACCCTAGAGGCAGTACGTCCCGGCGCAACGCGGAAGGCCCTTAGGGGTCCCCCGCCTGGGCCGTTGATCTTATCAGCGCAACCCTGGGTGAACCGAGCGTGTCGCCGGATGCGCGAGCTTTGCGTTGAGTGCGCGGAGTGCAGCAGTCGCTTCCTCACCGGTCTTGAGGGCGTGGTGTGCGCCGCATATCCATTGGCAGGCTTCTGACCGGTGGTCGTTGCGGTCGTTGATGTGGTCGCAGTCGGTGCCCTTGTTGGGGCATCTGTTGCCATCAGTGATGGTCTCGCATTGGCCGCCTGCGCGTCGTCGTACTTCGTCGCGTACCTGCTGCCAGTTGTGTGGTAGTTCGTCGCGGCGGTTACTGCTGGCCCACTTGCCACTCATCCGGGCCCGATGCGGTTACCGCGCATCTTGCCACCGTGCTCGACGCGGTAACTGTCAGACCCTGTGTGCTGTCCCGTTACCTCGTGGTGCCATTTGCTTACGGTGGCGTTGAGTATGTGGGGGTCTTGGATGTACTTGGCTAGCTCGTCGTGTAGTGCTTGCCATGGGTGCGGGCTGCCTGACCACTTGGCGAGACCTGGACCTGCAACCCAGTACTGGTGCAGCCGCTCGGATGCCTTGGCGTCGCCAGGTGTGATCTCGCGCCCTGCCACCATGTCGGCACCTCCAGCGGTATGTTTACTTCAACGGGTAGCCGACGTATACCATCATCAGCTCACCGTTGCTCACCTTGACGTCTGCCTCTAAATACGGCGGGGCGTCTTGGAAGATCCTGGCTGTCTGGTCGGTTGACGAGCGAACTTTCCAGCCAGACCACTCCAGCGCCTCAACCCGCTCTGGGTGTTGAGTTTTCATCCATGTCGGCCATTCGCTCATGACGCTATTTTAGCAGCGCTGAAGCCGACGAAGGATGTCTTTCGGCGATACGATGTGCGGATGACTGGTAAGGGTGACAAGGTGCGTTTCGGGATGTTCACGGCGGACCGTACGACGTTGTATGTGCGTAAGGGTTTCAGGGTGTCTAAGTTCCCGTTGCGTGGTTGCCGTGTGGGGTTTCAGGGTGGCCGGTCGTGGACGTCTGGTGGCCGTGGCCGCCGTCATACGAGCCGTTCCCAGTTCGTGCAGGTGGTCACGGGTGATGGTGAGGTGTTCACGGCTGAGGCTGGGTACCTGCGTAGTCGTGGCGCACAGCACTTCGTGACGCAGGTGAGTGAGTGGGTCAGGCGCGCTTAGTCAGCGCACGACGGGTGGTGCGCATTCGCAGATCCCGCGGTTGCATTGACAGCGGCAGTGTGCCTTGCACGCGTACCGGTTGAGGTTGCCTGCGTTGCGGGTCTCGGCGTCGGTGATGAGCCGCTTATTCGTGGCACCCATCGCACGGTGTCAGTTGGCTAGGACGTAATCGGACTGACGCTGCGGCTTGCTCCATGCCGTGTCGATGGCCTTGGCTGCCGCTTTGAACAGTCTGATGTAGTCGGCCAGTGTGGGCTCAGGCTTGGGCATCATGCCTCCTGTGGTCAGTACTCGGTGCGTGTGGCCCTAACGTATTGGCCGATCGTTTCGGTCACCGTTACGTTTTTGACCTGTTCGGCGATGCTGCCTGGCTTGATCGTCCATGCTTGGGCAGCTTCATCGTATTCGGCTTCGACGTCCAGGTTCAGGGTGCCGATGTGGTGCATGTCGCCGGTGCCGTATTGGGCGAATAGTTTGACGGGGATTGTTCCGAGGTCTGCCATCGCACCTCCCGTGAGTAGCGCGAACGCCAGGTCCCACGAAACCGCGGGTAGCCTGGCGTCACTTCCGGTTCGCCCTCAGGCGTCGGCATTGGTTTTAGCCTACACTGGGTTGCGCTGGTGACCTTTTGCGCCAGCCATGCCCCCGGACATTGCGTTGTCGCGGGGGTTCTCACTCCCCAAGCACGCCGTCAGTCGGGACGCTTGGCCGCTCGTGGCGGCATCGTCGTAGTCCCGGTGGCGGCGGCGAACATCCCGTGGAGTAGACGGGACGGTTATGGGGGTATGACAAAGCCCCCGGTTGTGAGCCCGAAGCTCTGACCGGGGGCGGACCGCAATGCGTTGGCACGGCGGCGGGGTTGTCATGCGTTGCACTCTTAGTCAACCGTCCGGATGCGAGTGTGTGCCGTTCAACGGCATGGCTCTGCCGTACCGCTATCGTCACAGATTGCTATGCGGGTGTCAATACCTGCCGCGCCAATGCCTCAAGGTAGACGCGCCGGGCCTTACTCGTAGTCCTCTGCTTGCACCCAATAACGTCAGTCTCATGGAAGCGCAACGGCTTAGCCCCACGCCTTACCGGCTCCAATTCGCCGCGCATTACCCACATGCGAACAGCCTGCGGCGACACGCCTACACGTGCCGCCGCTTCATCAGTCGTCAGAGTCAAGCGCTTTCGGCCTCTCGCTTCTCCAGTGCCCTCACCCAAATGTTATACCGACCGGGGCTGATCGAGGCGTGGCACTCGGTGCATGTCACATTCTCGTCACCACCAAAGTGCACGAGGCTGCATCGGTGGCACTCGGGGCACTCGATCCCGTTCATGCGCGCCATCTCTGCTCGCCACGGTGCCAGTGCGTGCGCTGCTGCCATTGCGTCGGCCAGTGCAGACCATGTGCCCTCGATGCCGTCCAAGTGCTCCATGCGTTCGACCTGCGCCCTGAGCCACGGGGCTGCCGTGTCCACCTTGAAGCGCGCCGGCGGTTCGGTCCATGTGTAGGTCTCGGTCATCTGCACCCACGACTTGCGCAACCTGCCCGGCATATCCCTGTCAGCTTGAGCCATGAGCCGCTTCGGTCCACGCATTCGGTAGTCCTCGACTAGCCGCTCGACAATCTCCGACAGCAGATCGCCGATGAGGGTCACGGTGTCGATGCACGCTAGGCGGATCGGGGTCTTGAGTTCGCCGCTGCCGTGGATCAGGTCGGCATCCCCTCGCGCTGCCGGTGCAGCCGCCATGCCCGCGGTCTGTTCGAGTAGGTGGCACTGCTCGGGAGCGTGCCGCAACATCTCGTCCAGGCGCTTGTGGCACGGGTAGCAGAGCCATCCATTCTCAGCTGGTCGCGGCAGGCATCCTCGGCATTCCTCGCGTGGGCAGTTGGACCAGTGGCGATCGCGCCGGGTGCAACCGCGGGCGCATGGCTTGAGATTCTGCTCGCCGGTCATCGGAGTTTCTCCTTGGCCCAGGCGGCGAACGCCGCTCTCAGTTCGGCGCGTTCATTGGCGTCTTTGGCCGCCTGGCAATAGCCGTCGAGTAGCGGGACCATCCGGACGTAACTGCGGTTCAACCTGCCCCATGCAGGGTCAGGGTCTCCGTATCCGACTGGCGGTCCGGTGATGTCCCAGTGGCGTGTCAGGAACTTGCGTCGGAACCATGACTCGTCGCACTCGTCCACTCGGATGCCCATCGGCTTGAAGACGGCCTTGAGGCGAGCGGCGTGTTCTGCCTGTTTGCGGTTCTCGCCGAGCTTGGAGATCAGCCAGCCGAGGCCGAGCACGACGTATATCGCCCACCAGATCCAATGTGCGCTCATGTGGTCTCCCGTGGCTTGTAGAGGTCGGCGTCGGTCATGTCGATGCCGTAGTGGCTGGCGATGAGACCCACGTTTTCGCACGGCCACTCGATCCCGTCGCTGCCGTGGTCGGCTTCGCAGTACCCGCTTCGTCCGGTGTGCAGGTCGAGGATCATGCGTGCCACGGGGTCGGTGAGCGCGGCCAGGTCTTCGATGGCTGACTCGATGCGGACCTGAGCTGCTGCCTGGCGTACCTCGCGCTCAGCTAGCTTCTGGGTGGCCTCGTATGTCATGGGTCCTTCGCGGTAGCCGTACCTGAGCTTGAGGTACCGCAGTCCCCGCGCGATGCTTTCAGCGGGGTCGCTATGCCAGCCCGGTGCTGCGGGGCGCACGTAGTGCAGGCGGTTCTCGTCGGTACTCATGATCCGGTGCCTCCTGGGTAGCCGTGCGCCTTGACGTACGCCTCGACGGCGCCGTTGAGGCTCTGCGTCCCGTCAGCGTTGGTGACCGTTGCGACGTACCTGCTGAACGACGTGTCTTCGTGGTCGGCGCGGGGCAACCGCGTGGTCGTCACGATCAGCGGCCACGGTGCGGCGCCCTGGTTGGCAACCCACTGACGGGCGAAGTCGCGCGTCTCGATCCCACCCGGTTGGGCCAGTTCGGGTGCGAACGTCCCGAGCAGCCGGACCGAGATTTCCTTGGTGTCGTAGAACCCTTGGTCGAGTACGACACGGATGGTGTCGCCGTCGTGCACGTCGATGATCTTGGCTCGTCTGTCCCACATGGTTAGCTCTCTTCGGTTGTGCGGTAGGGGTTGTGTTGCATTGCCTCGTCGGGGTTGCCTCGTCGCTGCCAGGGGTCGCCCACAAGGAATCCCTCATCCCATGCGTCGGCGCGTATCTGCCGGTCGCGCACAACATCACGAGCAGCGATGACGGCCATGAGAGCGTCGAGTAGGTCAATCCCGAAACTGATCCCGTCGTCGTCCATGCTCAGATCGGCGGCAGCGTGCCTCCACCCGTCTGAGTAGCCGGCGTAGTGGGCGTCGTAGGCAGGTTCGAGCGCACCGTTGAGCTGGTCGCGTAGGTTTGCCTGCTCGGGTGTCGGTTCGGTCATGGCGCTTCCCCGATCACAAGAAGCAGTGCAGGCACGAGGTCGTAGTCCACGTGTCGGTCGATGATGTGTTCGACCTTCGCGAGCTTGGCCAGCGCGTCATTCAATGCGACCCGGCATTCGCCTAGGTCATTGCAACGACGGCCATACGCCGTGCTCAGCCAGTCGAACTGGCCCTGTAGGACATCCCGCTCACCCTGCAATTCGGAGAGGCGAGTCCGTAATGCCTCCACGGTCTGCGGTGAGCTGAAGTGCAAAATCCGATAGATATTGCACTGGTCGATCTCACCGGGGCATCTGCTGTCGTTGACCGCTTCTGATGTGTCCGCAAGCTCAGCCCGTAGCTGCGCGATGAGCACGTCCTGGGGCGGGAAGTACGGGGTGTGCGCTTTGACCACGGGCATGAGCGCGTCCACATGAGCGGCGACGTGGCCCTCTTCGTAGTACTCGACGGCATCGGGCCGGTTGCAGTACTCCTCCAGCGCTTCGATCATCTGGTCTCGCAGGTCGTCAGCCACGGCGGGCTCCTTTGGCGTGCTCGGTCATGAAGTGGCGGTAGTAGGCCAGGTCGGTATCCGGGCCTTCGTGGGACCAGCCGCAGGGCATGACGACCGATCCGGGGTAGACGTAACCGACCGGCTGCGCTGACCCTTTGCCGGTGTAGCCGTCCGAGTGCCAGGTGATGTCGCGCCGCCAAAGGATGCGTTGGATGAGCCCTCGCACGTATCTAGCCACGGCGGGTCTTTCGGTTGTCCTCGAAAAATTTGGCAATGTCAGCACGCAGCGCCGCGATGATCTCGGCATGGTCACTGCTGAACAGGGAGGTATACACGTGGCCCTGATCGACATCGTTGCTGCCGGTGCACTCGTTGCGATGGTTCTCGGTGTGAGGGCAGCGCTTGTTGCCACATTTTGAGCACGTGACCATCATCCAGACGCGCTCACCTCGCCCTTCCAGGCAAGAGCGGCATCCACAGCCGCCCTGCGCTGCGTTCTGCGCCTCAGGCGTACTCGCGCACGTCTCGACGCTGGCAGGCCCGCAGAGAGCGTCCTGCGCCAGCTTGAGCGTCTCGGCACGGGTAAACACTCGCCCACCCCCGCGAACGTCAAGCTCGTCCACCTGAACGACATCGACAGATTCATCGAGGCCACCGTCGATGTGCGATAAGTCGCCATCTGATTCGCACCCCCTGAGGAGGTCGAATCCACGTGGGACGCCGAGTCTGCTTAGGCCAGGCGACTCGCACGGCACGGTCTGTCCGAACCCGGTGTGCCCGTCCTTGCAAACACAGTCGCCCAGCGCACAAGGCCTGCCCAAATCCGCAGCCTCGGCATCGGACGGCTTGTGGGCATCACGTAGTCCGTGCGCTTCCCAAAGGTGCCGGGTCGCTGCCGTTGCCGCGTCCCCGAGTGACCAGAAGATCGCCGTGTGTAGGTCCCGCTTCTCGCAGTGGTCCGAGCAGAGCCACGTGTGCATCTCGCCCGCGATGTGGTACGGCTTCACGGTGGTCATCACGCGGCCTGCACGTTCAAGGTCAGGCCGGGCGTCGGGTGCTTGTCACCACGGCGTATCACGGTCGCTTCAACGATGCCGTCGTGGTCATCGGGGATCACGCCTTCCTTCACCAAGGCGTCGATTGCCGCCTTGATGGTTGGCATCACATTCGGGGAATCGCTCTTGGCGTTCGTGGTCCGGTGCACGTACACGGTGATGACAACGGGCGGGTCAATACGGGGCATCTTGGCTGCACGGATGGCGGCCCGTGCGATCGCCTGCCAGTCGTTCATCAGTGCCTGGTGGGCGAAGTGGTTCTGGTGTGACCCGTTGAGGTTCCCGAACTTGGTACCGGTTGGTGCGTTGATCGTGACTGCTGCTGTCGTTGCGTGCACGGTGACGGTCATGCTGCCTCTTTCCTGATCGCTGGGAGGTGCCTGCGGACGGTGTGCACGTTGAGCCCGGTCATGCCTGCGAGGTCGGCGGGTGTGCCACCGGGGCAGGCTTTGAGGGCGACCCGGATCGCGTCGGGCGCGGACTGGCCGTCCCGGATCTGCCAGTACGGGGTTTCGAGGGTGGCGGTCGCGGGCCGGTTGGCTTTCTCGGCTGCTGCGAGGAACCGTGCGCGCACTGGCCAGGACATGCGCTGCCATGACGCG
>JAABUM010007230.1_pt1 | contig 10351 bp, 9 predicted proteins | sample 5559161 | NCBI WGS metagenome assembly JAABUM01 (sample SAMN10711868, study PRJNA513369) | rock metagenome | isolation source: Antarctica rocks | place: Antarctica: Victoria Land, Siegfried Peak nord | reverse complement strand
AACCACCACCGCCGGCACTCAGCCCTGGGCTACCAAGCACCCGCCCGATACGCTGCCACCTGCAACCACCAATAAAAACCAAGCGACTCTCACAAACCCTGGATCACTTCACGGGGTCCTGCCACGAGGAACTCCACCACAAGCGGCTGGTCGCTGACCCAGCGTTGCAGAATGTTGCGTTGAAGGTCATCACCAAGGGAGTTCCCGGACACCCGGCTGTAAGTCCCGGCGCACGGGCGCGGTGACATTCGGAGGCCGAGCCGTGATTCCGCGAGCTATGGCGCCTTGTTGGTGCCCTGCGATGGGGTGGCCACGACGGCGAACTGGGGGCAGGAGAAGTCTCTGGCCAGTAACCGCAGCATCGCCGCCAGCAGCGGAGCCCTACGGCTGCCCGGCGTGTTGAGCCGCTCCAGTCGCACGACGTCCCAGCCAGTGTCGCGGAACAATCGGCTGAGCGAGCGGCGTGTGAAGAAGCGCAGATGCGTGCGGTCGAGCACGCCTTGGTCTTGGTAGTCCCATCGGCCCATGATCAGGCCTAAAACGACGGGAGCGAAGCGCACGTTGGGCACCGAGGCGACCAGGGTTCCGCCCTGGCTGAGCATCGTTTCGGCGGCCTTGAGCAAGGGACCGGATTCGAGCACGTGCTCGATCACGTCGTTGAAGACGATGCAGTCATAGGTGCCCACAAACTTCGCCGGTGGCAGACCTTCGGGAAAGAGCCCCTGGAACACCGCGTCGATGCGTGTCCGGGCGATGGCAGCGGTGTCCGCGGAGGGTTCCACGCCGTGTACGACGGCATCGGGGTGAACGCGTTTCACCAGTTCGCCGAATGCCCCACTGGAACACCCCACGTCGAGCACCTGCCTCAGCGGCACCGGTAAGAAGGGCAGCATTTCTTCTCTCGTTGCATCGGGGTAGACGAAGTGGTTCATGGCGTTAAGCTCGCTCCTTGGAAGTCGGGTGGATCGAATTCGCTGATCTTTTTACGGGCGGAATGACTCCGTCCTCCGCCCGGGTCTGGTGACATCGATTAATCCGCATCAGCGCGATGGAACCAGTGGACACCGCTGCGGTGCACGGTGTGCTGGAAACCCGCCGCCGCCAGCCGCTGCAGCGGAAAGTCGTCGCCCTCGACGGCGATCCGGTCGATGCTCGAGTAGGCCTCATCCGTCATTGCGCTCAACACCAGGCCCTCGGCCCCCTCGATGTCGATCTTCATCAGGTCGATGCGTCCGTGCCGCTGCGCGGTCTCGTCGAGGAGTCGGTTGATATCCACGCAGTGGTAGGTCATCGGCGTCCCCTCTCGCCGCGCGACACCGGAGTACCGTCCCGTTGGCTCCGTGAGGAATGTGACGTCGCCGTCGTAGTGCATGACGGCGGCCTCGGTCAGCGTCGACCGGGCGGTGAACTCGCTGAGGTTCCTTCGCGCGGACTGGGCATTGCCGTTCATCGGTTCGATCCCGATCACGTGGGCAAGGGGTGCGTGCGTGAGGAAGTAAAGCATGCTGACACCGATATTGGCGCCGAGATCCACAATGACTCGCTCTTGACCGGTGCACGGGTAGCACCTCCACACGAAGATTTCCTGAACGGTCAGGACGTCGTAGTGAGATCGAATCTCGATGTCCAGGGACGTGACACCTGGTGCTCGGAGCCGGGCAACGGCGGGATAGGCCCCGCCGCCACACACATACCGTCGCACGAGCAGGTCCAGGGGCTGCCGGTACACGACACAGGCACGGAGAAGGGACCGGTAATGCAGGGGATCGGTGAACGCCCGGAGAATCTGTCGGGGCGAACGCCGGTAGCTCGGAAGAACCGTCACGTCTGTCCTAGTCAGTTGATCGGAGTGCGCCCACCGGCGGCAGTAGCCGGTGCTCGGAGTCCCTGAGCCTGCGCACGACGCGTTGGATGATCGAGGTGTCGATGAGCTGACTGAGCGCAAGACCCCAGGCAAAGCCCGTGGCCGAGAAGCGACTGCCGACGAACGCCGCCGTTGGCGTTAGCATTGCGATGCTGAGGCGCACACGAAACAACATCCGCGATCCCTGGAGCGCCCGGATTTCCATCAAAGCGGGGAGGCTGATGCCCTGCAACGCGGTGTACACGGCATAAGCCGGAAGCACCTCGTGCGCCGCCGGCCAGCTGGCCCCCAGTATTTGGCGTCCGATCCCTGACGGCAGCAGTTCCAGCACTCCCAGCATACAGGCGGTGAAAAACACGAATGTCGCCTGAAGGCGGAGAATGCCCTGCTGCCGCACACCGTCGGCCCTCGCTCGTTGGCGGGCGAGGAGCGGCAGAATGGCCTGCGAAACTCCGAGGAAAAGAACCGTCAGGGGCCCCAGCAGGACCTGCACGCCCCGCGGGCCCGAGACGCCAGCAGGCCCCAGGTGAGCGGCAGCGATGTAAAAGGCGACCTGTAGAGCACCGGTGATCGCGAGGTATTCCAGGCCGGCTGGCCATCCCAACGCCGCTACGCACCGAGCCATGGCCGACGCGCTGCCTCCAGCCTCATCTGCCTGTCCGACCGCACGCAGGGCGTAGATCAGCACCAGAATGCTCAACGCCCCGAAGGCACACCACCCCGCTGAGATCACCGTGGCGCTCAAGTTTCCAGACAGGGACGAAATTTTCCAGACGCACACCAGGCCCACAAGCCACACGAGATCGCCGACCAACGCCGTCGTCGCCCGAGCCCAGGCGATCGCGACCATCCGCAACATGTCCTGCGCGGCCAGGACCGGAAGACACAGCATGACGATGCCCGCGGGCCACCCGATAGCCAGCCCGAAGGACAGCCCGATAGCAAGGTAGGAACCGACAGCGATAACCGCGCTCGCCACCATCGCCAGGGCACAGAGCACCACAACGAGACGCCGGCCGAGCCTCGTACGCACCACCTCGACGGAGACCACCGAGTGCGGTTCGGACCACAGGGTTCTATTCACACCGAGAGCCGTGGCGTACGTCATCGCGACCAGCGCGAACATCCCGAAGCCTTGCTGGGTCGACAACCGGGCGATCAACAGGGTGGCCATGACGTTGGACGCCGAGGAAATGCCCTGGTCAGCGCTTGTCACCATGAGCTGGCGACCACCTGACCTCATACGGACGCGCGCCTAAGCCACAGGAGCTTGAGGAGCGACATCAGCCGGTAAGCGATTCGCACGGGGAGGACAAAGTTCCACTTGCGCAAATAGAGATCGCGACTCCTGCTGGCCCTGGTGTAGCGGGCGGCCCGAGACAGTTCACTCGCGCCCGACACGTGCATGACACAGGCTGCGGCGCTCACATCCGCGGCGAACCCCAGGTCCGCCAGCCGCCGACAGTAGTCCACGTCCTCCCAGTACATGAAGAACCGCTCGTCGAATCCTCCCACCCTGCAGAAGAGCTCGACCGGCGTGAGGAAACACGCTCCCGTCACCCAACCGGTGCGGGGCACTTGCTTTCTGTCCGGCGCACCGAGCGTGAGAAAAGGCCCCGCCGCGTCGGATTGTGACACGCCGTCACGATCAACGATCCGCGGAGCCAGCACGCCCACCCGGCGATCGAGCAGTTCTGCGGCCAGGACGACCAAATCCCCTGATATTAGCCGAATATCGCTGTTCAGAACCAGCAGGATGTCGCAACCGGTGAGCTGCGCCGCTCCCAGGTTGACACCGGCACCGAAGCCTGCCCGCTTGGCACTCGCGATGAGCCTCGCCCAGGGCGGCAGGCTGGCCCAGCCCTGCCGGTATTCGGAGTCGCCGGTGTTATCCACCACAATCGCGGAATGAAACCCCTGGCCAGCTAGGTCAGCGATGAGGGCGAGAGTGTGTTCTCTCGTGTAGTAGTCCACGATCACCACCCCGATACGCTCCGCGGTCACAGAGTTCGCAGTCACGACGCCTCCCTCCTTCGCCACGTCACGCCGTCACTTTCCCGCGTCGTCCGCCGGCTGAACGCAATGATTAAGCGATACACCACGAGGGAGGCGCCAGCGTAGGCCAGTGAATTCGACGGGTCATCCCGCAACAACGTATAGAGGCAGAAAAGCCCGAGGCACTTATAGCCGATTGACCGGGTCGGCCACCTCGTCCGCCGTAATCCGAAACCGACTACAAAGGCGATGACGTAGGCCGCCGTAACACCGTAGTTGTAGATGATCACGCCGACAGCGGTGGGTGCGAGACTGTAACCGGCCGCGAAGGAGACCGGGTCCTTGATTTCCATGTACCTCGAGATGGTGTTCGCAGGCTTGTTCGGGTACAGCTGTCGCGGAACGTATCGCCAGACGAGGGCAGAATACAGACTCTGCCCGTGGAAGCGGGGCGCTCCCGGTTGCAGCGAGTCACTGACAACCTGAACCGGCGAGATCTCACTGTCGAGAACGCTGTTCGACGACCCGACGCTGCCGCTGTTCTGCCCTGCCGGCAGGTTGCTCGCCCGGAGTACCCCAACGCTGACTGCAACAAGCAGGATCATCGACAACGTGGCCGCGACCAGAAATCCGTAGCGCACGGTTCTGCGGGTGCCGGGCATCCGGGCGCACCCGGCCAAGAAGACCAGTACGAGGGAGTTCGGTATGAGTCCGGAACGATCCAGGCGCAGGATCGGAAACACGATCAGGATCAGGACGAGAAGGCGCCAGTGGTAGGCACGGTGAGGCTCACTCAGCGCAACGTAGGCGGCGACGCAGCTGAGGATCATGATCCCCGCGACGTTCTTGACGATCTGCGTCGAGTCCAGGCCACCGTGTGCGTATGAGCTGATCTTCGATGAGAGCGAAAGGCCCTGGAGGTAGCCGCGGAGCCCGTACTGGCTGACATCCATCAGCAACAGAGCAACCTGTATCAGCAATGCGAGCTTCAGCAAGCCGGTTGCGTACTTCTGGTAGCGGCGAGCGGCCTCGGGGTCCGGCTGTGGCCTGACGGGCGCCCTGGCGGCGGCCGGTGCGCGGCGGCCTGAGTAGAGGTGCCGCACGACGATCCCGCCAGTGAAGGCAAGAAGCATCCCGACGCCGAGACGTTGCACGGCCAGAGGGTTGGCCAGGCGGAAGAGGTAGGGGCCGATGCCTAGGAGTGCGAAGTGGTAGGCGAGGACGATGTTTCGCGTCGCCAACCACCGTCCGTTGTCCAGGGCGGAGATGCTCAAGCCCGTCAGGATCAGGAAGGTGTCGTGCCCGCGTGGCACGAGGAGACCGACCAGGACGAGGCCGAGCAGCGCCAGGAATCGCAGCGTGTTGGCAGGTGTGAGCTGTCCCGTGACTGCGTCACGCTGCGCCGCCACGAGGTAGGGACCGGGTCCGCTCGGGTGGAGTTCCGGGGCGAGGTTCATGTCTAGCGCCCTGCGGCGTCGGTCAGGCTGCGCCATCGGTGCTGCACCGCAGCAGGTGACGCGGACGCCAGGAGGCTATGGACATCAGCGGGCACGACTCGATTACGCCTGGTCAGGAGAATGTCGATGGCATCACAGAACGGCTCCGCTTTCCGCTCGACGACTCGCACCATGTCGCTGTCGGACAGTCCGATACCTCGATTTGCCTGTGCGCTCATCGCCACGGGAACCCCCGCCTGGAGTGCGTCCAGCACCTTGAACTGTATGCCGCTGCCCAGGAGGAGAGGTGCTAGGCAGACCGACGCCCCTTCGATCACGTTCTGCAGATCCGGCACATCGGCAAGCAGTGTCGCTCCGGCCCGTTCCGCCATGGCGGCCAGCGCGCGGCCAGGACGACGCCCGGCCAGCACGACCTGTTCTCGGCGCCAGCCCCGGCTCACCAGCGCGGGGGTGAGCACCTCTAGGACCCACCTGGCCGCCTCCGCGTTCGGGTGGTAGTACAGATTCCCGGCGAACAGGACAGTGGGGTCCTGAGATTGGTATCCCCGCGCTTCAGCTTCCGGGCTGGGGCGGAGGCGCGGGCCTATTTCGAGCGGAACGGCGGCGACGTTCGGCGCTATGGTGGCGCATTCGGTCTCGGACACGGCCGTTGCGAGCATGGACTTCGCGGCGAGTTCGCGTTCCCAACGTTCGAGCAGGCGCGCTTCTCTCCGCCAGAAGGCGCTCACGCCGGGGCCCCGATGCGAGCGGCCCCTGGCGTTGGCGGCCAGCGAATCGACGAAATCGATCACGAAGCCCGCGGGAGGCTCCGGCGGCGCGACCCGGGAGGTTACGTAGAAGGCTGTCTGGTGCGGACTCAGTTCACCGCTCGGGTTCCCGGGAACAAGGGCCTGGACCGCCACCCATTGCAGCGGCCGGGTGAAGCCGTACCGAAGCAGGACCCATATCAGGTGCATGAGGGCCGTCGGTCGGAGAAGGCTGCTGAAGAGCGTCTGGCCGGGTGCCAGGATAGGTGCGAGGACCACGGTGTGTCCCGCGCCTTCGAGGGCCCGCACGATGCTCTGGGCGCGCCGAGAGTCACCGCTGCCCTGGGGGTCAGGAGGGCGCAGGGTGATCAGGCGGTAGACGGTCACGGCGCCGCTGCCAGCAACCGGTAGACCTCGACGTATGCACCTGCCACTTGGTCCCAGGTGGGAAGGTGGTCCAGAGCGTTCGGCACGGGACCCTGCATGGCGGCTGCGGCGATGGCCCGGGCCCAGTCCTGACGGTTCGTGCCGTCGACCGGAAATCCGTGTCCGCCGATAGGTTCGCTCGGGAGGCGGGCTGACGAGTCGAAGACCACCGGTGTGCCCATCTCCCCCGCCTCCACGATCGGCAGGCCGAAGCCCTCCTCCGATGACGGGTAGAGCAGGCAGGCCGCCCGCGCCATCACGGCGCTGAGCGCGTCCTCGCCCGGGTTCTCATCGATCCTCACGCGCCCTGAGGTGACGTGAGCCGCGACGAGGCTCGGAGTGATTCCCGCCCGACCGGCGATCACCAGCGGCAAGGCGCTCGCCCCCTGCGTGGCGGCGTAGGTCGAGTACGCGCTGAGCGCGAGGCTGACGCGCTTGCGCGGATCGCTCTGACCGCCGAAGAGGAGGATGTGTTCTCGCGGTTGCGCGCTGAACAAGCCCTCGCGCCGGCCGTGGGTGATCACCTGCAACCGTGGCCGCAACTCAGGCAGCACCTGGAGCAGCTCGTCCGCAGTCTGGGAGCTGACCGCGACGACCCGCCCCCGCCGCCCCCGCCGCAGTCCCGGCATGAGCAGCGCCTGATACAACCGGCTCTTTGCGGTCGTACCCCGCAGACTCATGAGATCGTGGACCGTCACCAAGGTTCTTCGCCCCATCAGCTGCGGGGCGGTGTTTCCGTAGTAATGCACGACGTCGCGTCCCCAGGTTCGGGGATCCGCAGCCGGAGTCAGCTCTAGGAAGCCGCTCATGCGAAGCGTTTCTAGTTGGCCTCTGCGGTTCCAGCCGCCGGAGGAGAAGTTAGACCGCAGCGCGACCTGCTCACTGGCCCGAATGGCCTCAGTGAGCCGGCAGGTGGCTGAGGCGATGCCGAGCCCGCGCACGGCGAAGCGTGCGTCAAGAAAGACCCGGACCGGTCGCTGTGGCACCCCGGACATCACCCCCAACTGTTTCAGAGTGGTCGAGAGCCCCGCTGAAGGACGGACACGCCATGGCACCGACCTGCGGGATTCTCGACGGATCGCGACCTGCCATGACGGCCATGAGGTTGGCGGGGTATTCGGTCTGTCATCATCAGGTTACCCTACGTGAGACCCTCCAAAGGAAAGGCAGTCTCTTGGAACTGCACGACTACTGGCGCGTTCTGCGCAAGGGCTGGCCTTTGCTGGTGGCCTTCCTGGTGTTAGGTACGGCCGCCGGCGTCGCTGTCACCGTGGCGACCCACAAGGTCTACGAGGCCACTGTCCAGGTGTTCGTCGCGACCGCCGCGACCGACAGCGCGGCCCAACTTCAAGCAGGCAACACCTTCACCCAGGACCGGGTTCAGTCCTACACCAGCATCGTGACGAGTCCCGCAGTGCTAGACCCGGTCATCAGCAAGCTCGGACTATCGCTCTCGCAGTCGGAGCTTGCGGACAAGATCACCGCCGACGCGCCGCAGAGCAAGGTCCTGATCAACCTGCACGTCACCGACCGCAACGCCAAGCAGGCCGCCCTACTGGCCAACCAGGTCGCAGCCGACTTCAACCGAGTCGTGGAGAAGACCGAGCAAAGCGACGCCGCCGGCAAGCCGGTCGTCAAGCTCACGGTGATCCACCCCGCGGCCGTACCGATCTCACCAATCAAACCGAGCAAGACCACGAACATCGGCCTAGGCTTGCTCCTCGGACTCCTCCTCGGGGTCGGCGTCGTGGTCCTGCGCGATGTACTGGACAACACTGTCAAGGGCCCCCAAGACTTCGAGCCCCTCGGCGTTCCGGTGCTTGGCTACGTTCCGTTCGACAAGCGAACAGCTAAGACGCCAGTCGCCTTTCGTGATGACCCGCACAGCGCCCGGTCCGAGGCCTACCGCCAACTGCGCACCAACCTGCAGTTCGTCAACGTCGACAACGCCCCCCGGATTATCGCGATCACCAGTGCCGTCCCCGGCGAGGGCAAGAGCATCACCGCGCTCAACCTCGCCGCGTCACTGGCCGAGGGCGGTTTCCGCGTGTGCCTCATCGAGGCCGACCTCCGGCGCCCCACTCTGGCAAAGACCCTCGGCTTGGTAGGCAATGTCGGCTTCACCACCGCGCTCATCGGCCGCGCTCCCGTGGAGACGGTCATACAAAATGCGGGACACAACCTCGACGTCCTCACCTCTGGACCGGTACCACCGAACCCCAGCGAGCTCCTGATCTCAGACCTAGCCCGAGAAATCATCAACCAGGTCGCCGAGAACGTTGATTACACCATCATCGATACCGCCCCCCTGCTGCCGGTCGCCGACGGGGCCGAGGTCGCCGCGCTGGCCGACGCCACCCTCGTGGTGCACCACGCCGGACAGTCGACCCGCGAGCAGGCCGCCCGTGCGATAGAGGTGCTGGCCAAGGTCGGCGAACGACCCGTTGGCGTCGTGCTGAACATGATAACCAAGGGCCGCGGCGGCTACGATGAGCAGCGCGGCTACTACCCCACCTCCTACCCGCCGCAGCGATCACGTCGCGGCATAGCCGAGGTCGATTTCACGCAACTCCTCGATGAGCCCTCCGGTCGGGACACCTCACCCAAGCCCAACCTCCCAGCCGAGCCCACGGCCGGACACCGTCGTGACCCTTCCCGCGGACTACCAGCAGCCCAGACAGTCGGCGAGCCGACATCGCCGGGCACTGAACGGCACCCGTAGAGGGGTCCGTCCCGTGGCTCAGAGCAGGACCACCGCCAGCAGCACCGCGATAAAGATCAGCAAGACCCCTGCGGCCATCATGTTCAAGGCCATCATGCCGTTCGGCGTGCGCCGGGCCCAGCGACGCAATCTGCGGCACGGCCGCCCCGGGCGCAGACCTCGAGGACTACTCACGGGCGCATTCTGCCATGGGCGCGGCCCTGCCGTCCGGGCGGCCGCTTCTTGCCGCACCCGATCGACGAAGCTCAGGGCGCCAGGCCCAGAGCGAGCAGGCACTCATCGACAGCCTCGGCGATCTGACGGGCACAGGCTCGGACCACTCTCAGGGAAGCGCCGAACGGGTCAGCGATGTCATCCTCGTCGGATCCAGCGGGCGGCGCCGACCCGCGACGCGCGCCGATCTCAACCACCCTGGTCCGCAGCACCGCGGGAGTCGGCGGTAGCGCGACGAGCCCGCTTCCCAGCCGGCCGAACTCCCGCATGGTGAAGACTCTCCGGAATGCCAGCGGTTCGGACTGCACGATCTCTGACAGGTGAGCGGTCTCGGCAGTCAGAATGAGGTCGGCACCGGCGATGAGTTGCTGGCTCAGCCGCCGACTGACGTGACCGCCGGGATCTCCACCGAGCTCACGCAGGGCAAGCGCGCATGATCCATCGATCGGGTGCTCCGGGAGACCCCGGATCCCGGCACTCGCCGCGACGACGGGGGCCCGGTCAGCAACGCGAGCACGCAACAGCCGCTCCGCAAGCGGTGATCGGCAGATATTTCCGGTGCAGACGAACAGCACCGAAAACGCCATGCGTTCGACTATGCCAGCTCCTGGATGCACCACGCCGAGCGAGGGCTGAGTTGAGGCGACAAAAATTCTGCCTCTTCGACCGATCGAGATATACAGATGCTTAGACGGTATGCAGGTTCGTCGGTTTAGGGCCGGGACCTCGCGCAAGTTGTCGTGGGTTGCCGGTGAGGGCTATGCCTGGGGCCGGTAGTGCCTACATTTGCGGAGGTCCCGGTGGGCCATGTCGGTGATCAGTGCGTCCAACCGGTCGCGGCGGTTCTCCGCCAGCAGCACCGTCTCATAATTGGCGTCATAGGCGATCTGCAGACCGGGCTGGTCGAAGGTCTGTGAGCGCAGCCAGG
>JAABUM010007229.1_pt1 | contig 10352 bp, 23 predicted proteins | sample 5559161 | NCBI WGS metagenome assembly JAABUM01 (sample SAMN10711868, study PRJNA513369) | rock metagenome | isolation source: Antarctica rocks | place: Antarctica: Victoria Land, Siegfried Peak nord | reverse complement strand
TGGAGGGTGCCGGTAGGGTGGTGGAGGGTGATGTCGAGCACTGAAGACATGCTAGAGCTGCACTGACGGGCATGCGCAGTGTGCCCCCCTCACGCACACGCCTGCATATCTGCATCCAGTCATGGGATCTCAACGCCTCATTGACGAAGGTGACAAGAGCTCTTGCCTTGCAGGCGGCGAGGGACAACTCCTACGTGGGCACCTTTGGCGCTGCGGGCTGGGGCTACAAGGCGCAGGAAACCCTGGGGCAGGTGCGCAATCTGACGCACTGCTAAGCTTGATGCGATTTTCACCGACTGATCAGCTGGCTGAACAGCTGCCAATGTCAGTAGCTCCACTGGCAGGCTGTTGGTCCAGGGCTTGCCGCACATGCCGTTGGTGGCTGTTGTTTCCAATGGTTGCTGGCCGTCTGAAACGACGTGCCCTTGCGTGTTGCACGAGCAGCAGTTCTGCGCATGGTATTGGCGACAATGTGCTTTGGTCTACTATTTGCTTGCATCCTGACACAGCATTTAGACGCTTTTCAGTGTGACTGGTCCAGGTGCGCGGCAAGGACTTCCGGCACGAGAAGACGAAGAAGAAGCGGGGCACCTACAAGGGCGGCAACATCGAGCCCGGCGCCGTCAACTCCTTCAAATTTGAGAGCGACGACGAGTGACAGCAAATCTTGTTCAGAGGAACACGCGTCAGTCAGGGGAACACATGTTGGCTGTTGCACGTTGGCGTTGTGGAACGTGAAAGGTCAGCAACGAAGGTCATGCAGGAAAGAGGTCACGTGCAACGGGCTACTGCAGCTGGAGATCGATTTCACAAGAGTTCGATGGTGCACCCTTACGTCGGCCTCGCCTCAAATCGGATTGAAAACAGAGGCAGCTCCTCCACATGTGCTCACAAGTCGTTGTTCGCTGGCTAGCAAAGATGGCCCTGCTTTCGGGACCTAGCATGAAGTGTCGGGCGCAAATACCAGCTGCATGCTGCCGGCAGGCCCCAGACGCCCCGCCTCCATTGGCATGTTTCATGGCAGGCCGTCGCATCGAGTCGCAAGATTCTCCAATCCCCACAGCCCTGCTGCAGCTGCAGCGAAAGGGGTAGCAGCGACCAGAGCCGCAGTCTCGCTGCCAATCAGCCGCTTGGCAGCACCTTCTGCCATATAGGCGCACTCGTGTTTTCACCCGCGCTCAGGCCTGCGCTCAGACCCAGCCCCGCCACCGCAGCAGCAGCGCCAGCAGCAGCACGACGAGGGCGGCCGCCAGCAGCGGCCGCGCCGCCAGGTACGTCCTGGCCCGCTGCGCCGCCAGGATGGAGCGCTGCACGAAGGCCGCCGCCGCCACGAGCCACTGCAGCTGCCGCGGGCTTAGCTTGTCCAGCTGCGAGAACGAGAGGCGCGCAAGGATGAGACGGAGTGGGTGCGCATTTGAAGTTGACTTGAAGTCAGAGCGCAAGTGGCTGGACGGCAAAGCAATGGTCTGTGTCAGCAACCGATCCTGAGTCGCTGATGAACATGTCGAGAGCAGCGTGCCGAGCGCATGAGCACGCCCTGTCCCACCAGCACGCGGGGCATGCTGCGAGAAAGACCAGACCGCTGCTCGCTGAGGCCTCGTCACGATTCGCTCGGCACACGAGCCTTAGCCCTTGCCTTCTCCATACCATGTCAGGGTTCCCCTAAAGAAGGGTTTTGTATGCACGTCGGCCAAAAGAACACGCGCCTGCTCCTTCATCTTGCGGGCCTGGTCGGGGGAGACGTCCATGCCCGACAGCCGCATCATGGAAGACAGGGCGTCGGGGTCCATGTTCTTCATCATGCGCTGCACCATGCCCGTCATCTCCGGCGTCGCCATCTTGGCCATCATGTCTGGCGACATCTCCGGTGCGCCGCCCGGGCCGCCTGTAGCTCATGCGTTCTGAAATTAACTGCAACTTCAAAGGGGTACTGGCGCACAGGCGTCGTCAGGTTGGCCATCATGTCGGGGGATATCTCCGCGCGCCGCCCGGGCCGCGCGCCTGCGTGCATTGATGAGCAATTGCTGTGCACGGCACTGAGTGTACGTCATCTCCGGTGATATGAATGCGGATGTTTCTTCATTACAGGTTTCAAGGGTGCCGGCACACAAGCATCGCCGGGTGCAGCTGATCGGCAATGCAGGGTGACTGCACTCAAAACATATACATTTGGACGACTTGGGAGACGCTGCCGCAGCAGCATGGCAAACCCTCATCAGCATTCAGGGCTGAATTTGCCGGCACCATGCCGGCACCTGCGTCACCGCCCATGCTGCACAGCTTCGCTCCTCTCACTGCTTCACTGGATCAAACGCCATTCGAAAGGAGGCATACAGAACCGCACCTGCGCCACCCATGCCGCCGGCCATGGAGGCCATGCGCTGCATGTCCTCAGGCGTGATGTTGGACATCATGCTGGTCATGGCCGCCATCGTCTCGGGGTTGTTCATCATCTCCGCCATGCCCGCCGGCACGCCCTGCGGCTCCCTCAACTACAGGACTTGGGCGAGACTTCAAAAAAAGCGGTCAAAATCATCGGGCGAGACCTCAAGGAACGTCAGCAGGACGCATGCAGGAAGGCTGGTGAAGTTGTAGGGCCTGCCGCCGCTGCAAGCCCTGTCGCGCCGCTGCAAGCCCTGGTGCAAAGTAGTGCCGCGCACGAGGCGATGCTCATGCCGAGGAAGGGACCAGCTAAGAGCTGTGACACTGTAGCGATGGAAGACTGGCTTACCGGCGGCAGGGATGTGGCAGGCGCCACCGCCGACTGCGCGGCGCTCGAGGAGGCTCCTACCGAGGCGCCGTGCGCTGCGGCTGAGGCCGCTGGCGCGGGCGCCGGGACTGCGCGTGCAGGGCTGCGCGCAGCAATAGCTTAGATTCAGCTGGCAATGAACCAATCTGACTTGTGATGTCAATGCAGCCATTGTCTGACGTATGAGCTGCGTTGCAAGCTGCCCTGTGAGCTTTGATGCTGCAGATTTGCCGGTCACCGTCAGCGCACCTGCCGGCCTCCGAGGCGTGCGCAGCGGCGGCGACACGCGCCGCCTCCTGCATCTGGTCTGGCGTCATGCTGGCAGCCTGCTTTCACAACATCAGCTGATCAACGTAGCGTTACATATCATTGACGGAGCAGTTGCATGCACTAACAAATTCCATGTCCGATGCCGCCAAAGCCCGAGCATCGAAGCACGGCAGGATGCTGCTGCCAAAGCTGGCAAGACGCTGCTTTTTGAGAGGCATATTGCTCTGAGAATTGCATCTCGCAGATGTTGTGACGAAACCTTCTCATGCCGCAGGAGGCTCCTGCTCCTGCATCTGCTGCATGCGCTCCGGCGTGATAAAGCCAGGAGCAGTCTAGGGTTTCTCTTTACTCTGTTGCGGTCCTCTTGAGCGTTAACTGCCAGGAAAATCCTCAAGGAAGCACCTGCTCCTGCATCTGCTGTGTGAGCTCGGGCGTGATGAAGCCGAGCGGGCCGCCGGCGGCGCGGGCGGCCGCCTCCAGCTGCTCCGCCGGCATGCCCCGCATCATATCCATCGACTGCTTCATCAGCTCCGGGTTTGCCTGCACACAGATAGGAACTTGTGTTATGAATCGTGAATTTCTTCTCCAATTGCCTCCAGCCGCTCCGCGGGCATGCCCCACATTATCTCCAGCGTCTGTTTCATCAGCTCTGGGTTTGCCGACAGATGAGAAGCAACTGATTGGTGCTGTAACTGGACATCATAGGTGACACTATCTCCGCTGAAGGTGGCTTTGTCCTCCAATCGCCGCATGCGCATCATCTCCTGCGGCTGCTTCATCAGCTCCGAATCTGCCTCCGACATTGCATCTCCGTGCTCGTTCTTTGCCATGGCCCGATCGCGCTGGCCTTGACTACACAGAGATCCGCTCACCTGCAGCATGGCGGCGGTCTTCGCGAGGTCCTCCCGGGAGGCCGTCTGTCCGGGAGTGAAGTTTTGGCGCGACACCGCCTCCAGCTGCTCCGGGCTCATGCCCTGCGCAGGGTGCATGCACTGTTGAGGAAAAGACAGCAGCAGGCGGACTTTGCTTGTGGCGCCGCGACATATCCATGCACCACTGCTCAAAAAGGCTTCTGTGAAGATGCGACTTATAACATGCTCGTTCCACCAGAGGGCACTGCATGGCAGGCCGCAATCATGTGAGCGTACCTTCAGAGCCGAGATCTGAGCCTTGGCCTGCTCCGGCGTGATCCGCGGCTGCCCGGTTTGCGCCGCCTGCAGGGTGCGCATATGAAACATGCATATTGGTCCCAGGGCAAGGTCCTGCAGCTAAAATTGGCAGGTGATTGCTGGCTGTAAAAGGTACTGCAGGCTGATCCAGCGTGTGACTCCTCGAATCAAAAGGACCGCTTCCTTGGCAAGACTGGCTGCACCATAGCAACGTTTCATCCAAAAGAATCAAATATCAGGCAGCCGCACCATGGCGTCGAGCTGCTCCTGGGACATGCCGCCAATCATGTTCTCCATCATGGACAGCATGCCCGGGTTGTTCTTCATCATGTCGTTCATCATCTGCGTCTGCGCCACGCAACAGGCAACATACATCAGCCGAGGTACGGGCGGGATATGAGATCCTCAATGATCTGGACTGTGTTTGTGTTGCTGCTTTTGGATTTTGCAGCTCATCTGGACCTGTGTCGAAGTGCGAGTCTGCCATGCATGCAGGGCTGCGACTTTCGAGTGGTACGCCATATGCATTCACCAGATGCGTGCCTGTGATGGGTCGAAGCCGTGCGGCATGCCGGGAGGGGAGGGTGCGGCTGGGGGGGGGGGCAGCGCCGCCTCGCTGTCTGTGATGTCCTCGATGGTCACCTCGCTGTCGCCACCCGCAGCCTGAGGAGCATGCACAACAGGGCTTGGCTGTCCGGCAGCAGCCGCGTAATGGTGACCTCAAACATCACAAATTCCACCCTGCTCTACTACTGTGGCAATAGCGTTCGCAAGCTGCGTTGCAATGCAAAAGCGAAGGTTCTCCTCACCGCCAGAGCTCCTCTCAACAACTGCAATTGCACGCCGGCACAGGTAATGCAATCTACAATCCCAACAAGATGACATTTCGAGCTAGACCCACCTCCGGGGAGCCGGCGGGCAGCTGGGCACGCGCCCGGTCCAGCACCTCCCGCATGACGGCGGCGTCGTCGCCCGATGACAGCCGCACCGCCTTCTGCAGGTCCGGCACCGCCGTGCCCACCTCCCCCTGCCCCAGCAGCGCCTGCGGCAGGGTGGTACGAAGTATGAAAGACCTGTTGGATGTTGAAGCATCTTTCTGGCACCGCCTTCTGCGGGTCCGGCACCGCCCTGCCCACCTCCCCCTGCCCCAGCAGCGCCTGCGACAGCAAGGTTTATGTTAGGGGTTTGCGGTTATGAGCATATGTGATTGTTCTCTGGCACCTGGGAGCTAGCATCGCTTGCTTGCCGGCCCGGCACCGCTTCGACTGCCTCCCCCGGCTCCAACAGCGCCTGCGACAGGACAACACAACCCTCGAGACGTGTGCTAGAGCATTTCTGGCACATTGGCGCAAGTGTCGCCTTCTGCGGGTCCGACCGCGTTTGCCGCCTTCACCTGGCCCAGCAGCGCCTCCGACGCGGCGGGATGTGGTTTGAGGATCTGCTGACTTGCATGGCCCTGGCAGCATGGCTTCCGTGTCAAGGCAGCTCTCCACTGTCAACCCTGCACCCTCACCTATCTGTCGTATGCAACGAGTCTCCCTGAGACAGGGCGGACAGCAAACTGGAACGCGGGCAGCACGACAGGAGTCCTGAGGGCTAGTGGCCCTCGCACCTGGCCCCGCCGGTACAGCGCCTTGATGTTGTTGGGCTCCGCGGCCAGGACATCGCCGCAGTACTGCACCGCGTCGCCGTGGCGCTGTAGCTTGAGCGCGCAGCTGGCCAGGTTCAGCAGGCATGCCTTGCTCAGCGCCTTGCCCGCCGGAGTCGAGTCGTCTGCGACGAGGCAAGTCGCGCATGACACTTAGCGATCAACATCAAGATCAAGTTTGTGATGCTCTGGGATTCGTGCACGAGCTTCCCTTGTCCCGTCTTGCAGAGCATGATGGTGGCAGAAACAGACTCATGCGTTGCACCATGGGTCGCACAGACAGCTGAATGCACGGCCTGGAAGCTTCCTCGGCTGCAGGCACATTCCGTCACGCGATCAGCGCCTCACCGCCGAGCGTGCGGCGGGCCTGGTTGTACTTTGCGGACGCCGCCTGGTAGCTGCCCGCCGAGTGCAGCTTGTTGCCCGCGTCCTTCAGTGCCTGCGCCTTTGCCAGCGGGCTGTCCGCGGCAAGCGGCTGCTGCACCGCCGGCTGGCGCGGCGGCGGCGCCGCTCCGCCCATGCCTCCCATGCCGCCGCCGCCCATGCCGCCAAGGCTGCTTGCTGCCGCCTGCACGTGCATGTCAGTTGCTTGCAGCGCGATGCTGTTGCGGCGCAGTGCTTTTTGCAGCGTGGTGGTTGCAGCGCACCAGACAAGCCGCGTTGGCAGCGCAGCGAGGAGGCGCGGAGAGAATCTGAGGCCATCATGAATAAAACAGAACGACATGGGTTGGCTCAAGGCATTGCACACACCTGCTGCTGTATTTCTCGAATCTGTTCGGGATCCATGTTGCTCATCGCAGCCTGCGCCTGCGCCATCTGCGACGGGTCCATGTTGGCCGCCATCTGCTGCATCTGCGCCACCTGCGGCAGACATGCAGAGTTCAGAGTCACGACACATTCATACCAAGCGCAGGGTTCCAAATCGAGTGGCGCGCAGTCAACCGCATGTCAAGCACCATCATTCAACGCCACAAGCAGCACGCCACAGCATGCCCGCTCCGCCCTGTGCGCTTCTTGCGGAGCCGGCACGTGTGTGCATTAGAGCGCCGTGCATGGGAAGGCGGACCTGCTCTGGCGTCATGTTCTTCATCTGGTCCATTGCCATTTTCATCATATCAGGCGAAAACATGGTGCCGCACTGTGGCCGCTGGTCCAACCCTGTGTGATGTAGAATCTGCACTCCCTCCTCGACTTGTCTGATCGCCTATCAGCTCGAGCGATGCAACAGCCACAGAGCTGTGCCCTGCATGAGCCTGCGGATAATTGACTCGACTGTGCGAATGTGCGATCCTTCGCGAAGTTGAGCGAGCAGGTCAGGCCCCAGAGACCAAGTGCTGCATGTTGTCAGACGCCTGCGAGGCCGTGCAATGCAGCTATGGCAGAAAACTGACATGGGAGCCCTCCCAAGGGAGCAGTGCCAGGGCTAGTGACAAGGATCTTAATCCCCCTGGAATGGGCAAGTACATGCAGGCAGATGATGAGTTTCGTGAGGGCTCTGATGCTGAAAAATGCTGAAACTTGTCGCATGTGGCTGAGGACCTTCGCCTTGTAATCGTATGACAGTTTATCATCGAAGTGATTGGTAGGGCCAAGCCAGTATCCTGCTGCTGTGTCATTGCCCCTACACCTAGTCTCTACTCCTGCACGCTGCTTGCCGCCGCCGCGACGGCGCTCGCATAGCAGCAGCGCACCATGTCGGCGCCGACGATCTGCACGTAGTAAGTGGCAAGAAGTAAGACGGCGGCGATAAGAGAGGATGAAACACTCAAACATGACCTGTAGGAGCCATCGAGCGTCAAACGACAGTACAATTGCAATCCACCCAATGCGGGTGTCCTACCTCGTCAAGCGCCTCCACGAAATGCTTGTGTGCGCTGGCCGGCGTCTTCGCCACGTGCCTCCTATAGGAGCTCTGCAAATGCAGGCGTAAACCACTAGAAAAACGGTGTCACATTACCTGCTGCGCAAGGCACGAAGCAGAGTCCCACTTCTGCAAGACGTCTGATGACTGCTGCAAATGCCTCAACGACATGCAGTGAAAAAAACAAGCCTCAACAGCCGGCTTTAACGACTCAGCTGCTGTCTTTGACCAGGACTTGAGCTGAGACAGGTACAATAGTAGTCATATTATTAAACAAGGTCACATATCACCTGGGCCTTTGCCACCTCGCCGCGTTGCTGCAGCGTCGATGTCCCGGGCAGGAATGGCGACAGCGCCAGAATCGGCACCCCGAGCGGCGATGCGGCCCCGCCGCCGACGCCGCCGCCATTCGCCGGCAGGCTCGCCGCCGCGGCCGCCGGTACCCCTGCACACGCCCAACCACCCCCACCGCTACAAAACCCAAGTGAAAATTTCACAGCCTGAATTGCTCGCAGAGAGACAGCTTGTTTCTCAAAACAGGTCGTTAAAATTGGTGAAAGCATTGGTGGCAGGGTCGCCGCCACCGCGGTTGCGCACCGCTGCACACTCCTGACCACCCCCACCGCTGCAAAATCAAAATGGAAGAGAGTTCGTAGCCTCAACTGCTCGCAGATAGACAGGCCTTTTCCCAAACAGGTCGGCAGGTTGGTGAAAGCGTCGGTGTCTGCCCATGCTCAATTATTTATTTATCACTTCAGCCCAGCGTGGCGTCACGTAAATGCTGGCGGTGAGCACCCAAAAAGGCAGCGTGTTGTGCGGTAAACTTGGGGGAGCCTGCTCCGCAGTGCCCTCGGTGGCATTTCAGCAAGCAAAGCAGGCATGGACCCAATCCTTTCCTGCGCGCTGTACTAGATAGCTATTACCTTGTTGCAGCCGCCTGTGCAGTCGTCCCCTTGGTGGCGAAACCACCGGCCAAGCAGGGCGCCAGCGCCGTCAGGCCTGCACTCGGAGCAGTGATCAAGGTAAGCAATCAAGGCACCCACCATTGCATGTCATTGTATGCAACTTAGGATGCATAGATACGATGTTGGGTTGCGTTGCATGCAGCCTGGCAAATCGAGCCTGAAAGGCTGCTTCCGCAGGCTGTCTGCAAGATGTGCACATGTCCACCTGGCAGCCTTGGGGTTTTGCGCAGCGCTGAAGTATGACCGCTGCAGTGAACACACCTCCGCCGGATATTGGGGGAGGTGTGCGCATTGTGGCGAGGGCCGCCGCGGCACGCTGCGCCTTCTGCACGTCTGCCCCTGCTGCACGCTTATCCAGGCACTCGGCCACGAGCCACTCCCGGCTGTGCACGACGCCGAAGGCAGCTGCTGGCATGCCTGCCCACGCAACGACATCGTTTGCGTGCCCAATAAAAATTAGCTGCTTGTTGCCACTCACCAACGTGCCCAATGTTTTCTTACTTGCATTTGCACCGGAAGGTGCGACTAATGCGGCGCTCGGATTAATATGTGCATGCAGCAAGTGCTGCACAGGCGACCGCACACAAGATACGTCGGCATGCTTATACAGGAGGTTTAGACACAAAGACTCATAAGATGGAGACTAAAGGATCCGACAACGATGCCTTCTGGTGCAGCAGCGCCGATTCCGCAGCGGTGGCCGCTGCGGCGCTGCACGATGCCTGTGCCACGGTGCGGCTGCTGCGGCGCTTGGCCAGCGATGCCTGAACCTGCGCTGCGACCTCCCCAGGCAGCCCTGCACATCGTGCAGTCCACGATGTCGACGGGACGAGTGGCCGAAAGAGGTCGAAAGACGCCAAGATGTACACTGGCTGACCACAGCATTCAATCGGCTGGCCAGGGTGCAATCCTGCATGCAGACACTCGGGTGTTTGCAGACTCTGCAACGCAGACATGATCCCCACCATGCTCGACTTGCCGCGGAGGACGCTCCGGAAGGGCTGTCGTGCGGAGGCCGTTGGAAACGTTCCAAATCTCGTCGTCAGCCCCCGGAAGTCGGTGGTTTTGGTGACCTGCACGCATGTCAACATGACATCGCACTCTGCACACTGGTGCGTGGCAATGTTGTGGTATTACGACAGCAGCCCCGAAGTCATCGTTGGTGTCGTATGACAGCAGCCTCACAGCCCATCCGTCAAACTGCCATGCATCCTATCCGCACCTGGAGGCAGGGCGTGGATGAGGGAGGCAGCATATTCCTCGTGCTGCTGCTGCCGCTGCAGTCCCGGCATGTGATGCAGGAAACTGTTGCTGGTGAAGATGGGCAGGTCCTGCAGCTCTAGGGCTTGTGCGGTCGCTGCAGCCGCGGCAGGTTGCGTGGCTGATCTGCCCCGCACCGCAGACTGGACGCAGCTGTCGGTGCGCTGCGCCTGTACACTGTTGTACTGCATGAGCTCTTGTTTATGGAAATGCGCAAGGGCGAAGCCAGGCCTGAACATCACGGCCGCCGCTGCCGTCGCGGAAGCCGCCGCCTTCCTCGAGGCCGCTGGACCGCCGGCCGGCGGAGACGTCCCGCTGCTGGCTGTGGGACCGGCCGTGGCGGGACGGGCTGCGGCGGCCGCCGCTGCCGTCGCGGAAGCCGCTGCCCTCCTCGAGGCCACGGGACTGCCGGAAGGCGGCGCTTCCGCGA
>JAABUM010007227.1_pt1 | contig 10352 bp, 7 predicted proteins | sample 5559161 | NCBI WGS metagenome assembly JAABUM01 (sample SAMN10711868, study PRJNA513369) | rock metagenome | isolation source: Antarctica rocks | place: Antarctica: Victoria Land, Siegfried Peak nord | reverse complement strand
ACCACATTCTCGCGGTCGTCCAGCGCTGCGTCGCCGCCGGCTGCCGTCTCAACCGCCGCAAAAAGAAGCCCAACACCTATCAACTCCTCCTTGAGCCCTCCTTAGCAGGATTAGCTTGATGCGAGTGAGGCTCCGGATCAGACGCCCGTGTGGGTCCACGCCGACGGCGACCGCATCGCGCAAGTGTTGACCAACTACCTGACGAATGCGCTCAAGTATTCGGCTGACGATACCCCGATCGTGGTGGGCCTGGATGTGAACGGGGACGGGACGATGGCGCGCGTCTGGGTGCGCGACGAGGGGCCGGGCCTGGATGTAGCCGAGCAGGAGCGCGTGTGGGATCGCTTCTACCGCAGTGCGGACGTGGAGCATCGTACGGGGTCCAGTGTAGGCCTGGGGCTGGGACTCTACATCAGCCGCACCATCGTGGAGCGCCATGGCGGTCGGGTCGGCGTCGAGAGCGCGCCGGGCGCCGGCGCGACCTTTTGGTTCGCGCTGCCCACCAGCGACGGCGTCGCCTAGTTTTCCCCCTTCACCCCCACTGATGGCGTCGATGCGGCTTATCACGCATGGACCGAGAAGCGACGTGTCGTAGAGAATCAGGACGAGACAAAGACGGCATCAGGGCATTGCGGCTCTAGCGAACAGTGCGGCCGCGGCAGGAGACGAATATGCAGCATCTTTGACCCATTCGACGCGGATTGAGATGTGAGGTGCAAGATGGCCTGCAGCACGTTACGTCCACGGTCAAGGATGTTTGGCTCAAACAGATTCCGCATGACCTGCTCTTGAGACGGGATACGGACACTGAGCCCGGGAACGCCGGGCACATGAGGCATGAAATCGAGAAACGTGACGACAGACCGGCATCCGATCGGGAGATGGGGCCCTGGTCGCGACTGCCATGGTCGACCGGGACACTGAGCCGCGGCCCATCCACCAACCACTCCTCGTATGAGAATAGTGCGGCCAATCCAGGCACGCGGTTGTCGCTGCAAGCCCTGTTGCACCTGGGCTGGGTTATAGGCAGGCGCGGATGAAAGCAGGAAAGGAGGAATGACGCTGACGCTGATAGCAAAAACGATCACGCCGAGGAGGCTAAGGCCAATTAACCGGTGTCTCGGTTTCAGCATTATTTCCCCATTTCCCCCCTTCGGTCCGAGTCTGTTACCTGTAGGCTAGCGTGTTCACGACGACAGAGCAACGCGGCGTGGGGAACTTTCGTGCGGCTTGACATCTGTAGCCGTAGAGGAGTATGTTTAGATCGATCTAATAGGCTCAAATTGACCCCTGGAACATGCGTTGGGAGAGTAAATGACGGGACGCGCCCGTGACCACACCGATGCGGGACGCGTCACGCTGGTCGATGTCGCGCGGCACGCCGACGTGTCGCGCGCCACGGCGTCGTTAGTGTTGCGCGACAGCCCCCTCGTGGCCGACGAGACACGCCTGCGTGTGCAGGATTCGATGCGTCAGTTGGGCTATGTTTACCACCGCGCCGCGGCGACGTTGCGCACGCGGCGCTCGCACACAGTTGGCCTCGTCGTCCCGGATATCACCAACCCGTTCTATGCCGAACTGACCGTCGGCGTCGAGGAGCAACTCGACGAGGCCAATCATGTGGTCATGCTGGCCAACACCGCCGAGTCGCTCGACAAGCAAGAGCGCCTGCTGGCCGCGGTCCACGAGAACAACGCCGACGGGGTGCTGTTTTGCCCCACTGAAGGCACGTCGCGCGCTACCATCGACAGCCTGCGTGATCGGCACTTGCCCGTCGTGCTGCTCGTACGCTACCTCTTCGACGTGGCTATCGACTATGTCGGCGCGGACAATGCGCTGGGCGCCGCGCTCGCGGTCGAACACTTGATCGCGCATGGGCATCGGCGTATCGCCTTCATTGGCGGCCCTGGCGCGTCGTCGGCGCGGCGCGACCGCCTGCGGGGCTACCGGGACGCCATGGCGCGCCACGGTCTGCCCGTCGACGGGGCGTTGCTCCCGACGAGTCCCTCGACGCGCGACGGCGGGCACGCCGCCATTGGCGGGCTGCTCACGCTGGCCGATCCGCCGACGGCCGCGCTGTGCTACAACGACGTCGTCGCCTTCGGGGTCATGCTCGGACTGCAGGCCGCTGGGCGCGTCGTCGGGTGCGACGTCGCCGTCGTGGGCTTCGACGACATCGCCGAGGCGGCGCTGTGGTATCCGGCCCTCACGACGGTCTCCGTCGAGCCGCGCCGGATTGGCGCGGAGGCGGCGGGGCTGCTGCTGGAGCGCATCGCCTACCCCGATGAGCCGTCGCGCCGGATTATCCTTCCGCCTACTCTTGCCGTCCGCGCCTCATGTGGAGCGCATGACAACGCCGACGGCCCAACGATGCGGACGGAGCATGGGAACGGCGTCCCTGAAACGGCACCGAACAATACTGAGAACACCGGCGCTAGCCGCGCTGCTCGCCCGCCCCTGGGACCGCAGGCGTAGACGCGTTCACGAACAATACGATCTCAAGATAGTGGGAGGAATTATCATGACAAGCGCAACGCCCCTGGGATGGGGCCTGATCGGGGCGAGCGACATCGCCGAGACACGCATGATCCCGGCGATCGTGGCGCAACCCGATAGCCGGGTCGTGGCCGTCATGAGCAGTAGCGCCGAGCGGGCGCGCGACTACGCGACACGCAACGATATTCCCCGTGCGTACGATTCGCTCGACGCGCTGCTGGCCGACCCCGCGGTCGACGTCGTCTACATCAGCACGACCAACGATCTGCATCACGACCAGGCGATCGCCGCGGCGCGCGCCGGGAAGCACGTCCTGTGCGAAAAGCCGTTGGCGCTCACGGTGGAGGAAGCGCGGGAGATGGTTGAGGCGTGCGCGGCGGCGGGAATTGTCCTAGGGACGAACCACCACCTGCGCAACGCCGTCACGCACCGCGCGCTGCGCCGCCTCATCGGCGCCGGCGCCATCGGGCGGCCGCTGGCCGCGCGCGTCTTTCACGCCGTCTACCTGCCGCCGCGCCTACAGGGCTGGCGCGTCACGACGCCCGCAGCCGGCGGCGTGATCTTCGACATCACTGTGCATGACGCCGACACCTTGCGCTTCGTCCTCGACGACGAGGCCACCGAGGCGACGGCGCTCGCGGCGCGACATGGGTTGGCCGCGGGCGAGCTCGAGGACGCGGTGATGGGCGTGCTGCGCTTCGGACGCGGCGCGCTGGCGCAGCACCACGAGGCCTTCACGGTCCGCCACGCGCGCACCGGGCTCGAGGCGCACGGCACGGATGGGTCGCTCTACGCCGAGGACGTTATGACGCAAGATCCCATTGGCCGCGTGACACTGCGGCGAGAGGGGGCCGCTATAGAAGAGATCGACGTGGGCGCCCCGGAAGACCTCTACGCGCGCTCGGTGCGCCTCTTCAACGCGGCCGTACGCGGCGAGGGCGCCCCCGCGGCGACGGGCGAGGATGGCGTACGCTCCCTTGCCATCGCGCTGGCCGTCCGACAATCGGTGGCTACTGGCTGCCGCGTCTCTGTCGGATACCAGGCGTCGGGTACCGGCGGCGACGTGCCCCCACGTATGTAAGGAGGATGCGTAGCCCCCTGGGACCGCCGGCATCTTGCCGGCATTGATCGCTACAACGGCGTTTACTATGACTGACACGCTTGCCCTCAGCCTCGGCGGCTTGCCGGCAAGATGCCGGCGGTCCCAGGGGGGGCGCTCACCATCATAAAGAAGGAGGTTTCGTTTATGCCACGACCATCGATTCTCCCTGCCGCCGCGGCCGCCGCCCTGATCCCCGACGGAGCCACCGTGACGGTGAGTTCGTCGAGCGGCCTGGGCTGTCCCGACGCCGTGCTGCGCGCCATCGGCGCGCGCTTCGCGGCCGAGGGCGCGCCCCGCGCGCTCACGCTGCTGCACCCCATCGCGGCCGGCGATATGTATGGCATCGACGGCATCGATCACCTGGCGTGGCCCGGCTTGCTCAAGCGCGTCATCGCCGGGTCCTACCCAAGCGGCCCGTCCTCGCTGCCCTCGCCCAAGATTTGGCGCATGATCGACGAGGGGGCGGTCGAGGCCTACAACCTGCCCAGCGGTATCCTCTTCCACATGCACCGTGAGGCCGCCGCCCGGCGTCCCGGCGTGCTCACGACGGTGGGGCTCGACACCACAGTCGACCCACGGCGCGAGGGCGGCCGTATGAACGCGGCCACGACCGAGGACATCGTGCGCGTGGTCGAGTTCGACGGACGCGAGTGGCTCTACTACCCATCCATCGCGCCCGACGTAGCCATTATCCGCGGCACCACGGCCGACGAGCGGGGCAACATCTCGATGGAGCACGAGGGCGCGTACCTCGGCGCGCTTGACCAGGCGTTGGCCGCGCGCAACAACGGCGGCATCGTTATTGCCCAAGTCAAGCGTCTCGCTGAGAGGGGTTCGCTTCACCCACAGGACGTGCGCGTGCCCGGTATCCTGGTGGACTATGTGGTCGTGTCGCCGGAGCAACTGCAGACGACCGAGACGCCGTACGACCCGGCCATCAGCGGTGAGTTGCGCCCCCCGCTGACGCCGATCGAGCCGGTCCCCTGGGGTCCCGATAAGGTGATCGCCCGCCGCGCGGCGCTGGAGTTGCGCGACGGTGACGCGGTCAACCTCGGCTTCGGCATCTCGGCCCTCGTGCCGCGTATCCTGCTGGAAGAGGGACGGCATGGGTCCGTGACGTGGGTGATCGAGCAGGGCGCGGTTGGCGGCCTGCCCCTGCTGGGCTTCCAGTTCGGCTGCGCGGCCAACGCGGAGGCCATCATGTCCTCGCCCGACCAATTCACCCTTTTCCAGGGCGGCGGCTTCGACCGCACGCTGCTCTCGTTCATGCAAGTCGACGCCGACGGCAGCGTCAACGTCTCGCGCCTAGCCGCGCGCCCGCACGTCACCGCCGGTATCGGCGGCTTCATCGACATCACCGCGCGCGCCCGCGATCTCGTCTTCAGCGGCTACTTCACCGCTGGGGGCTTGAAGCTGGACCTCGGAGACGGCGCGTTGCGCATCGTGGAGGAGGGGCGGGCGCGCAAGTTCGTGCCCGCTGTCGAGCAGGTCACGTTCAGCGGACGCCAGGCGCGCGCGCAGGGACAGCGCGTGACGTACGTCACGGAGCGCTGCGTGCTGCGCCTGGAGCCGGAGGGCCTAACCGTGACGGAGATCGCGCCCGGCGTCGATCTGGAGCGCGACGTGCGCGGCCAGGCGGACATCCCGCTGCGGGTCAGCCCCGACCTGACGACGATGGATAGACGGCTCTTCGTAGACGAGCCGATGGGCTTGGAGTTGCGCTGATGGAGCGACAAGACAACAGCGCCCTTTACCTTTACGCGCTGAACCCGCACGAGGCGCGCACGGCTCTCGCCATTTTCGCCCGTCTGTTCCCGACCGGTGAGGGCGAACCGGACGTGGCCCGCATCGGCGTCGTGGCCTACGTCGACCGCGCGTTGGCCGGCGTGTATGGCGACAAGCTTGACGCGTATCGGCGTGGGCTGGCCGTGCTGGACCACGCCGCCCGCCGGCGTCACGCCGCGCCGTTTGCCGACTGTGCGGCCGCCGAGCAGGACGGCGTGCTGGCCGCGCTTGAGCACGGTGAGCTGCCCGACGTCCACACGACGTCCCAACGGGTGTTCTTCGACATGCTGCTCGCCCACCTGCAAGAGGGGCTCTTCGCCGACCCGGCCTACGGCGGCAACCGCGACAAGCTCGGCTGGCGGCTGCTGGGTCATCCCGGCGTGTGGCGCGAGAACTCGGCCGACGAGAACCTGACGGCCGCGCGCGTGACCAAGGGCGGGAAGGTTCAGTCGCTGACCGACCTCGGCTATACAATCGGCGCGACGGATAGCGCGCCACCCGACATCCCCGGCTATGACCCGCGAAGGGGCGCGGCGGCGCCGGCTGCCGACGCTGACGTCGTGCTCGTCGGCCTGGGCGCGATGGGCGGTCTGATCGCGCCTATTCTAGCCAAGGCCGGCCTGCGCGTGGTCGCGCTCGAAGCGGGACCGTGGCGCACCAAGCGCGATTTCCTTCCCGACGAACTCGGCGCCGCCTACTACTGCCGCGCCAACATGGGGCCGAAGTTCGCGGCCGAGTCGCCGCGTTGGCGGCGCCGCGAGGGTGAGGAGACAACCGAGGCGACCTACTCACTTGGCCGCATGATGAACAGCGTCGGCGGCTCGGTCATTCATTACGGCGCGTGGCTGCGCCGCTTCCACCCGCACCACTTCCGGCCCCTCAGTTCGGTCCACGAGCGCGGCTACACGCGTCTCCTGCCCGACGACTGCACCCTGGCCGACTGGCCCCTCACTTACGACGAGCTAGAGCCGTACTACACACGCGTCGAAGAGTTGGTCGGCGTCGCAGGCGACGACGGCAACCCGTTCACCCCCCGCGGCAAGCCCTACCCCATGCCGCCGCTGCGCCCGTTCCGACTGGGCGAAGCCTTCCGCGCGACGACCGCGGCGATGGGCCTGCACCCGCACCCCGTCCCAGTGGGCATGAACAGCGTCCCCTACGACGGGCGTCCCGCCACGACGTATACCGCCTGGAGCAACGGCTTCGGCTCCTTCACCGACGACAAATGGTATCCGGCTCTCTCATCCATCCCCCAGGCTCTGGCGACCGGGAACCTCGACCTGCGCACCGACTGCCGCGTGACGCGCGTGCTCACCGATGCTGACGGACATGCGAGCGGTGTCGAGTACGTCGGCCCCAACGGAGTCCAGCGCGTGCAAGCGGCGCGCACGGTCATCCTCTCGAGCTACACGTACGAGAACGTGCGTCTGCTCCTGCTCTCGGGCGACGCGCGCCACCCCGAGGGCCTGGGCAACAATGCCGGCCAGGTCGGCCAGCACTACATGACCAAGATGTTCGCCCACGTCGACGGGTACTTCCCAGACACCGTTTTCAATCGCCACACCGGCCCCGCGGCGCAGGGCGTCGTGCTCGACGACTACCTCTCCACCTCATTTGAAACGGGGCCGCACGGCTTCATCGGCGGCGCGACACTCGGCGCCGAGAATCAGTTTCTGCCCATCCAGATCAGCCGTGAAAGCCTCCCACCCAATGTCGCCCGCTGGGGCGCGTCCTACGTGCGGCACATCAAGGAGTGGCAGCATGTCGGCGTCGTGCGCATCCAGCCCGATTCGCTGCCATATCGCGACGCCTTCCTGGACATCGACCCCCATCACCGTGAGCGCGGCGGTCTGGGCCTTCCCGTCGTGCGCGTCACCTACGACCTGCATCGCAACGAGCAGCGCCTCTCTGACTGGATGGAGGGGCGCTCGGAGGAGATCCTGCGCGCGATGGGCGCGACGACGACGTGGCGCGGGCCGCGCTTTACCGGTGTCGGCAGCAGTCACGACATGGGCGGCTGTCGCATGGGCGACGACCCTGCGACTTCCGTCGTAGACCGGGATCTCGCCGTGCACGACACGCCGGGCCTTTACGTCTTCGGGGGGGCGGCCTTCCCCTCGTGCCCCGGCGTCAACCCGACGCTGACCATTTGGGCGGTATGCGCGCGCGCCGCCGAGCGGCTCGTCGAGCGGTTACGCGGTGGGGAGGGACGATGATGGCGACGGACACAGAAGGGACTATTTTGTTCGCTAGCAATGGGCCAATCGCGACGATCACGCTCAACCGTCCCGCGAAACTGAACGCGATCGACCCCGCGATGCTCATGCGGCTCGATGCGATTGTAGCCAACCTGGAGCGCGCGCGCGACGTGCGCGTCGTGCTCCTGACGGGCGCCGGGGAGCGCGCCTTCTGTGTCGGGGCCGACATCAACGCGTGGTCGGCCCTCGCGCCGCTGGAGATGTGGCGCCAATGGATCCGCGACGGCCATCGCGTCTTCGGGCGCGTCGTGCGCCTCCCGCAGCCGGTCATCGCCGTCCTGAATGGACACGCCTTCGGGGGCGGACTCGAGTTGGCCCTCGCCGCCGACCTGCGCGTCGCCGCCGCGGGGGTCGAGTTGGCCTTCCCGGAGGTGAAGCTTGCCACTGTGCCCGGTTGGGGCGGGACGCAGCGCCTGCCGGCGCTCGTCGGCGCGTCGCGCGCCAAACGCATGATCTTCACCGGCGGCAGGATCGACGCGGCCACGGCCGAGCGTTGGGGCCTGGTCGACCTCGTCGCGCCGCGTGAGGAACTCATGGACCGCGCCCGCGCGTTGGCAGGCGAGATCGCCGCGAACGCGCCGGTCTCGGTCCAGATTGCCAAGCAGATCATCGACGGCGCCGGCGGGACGGCGGCCGGCGCGACCATGGAAGCCCTGGCCGGCGCCCTCGCCGCCACGACATCCGACGCGCGCGAAGGCGCCGCCGCGTTCCGCGAACGTCGCCCACCCCAATTCAAAGGTGATTGAACAGATGACTCAGCCTACATTTTCCGGGGACGCGGGCGTCCCAGTCTCGGGGGCGTCCCCAGAGTTCGAGCGGGCCGCGCGGCGCGCGCTCGACGTCGCGCAGGGCCAGGTGCGCCGCTTGATCACCGCGCATCCCGACTGCTTCCCGCTCTACACGAGGGGTGGCCACTGGTACCACGGCCAGGAGGCCTGGACGAACTGGTGCGAGGGCTTCCTCGGCGGGATGCTCTGGATCTTCGCCGCTCGGACCGGCGAGCCGTGGTGGCGTGAGCGCGCCGAACACTATGCCCGCCTGATCGAGCATCGCAAGGCGGACCGTACGGTCCACGATCTCGGCTTCCTGTTCTGGCCGACCTGGAAGCGCTGGTACGATCTCACCGGCGACCCGGCCATCAACGCGGTCGTGATCGAGGCGGGGCGGACGCTGGCGCTGCGCTTCAATGAGCAGGGGCGCTACCTGCGCTCGTTCGTGGCGCCGGAGAGCACGTTCATCGACATCATGATGAACGTCGGTATTATCTTCTACGCCGCGCAACAGACCTCCGACCCCGACCTCCGGCGCATCGCCACCGAGCACTGCCTGACCACCCGCCGCGTGCTCGTGCGCGGTGACGGCAGCACAGCCCACGAGGGCATCTTCGACCTGGAGACGGGCGCGTTCTTGCGGCAGGCGACGCACCAGGGCTGGCGCGGTGACTCGTCGTGGGCGCGCGGGCAGGCCTGGGCGCTCTACGGCTTCGGCACGGCTTACCGCTTTAGCGGCGACGCGCGTTTCCTAGACACCGCGCAGCGCTGCGCCGACTTCTACATCGACCGCACGGGGGCGGACGGCGTCCCGCCGAACGACTGGGAGGAGCCGCATCCCGCCCATCGCCACGAGAGTTCCGCCGCCGCGATCACCGCGAGCGGCCTGCTGCAATTGGCCGAACTGATCGCGGAACCGGCGCGCGCCGCGCGGTACCGCGCCTACGCGCGCACGATCCTGTCCACGCTTTGCACGCCCGCTTTCCTCGCCGTCGACGAGCCCGACTGGGAAGGCATCCTCATGCACGGCATGTACCATGAGCGCAAGGGCCTCGGCGTCGACGAGAGCGTCATGTGGGGCGAGTACTTTTTTGTGGAAGCGCTGGACAAAGCCGTCAATCAAACCTGCGACTGAAGTCGCATGGCAAACCACGGCGACTAAAGTCGCTTGGGGCGCCACGCCTAGAGACACTTCAGTGTCCGTCATCTGCCATGCGACTTCAGTCGCAGGCCAAAGGAATTAGCATGCAACTAAACTACGACATCATCATCATCGGGACCGGCGCGGGCGGGGGCACGTTCGCCTACGCGCTCAAGGACAGCGGCGCGCGCATCCTCCTGCTTGAGCGCGGCGACTACCTGCCACAGGAGCCGGAGAACTGGAGCCCGGAAGCCCTCTTCGACCACAAGCGCTACAAGAACGCTGAGCCATGGCAGGACGCCGACGGCCGGCCCTTTCTGCCGGCGTGCATTACTTCGTCGGCGGGAACACGAAGGTCTATGGCGCGGCCTTGCAGCGGCTGCACCGCGAGGACTTCGGCGCGCTAGAGCACGATGGCGGCGTGTCGCCCGCCTGGCCGATCACTTACGACGACCTAGAGCCGTACTACGCGCGCGCTGAGCGTATCTACTTGGTGCACGGCCAGGGGGGCGAATACCCGTCCGACGCGCCGCGCGCCGACCCGTTCCCATTCCCGCCGCTACCCCATGAGCCGTACATCGCCGACCTGGCCGATCGGTTGCGGCGGCAGGGTCTTCACCCGTACACGTTGCCCATAGGCGTGGACCGGCGGCTCGGCGGGCGCTGTATCCGCTGTAAGAGCCTGTGTGTAAAGTAGTTTGAGAGGCTGTAGACTAGGAGGTATGAACAGACAAGCATACCCGTCCGACTTGAGCGAGGCGCAGTGGACGCGCATCGCATCGCTGATCCCTCCGGCCAAG
>JAABUM010007226.1_pt1 | contig 10352 bp, 9 predicted proteins | sample 5559161 | NCBI WGS metagenome assembly JAABUM01 (sample SAMN10711868, study PRJNA513369) | rock metagenome | isolation source: Antarctica rocks | place: Antarctica: Victoria Land, Siegfried Peak nord | reverse complement strand
TCGGCCAGTTCCTGCCCGCAACCTGGGCGCTCTACGGGGTGGACGCCAACGGCGACGGCTCAGCGGACCTGTTTGACCCGCTGGATTCGATCGCGTCCGCAGCCCAGTACGACTGCGCCCTTGCCGCCGCGGTGGCCGGCGTCCCCGGGGACCGCACACAGCTGATGCTCGCCGCCTACAACGCGGGGCCGGCGGCGGTCGTCGCCTTCCGCGGGGTGCCGCCGTACCCCGAGACGCAGGGCTACGTGCGGCGCATCGGCGAGCTGGCCGCCAGCTACACCGCCATCACCGCCACCACTACCGCCGTCACCGCAGCCGCCTCCGGCGCCGCGGGCAGCGTTATCGCCGCCGGGATGAGCGTGGTCGGCACCCCCTACTCGTGGGGTGGCGGCGGCGCCGCCGGGCCCAGTGCCGGGGTCGACCAGGGCGCCGGCACCGTCGGGTTCGACTGCTCTGGGCTGACGTCGTGGGTGTTCGCCACCGTCGGGGTGCAGTTGCCCCGCACGGCCGCCGAACAAGAAGCGGTGTCCCGCCCCACGGCGTCTCCTCGGCCGGGGGACCTGGTGTTCTTCGGCGCTGCTGGAGCGGCGTACCACGTCGCGGTCTACCTCGGCGGCGGGCAGATGCTCGACGCTCCGCATACCGGAGCGATGGTCCGGGTCGAGCCGGTGTGGGACGGCGCGCGCTACGGCCAGGTGCTGGCGTGACCGCCCAGGCGCGAAGCGCCTTCCAACGGAGGCAGGTTATGGATGGGTCGCCCAAAGTGGCCCCTGCGGGGGCCGCTTCGGTCGACCCATCCGGGCGGGAGGTCCGACCCAGCGGGGTCGGTGGACATGACCAGAGCGAGCCGGACGAGCCCCAGCCGCGGCGCCGGCCACGGCTACCCGGCCGGCGCCAGGTTCGGGTCGGCCTGCGCCTCAGCGAGGCCGAAGCCGCGGTGCTCCAGGCCGGGGCAGCCCGGTCGGGGATGACCCTGGCTGGCTACGCCGCCGCTGCCGCGCTCGCATCCGCCGGCCGGACCCGGCGGCCCCGGGCGGTGCCGCCGGCGACCGTCGCGACCCGTCAGGCTCTCGCCGGGCTCGTCGCTGCCCGCCTCGAGCTGACCCGGGTCGGCTCGAACCTGAACCAGGCGGTGCGGGTCGCGAACAGCACCGGCCGGGTGCCGGCCGAGCTGCTCGGCCTGCTCGGCCAGGTCGAGCAGGCGGTCAGGGCGGTCGACGACCGGACCGCTGGCGTGATGGGACAGGGCATGGCGTGATCGGGAAGGTGCTGCGTTCGGGTGGCTCAACCCGGGGGCTGGTGCGCTACCTGTTCGGTGCGGGGGAACGCAACGAGCACCAGGCACCGCGGCTCGTCGCCAGCTGGGACGACGCCAGCGTGGCCGTGGCCGACGACGCCGGGCTGCGCCGGCTCTCAGAACTGCTCGACGCCCCGAACCTGGCCGCCGGCGGCGGGGACCGCAGCATCTACCACCTGATCCTGTCCTCGGCGCGGGCCGACCCGGAACGGGGCCTGGCCGCCGACCCGGCGCTGTCCGACGGGCAGTGGGCCGACGTCGCCCGGGGCGTGCTGCGCCGAGCCGGGCTGATCGACACCCCGGACGGGGACGACGTCCGCTGGGTCGCGGTCCGACACGACGAGCCCGGCGCCGAGCACGTCCACGTGGTGGCCACCCTGGCCGGGCAGGCGTCCGGGCGCCGGGTCCATCCCCGCAACGACTTCTACCGCATCGGGGAGGCATGCCGGGACGCCGAGGCCCGCTACGGGCTGCGTCCCACCGCCCCGCGGGACCGGACCAGCACCCCGCGCGCCACCCGCCCCGAGCGGGATAAGGCGACCCGGCTCGGCCGGCCTGAGCCGGCCCGTGAGCTGCTACGCCGCCAGGTGCGGGAGGCGGTCAGCCGGGCGACGTCGACTACCGGGTTCCTCGACGAGCTGCGCGGCGCCGGTCTGCTCGTCAAAGAGCGGCTCTCGCCCGCCACCGGCGACCTGACCGGCTACGCGGTCGCGGTCGCAGGCGGTGACCTGAACGGCCGCGGACAGCCAGTGTTCTTCGGCGGCGGCCGGCTCGCCTCCGACCTCACCCTGCCCAAGGTGCGGGCCCGGTACGGCGAGGCACCCGCCGTCCGCCCGGTCACCGCGACGCCCGGGGCCAGCTCCACAGCGCCGGGGCCGGCGCCGCGGCTGACGGCCGCCGAGCGGGAGCAGGTCTGGGCCCAGGCCCGAAAAGCCGCCGCCGCCGCCGTCCACGCCATCGCCGGCCACGCCGGCGACCCCGCCGCGGCCGCGGACGCCGCCTGGGCCGCATCGGACTACCTGACCGGAGCCGCCCGGCTCGTCGCCGGCAACGGCAAGCCCGGCCCGCTCGAAGGCGCCGCCCGCGACCTGGACCGCGCCGCCCGAGAGCAGTGGGGCCGGCTGCCGGCGCCGTCAGCCGCCGGGCAGGGGCTCCGGGCCGCGTCCGGGTTGCTGCTCGCCGCCCGGTTCGTCCACCAAGCCGAGGCGGCGCAGCTACTCGCGCTGCTGGCGCAGTTGGCGGTCCTCGCCGACGCGGTCACCCGGATGCGGGAAGCCCAAGGCCGCGCCGAGCAGGCCGCCGCTGCCCGCCGGGCAGCCGAGCAGCTCCACGCCGCCCACGCCCAGCGCCAAGCGCAGGCTGCCGCCCAGCTCCGCCCGGCGGACCTGACAGCCACCCTCGACCCGCCCCCGTACCAGCACGACCCTGCGGCCACCAGCCGCGGACGCAGCCGATGACAGGAGCACCCGATGAGCAGCCATGACGACCCGGCCGCGCACGCGACGGCCAAGCTCGGCCAGGCCGTGGCGGTCCTCGCCGCCGCTGCGGAAGCGTTCGCCCAGCTCGGGCAGGTCCGGGCCGCCGCCCGGGCAACCCGCGACGAGCGGGCCGCGGCCGCTGCCCGGGCCCAACTGCGGGCCCGGCACGCCGCCGACCGGCTGACCTGGTCACCGCTGCTCGACGAACGCGCCGCCGCCCTCCCGGTCCCGGACACCCTCGCAGGCTGGGGCGCGGCCCGGTGCTGGCCCGACGACCCCGAGGCGCAGGCCGCGCGGCGAGCCGCGGAGGAGCGGCTGGGCGAGCTGCGTCCCGAAGCGATGCGGGTCTACGGCGAGCAGGTCGCTACCGGTGTCGACCCGGGAACGGCGATGCGCGACACCGGATGGCTGCTGGACCGGGAGCCGGCCGGGTTCACCCCCGATCCTGCCGGCGACCGTCCCGTGATCGCCGGTGCCGGCGGGGACGTCGCCGACCTCGAACTGCGCCGGGCCGGGGTGGTCGACCAACCCCGGACCGTCGAGGGCGTCGTCGTCGCCTCCCGGGCGGAGCCTTTGGCCCGGCAGTACTTCCCCGGACCGCTGGTCATCGACGTCGCAGCAGCCGCCGCCGCCGTCACTGTCGAGGGCGCCGGGCAGGCGCTGGCGGCGAACCTGACGTCGACCCGCCCCCTGACCAGGTGAGGGTGACACAGCCCCCGGTACACCTGGCCGGGTAGCGCGATCGCCACAACGGTGATCAGCCGAGCTGTGTACTCGACGCGGAACCGGACCCGCCGGTCCCCGATCCCTGTTAGACGGCAACGGCGACCACTACCTCTGCCTCGACATCCACGGCGGCTACACCTGTGCTACGGCCGCGGACAGGCCGAGTTCGTCCGAGTCCGGCCGGCACGTTCAACCCGGCCAGCCGATCGGGGCTCGAAGGCTGCCAACGCCGTTCAGGACCCGGTTGCCTTCATGGCCGCCCACGGCGTGAAGCTCGGATAGGGGTAATGCGACACGCCGTCCCATGAGAGGCGATTTCTGCTTTCGTTGGTGACAGAGTGCCCGTCATGGCGCAGAGCAGGAAGGCGGGCCCAGGCCGAAAGAGCAGAGGCGAGCGTGAGCTCTTCTCGACCCGGTTGCCGGTAGCCCTGGCTAGTCAATTGCGGGTAGACGCCGAGAGGCTCGATCTGAGCCTCACAGATGCTCTAGCCAACCTTGTTGCCGCGGCTTATGGGCATCCCCCGGTGGCGACGCCGCAGCCTGCCGACCAGATGAAGCTGACCGCTTAGCGGCCCGCTGACGGGCTGGTCAATCGACTGGCCCGGGACAGAACGAAGCCCCACACCCCAAGAAGGTTTGGCCGCCAATTTGGGTGCAGGGCTTCGTCGAGTACCTCAGGAGGAAACATACCCCCCGCCGACTGGCGGGTCGCGCATGCCTGGAGTGTCGAATCCTGGGCGTGTCGTGACCTGCAGATGAGTCCTGCGCGTGGCCGGCGCCGCCTGCGGCGGTGACCGCCCCGGCGGCCAGCGTCGGCCGCCCACCCTTCTACGCTCCGCCGCCGGCCCGGCCGCTGTCGGAGTCGATCACCGCTTTGCTGCGCGACGGTGACACGGGCGCCCGCTACACCAGCCGCTCCGAGGCGGTGATGGCCACCGCGCTGGCCGCGGCGAGCGCCGGCTGGGCCGAAGCCGCCTGGCGTGAGGTGCTCGCCGGCGGCGCGCTCGGCGACTGGGCCCCGGTCCAGCTGCGCAAGATCGGCAGCCGCCGGCACCGCAACCCCGCCGACGCCGAACGCCGGCTCGCGACCACCTGGGCCAAGGCGCAGCGCCGCGTCCTGGAACGACCCCCGGCGGCCGACCACCTGTCGGTCCGGGCCGAGCTCGCCGAGCTGCTCGCCGCCGCCGACACCGACCCGGGCGCCTGGGCCGGCGCCGCGGGGGTGACCGACCGGGCGGTGCTCGCCGTGCTCGTCGACGTCGCAGCGTCTGCCTGCACGCTGACCCCGTCGGCTTCCACCCGCCAGCTGGCCGAGGCCGCGAACATCAGCGCCGGCACCGCCGCGGTGGCGCTGCACCGCCTCGTTGGCCGCGGCTGGCTCCGCCTGGAGCACCCCGCTCAGGGCACCCAGGCCGCCACCTGGCGACTGGTCCGCCCCGACACCGTCCCGACTGCGCCGGCCGACGTCGACGCGGTCCTCGAGGCGCTGCCGCCCCGCCCACTGGTCGCCACCGGCGGGTCTGCCCGAGCCCACGACGCGTTCGCGCACACCGTCCACGGCGGGCTTGGCCGGGTCGCCGCTCGGATCTTCGACGCCCTCGACGACGGCGCCTACGGCGGGCTGACGGTCGCCCAGCTCGCCGCCCTGACCGGGCTGCACCGCCGCACCGTCATCCGGCACCTGATCGGCCTGCAGGCCGCCGGACTGGCCAGCTGCGGCGGCCGCGGCGCCACCTGGGCACGCACCCAGGGCGCCGCTGACCCCGACGGGCTCCCCGGCGCCCTCACCGACGCCGCCGCCCTGCTCGGCAGCACCGGCGCCACAGCTCGCCGCCGAGCCCGGCACACCCTGCAGCGCGAAGGCTTCACCGCCTACTGGACCGACTTCTGCGCCCGCCGCGGCTGGCGGGTCCAGCGCGGCCTGTACCGGCCCGACCAACCCGAGCTCCCGCTCCCCCAGGCAGCCTGAACGCCGCCCACCCAGCCAATGAACACCGCACGCTCCCTCAGTGCCCGACCCGGCTCGACGCCCCACCGGACGCCGCAGGCCCTCCGCGGCCACGTCCAGACCGCCACCGACCCCCGCCGTCCCGGCTCACCCCCCTATTCGCCCCGGCGGTTCCCGGCCGCCGGTCACTTCGCGGCCGCAGGACGTCGTCGGCAGTCCTATCTTGACCAGACCAGTCACTAACCTCACGCGGGTTTAGAGACACCTAGTGTCCGGACTGGTCTTCTTCCTCGACGACGCAGCGTGACCATGCCAGCCGGAAGCAAGCTGTTGGGACAGCACGACAGTCGCACCGGCCGCTGGTCTAACTGCACCGCTTGCTGGCCGCTCACATCTGGCGTCTCGCCGCACTACGGCGAGTACAGCGACACGGGACGCCCTCAGGGTCGGGCGAGGGCCACGACACCACCACAAACGAGCCGTCCACGGACGCGCGCCGCTCTCCCAACGGGGCCTGCGGAGTTTGCTCGGACCGCCCCTCCCCCCGAAATCCGCCGCACAGCGCACCCCTACACCCGCCCTCGCCTCCGGCGCCCTACGGGATCAGGCGGGCTTCGGGCCGGCGCGTCGCATCCCGCGCGGGGCCTCTGCGGGCCCGGCCAGCAGGCCATACGGGCAGGCAGCAGCGCCTGCCCCACCCGGCCCGCAGACCCTAGGAGAAAACCGATGCCCACCACCGGAGCCGGCCAGCCGCACGCCGCCGCTGGCCCTGCCTTCACCGACGCCCTGACCAACGACATCGCTGTCCGGATGACCGCCCGCGGCCCCAGGACACCGCCGTGCACACCGGGCAGGACACCCACGGGCCCTACGTCGCCGTCCGAGTCGGCCGGACGCTAATTGGTGAAGCGACTCGCTGCAACCTGCTTCACAATGTTTCGACGGGAGGGAGCCTTCCGGCTACCTTGTGCACCCTCAAGGCCGGGCGACCAAGAGCATCGCTCGAGGCTAGCGTTCGGCCGGTGAGTACCAGCGAGGCGGCAGGTGGGTCGCCCGGCGGGCTGCTACGCGAGGTGGTCGGGTCACCGGCCTATCGGCGCTGGTCGCTGACCACCCAGCTGGTTCGGCTGCCGGTCAGCATGACACCGCTGGCGTTCTTGCTGCTGGCGATGGCGGCGACCGGCAACTACCGGCTGGGTGGAGTGATGATCTCCGCGGCGACGGCGGCCGAGGTCCTCGTGGCTACCCCGGTCGGCCGGTGGCTCGACCGCAGCAACACGCTGACGGTGCTGTCCTGGCTGCTGTTGGCCGCCGCCGGGGTGCTGGGGCTTCTAGCCGTGGCCGGCGCCTTGAGCTGGCCGGGGGTCGTGCTGGTCGCTCTCGCGGTTGTCAGTGCTGCGCTGACCGCTGGCGCGCCGGCCGGCATGCGCAAGATCCTGACCGGCACCGTCCCGGCTCGGCTGCTGACGCCGGCGCTGGCCGTCGATGGGGTGCTCATCGAGTTCACCATCGTCAGCGGCCCGCTGCTGGTCGCCGCAGTCGCCGCCGCCCAAGTTGGCGGTGTGGTGGCGATGGCCACGTTGACCGCGGCCGCCGCCCTGCTCGTGCGCGGTCTGGTGCCGCCCACCCCCGTCGCCGCCGCTGCAACCGCAGGAGCAGGCCAGCGACCACGGCTGTGGTCACCGGTGTTCGGCCTGTGGCTCGGTCTCGGTGTTGCGGCCGCGCAGTGCATCGGCCTAGCCGAGGTCTGCGCACTGCCCATCGCCGGGCGCCTGGGCGGTGGCGCCTTCACTGCGGTGCTGCTCCAGGCGGCGCTGTGCGTGGCCAGCGCCGGCTCCGGCCTCGCGTACGGGGTGCACAGCCAGCGACTGCCGGGCACAGCCATCCAGCGGGCGATGCTGTTGTTGGCCGGGCTCGCTGCCGGGCTGGCAGTGCTGACCGTCGGCCCGGGCCTGGGCCTGACCGTGGTCGGCTACCTGGTCATCGGCACGTGCACCGCACCGCTGGTCACCACCATCCTGATCACCGTGCAGAGCCTGGCTCCGGGGCAGCGCGTGACCGAAGCGTTCGGGCTGAACACCGCCACCACCGGCCTCGGATACGCCCTCGCCGGTGCGGCCCTGGCCGCCCTGCCCCTGCACGTAGCCCTCGTCACGGGTCTAGGCAGCATCGGCGCGGGCCTCGTCGCGGGGCTGCCCCTTGCCGGCCGGGGACCCAACCGGCCATGACGGCCACGGCCCACCACGCTCCCGGCGGCCACCCCGCCTCCAGGACCTGCTGACACGCAAACCCAGATGCCGTCGCGATGAAGATCGCCTCCGGCGACGACGGACAGGTCAGCGCCTGGCCGCGTTGCCTTCCTCGCCGCCGCCCGGGCGCTTCAAGCCAGGACCGCGCGGCAACTGACCGCCGCTGACGGTCCCCTCCCGGCCTCGCACACCCTCGTGATCGCTAGCCTCTGCCAAGGGTCGCTGGCGCTGGTGATCATCATGCGGCCCAGGGCCCCGCGCGTCGTGCTCTGGCCCCAACCTAACGGGGCACGGCAGAGACCCGACCGACCCCGGGTCTCTCCCCCGCCCTTTCACGTCCCGTAGGGAGACACTGTGATCTGCCAGTCTTGCCGCCTCGCCCACCACCACGACTGCGACGACACCCAGCACCAGCACCGCATATCTGCCGCTCCTGCACCTGCCAGCACCGCCCCGCCGACAGCGCCGAACCGGAACCCAACAACCAGGTGCCCGCGGCGACTGCCACAAGCGAAAGCCGCGATTGAAGCGGACCGGCGCAGAAAGACGCAGCATGACGCACGGCGCGTCACAGTCAGTAGATGTGACGCGGGCTGCTTCACTGTGCGGCATGCAGCGGATCGCGGTCGCCAACATCAAGGGTGGCGGCGGCAAGACCACCGCGGCGCTCGAGCTGGCCTACACCGCTGCCGAGCGCTGCGCCCGGTCCGTCGTGGTCGTTGACTGGGACCCGCAGGGCACCGCCGCCGACCGGCTGATCGGCAAGGCAGCGGGGGAGGGGTGCCCGCTCTACGACACGCTCAGCGAAGGACGGGGACTTGCACCGGCGCTCACCGGCAGCCCCTGGTCGCCCCGGCTCCGAGTCGCGGCCGGCGGCACCGGCCTCGCCCGCCTCGCTCAACTGTCCGGCGACCCCGCCGAGCTCTACCGGCTCGCCGACGCGCTCACCGCCCTGGACGACGGCACCGATCTGGTCGTCATAGACACCGGTCCCCAACCCGGACCGCTGCTCACCCAGGCACTGCTGGCCGCCGACGTCGTGCTGCTCACCACCCGGCCCGAGCAGGGATCGCTGACCGGCCTGGCTATGGCGGTGGACGCGATCGCCAACGTCCGGCGGCTGCATCCCACTCTGCGCCTAGCTGGGGTACTGGTCACCGACGTCCCCTGGCGCGGCGACGGCCCTGCCCAGCGCGAACACCGCGCCCTACTCGACCAGCTCACCGCCGACTACCCCGGCCTCGTGCTCGACCCACCCATTCGGCGCGCCGAAGCCACCCTGGACGCCGCCAAAGCCGCTGGCCTAGCGGCCAGTGCCCTACGACCCGACAGTCAACTCGCCCACGCCTTCACCACCATCACCGCCCGCCTACTCGACCAGGAGAAGCCGTGATGACCACCCCGGCTCGGCGTACCCCCCGCTCACCCCAGCCGGCTGCCCTGGCAGGCGCCACCGACGCGTACGGCCTGCCAGTTGAGGCTCCCAAGGCGCCGGCAGCGCCGACGAGCGTTACGCCGCCCGCCGAGACCACCCCTCCCCGGGCAACCACCGTCAGCGTCCGCCTGTCCGGTGACCTGCTCGACCGATTCGAACGCTGGGCCGACCAGCACCGCTGGTCCCGCGGCCGCGCCGCCACCGTCGCCATTGAGCGGGTCCTCGACCAGGCCGACACACCCTGACGGACGCCCACCAGGGGGAGTGCTCCGCCCTGCTTCGCCCTGCCTCATCCTGCTTCGACCATCCTCGGAGCGGCGATGAGGCACACGGTCCGCTGTAGAGGAGCGGCGTGGACCGGGAGGGCCTCCGCGGTGGCCTGGCGCTGGGAGGGACCAAGCGACAGCCAGCGTCTCTACCCCGGCGGTTAGAGGTCGGCGCGCCTGGGTCGTGACAGGCCGATCCTGATACAGGATCAGGCTCGGGCCGCCCTCGGGCTGCCCTAACGTGGTCGGGTGAGCTCGCTGCTGGCCGATCTTGGGCCGTTGCGTGAGTCCCCTGCCTACCGGCGGCTGCTGCTGGGGCAGTCGCTGTCGCTGACCGGCAGCTGGATGACCCGAGTCGCCGTGGCGGTGCAGGTCTACTCCCTGACCGGCTCCTCGCTCTCTGTCGGACTGGTACGGCCTAGCGGCCGAGGCTGACAGTTCTTGGGGCGATACGGCCTCAGCGTCGGGACGTTTGTTCAGCGAAGTACCCGATCCGCAGAGCCACCACTGACGTGGAGGTGGTGGCAGCGATCCACGCGCCGACACTTTCGGCCCACGCCCTTGGTGGCTCCGCCGTCGACGCACCCAACTTGGGCGACGGGTCGACCTGGACAAGTGCGGTCGCCGCGTAGTCCGACCGGATCTCCCTGGTTGTGAGCAGACAGGGCTTGTGCACGCGTCGGTCCGGGCGGCACACGAGCGGGTCGTGACGACCGTCGTCGTTTCCTCAGACTGCGATCAGCCCTAGGTATGCGAGCCCGAGGACGCCGCGGTACCCGCCGAAGTACGCGGACCGCTGTTGTCCGGCTCGCTTCAGGACCTCGCCGCGGTTGGGGTCATCTGAGTAACCGTGCCAAAGTGGCCAACAATGCCTCTACTAATGCGGATTAGGCGGCGCCGGCTGACTGGCGGATCGAAAACCGCGCGGCTTACGGACACCTCGTGACACGGGC
>JAABUM010007224.1_pt1 | contig 10354 bp, 11 predicted proteins | sample 5559161 | NCBI WGS metagenome assembly JAABUM01 (sample SAMN10711868, study PRJNA513369) | rock metagenome | isolation source: Antarctica rocks | place: Antarctica: Victoria Land, Siegfried Peak nord | reverse complement strand
CCTGGGGTTCCGACGCGTTCAGCCCGCTGGCGTGGTGGGGTTCGCAGACCTCGCGCATCCGCTTGGGTACCTCGGTGGCGCAGCTGTCCGCCCGTACTCCCACAGCGTGCGCCATGCAGGCGCTCACCATGGACCATCTCTCCGGCGGCCGCTTCGTGCTCGGTCTCGGCGTATCCGGGCCCCAGGTGGTCGAGGGTTGGTATGGCCAGCCGTTCGCCAAGCCGCTGGCCCGCACCAGGGAGTACGTGGCCATCGTCCGGAAGGTGCTGGCCCGGCAAGAGCCCGTGCGCAACGACGGTCCGCACTACCCGTTGCCCTACGCCGGTGCCGGTTCGGTGGGGCTGGGCAAGTCACTCAAGCCGATCACGCACCCGTTGCGGGCCGACTTGCCGATCTGGCTCGGCGCCGAGGGGCCGAAGAACGTGGCATTGACCGCGGAGATTGCCGACGGCTGGCTGACGATCTTCTACTCGCCGCGCTTGGCGCCGATGTACGACGAGTGGCTGGACGAGGGCTTTTCGCGTGCCGGGGCACGGCGCAGCCGAGCGGACTTCGAGGTCGCGGCGACCTGCAACGTCGTGGTCACCAACGACCCGGCGGCCGAGTACGCCACATTGAAACCCGCGGCGGCGCTGTACATGGGCGGAATGGGCGCGCCAGAGATGAACTTTCACGCCGAGGTCTACCGGCGGATGGGTTACGAGCAGGTGGTCGCCGATGTGGGGCGGCTGTTCATGGCCGGACGCAAGGAGGAGGCCGTCGCCGCGGTACCCGACGAGCTCATCGCCGAGACCGCCATCATCGGCAACGCCGAGCACGTGCGCGCCGAAGCCCGCCGTTGGGAGGCGGCCGGGGTGACGAGTCTGGTGGTCGGCTGCCGGGATGCCGCGTCGGTGCGGGCGCTGGGAGACGCGCTGGCGGAGCGGTGAGTCGTGGCGCGTCCTCGTCTTTGGTGATGCGCGGGTCTCTGCGTAGCTAATGCGATCGATAGCGATTGGTATACGATGGAGAGGTCAGCGGCGAGGGGTGGACATGGACGAACAGCTCGGAGCCGCGGCGCTCCGCCAGATCGGGCACGGTTTCCTCGCCCTGGCCAGTTCGCTCGGCGACCCCGAGCAGCCCTCCGAAGAAGATCGCCAGCTGGCGTTGATGCGGGAATGGGGCAACCGCGGCCTCACTCGCCCTGAAGCCAGCGCCCTGTTTCGTCGCTATGGTTTCGCCCCCCAGGCGGCCGGTGGCTGGGCCCGGGGCGATTGGCTTACCACGAGATCGGACGACCGCCGCTACCTCACCGACCGCTCACGGCAGTGGGTCGCCGACCAGGAGGAGGCTGGCCGTGGCTGAACCATTCCAGACCCGGATCACCGTCCGAGGCTACGAGCTCGATTCCCAGGGCCACTTGCACAACGCCGTCTATCACCAGTACGGCGACCACGCCCGCTGGGAATGTCTCCGCGCTGCGGGCGTCTCGGTCGACGACTTATTGGCCAGCGGGATCGGTCCGGTCACGCTGGAGTCCACGATCCGATTCCATCGTGAGCTGCGGGGTAGCCAGGAGGTCACCGTGTCGTGTGCGTTCGTGTGGGGCGAACGCAAGACCTTCCGGGTGAACCAGCAGTTCCACAGCGGCGACGGGACTCTCGTCGCCGAGATCGCCAGCATCGGCGGCCTGATGAACATCGCCGAACGCCGCCTCGTCGCCGACCCGGGCGGGTATTGGCGTGCGCTGGCCTCCACACCGGGACTGCTCGATCTGTAGGTACCCCAACTGGGAGCGCCAGCTCAGCGCTTGTGGGCGGCGAGGAAAGCGTCGACCAACCGTTCGACGAAGACGGCGTCGACGGGCTCGCCGGTCACCAGGTAGGCGAAGACGAGGGGTCCGCCGAACTGGGTGATGGCGACGCGGCTGCGCTGAGCATCGCGGAGTCGAGTCCCGGAGGTGCGGCACTGGCCGAGGCCGCCCGCGCCGCGTTCATCGCGGGCATGCACCAGGCGATTCTGCTGCTGCTCGTCATCGTGGCGGTCGGCGCACTCGGCTTCACCCTCCTCGCGCCCGGCCCCGGTGCGATCACGCGTTCCGCGGCGGTGACGTCCCTACCGCACCGCGACGACTGGTCGCCATGACCTCACCCATGCTGGTGAGGAATGTCTGCACGGTGGCCAATTCCCCCGCGCTGAACTCCCGCATCGCGGTGCGCATGGCAGCGAACAGTGGACCGAAGAATGCCCATCCCAACTCGACGGCTTGCTCTTCGACGACGAGCAGGACGCGGCGCCGGTCCGCGGGGTCGCGCTCGCGGCGGAGGTGACCGGCCGCCTCCAGGCGGTCGATCAGTGCTGTCGTACCCGCCGAGTTCAGTCCGAGTTGTCCACCGAGCCACCCTGGCGTCGCCGCAATGCCGGCGCGCCCGGCATCGAGCAGCTGAATGAGTGCGCGCACATCCGTCGGGTGCAACTGGTGCACGTTGCCGAATTCGGTCCGGAACAGCTCGAACTCCACGGAGACCCGCCGCAGGAGATGCACGAGTTCGAGTTCCGGGTCGCCCTCGTCCACGGAAGCGTCCTCTCGCCGATGCGTCGATTCCCGGGTATATTAGCTCGCTCAGCGAGAATCACGCCCGGCGAAGTAATACTGACGAGGTGCGCCATGGCCGACCTGTCGTCCCGATGCTCGACTCCCCAGTTCGCATCGGCCGCCACCGAAGCCGCGTTCAACGCCGCCTACGACGCGGTCTTGGGAAAGTGGCCAGTTTCCGTGGAGTCGGTGAAGGTGCCCTCCGCGTACGGCACCACTCACGTCCAGGTAACTGGACCGCAGGAGGGAAAGCCCCTGGTGTTGTTACACGGTGGCGGGGCCACCTCCACCGTGTGGTTCGCCAATGTCGGGGCGCTCAGCCGCACCCACCGGGTGTACGCGGTGGACCAGATGGGCGACGCCGGCCGCAGCGTGCACGACGGGCAGCCGATCAAGCGGCCAGCCGACCTGATGTCCTGGCTGGACGCCCTACTCGACGGCCTGGGCTTGGACGGCGCCGCACTCGTCGGTCACTCCTACGGCGGCTGGCTCGCACTGAGCTATGCCCTGCATGCGCCGGCGCGGGTACGCAAGCTCGTGCTGCTTGATCCGACGTACTGCTTCACCGGGATGACGCTCGGCTTCCGCGTGCGCGCGTTGCCCCTGTTCATCCGACCCAGCGCGCAGCGCACGCGGAACTTCCTCACCTGGGAGGCCGCTGGCACCACCCTCGATACCGACTGGCTGGTGCTCGCGTCCCTCGCGGGCGGCGAGGTGCGGCGATCCAAGCTGATCCTTCCGCGCCGACCCAGAGACTCCGACCTGCTGAGGGCCGCGATGCCCACGCTGGTACTCACCGCGGAGAAGAGCAGACAGCACGACATCGGTCGGCTGGCCGCCAACGCCGAGCGGCTTATGTCGAACGTCTTCACAGCCGTCGTCCCCGGCGCATCGCACTTCACGATGCCCATGCACGCGCCGGAACACCTGAACCGTGAGCTGACCCAATTTCTCGTCTGACCGGGTTTTCCGCACCCGCCTGATAGCCGGCACTCACCGGGCGCACAGCCAACTCCTAGGTTCGCCAACCATCTCGAGTCGTTCACGCATCAAACGCACGTGGCAGCGGGGCGGACGAACACTGAACCACCTGCTCGATCCACGCACCGGTCAGCCCGTCGCCACCGTATGGCGCACCGTCACCGTGGTCGCCGGCAGCTGTTTGCGCGCCAATACCCTCACGACCGCGGCAGTCGTGCGCGGGGAGGATGCGCTGGGCCGGCTGCACCGGCATCGTCATCCCGCGCGGCTGGTCGATGCTGAGCGAGAAGTACTGACCTTATGCGGGTGGCCGGACGAGGCCAGGAGCGCCGCCTGATGGATGAGGAGCTGTGGGCTCTAGGACGGGGCACGGGGGTGACCGCGCTGGTGGCCACCAGCTTCGTGCTTCTGCACATCGGGACGCGGTTCTTCGAGCCCCCTACGCGCAGCTGTGCCCTCGCACTGCTCTCAGCCTGCGGCCGGGCGCGGAATACCCGTAGTCGTTCTTCGCCGATCAGTCCCACCAGAACGACCACAACGATTGGCACATCATCTCGGTGAGGTTCTCCAGCGTCTCGGCGCCCTGGAAGACGGCGTCCGAGCAGTAGGCCGTCGCTTCGACCGCAGCCAGCCTCGCATCGGCGACCGTGGCCGGGGGCGAATCGACCCGCAAGGTCAGCACGTCGCGGTCGAGCCCGACGAGTTGCGCGCCGTAGCGTCCCGCCCAGCGGCGGAGCACGACGGTGTGGTCGGCGCCCATCACCTCGTTGTTGACTACTCCGTCCCAGTAGAGAGCTTCCGGGACCAGCCAACCCGCAGCGGCCGGAATCAGGACGAGCTCAGTCGCCGGAGTGAGGGTGGAGGCGAGCGCGTCGGCCCAGTCGAACGACCCGGTGGTGTCGAAGTCGAGCGCAGGTTGCACCCCTCGAGGAATCTGGTCGGCCAGCGGGGCTTCCGGCGCATAGAGCCGGCTCAGCAGCCAGTCCTGCCCTGTCGTGGCCGTGGCCGTGGGGTGCTGGTCGGGCAGTTCGACGGCCTCCCAGAAGCTTTCCTCGACGAGGATCGGCCACAGGCCGGTGCGCGCGTGGTCGTCCCGCCACTGCTGCCACAGATCGACGGCCTCGTATCCGTCCGCAATCGACTTGGACCACAGCTCGAAGTCGGTCGACTCGACCTTCCTCGCCGTCCAGCCGGTGCTCGCCAGTCTCAACCCGTCGACATCGGGGGCGGCGGAACGCGCGGCCGCGACGTCTGGATCGGGGAGCAGGGCCACCCGGCCGTCAGGACCAGCCAGGTCGGTCACGCCGAACTTCGGCGGCTCCGGCTGCGACGTCGAAGATCTCCAGAACTTCATGCCCCATATTCGCAGACCTGGCGGCCGGGCGGCGAAAGAACCCGGGCCCACGGCGATCGGGCTAGGCCTGGGTGACGTACCGTCGGGTGCCCGAAGCCAGCCAGACGACGGCGACGGACTCGACGGTGCCGATGATCAGCAGCTGCAAGCCGTTCAGCTCCGTCAACGCACCGAGAACGAGCAGCGCAACGAAGACTGACGCGAGCTTGAGCCAGGCGAGGAGCAGCAGGGCGTCGGCCCCGAAACGGGCCCTGGGCCCGATGACGGAGCCATGCGGGCGCCGACGCCAACTGAGCAGAATGACCGCACCCAAGCAGAGGACGCCGGCGAGGGCAGAGACCGTCCAGGCCCAGGCGATCGCGCGCAGCTGGTGGTGCGAAGTCGTGGTCGCGATCGATGTCACCAGCCAGGCGTCCGCCAGGTCCACCAAGATGATTACCGCGGCGATGGCGCAGCGGACCCGGGCGGAGCCGGCTGCGCCGGGCTTGGCCGTGCGGGCGTCGGGCAGCTGGCTGGACGGGTTGCCCATCGTGTCCCCTGGTTTCCGTGAAGTCGCCTTGCCGTGCAGTTCAGCGGGCACCCTACGCGGAGCGGCGTTCCTACTGCCCCCGAAACACCGGAGTGCGTTTTTCCGCGAAGGCCCGCGGACCCTCCTTGGCGTCCTCGCTGCGGAACACCGCCATACCGAGCTTGGCGTCGATCTGAAAGGCGTCGTTCTCGTGCAGTCCCTCGGTCTCGCGCATGGTGCGCAGGACGGCCTGCACCGCCAGCGGCCCGTTGGCGGTGATGAGCTCCGCCAGCTCCAACGCCTTGCCCAACGCCTGCCCGTCGGGCACCACATGCCCGATGAGCCCGATCTCCTTGGCCTCCGCGGCGCGGATGTGCCGGCCGGTCAGCAGCAGATCGGCGGCCACCGTGTAGGGAATCTGGCGGGGCAACCGGACGGCCGAACCGCCGAGCGGAAACAAGCCCCAGCGGGGTTCGGAGACGCCAAAGCGAGCGCTCTCGCCCGCCACCCGGATATCGGTGGCCTGCAAGATTTCGGTCCCTCCGGCGATCGCGGGCCCCTCCACCGCGGCGATCAGTGGCTTGGTGAGCCTGCGGCCCTTGAGCAGCCCCTCGATCACCGAGAAGTCCGATCCGCCACGGGAGTCGCCGGGGTGGTTGCTGCTCATCGCCTTGAGGTCGGCGCCCGCGCAGAAGGCGCCGCCGGCTCCGGTGAGGATGCAGGCGCGGATCTCGCCGTTCTGGTCCACCTCGTCCCAGGCGTCCCGCATGATCGCCATCATCGGTCCGGTCAGCGCGTTGCGGGCCTGCGGCCGATTCATGGTGACGACCAGCGTGGCTCCGTGGCGCTCCACCAAGCAGTGCGGCGCTTCGGCTGTGGTCATCGGAAGCCTCCTGAAACCGGCGGTGTGGGGGGATTGCGCAGAACGATAACAGGTTCTACTTTGGGGTTGTGGCCTTCAACATCGCGGACCTGTTCGAGCACGTCGTCGATCTCTATCCCGACCGAACCGCGCTGGCGTGCGGCGAGGAGCGGCGGACGTTCGCGGAACTGGAGGCGCGAAGTAACCAGCTGGCGCATCACCTGGCCGCGCACGGGGTGACGGTCGGCTCCCACGTGGGGCTGTACACCCGCAACCGCATCGAGGCCATCGAGTTCATGCTCGCCGCCTATAAGCTCCGCGCGGTCACCATCAACGTGAACTATCGCTACGCCGAGAAGGAACTGCGCTACCTCTTCGAGAACTCCGACATGGTCGCCCTCATCACCGAGCGCCAGTTCGCCGGCAAGGTGGCCAACGTCCGGCCGGAGGTTCCGATGCTGCGGCACGTGCTGGTCCTCGACGACGGCAGCGACGGCTCGTCCGAAGGCGCCGACTACGAAGGCGCCGATTACGAGGGCGCCCTGGCGGCGGAGTCGTCCGACCGGGAATTCGGCGAGCGTTCCAACGACGACCTCTACATCCTCTACACCGGCGGCACCACGGGTTTTCCCAAGGGCGTGATGTGGCGGCACGAGGACATCTGGCGCACCCTCGGCGGCGGCATCAGCTTCATGACCGGCGAGCCGATGGCCGACGAGTGGGAGCAGGCCCGCTCCGGCGAGCTGACCGGTGGCCTGACGCGGTTGTGTCTGGCGCCCCTGATCCACGGCAACGCCCAATGGGCCGCCCTGGCCGCCCTGTTCGCCGGCGACACCGTGGTGCTGGTGCCCCAGTTCGACCCGAAGGCCATCTGGGAATCCATCGAGCGCAATAAGGTCCAGGTGGTGGTGTTGGTCGGAGACGCCATGGCCCGACCACTCATCGAGGAATACGCCAGCGGAAACTACGACGCCTCCTCCGTCCTCGCCATCTCCAGCAGCGCGGCCTTGTTCTCCCCGGCGGTCAAGGATCAGTACCTCGACGCGCTGCCCAACGTGGTGATCACGAACTCGGTCGGCTCCTCCGAGACGGGCTTCACCGGTGTTGGGGTGATGACCAAGGGCACCGACGCCTCCGGTGCCGGTCCGCGGGTCAAGCTCACGCCCGACGCTATCGTCATCAACGACGCCGGTGAGCAGGTGCAACCCGGCTCCGGCGAGGTGGGGCGGATGGCTCGCGGCGGCCACATCCCGCTGGGCTATTACAAGGACCCGGTCAAGACCGAGGCGTTGTTCACCGAGGTGAACGGCAAGCGGTACGCCATCCCCGGCGACATGGCGCGGATTGAATCCGACGGCACGATGACGCTGCTGGGCCGAGGCAACACCTGCATCAATACCGGCGGCGAGAAGGTGTTCCCTGACGAGGTCGAAGGAGCGCTCAAGGCACACCCCGACGTGTTCGACGCGCTCGTGATCGCGTTGCCCGACGACACCCTCGGCCAGCGCGTCGCCGCGTTGGTGCAGCCCCGGCCCGGGCGCACTCCGGCGGCAGAGGAGCTCATCGCCCACGCCCGCGGGGAGATCGCCGGTTACAAGGTGCCGCGCAGCGTATGGCTGGTCGGCGAGATCAGCCGCTTGGCCACCGGCAAGGCCGACTACGCCTGGGCGCGTCAACACGCCGAGGAACACCCTGAGGAGGATTTGTGCGCAGCACGCTCTGCGAGCAGTTCGGCATAGAGCACCCGGTCTTCGGTTTCACTCCGTCTGAGCACGTTGCCGCGGCCATCAGCCGTGCCGGTGGTCTCGGGGTGCTCGGCTGCGTGCGGTTCAACGACGCCGCCGAGCTCGACGCCGTGCTCGACTGGATGGACGCGAACACCGAGGGCAGGCCCTACGGCGTGGACATCGTGATGCCGGCGAAGATTCCCACCGACGCGGCCTCGGTCGACCTGCAGAAGCTGATCCCCGCCGAGCACCGCGCCTTCGTCGACTGCACGCTCACGGCGCTGGGGGTGCCACCACTGGGTGACGACGACGTGTCCAACGAGGGCGTTCTCGGCTGGCTGCACTCGGTGGCTCGCTCGCACGTCGACGTGGCGCTGCGCCATCCCATCAAGCTGATCGCCAATGCGCTGGGCTCGCCACCCAAGGACGTCATCGATCAGGCGCACTCCCACGGCGTGACCGTCGCCGCACTGGCCGGGAAGGCCGAGCACGCGGTGCGGCATGTGGACAACGGGGTGGACATCGTCATCGCCCAGGGCTACGAAGCGGGCGGGCACACCGGGGAGATCGCCTCGATGGTGCTGCTGCCAGAGATCGCGGACGCCATCGGCGACCGGGCGACCGTGCTCGGTGCCGGTGGCATCGGATCCGGCCGGCAGATCGCGGCGGCGCTGGCACTCGGAGCCTCCGGGGTGTGGATGGGCTCATACTGGCTGACCACCGCGGAGTACCAGCTCGGCCAGGACGCTGACGCCGGTCCCACGGGGGCTCCCTCGGCGATGCAGCGGGCGCTGCTGTCGGCCACCTCCAGCGACACTGTGCGCATCCGCAGCTACTCCGGTAAGCCCGCCCGCTTGCTGAAGACGCGCTGGACGGACGCATGGACCGCACCGGACGCGCCGGAGCCGCTGCCGATGCCGCTGCAGAACCTGCTCGTCGGTGAGGCACACCAGCGGATCGCCCGCTCGGACGACCCCGAGGTGGTCTCCATGCCGATCGGCCAGATCGTGGGGCGGATGAACGAAATCCGCCCGGTCGCCGACGTGATGGCTGATCTCCTCCAGGACTTCGACGCCGCGGTGGCCCGTCTGGACGCAGCCCGCTGAGCGCTCGCTCCTAGAGTGAATGCATGCTCCCTCCCGTGCTGGACCATGCCTGGTTGCGGCACCACCGCGGCGAGGTGGTACTCGCGGACGTGCGCTGGTACCTCGACGGCCGCTCCGGACGCGCCGCCTACGCCGACGGCCACCTCCCCGGCGCGGTGTTCGTCGACCTCGAGGAATGTCTCGCCGGTCCGGGCGGGCCGCAGGTAGGGCGCCACCCGCTGCCCGAGCCCACCGTGTTCGCGGACGCCATGGCGGGCCTGGGCATCGGTGAGCAGGACACCGTCATCGCCTACGACGACGCGGGCGGCACGGTCGCCGCTCGGCTGGTCTGGATGCTGCGGGCCACCGGCCACGCCGCGGCCCTGCTCGACGGTGGAATCACCGCCTATCCCGGGGAGCTGGAGCAGAGCACGCCCGTACGGAAGCCTGCCGTGTTCACCCCGCGGCCGTGGCCGACCGACCAGCTCGCCGACATCGATGCCGCGGCCGATCAGGCCAACACCGTGCTGGACGCCCGTGCCCCGGAGCGCTACCGCGGCGAGGAGGAGCCGATCGACGCCAGGGCCGGCCACATCCCCGGCGCGCGCAGTCTGCCCTGCCGGGGCAACCTCGCCGCAGACGGGAGATTCCTGCCCGTGGACGAGCTCCGTCAGCGCTTCGCCGAGGCGGGGGTGGGGGAGGGCGCCAGCGTCGTGTCGTACTGTGGTTCGGGCGTCACGGCCTGCCACAATCTGCTTGCGCTGGAGCTCACGGGTCTGGCCCGGGGACGGCTGTATCCGGGCTCGTGGTCGCAGTACAGCCACACGTCGAGTCGCCCGGTGGCTACCGGAAGTAGTGCTTGACGCCCTTCGAACGGCCGGATAGCGGCCGTGGTCCAGCGTGATCCCGCACACGCTTGCAAAAGCTAGCAGGCAGCTAACTGACGAGAGCGTTAGGGCGTTGACCAGGGGTCTTGCCGACGTCGCCGGACTTCATCCGAGTGTTACCACACCGGTCGGAGCCGCAAACGGGGGGTCGACGTAGTGGCGCTCGGTCCGTACGTTCGTTGCTGGCCGGAACCTCCGGTCGTTAGCTCACCGGCCCGCCGCGCTCAACCCTGTCCCGCGGGAAAACCGGTACCTCCGATGTAGCCAGGGACAGGGGCGGAGAACCCAACGTTCGCGATGCGGATGACGGGCAGGAAGTGGATACGGACTTCTGCCCTTGGGGTGAAGCCACGCCGGATCCTTCGGGACCGGTAC
>JAABUM010007222.1_pt1 | contig 10357 bp, 9 predicted proteins | sample 5559161 | NCBI WGS metagenome assembly JAABUM01 (sample SAMN10711868, study PRJNA513369) | rock metagenome | isolation source: Antarctica rocks | place: Antarctica: Victoria Land, Siegfried Peak nord | reverse complement strand
CGAGATCTTCACCCTCACCCGATGGGCCCCACGGACTTAGGTCATACACCCAGCCCACCACCAAACCACCCCGACCTGCACGTTTACCAGACTGCCGCGAGCTAACTAGGAAAGTCCCGCTAGGGACCCCAGGGCTGCTTTCGCGATGGCATACGGCGCCATCATCTGCGCCGCGCCAGCGGCGTGCACGCTCGAGACGTGGACGAGGGACGCCTCGGTCCCGGACGACGCCTCGACCGTCGCGACACTCCAAGCCCACGCCGTCTTCACCTGCGCCTCGATGACGGCCGAGATGCGTGACCAGTCGAGACGGTCCAGACGCTCCCGGTCTTCCGCCATGGTTGCCGTGACGAGCCCGCGGACGGAGCCCGCGTCGTTTGCCTCACCCAGGGCGGATCGGACGGTGGCGGCGTCGCGCACGTCGCCGACCACCCACCGGAGACGCCGCTGCTCGACGAGGTCCCGGAGACTGGTCGGCGACTCCACGCGGTCGACGCCGACGACGGCCCATCCGCGGTCGAGGAGGATGCGGACGACGGCGGACCCGATGCCCCCACCGGCGCCCGTGATGACCACGCACGGAGAGGGGTCGCTCATCCCTTGAGCCCGGACGTCGCGACCCCGTCGACGATCTGGCGCTGGAACGTAACGAAGAGGACCAGTGGCGGCACGAGGGCGACGGTGCTCATGGCCAGCATCGGACCCCACGACGAGTCACCCGTCGAGTCGAGGAACTGGCGCAGGCCGAGAGGGACCGTGAACAGTTGCACGTCGTTGAGGTAGATCAGCTGTTTGAAGAAGTCGTTGTAGGTCCAGATGAACGTGAAGATCACCGTCGTCACGAGCGCCGGTCGAAGCAGCGGGAAGATGATGTAGCGGAAGGTCTTCCAAGGGCTGCAGCCGTCGAGCCGCGCCGCCTCGTCGAGCTCGCTGGGGAGGGCGCGGATGAACTGCACCAGCAGCAGGACGAAGAAGGCGTCGACGGCGAAGAAGTGCGGCACGAAGAGGGGGTAGAAAGTGTTCACCCAACCGAGGTTGTTGAAAAGGATGTACTGCGGCACGAGGGTAACGTGCGTCGGCAGCATCAGCGTGACGAGCATGGTCGCGTACGCCGTGCGTCTCCCGAAGAAGCGCAGGCGCGCAAAGGCGTAGGCGGCCAGGCTGCATGAGAAGACGTTGCCGACGATCGCCAGCAGCGATATGAACATCGAGTTCTCAATGAAGATCTCGAAGCTTGTGGCGATGCCCTTCCAGCCCTCGGCGTAGTTCGACGGCTGGAAGTGCTCGGGAACGAGGCCAGGCTGCGAGAAGATCTCGTTGGTCGGCTTGAACGAGCTCGCCACCATCCAGATGAGTGGATAAAGCATGATGAGCGTGACGCCGGCCAAGATGACGTGGTAGACAACCGGCCGGACGCTGGGCCAGAAACCCCGCGGGCGTGTGTGGGCGACTGCACGGCGCCCGCGGCGGAACACATGTTGGACCTCATTCGCCATAATGCACCCAGTACCGGCTGAAGAAGAAGTTGACGGCGACGACGGACCCGGCGAGCAGGACTAGCATCCAGGCCATTGCCGCGGCATAGCCCATGTCGAAGTTCACAAAACCCTCCTGGTAGAGGTAGAGCGAGTAGAACAAGGTGGAGTCGGCCGGTCCCCCGGAGCCGCTGCTGATGATGAAGGCGGGCGCGAACGCCTGGAATGAGCGGATCAGCTGCAGGGTGAGGTTGAAGAAGATGATCGGGCTGAGCATCGGGATCGTGATGCTGCGAAACTGCCGCCACCAGGTCGCTCCGTCAACGGACGCGGCCTCGTAGTACTCCTTAGGGACCTGGCGTAAGCCGGCGAGGAAGATCACCATCGGAGCGCCGAACTGCCACACCTCGAGGGCGATGAGCGTCCCGAGGGCGTACTGCGGCTCAGAGATCCAGGATGGGCCCTGGATGCCCACGAGCGAGAGGACCTGGTTGACCAGTCCGTCCCCGTCGAAAACCTTGCGCCACAATACTGCGATCGCCACACTCCCGCCGAAGAGAGAGGGGAGGTAGATCGCCGACCGGTAGAAGTTGAGCCCGCGCAGACCCCGGTTGAGGACCACGGCCACCGCCAGCGCGAAGCAGACGCTCAGCGGCGTGCCGACGATGACGTAGATCGCCGTCACCTTGAGGGACTGTAGGAAGAGTGGGTCGTCCCTGAACATCCTCGCGAAGTTGTGCCAGCCGATCCAGGACGGCGCCGTCAGCAGGTCGTAGTTCGTGAAGGCCAGATAGAGCGACATGAGCATCGGGCCGGCCGTGAAGACGACGAATCCGATGATCCACGGGCCGAGGAACACCAAGGCCCAGCCGTTCTGCATCTGTGGTCGCCGTCGGACCGCCTTCAGGCGGCCTACGGACGCGGTGATCGCCATCGATCCCTCTCCTTCTCGGTTGTTCTCAGGTCTCCGCCACCGCGAACGGCAGGCGTCCGGGGACGGTCGTCACGGGCTGCTGCGGCAGCCCTTTCGCACCCACGAACCCGGCGTCCCAAACCCTGCCCGACCCGGGGTGGCGCGTGAGGGTGGAGGCGTCGAGCCGCTTGGTGCCGGTCGTGATGATCAGCCGGTCGCGCGACGTACCGGCGAAGCAGCAGCTGGTGACCAGCGGTGCGTCGATCTCCACGCGCTGCAGCACGGCTCCCTCGGGGGAGAATGACGTGACGTGTCCACCGCCCGCGAATGCGCTCCAGATGTTGCCTTCGGCGTCGATGGCCAGACCGTCCGGGGAGCCGTCGGTGCCGTCTGCCGTGACCAGTGCCCGGGGTCGGACCGGGTCACCGCCCGGGGCGACGTCCCACGCCGTGATACAGCCCGGTCGGGTCTCGGTCGTGTACATGACCGCGCCGTCCGGGCTCCACCCGACGCCGTTGGTGATGGTGAATCCGGAAAGGACCCGCCGGACTCGGCAGTCGGGCTCCAGCACGAAGAACGCCCCCGCTCCCGGTGTCCAGTCGTAGGCCATGCTGCCGACCCAGATGCGGCCGTTCGGGTCGGTGACGGTCTCGTTCAGTCTGAGGGTCGTGGCGTCCTCGCGCGGGAGGACCCCCACCCGGGCGCCCAAACCCGTATCGTGGCTCCACGCGACGAGGTCACCGCCGAGCGAGAGCACGTAGCCGGCGCCGTCGGCCGTGGCCACGGCGCCTGCCAAGGGTGAGCCCACCTGCACGCTCGTGGAGTCCCACGACTCCGCCAAAGGGCGCGCCAGGTGCAGACGGCCGCCATCGATGTCGACCCACGACAGCGTCTGGCTGCGCTCGTCCCAGCGTGGACACTCCCCGAGGGCGGACACCGGTCCGAACCAGGTCATGAAAGCTCCCCCGCCGACCGGGGTGCGGGTTCAATAGGACCGGTCAGCACGCTCATCTCCTGTACGGCGAACTCGTCCCGGCCCGGAGCACCCGCCGCGACGTCGTTGCCGATCCCTGGTGAGGTCGACAGGACGACGGCGCCGTCAACCACCCTCTCCGGCGGCTCGAGCAGCGTCGTGCGGTCATTTTCTCCCCATCCGATCTCGAGCCACGTCGACTCGCCTGCGAGGCCGGCGAGGTGCGCGGCGTGCGCCGTCCCGACCGGTCCGCTGGGGTTATGGAAGGTCACGGCGACCCCCTCGATGCCCTTGACCGCGTCGACGACACGTCGGGTGCCCGCCGGGCCACCGGCGTGTTTGGGGTCGACGAGCCAGTACGACAGTGCGCCGCTCGCACAGGCCCGCGCTGCGACGGCGGGGTCCCAGACGTGCTCCCCCGCCGCTAGAGGCAATTCGGACACCGAGGAGCGGTGCACAGTGACTCCGTCGGTGAAGTCGACGAGGTCTTCCACCCAAAACGGCTGCAGGGCCGCCATCTCTGTAGCGGCGACGTCAATCAGGTGGGCCGGCACTAGGTGGTGGCAGTCGAGCATGAGCAGGGTGTCGGGGGGCAGGGCGTCGCGGACCGTGGCGGCCAAGTCGAGGCCGATCGGGACGACGTCCTCGCCGGTGGCGCCGTGCGAACTCGCCCACGAGAAGGGTGCGATCTTCACCGCGGCGTATCCGCTGTGAGCAGCGAGGGCAGCCTGCTCGCAGAGTACGTCCGCGCTGTGCGTACCCCACCGACGGTTGAGGTTGGCGTACGCCCGGACCGGCGCCGGAGGTCCGAGACCGAGCGCTGTGGACAAAGGCGAGCCCTGCACGCGGGCCGAGAGGTCGGCGAAGGCAGACTCGTAGCCGCCCAAGACGGTGGACCAGAAGAACGCGTCGGCAACCCCGGACGTCTCCCGTCGGTGCTCAAGTACGTCGCGGACCGCGACCCGAGCCGTGCTGACGGGGCGCCCGACCGCCAGGGCTTCAAGCGACCGGGCCGCAGCGACGAGGACGCCGGCCGGCCCACCGTCCGACAGCTCCCCCACACCGGCCAGCTCCTTGGCGACAACCTGCACCATGACCCATGTGCTCCGCGCGGAGGCCGTGTGTGCAATAACCCGGACGCTGGTCACCAGTGGATCGGAAGAGCTCATCGACGTCCTCGCCCGTGCGGAGTTATCTTGCATGAGAAGTTAATTGCAATACAAGTGGCTCGAAGCGAATTGGTGATCTCCTCAGCCGTACCGCAGTTCGCGGAGAGCGGGCACAAAGTCGGACGGCGCGGCGTAGATCTGGTCGAGGATCACGCTCCCGGCCGACACCGCGGCGCTGTCGGTGCCGAAGGCGCTCAAGCGGATGACCGACTCCACGTCCACGGCGCGCTTGTCGCGAAGGTAGGCGTGCGCGCCGCGTCGCACGTCGAGGAGATACTCCGGCGCGTCGACAACACCACCACTCACGACGACGACCTCCGGGTCGAGCATCTCGACAAGGGTGCCCGCCGCCACGCCGACGAGCTCGGCACGCTGGGTGAGGAGTTCCCGCGCCGGCACCGACCCGTCCCGGGCGACCTCGACGAGTTGCTCCAAGGACCCCCGAGCGCCGACGAGACCGGCCGTCCTGGCCCGGGAGAGCACCGCGAGGTCGCTCGCGACGGCGTGAAGGCAGTCGTAACGCCCGCAGCTGCAACGCTCCTGCCCGGCAACGCCGACGGACAGGTGGTCGATCGTCCCGGCGGCGGCCGTGTGGCCACGGAACACCTCTCCCCCCAGAACGAAACCGGCGCCTACTACGTTGCCGACGAAGAGACTGACGAGGTCGTCGACGTCCTGCGCACCGCCGAACCAGCGCTCCGCCATGGCCAGGGCGCGAAAGCTCGAGTCGATCTCGGCAGGCATCCCCAGCGCCGACGTGAGCGTGTCGCGCAGCGGCACATCACGCCACCGGAGGACCCGGTGGTCCCGGACGACGCCAGCTTCCCGGTCCACCCAGCCACCGGCGCTCGCACCCACCCCGAGGACCGTGCCCGGCGTGCGCGCGATGAGATCGCGCGCCCCCCGGACAGCCTGTTCCATGATGGCGTCGAGCGCCCCTCGGCGGTGCGCCAGGCGCACCTCCGCCATGAGGTGCCCCTGAAGGTCGAGCAAACAGATGCTGGTCCGTCGCAGCCCGAAGTGCATGCCGATGACCCGATACCGGCTGCCATCGATGGCAATGGGCGTGCGTGGACGTCCCGGCATCCCCTGCCCGGTCTCGGCCGGCAGCTCCCGGAGCAGTTCGACCTCGGCGAGCAGGCTGGTCAACTTCGTCATCGTGCCCGTCGCCATGCCGGTAAGAGCTGCGAGCTCGGAGCGGGCGATCGGGCCGCGTTGCATGACCGTGCGCAGGATCGTCGAGTAGTTCTGACGACGCAGGTCGAACGGCTGTGCCGACCGCGCCCTCCCGAGCCCCCACGTGTTCTCGTCACCCGGGCGCACGTCAGCCATGGAGCGTGCTGTACCACTCCCGCGGTCCCGTCTGCCACCGACCCGGAACCCAGTGGCGATGTCCTCACGCACTTAGGGTTTCCAACCGGATCTCGGTGATCGAGTATGACGCCGGGGGAACTACGAGCGACGTGGTGGCGTCGTTCACCTCCACCCAACGGACCGAGACGGCGTCGGGGTCCTCGATGCTGTTGCGGGCAAGGAGGTCGGATGCCGCCAGCAGGCAGGTGCGGCGCGTGGAGGCACTTGCGCCGAGGACTTCGAGATCAAGGACGTGCTCCTGCTCTCGATCGCGGTTGACGACAGACAACCACAGGCTCCTCCCGTCCTCGCTGCGGGTGGCGCTGACGTCGAGCACGGGCACCTGGACGCGGTCGCCCGAGGAGCTCGAGCACTCGAGGGAGGGACCGGACACCAGGACGTCGACGGCGATCGGACCGCTGTGGTGGCGTTGCATCCACAACGGCCAGTAGACGGCTTCTTTGATGACGTGCTCGTCGTCGACGACGAGGGCGCCCACGACGTTGATCGTCTGGGCGAAGTTGGCCAACCCGACTGTAGCGCTCTGGCGCTGCATCACGTTGAGGAAGGAGGCGCACACTAAAGCATCCAGCATCCGGTACTGCGTGCGGCCGGGCCGCCACTCGGCCGACATTTCCTTGTGTCGGAGGTTGGCGCAGTTCCACTCGGTGAAGGCTAGCTTCGGCCGGTGCGACGAGCCCTTCTCGCGACCGATCAGGTCGATGAGGCCCTGGAGGGCGACGATTCCGTGCTCCTCCTCCGTCGCCGCCCCGATGAGCCGGTCGTAGTCCCCGTCGGGCGATTCGGGGTCGAATCGCCAATAGGTGTGCACGGTGAGGTAGTCGAGGTCGTCCCAGGCCTCCCGGAGCAGGGCGGTGTTCCAGTCGACGGCGAGGTCCTCACGCCACGCCCCGGTGGCCAGCACCTGGACCCGCGGTTTGAGCTTGTGCAGAGCCCGCGCCCACTCGCGGCAGCGCTGGGCGTGCTCGCGGGCGCTGATCCGGCCGATCTCCCACTCGCCCCAGTCCTCGTTGCCGATCTGCCAGTAGCGCACGTCGAAGGGCTCTTCGTAGCCGTGGGAGCGACGCAGTTCGGCCCAATGGGAGGGGTCGGTGCCGTTCGCGTACTCCAGCCATGCGAGCGCCTCGCGCAGCGTGCCCGTGCCGGTGGTGAGGTTGATCTGCGGTTCGGCACCCACCTCTCGGCAGAAGCGCACGAATTCCGCCGTCCCGAAGCCGTTGCCCACGTCGTAGCCGAAATGCCAGTCGACGGTGCGGCTGCGGGTCGCCGGTTCACCGACTCCGCACTCCCACTGATAGCTGGTGCCGGTGCACCCTCCCGGCCAACGGATGACCGGCGGCGCCATTTCGTGCACGGCGTCGGACACCGTCCGGCGGACGCCGTCGCTACCGGCGTCGGGGTGACCGGGTTGGAAGAGGGCGTCCTCAACCACCCAGCGCCTTCTCGAGAGGAACTGACCGTAGATCTTGGGGTCGACGCGGCCGATCTCCCGGCCCGGGTCGACTCTGACCTGCACGTCCGTGCTCACGCGAGGGCCGTCTTCGCGTCGGCGAAGAACTTGGCGGTGGCCTGAGCCACGGACATCTGACCGAAACCCACGACCTGGTTGACGTTCGGGAGCGAGGTCTGGAGGAGCTTGCTCGCACCCGGCGGGTACATCTGGAGTGGCGCCGGGCCCTTCGCGGCCACGAGGGCGTAGTTGTCCAGCACGGCCTTGTCCAGACCGCTCGCGGACCCCGACACGGCGGAGCGCAGGGACTCGGGAGCGGCACGCCTCGCGCGAGGCCCATCGCCTTGCCGGCCTCCGGGCTGGTGGTGATGTACTTGAGCATGCCCACGGCACCCTCGATGTTCTTGGACTTGGGCGAGATTGCAAACCAGCCCGCTGGGATGATGTTCGTGCCTGGTGCGGAGCCCGCCCCTCCGGACGGGAAGGTCGCGAGAGCGAGCTCGTCTTTGGTGAGGCTCTGCATAGACGGGAGGCCTCGCGAGGTCGCTGTCCCCGTGTAGGCCGCTTTCCCGAGCGTCACCGGGTCGTTCTGAAAGCCGGTTGCCGCGGCTGTGACGCTCATCTCAACGCTGGCCCCGCTCGTGCGCAGGTCCTGCCACAGCTGGAGCCAGGCGGCGAAGTCCTCCGTGCTGAAGGCGAGCTTGCCCTCGTCCGTGAATAGTGGTTTGCCGCGCCCGCGAAAGAAGGCCTCCAGCGCGATGGGACTGCCGCCGAGGTCCGCTGTGCCGTTGAGCTTCTTGCCGCTCGCGGAGTAGACCTCTGTCATCGTGTCCTTGAAACCGTCGATGGTCCAGTCGCCACTAGGGGCGGAAAGCCCAAGTGCCGTGAGCTTGGTGGTGTCGACGACGACCGCCGGCTGGGTCGCCGCCCCGAGGAGGGCGAACCAGTATTTGTCCTTGGCCTTGATCGTCGTCGCAACGTAGTGAGGCACCGCGTCGAGCCCGAGGTCACCCTTGTATTGGTCCAGGGGCTGCACCGCGCCGCGATCGATGTACTCCAGCAGGTAGGGCAGGTGGATCTGGAAGACGTCGGGAGGGTTGCCGCCCGCGACGCGGGTGGCCAGCTTGTCGTAGTAGCCGTTGAACCCGGAGTACTGGGGGTTCACCTTCGAGGCACTGTCGCTCTTCTGAAAGAGGTTAAGTGCGTCGATGAGTTTCTGGTTCTGGTCGCCCTCCCCCCAAAACATCACATCGAGACTCTTGGAGGACCCCGAGGAGGATCCACCGAGGCCTCTGGAGCAGGAGGTGAGAGCGGTGGTGCCCGCCACCGCTGCTCCCAGACGCAGCAAGCTGCGCCGGCTTAGATCGGTGCTGACCTTCATGACGTGTGTCCCTTCGCTACGGTGCTGGTCGTGGTGGTCAGTCCTGAGGGCGGCGCGATCGGTGCCGGATGAGCTCGGCCGCCTCCGGCAGGACGTCTTCGACTTCGCCGGCGAGCAGGGTGCCGAGACGTTCCACGTCGGCGGACCTCTCCGGACGGTGAGCCAGGTTTGTTTGCTCGTGAGGGTCGACGACGAGGTCGTAGAGCTCGGCCTCGTCGTGGGAACGGAACACGTAGCGATGGCGGTGGGTGCGGATCGAGGCGTTGAGGCTGTCACGGGGAAACTGCCAGTCCCCAGCGTGGAACGGCTGGCCGTCTCCCCCCGGGCGGCCGTCATGGAGCATCGTCTCGGCCGTTACGTGACCTCGGGTCGGCGTCTTTGACGTGCCCCCTATCATGGACGCGAAGGACCGGCCGTCGTGCCTCTCCTCCCACGCCACGCCGGCGAGCTCGCAGAGTGTCGCCGCGATGTCGCAGACCGAGACCAGGTTGTCAGTGCGCGTCGGGGGTCTGTCGGGGTGGCGCACGAGAAGCGGCACCCGCAGGTCCTCCTCGTAGTGCAGCCAATGCCCCTTCTCCATGAGGCCGTGGGCTCCCATCATGTCGCCATGGTCGGAGGTGAAAACCACGATCGTGCGCCCCCACTCCCCGGTCTCCTCAAGGCGCGCCCGGATGCGTCCCAACTGGGTGTCAACTAGGGCACACAGCCCCAGGTAGTGCGCGGTGACCTCGACCCAGTCCATTTCGGTCAGGTGCTCAAACTGCTTGGCGACGTGAGCCTCCCGCACTTCCCTCGGCTTGTCAGCGTGTCCGGTGGCCAGGCTCTCCGGCAGCCTCACGCGGCTGCGGTCGACGAGGCGGTCATAGGGCTCCGGCACGACCATCGGGAAGTGCGGGGCGTTGTACGAGCAGACCGCGAGCCAGGGGGCGCCGGAAGGGCGCGCGTCGAGCGTGCCCAGGAAGCTCTCGGTCTGCCAGGGCTCCAGGAAGTCCTCGAGGTGCACCTGCGAGGTGGCGTAGGGCTTGCGCTCCAAGGCTGCGAGGTCCGCCGCAGTGAGATTTTCGATGTGGTCCGCGTCGAAGGTGTGACCGCGTCCGGTCGCCCACTCCCGGTAGTCCTCGATGTAGCGGCCACGGTCCTGACCCCGGATAACCGCCGGGATGGCGCTTGACGCCGTCCAGCCCATGGCACTGGGCGTGGTGCCCGGCACGTGCCACTTGCCTGTGTAGGTCGTGTGGTAGCCAGCGTCCCGGAACGCCTTTGCCACTCCGGCGGTCCGCAACTGCGGCTCGATGGGACGCCAGTTGCCTAGAACACCGTGGTGACGCGGCATCAAACCGGTCCAGAGGCTCGTCCGAGAGGGGCAGCACAGCGGGAACGGGGTGTAGCACGAGTCAAAGCTCGTGGACTCCTCGGCCAACTGGTCGAGGTGGGGGGTGACGGCAGCCGGGTTGCCGTTGCATCCCATCGTGTTCCAACTCTGCTCGTCGCTCATGCCGGACTTCCGCAGTTCGTAGGCAGATTCGAGGGTTGTCGGGAGCGTTTGGCCTGGTCAGGGCCTTGTGTCATGGTGGAGAGAGCCGAAACGTGTAGGCACACGAGGTTGGGCGTGTCGCTCGACA
>JAABUM010007221.1_pt1 | contig 10358 bp, 11 predicted proteins | sample 5559161 | NCBI WGS metagenome assembly JAABUM01 (sample SAMN10711868, study PRJNA513369) | rock metagenome | isolation source: Antarctica rocks | place: Antarctica: Victoria Land, Siegfried Peak nord | reverse complement strand
CAGAGAACGGCCTGCTGCCGCACGCCCCATCGGCTACGCCAGTACGGACGCGGGAAGACAACGAGCGATGCGGCGAGACGGCGACCTTACCACCCTCGCGCCACCCTTTATCAGACAGTTTCTTAGAGGAGAAGGAGGAGATGAAGAAGCGTTTGGGGAAGAGCCCAGACCTGAGTGATTCTCTCTGTTTGGCATACTATGAGCCACCAGAGGGACCCCAGTTCGATATCAATTTCTTCGAGTAGATGGCCAGAGAGCCAGGATCACTTGCCCGACCCTCTGGCCGGGGTGTTATGCGTCGCGCGGGAGCAGGGTGCCGACCTGGGCGACGATCTGGTCCTGGTTCGGGAACCGCCCGGTCGCCTGCTTCGAGTAGATGTCCCGGCCATCGAGCCGGACTTCGAAGACGCCGCCGGACGAGGGGACAAGACTGATGCGGGCGAGTCGGTTCTTGTAATCGTGCGCGATCTTCTCCGTCAAACTGACGGCTTTGTCCAGGTACCCTCAAGCGGTGCAGTATTCGACCTCGAAGTCCATAATGCCCTCCTTGTACTGTCCGGCACGATACCTACAATGGCCCACGCCACCCCCGGCCGGTCCTGGCCATTCTATCGCAGAACGCGGGCCACCTCTGCGGTAAAGCATCGTCTTTTCCTAGCGACGAACCCCCACCCGGATCAGCGCCACCAGCACCCCGACGACGACCGATCCGACGATAAGACCCCCGAAGAACACCAGCCCACCCAGGGCGCTGACGGCGGGGATGCCGGCGATCTCCATGATCACCAGCGCGATGTACACGACGGGGAAAGCCAGGAACGACGACTCCAGGACGATGTCGAGGAGGGTTCGTTCCTTCGTTGGCGTGTCTGTCAGCGGCTCAAGCATCGTCACCCCCTTGCGCTACCGCAACGCGGCTCTTTATACACAAAAAAGAGCCGCTCCCGTCGCATACCTGTCCGGGCGAACCGGTCGGTGTCAGCAAGGGGAACGGCTGATAGAGGAAAAGTGTAGTACAGGCGTTCTGGCTGGCGCTAGTTCGCCTGGAACATCCAGCTGATGCCATAGCGGTCGGTGAGGTCGCCGAACATGCCGAAGAACTCATCGACCAGCGCATGCCCGACGGTGCCGCCGACGGCCAGCGCGTCGAAGTACCGCCGCGTCTCGTCCCTCGTGCCACCGTTGATGCAGATGGTCAGGACGTTGCCGGTGGCCACCTCGCCGCCGTCCATCATGTCGGAGGCCATGAGTTCCGCCGCGCCGTGCTGGAGCGTGGCGTGGAGGATGCGGTCGTGGGCCTCGGCGGGCATGCCCTGGGCCATCGGCGACTCGCCCACGGTCTGCATGACCAGCTCGCCGCCCAGGCAATCCCGGTAAAACGTCATCGCCTCGCGACAATCGCCGTTGAAGTGGAGGTAGGGGGTCGCCTGCGTCACGGTGTTACTCCTTATCCTATCCAGTTGTCGGCGGGAACGATAGCACAAATGTACGTACGGTACAAATGCCTATTGTCACCATTTGTCCTTTCACCACACACGGCCTGAACCACTGGTGCATCCTCCGGCAGCGACGATAGAGGCGGGGAGTGGGACGGTGGCTCTTACAGGGGTCATCATCGCCTTTCACCTTCAAATGCACACCGCGCAGTTCGTTCTTCCCATCGTCAATCCAGGTAAACTGCTCCACATTGATGACGGTGCGCTCGGGGTCGCTCTTCTTCATGGCAATGACCATTCTGAGCCAGGCAGAGAAGTCAGCCAGAAACGCTTCGGTTGTCTCTGGGGCCACGATGCGGTAGATGTCGTTGATGGTCTTAATTGCGTGTTCATTACTTTTCATAGTTATTCTTTCGGCACCTCAATGCCCTCGCGGATAGCCCAGTCGAGGAAGCCTTGGTAGGTTATGGTCGTCAATTCCTTCACCCAGACAGTCCCGTATACATGGGATCTTGGCTTTTCCCTGCCTCTCTTTTCATACCAGGACAGCGCCTTGTACTCTTCTATTTTGCGATCTCTTTCAGCGTGCAGCGCCTTGTTTATTTCCACGGCTACAGCATTGTGCTTGCGTGGTTCTTCGTTCCCCGCCTCCACCCAGGCCCGATACCGGGCGACGAGCGGGGCGAGTGTGGGGTCGGTGAGGTTCAGCATCAGCGAGAGAAGCGTTGTGGCTTCCACTCCTTGTATAGACGTTGTAATGTCTCTAAATCGGCCTGGCGACTATGATCTTGAGAGATCACATACTTTTCAAACCAGCGCTCTTCTTCGATGTCCAAGCATTGTGTCTCGATGACTTCTTCCCAATTAAATCGATTGTAGTGTGGTTGTTTTGTAGTTTGTTCGTTCATACGTAATGCCCCTGCGTCAGTGATGAGGGGCCAAGCCTGACGCTCGGGGGTGTTCAAATGTGGCTTGGCCTCGACGTCATTCTGCGCCGATGGTGAGTTATTGTCAATCGCCTAGTCTGCTTCAAGGCCGAACGCATCCAGGAGCGCCGCCCGTCGCAACCGATGGAAGGTCCGCGCCAGATCCTCTGCCGTGACGGGGTTTTGCTGCTCCAGGCAAGCGTGCATGAGGCCGAGCTGCGCGCCCGCCAGGGACTGCGCCAGCGCATCCAGGGGAACGGTGCTCGTCATACCGGCGAAGGCGGCATGCAGGCCGGACGCGATCTCCCTCGCGGACTCGGCGCGCATGCGGGTGAGGAGCGGGCCGCTATCGGGGCCGTGGAACAGGCGCTGGAGGGGAGCACGGCTCTCCAAGAGGTGTCGGAACGCCGCGATCAACCCGTCGGGGACGGTCGGCGACAGCAATTCCTCCCGCGTTGCGGGGTGGTGCGGCCCGAGGTGAAACGCCGCGGCCATCGCGGCGTGGCAGGCCAGGAGGAGGTCATCCTTGCCGCTGTAGTGCAGGTAGAAGGTGGAGCGCCCGAGGTCCGCCCGGTCGGCGATATCTTGCACGCCGATCGCTTCGTAGCGCCGCTCGCCGACGAGCGCGATGAGCGCACGTTGCAGGCGTTCCCGCGTGCGCCGGGTGCGGCGATCCAGGGGGACAAGGGTGGACGATCCGACCGTTTTGTCCAGCAACAGACACTCCTTCCGCTTTGTCGCTCGTTTCCTTGGACGGCGTGCTCTATGCTGAGGACACGGCGCTGTTGATAGTATTCGGGAGGTGAGGCTTATGGCGCAACACAGTCGGCAAGGAAACTCGCAGCCCCCCGCTGGCATGCCTCGTTGGGTCAAGGGTTTTCTCGCCCTCGCGGTGATTTTGCTGGTTGTGGTGGTCGTGCTGCACCTGAACGGCACGATGACCGCCGGGCACGGGGGATGAGCATGCTCCACTCACTGCGCAAGCCGCTCCTCGCCGCTCACATCGTCGCCTCGATCGGTTGGCTCGGCGCGGTGGCGTCGTTCCTGGCGCTGGCGGTGTTTGGCCTGCGCTCGACCGATGCGCAGATGGTGCGCGCCCTGGCCACGGCCCAGGACCCGCTGGCCTGGTGGGTCCTCCTGCCGCTCTGCCTGGCGTCACTCGTGACGGGCTTGGCGTCGTCGTTGGTCACGCCCTGGGGACTCCTCCGACACTACTGGGTCCTCTTCAAGCTCGCCATCACCGTCATCTCGACCGGCCTCCTCTTGCTCCACCTGCCCCCCATCGACTACCTGGCGCGTCGCGCGGCCGACCCCGACTTCGCCGTCGGATCGGATCTGCCGGTGAGGATCAAGCTGGCGACCGCTGCCGGAGCGGCCGTGCTCGCGCTCCTCCTGGCCATAGTCCTCTCGGTCTACAAGCCGAAAGGGCTGACGCCCTACGGCCAGCGCCTGTGGTTCCAGCGCCTTCAGCGAGCATCCGTCAATGAGGAAGCGGCGTGATCAGCCGTGCGCCGCGTCGTCGAAGGGTCGCAAGGGCACTGTCAGGTAAAGTTTAGCGGTGGCGATCGGCGATACTACGCTCATGAATGAGCAGGATGACGCCCGCTACAAACGCCACCGCTTCCCGCCTGTGATCATCGGCCACGCGGTGTGGCTGTATTTCCGTTTCACGCTCAGCTACCGCGATGTCGAGGAGCTGCTGGCCGAGTGGGGCGTGATCGTGACGTATGAGACGGTGCGCCAGTGGTGTCGCAAGTTCGGCCAGCAGTATGCTAACGAACTGCGCCACCGCAGGCCGCGGCCAGGCGATACGTGGCACCTCGATGAAATCTTCATCAGCATCAATGGGGTGCGGCACTCCCTGTGGCGGGCGGTCGATCAGGGCGGCACCATCCTCGACATGCTGGTGCAAAGCCGCCGGGACAAGGCGGCCGCCAAGAAGTTCTTCCGCCGACTGCTCAAGGATCTCGCCTACGTGCCGCGCGTGGTCAGCAGCGATAAGCTCGCCAGTTGCGGGGCCGCCAAGCGCGAAATCCTGCCGAGCGTCGAACATCGGCAGCACAAGCGGCTCAACAACCGGGCCGAGCATTCCCACCAGCCGACGCGCGAGCGCGAGCGCCGGCTGCGCCGGTTCAAGAGCCCCGGCCACGCCCAGCGCCTCCTCGCCGCGTATGGGCCGATCGCCGGCCACTGCCGCCCACGCCGCCACCGCCTCACCGCCGCCACCTATCGCGAGACCAGAACCGCATGCTTCCAGACCTGGTACGACGTGACCGGGACGCCCGTCATCGCCTGAGAGCGCGCCCGTAAGGCCACAACTTACCCTCGTTCTGCTTCCCTCCCCGAGTGGCACGCTAACTTGACAGTACCGTCACCAACACCCGGCGTCCCATTTCTGACGCATCCTCGCGCGCCTAAGGACAACACCAGCGGTGATCGCGACGGCGGCGGTACCGACCGTGGCACAAGGGGAGGGTTGATGAGCGGGGGGACGACTGGCAAGGAGTTTGCCGGCTACGAGTCGCAAGGGGAGAAGGCGGCGGTCAAGAAGCCCGCGCCGGGCGCGCGGCGCACCATACCGTGCCCTCCGGAGATATGGTATCCTCAGCACTTCACGGATACCCAGCGCCATTCTGCTCCTTGGTGCCGCTGCGACAGGGGCAGACCCGGAGGATCCACCCTTTCCCGCCGCGTCGTGGCGAGCCGTACCCCGGATGGCCGTGATAAAAGGGAGAACACGATGGCAGAGCAGACGGACGTGGTCCCGGCCCAGGTTGATATGCTCGTGCGCCAGGCCCTGGGAGGCCAGCTCACGCGGCGCCAGGCCCTGAAACGCGCGCTGGCGCTCGGCCTCAGCGCCCCGCTCGCCTCGCTCGTCCTCGCGGCGTGCGGCACTGCCGCGACGACGCCGACAACAGGTGGCAGCACTGCGGCTGGCGCGGCGAAGAAGGGCGGGACGATCAAGGCCGGGCTGGACTCCGACGTCGCCAACCTCGACCCGATGCGCTCCAGCCTGCTCGTCGATCGCCAGGTACTCTATAACCTCTACGATTCCCTCGTCACCTACGACGACAAGCTGGCGATCCAGCCGGCCCTGGCGGAGCGCTGGGAGACCCCCGACCCGAAGACCTATATCTTCCACCTGCGTCAGGGCGTGAAGTTCCACGACGGCACCGATTTCAACGCCGATGCCGTTAAGTTCAACATCGAGCGCAACCTCAACGACAAGAACACCAAGCGGAAGAGCGAACTCGACACGATCACGAGCGTCGAGGTCGTCGACCCCTCCACGGTGAAGTTCAACCTCAAGGCCCCCTTCGCCCCGCTCCTCGCCAATCTCGTCGATCGCGCGGGGATGATGGTCTCCCCCAAAGCGGCCCAGGCCGGCGGCGAAGACTTCACGCGCAAGCCGGTGGACGCCGGCACCGGCCCCTTCAAGTTCGTCGAGTGGGTCACCAGCGACCACATCACCCTGACCCGCAACGAGAGCTACTGGCGGAAAGACGCCGCCGGGGCCACCCTCCCCTACCTGGACAAGATCACCTATCGCCCGATCACCGATGAGACGGTGGCCCTCACGAACCTGAAGACCGGCGACCTCGACATCGGTTTCATCGTCCCCGCGAAAGACTACGCGGGGCTAAAGAGCGGCGGCGAGTTGATCCTCTCCGAGATGCCGGGGCTGGGCTTCGCGTCGTTCGAGCTGAATACGCAGTCGGAGCCGTTCAGCAAGAAGGAGTTGCGCCAGGCCGTCGCCGAGGCGGTCGATCGGGACCAGATCCTCAAGACGGTCTTCTTCGGGATCGGGCAGCCCGCCTACGGTCCGGTGCCGCCGCCGAGTTGGGCCTTCGACCCGGCCTTCAAACCCTACGGCGCGAGCGCCGACAAGGCGAAGGGGTATCTGCAGGCTGGGGGTAAAGCGAGTGGCTTCACCTTCGAGATGAAGGTGTCGGCGGGCTCGCCGACCACCACCCAACTCGCGCAGTTGTTGAAGGATCAGCTGGCGAAAGTCAACATCACGATGAACATCACCCAGCTGGAGTTTACGAAGATCGTTGATGACCAGCAGAAGGGGAACTTCCAGGCGACGCTCGTCGGCTGGAGCGGTCGCATCGATCCCGATGGCAACATCCACAACCAGTTCCACACCGGAGGCAGCCTCAACGACCCGAAGTATTCGAGCAAGGCGGTCGATGACCTGCTCGATCAGGCCCGCAGCGAGGGGGACCAGGCGAAGCGCAAGGCGTTGTACCAGCAGCTGCAGCAGCAGATCGTCGAGGATGCCTCGTTCGTCTTCTATCGTTTCACCCCCGCCTTCATGCTCGCGCGTCCGAATGTGCAGGGGATGCAGATCTACCCCGATCAGATCATGCGCTTCGCCACCGGCTCGCTGAAATAAGGGTTGTGGCACGTTTCCGCCCGCGGTGACGGTGCTCTCCGCTTCTGGCAGCGTTGTGCGGTTAGTGCCCTGCGGAGGAGGCGCAATCGTCCTACTCCCATTGCTCGGCGAGCGGCGGAACGGACGGTGCTCGGCTATCGTCCGTTCCGCCGCGGCGTGAAGCCCCGCTCTAGCCCGAGACGTGGCTGGGGCTCGACTCGGCGAACTCCGTCAGCGCTTTCGCGACCGATGGGGCAGCATAGAAGGCAGGACTGCCGACCGGGTCGGCTTTACGCCACCGTTCGTACCCTGTGAATTGTTGTGCGTCCCAGTTCTGGCACATCCCGTCCCGACGTAGCCTGCCGGTTGACAGGTCAATATGTGCTTGCTAGACTCCGAAACAGTTCGCTTTCTATGCTAACCGGCGGTTTTACCCGAAGTGCCAGTGAAGCCATCGGGCTAAGGACTGGGCCCGGGGTGCGGTGCGATATACGGCATGCCGCTGGCGTACCGAGTCGGAGCGCTGGTCGCTCAAGGGGGTAAGTCATGGCACCGGACGTTGGCTGCGGGTCGCGATTGCATCGTCGTACCTTCCTGGGCGGGGTGACCGGGCTGGTGGTGGGTGCCTCGCTAGCGGCATGCGGCGGGACAACCGCGCCGTCGTCGCCGAGTGGGTCGACGCCTGGGGCCGGCGGTGGCAGTCCGGTCGTGTCCACGTCCGACGCGACACCGAAGCGCGGTGGCACGCTCAAGGCGGGGCTCGCCTCTGACATCTACAACCTCGACCCGCTGCTATCGGGCGCGGTCGTCGACCGCCAGCTCTACTACAACCTCTACGACTCGCTCGTCGCGATGGACACCAAGCTGCAGATCATCCCGTCGCTCGCCGAGACGTGGGATATCCCCGACCCGAAGACCTACGTCTTCCACCTGCGGCACGACGTGAAGTTCCACGACGGGACCGACTTCAACGCCGACGCGGTGAAGTTTAACATCGAGCGCTACTTGAATGAGAAGACGAGCCGACGCAAGAGCGAACTCGACACTATCCAGACCGTCGAGGTCGTCGATACCTACACGGTGAAGTTCAACCTGAAGGCCCCGTTCGCCCCGCTGCTGGCGAACCTGGTCGACCGCGCCGGGATGATGTTATCACCCGCGGCGATCAAGGGCGGCGGCGAGGATTTCACCCGCAAGCCGGTCGGCGCCGGCACCGGCCCCTTCAAGTTCGTCGAGTGGGTCAAGGACGACCATCTCACCGTGGAACGGAATCCGACCTATTGGAAGAAGGACCAGAACGGTCAGCAGTTGCCCTATCTCGACAAGGTCATCTATCGACCGATCACCGACGAGACGGTGCTCCTGACGAACCTTAAGACGGGGGATATCGACATCGATTATGGCGTCCCGCCGAAGGATTACGCCACCGTCAAGGGGTCCGGCGAGCTGGTCCTCCGGGAGGCCCCGGGCCTCAGCTACAGCAGCCTCGCGTTCAACACACAGACCGAGCCGTTCAAGCAGAAGGAGCTGCGGCAGGCGGTCGGGGCGGCGATCGATCGTGAGCAGATCAACAAAACGGTCTTCTTCGGCGCCCAGCAGATCGCCTACGGCCCGATCCCGCCGTCGAGCTGGGCCTATGACCCGGAACTCAAGGCCCCGGCGGCCGATATCGCGCGGGCGAAGGAGTACCTCAAGGCCGGCGGCAAGCCCGACGGCTTTACGTTCGAGATGAAGATCGCGTCCGGCTCGCCGGTCACATCGCAACTGACGCAGTTGCTCAAGGACCAGTTGGCGAAAGCGGGCATCACCATGAATATCACCCAGTTAGAGGCGAGCAAGGCCGCCTCCGACCAGCAGACCGGGGATTTCCAGGCCGTGTACTACGGCTGGAGCGGCCGGATCGACCCGGACGGCAACATCTACAACCAGTTCCACACCGGCGGCAGCCTCAGCGACACGAAGTACTCCAACCCGCAGGTGGATGCGCTGCTCGACCAAACCCGCGCGATCACCGATCAGAATCAGCGGAAGGCGCTGTACCAGCAGGTGCAGAAGATCATCGTGGACGAGGCGCCGTTCGTCTTCTACGGCTTCCCGCAGGCTTTCCAGGTCAGCAGACCGAATGTGCAGGGGATGCAGCTCTACGCCGACTACATCATGCGCTTCGAGCGCGCCTGGCTGAAGTAGCGGTGGCCTGACTCACGACTCACGACTGAGGGTGCGATGGGTGCGTATATCCTCCGGCGGTTCCTGCTGATGATCCCGGTGGCTCTGCTGGTCAGCGTCATCATCTTCGCCCTGTTGCGGCTCACGCCGGGCGACCCGGTGCGGACGATGCTGGGCGAGGAGCCCGACCGGGCGACGATCGCGGCGCTCCGCCACGAGTACGGCCTCGACCAGCCGTTGCCGCTCCAGTATGTGTCCTGGCTAGGCCGCGCGCTCCACGGCGACCTCGGACGGTCGCTGCGGACGCGCCAGCCGGTGCGCGAAGCGATCGTCGAGCGGCTGCCGGCGACGCTCGAGCTCGGCCTGGTGGCGCTCTGCTACAGCCTCGTGATCGCCATCCCGGTCGGCGTCCTGGCGGCGATCAAGCGTGGCACGGCCTGGGATGTCCTGGCCAGCGGCTTCACGCTGCTGGGCGTCTCCATCCCCAACTTCTTCCTCGGTATCATCCTGATCCTGCTCTTCACGCTCGTCCTCCGCATCTTTCCCCCGGGGGGCTACGTCGCGCCGGCCCAGGGGCTCGGCGAGAATCTGCGGCGTATCATCCTGCCGGCGATCACGCTCGGCACGGCGAGCCTGGCGGTGAATATGCGGCTGATGCGCTCGAGCCTGCTCGACACGCTCTCGCAAGAATACATTCGCGTAGCGCGGGCGAAGGGGCTGAGCGAGCGCCGCGTGATCGTGGGCCATGCCCTCAAGAACGCCTTCATCCCGGTCATCACGGTGATCGGCTTGCAGGTAGGCGCGGTCCTGGAAGGGGCCTTCATCACCGAGACGCTCTTCATCTGGCCCGGCGTCGGTCGCCTGGCGGTGGACAGCATCGGGGCACGGGATTACCCGGTCGTGCAAGGGATCGTCTTGCTCAGCGCGCTCAGCTTCCTCCTGGCCAACCTGCTCGTCGATCTGCTGTACGCCTATCTTGATCCGCGGATCCAGTACTCCTGAGGGTGCGCCATGGCGGTCGGAGATCTCACCGGTGTCGCCGCGTCGCCCCCCGCGCTCGTGCGGGGCCGACCGGGCACCTTCAGCCCGCGCAATCTGCGGCGGCACCCGCGCGTCCTGATCAGCGGCGGGTTCCTCCTCGTCCTGCTCCTGGTCGCCATCGGCGGGCCGCCGCTGACGCGCGACGACCCCAAGGTCTCGCACCCCGCCGACGGGATCCAGCCGCCGAGCGTGGCCCACCCGCTCGGGACCGACGACCTGGGCCGCGACGTGCTGGCGCGCGTCGTCGCCGGGGCCCGAGTCTCGCTCACGGTCGGCATCATCGCTGTCGGGATCGGGCTGACCGCAGGGGTGACGCTCGGACTCCTGGCCGGGACGCGCGGCGGGGTCACCGACCTGCTGATCATGCGGGGCATCGACGCGCTGCTGGCGTTCCCCGGCCTCCTGCTCGCC
>JAABUM010007220.1_pt1 | contig 10361 bp, 9 predicted proteins | sample 5559161 | NCBI WGS metagenome assembly JAABUM01 (sample SAMN10711868, study PRJNA513369) | rock metagenome | isolation source: Antarctica rocks | place: Antarctica: Victoria Land, Siegfried Peak nord | reverse complement strand
CCATGGCGCTCCTGGCCGCTCACGCCTTCGAGGCCCTCGGCCATCGCCGCTACGAGTGGAAATGCAACGCGTTGAACGCGCCCTCGCGCGCCGCGGCCGAGCGGCTCGGCTTCACCTTCGAGGGTGTGTTTCGCCAGCATATGATCGTGAAGGGCCGCAACCGCGACACGGCCTGGTACGCCATGCTCGACACGGAGTGGCCGGCCGTGAAACGCGGTTTCGCGCGGTGGCTGGCGCCGGAGAATTTCGACGAGGCTGGGCGGCAGAGGCGTTCGCTGGCCGACCTGCGATCGTCCGACGCCTGATCGTCGCACAGCGGCCCGGGCGGCAGCGGCGACCGACCGCCGTCGCCGAAGAAGGCCATCGATCGTGCCGACGCGGTCCGGCTTTACGTCCGGATCCGGCCTGCTTATGGCGGCGCCGCTCCGGCCTCGACTGCGGCCGCCAGGACCGCACCGTCATCGAGCCCGAAATCCCGGCAGCCCCGCACCACGCTCGCCAGATAGGTCGGGTCGGGCGGCTCGCGGGTGGCGTCGGTCATGCGGTAGACGAGTGCCTCCACGGGCTCGGCCGCACCCTCCGGCCACACCATGGCCAGGACGCGCCGGTAGAGCCCGTGCGCGACGTCTTCATAGAGGTCCAGCGCCGCCTCGCAGGTTGGCGTGACACGCCACAGCCCGCCTGCGACCTCGGCGCCGAAGCAGGGTTCCACATCGGCCCAGGCGCGGAACACCAGCCGGTGGTCCGGCAGGACGGCGCGGCCGAGTGCTGCGGCGGCCGGGCAGCGCGACCGCATGCCGGCCTTGCAAAGGTTCGAGCCATAGGCGAAATACAGCATGGGAGCCCAAGGTGGACGCGGGTAACGCCGCGCGTTGTCCGACGGTGGACGCAGCCGACCGGACCTTGGCACCGTGTCGGCGAGATTTGCTCGACCTCACGACGTTCCACTTGTCTCACTGGACCCTGACCGCTCCGTCCTCCGCGTCCAGCGTCAGGTTCGGCGAATAATAGGGGTCGTCGAGCAGCCGGTGCCCCCAGCGGAGCTTCAACTGCTCGGTTTCGAGACTGAAGCGCTTTGCCGTGCGCGGACCCAGGTCGCGGCCGCGGCTGACGCTCTCATGGTGGACCAGTTCGGCGAAGGGGGTCCAGAGATTGCGGTAGCCGGACTCCGCGACCTTGAGGCAGAGGTCGACGTCGTTATAGGCCACGGCGAAACGCGCCTCGTCCATCCCGCCGACTTCGTCGTAGACGCTCTTCTTCACGACCAGGCAGGCGGCCGTCACGGCCGAAACCTCGTTGACGGTGGCGAGCGCGTCGAGCTGGCCGCGCCCCCCCCGGGCGGCGCGCTTGTGGCGGTGGCCGGCGGCTCCGGCCACGCCCACCACGACGCCGCCGTGTTGCAGCCGGCCATCGGGGTACCAGAGCTTGGCGCCTACGCAGCCGACACCGGGCTGCAGCGCCAGCCCTACCATCTCGTCGAGCCAGGACCCGTCCCCTACCTCGACGTCGTTGTTGACGAGGCCGAGCAGCGCGCCGCGCGCCTCGGCCGCAGCGCGGTTGTTGAGCCGCGGGTAGTTGAAGGAGCCGTCGTCACGGATCACCCGCACGCGGCCATCGCCCACCCAGCTCTCGAAGAGCTTGAACGTGTCGTCTTCGACCGAGCCGTTGTCGACGACCAGGATCTCGTAGGACCCATAGGCGGTTTTCGCCCGGATCGAGTTCACGGCTGTCCGCAGCATGGCGGCACGGTCTCGCGTCGGCACGATCAGCGACACCAGCGGCTGGTCGTCAGCCACGTAGCCGATGCGGGGGTGCGGCGAGCGTGGGTCCGACATGACGCGGGCTTCGACGCCGCGGCGCGCCAGCGCCTCGCGGATTGCCGCCTTGCGTTCCTCGGCGGCCGCCTCGGGCACCGCACCCGAGGCATGGCTCAGCACCTGGGCGACGTGCACGATGGCGCACGGGGCCAACCCCTCCGTCACCCGCAGCATGAGCCCGTGCCGCCCTGCCGGCGCGAAGGCCCCGTCGAGCCCCGCTCGACGCAGCAGCGGCATGGCGATGGCGCAAGGATCGCCCAGGTAGTTGGTGGCGAGCAGGCGTTGGGGTGACCAGGCCGGCTTGAAGGCGGGGTCGCGGCGTCCCGCACCGCTCTCGTGCCCTGCCTCGAGCCGATCTTCATCGGCGTAAACCAGTTCCGCGTCCGTGAAGCGGTCGAGCGCCGCCGCCAGCACCGTGAGGGCATGGGGCCTCAGGACGGTGCCGGGCCGTGGCAGCAGGGCAAAATCACCCCGGGCGAGGTCCAAGGCCGCGCCAGGCCCGGCATAGGTCCGGACCCGGGGGTCGTCACCCGGCGCCTCGCGCCCCCCCGGGGCTCCGGCCGGCACGAGCAGTTCCCATGCGGCATGATGCTGGGCCAGCAGGCTGTCGCGCAGCGCCGCAGCCGCGTCGGCCCCGACGTCCGGCCCCGCCACCACCGTGAACAGGGGACGCCGGACGAGCCGCGCGGCCCGGGCCGCGTGCAGATCCGCTTCCTGTTCCGGCCGTTCATCGAAGCGCTCTCGCCACAATCCATAGGCCGCCTCGGGGCTGCGGACTTCGGTGGCGAGCGGGATCGTGGTGCGGCCCTGACGCTGCCACTGCACGAAGAAGCGCGCCGCGCGCCACGGGAACGAACGCGGATCGCCCCTCAGCACAGCCAGACCGCGCCGCAACAGCGCGCGCCGCTGTTCCCAGCGCGGCACGGCACGGAGGTCGATCGAGGCCGGCTCATCGAGCGCAGCCGAGCCCGACACCATGACGACGACGCTCGCCAAAGGCTTCGTTGGGCGGAACAGGCCCGAGAAAACGTTGCGGCCCGTCCTGGCGAAGTGCTGGGGCAGCTGCGTGCCGTCCGCCATGCCGAGCACCACGCGGGCATCCACCATGCCGGGTCCGTCGTAACGCAGCGTCAAGGCGTACCAGCCGACCGGCCATGACGGTGTGAGGTCCCGCACCAGGCAGAGCGGCGGATCGGGATGGCGCAGCGTGATGGGCTCGAGCCCGTGGCCAGCCGCACCGGCTTCAGACGCCGGCAGCACGCGCCAGCCAGGCAGCAGCGTCACGGCAGCGCTCAGGCCGGAGCCTGCACGGCCAGGCCATGCTCGGCCAAGACCTTGAACAGGTACTGGCCGTAGGTGCTCTTGCGCAATCGCTCGGCCTGCTGGACGAACAGCGCCGTGTCGATCCAGCCCTGGCCGAGCGCGATCTCCTCGGGGCAGGCGATGCGGAAGCCCTGCCGCTTCTCGTAGACCCGGACGAACTCGCCTGCCTCGAGGAGGCTGTCGGGCGTGCCGGTGTCGAGCCAGGCGAAGCCGCGGCCCATGCGCTCCACCCGGAGCGCGCCCCGCTCGAGGTAGATCCGGTTGAGGTCCGTGATCTCGAACTCGCCGCGGGGCGACGGTTTCAGCTTGCGGGCCAGGTCCACGACCTCGGCGTCATAGAAATAGAGGCCCGTCACGGCCCAACTGGTCTTCGGATTGGCGGGCTTCTCCTCGATCGAGCGCGCCACGCCCCGCGCGTCGAAATCGACCACGCCGTAACGCTCGGGGTCGGTCACGTGATAGGCGAACACCGTCGCCCCTTCCCGTCGGAGTGTGGCGGGGCGCATCAGTTCGGGCAGGCCGTGGCCGTAGAAGACGTTGTCACCGAGGATCAGGCAGCACGGCTGGTCGCCGATGAAATCCGCCCCGATCACGAAGGCCTGGGCCAAGCCCTCCGGCGAGGGCTGCTCGGCGTAGGACAGGCTGATGCCCCATTGCGTGCCGTCGCCGAGGAGTTCGCGGAACAGGGGCAGGTCGCGCGGCGTGGAGATCAGCAGGATGTCCCGGATGCCCGCCAGCATCAGGGTCGACAGCGGGTAGAAGATCATCGGCTTGTCGTAGATGGGCAGCAACTGCTTCGACAGGACATGCGTCATGGGGTGCAGCCGCGTGCCGCTTCCGCCCGCCAGGATGATACCGCGCATGATCCCTCGTCTCGTTCGGGGCGGGCGCACCGGGCCTCGATCGTCGCCCGAACCGCACGGGCCTGCCGGCAGCGGCAACGTCTGCCGCACCCGGGCATCGCTAGACCGGCGGCCGCCATGGAGCAACCGATCTTCGGTCGAACTCCGGGCTAAAATGGGGCTGCTCCCGAAGCCGACATGCCGCGTCGGCGCACCGGGTGGACCGCGGTGCCTCCAGCGATCGCCACGAAACGCAGGGCGATCGCCCGCGGGTTCGGGCGAAGTACCGCGCCGTTCCGATGACGTGCGCGCGCGCCTGCGACAGCCCAGAACCGGATGCGCCATGAGCGTGGGGCTGCCTTTTCGCTTTCAGTGCTGTCGCGGATTGGCTCGCCTGAAGCCCGCCTCAGATGGTGCGACCGCCGTCGACCTCCAGTACAACGCCGGTCACGAACTCCGCCTCGTCGGAGGCGAGATAGAGGCAGGCCGCCGCGACATCCTCGGGCCGCGACAGGCGGCCGAGCGGGATCGTGGCGATGAAGCGGGCGCGGTTCTCGGGCGTGTCGGGGACGCCCATGAAGCTCTCGAGCAGGCCCGTCGCGCCCATCACGGGCGCCACGCAGTTCACGCGAATGTGGTCCGGCGCGAGTTCGGCGGCGAGCGAACGGGTCAGCAGGTTCACGGCGCCCTTGGTGCCGTTGTACCAGGTGAGGCCGGGCCGAGGGCGGATCCCCGCCGTCGAGCCGATATTGATCATCACGCCCCCGCCCTGCTGCCGGAAGCGCGGCACCGTGGCCGCGACCATGTGGAAGATGGATTTCACGTTGATGGCGTAGACGCGGTCGAACTCCTCCTCGGTGACCTCGAGGAGCGGCTTGTTGCGATGCGTCCAGCCCGCATTGTTGACCACGATGTCGAGCCGGCCGCCCCCGTGCCGGGCCGCTGCCTCGATCCCGGCCGCGAGGTCGGGACCGGAAGTGACGTCGCCGCGGATCGCGGTGGCGGCCTCGCCGATCGTGGCCGCCACGTCCCGGGCGCCGGCCTCGTTCAGGTCGAGCAGCATGACGCGGGCGCCTTCGGCCGCGTAGCGCCGGGCGATCTCGGCCCCAAAGCCCGAGGCCGCACCCGTCACGAGGGCGGACTTATCGTTCAGGCGCATCGTGTCCCTCCTGGTGCCTTTGTCCTGCTCGCCCGGCGGTGCGCCCAGCGTTTACCCGTGTTTCACCACGATGGTCTTCAGCACCGACAGATCGTAGAGCGCCTCGAAACCCTTCTCGCGGCCGTGGCCCGATTTCTTCATGCCGCCGAACGGCAGCTCGATCCCGCCGCCCGCCCCGAAGGCGTTGATGTAGACTTGGCCGGCCCTGATGCGCCGTGCCACGCGGAGCGCGCGGTCGCCGTCGCGGGTCCAGACCGCCGCCATCAGGCCGTAATCCGTGTCGTTGGCCAGCATCACCGCGTCGGCCTCATCGTCGAAGGGCTGCACCGACAGCACCGGCCCGAAGACCTCGCGCCGCGCGAGATCGTTGCCGCGCGGCACGGGGCCGTAGATTCGGGGCTCGACGAAGAACGCACCATCCGGCACGCCCTGCGCGATGCACCCGCGGGCCAGCACCGGAATGCCGTCGTGTTCGGCCCGGTCGAAGAAGCCTTCGATGCGACGTTTCTGGACCGCGTTGATGACAGGGCCGAGGTCGAGGTCCATCTCGGGCGTGCCGGCCCGGAGCGCCGCGAACCTCTCGGCGAGCCGCTCCATGGCGCGATCATAGAGCTTGCGCTCGACCAGGAGCCGTGACCCCGCCGAACACGTCTGCCCGGCGTTCTGCACCATGGTGGTGGCGATGGTGGGGATCGCGACATCGAGGTCGGCGTCGGCAAAGACCACGTGTGGCGACTTGCCGCCGAGTTCCAGCGTACAGCCGATGTGGTTCTTGGCGGCCGCGGCCTGGATCAGCGTGCCGACCTCCGGACTTCCGGTGAACGAGATGAAGTCGATCCCGCGATGGCCGGCCAGGGCCGCGCCCGCTTCCTCGCCGAGACCCGGCACCACGTTGACGGCTCCGTCGGGGAAGCCGACCTCGGCCCCGAGTTCGGCCAGGCGCAGCGGCGTCAGGCAGGCGTCCTCGGCGGGCTTGACCACGCAGGCATTGCCCATGGCGAGAGCGGCCGCGACGCTGCGGCCGAACATCTGGGCCGGGTAGTTCCACGGGATGATCTGGGCCGTGACGCCGTGTGGCTCGCGCTCGGTTGCGACGAAGAAACCTTGCAAGAACGGGATGGTCTCGCCGTGGACTTTGTCGGCGGCACCGCCGTAGAATTCGAAATAGCGCGCCGCCGCGACGATGTCGGCGCGGGCCTGCTTCATCGGCTTGCCGGTGTCGCGCGCTTCGAGCCGCGCCAGTTCCTCGGCGTGGTCGGCGATGGCGTAAGACAGACGGGTGAGCAACCGCCCGCGCTCGGTTGCGGTGAGCCGGCCCCAGGCCCCGTCATCCAGGGCGTGCCGGGCGGCTTCGACGGCGGCATCGATGTCGGCGGCACTGCCCGCCGCGATCTCGGCGAAGGCCCGGCCTTCGGCCGGGGCCACGACCGGCAGTGTGCGGCCCGAGACGGCCGGACGCCAGCGGTTGGCGATGAAGCAGCCTTGGGACGGTCTGATACCCCCCTCCGCCGCCGCGTGCAGGTTCATGAGCGTGCCTCCGGGTTTGCTTTTTACCGGCGACACTACGCCGAAAACCGCAAATTGAAAGGCATTCGATGGCACTCGGCGACAAGTGCCGAGCCCGCTTACCGAGATGGCATCGTGGCGGCCCATGCTGGCGCGATGAGCGGCCTTATCTCAGCCGTCTCGGCATCGCGCCCAGCAGGCGCCGCAATCGGCCCCAGACCTTCCCTCTCTGCCGCGCATCGAGCAGCAACTGCATCTGGCCGAGCCGGTCCGACAAGGCCATGATCTCGTCCTGCTTCTCGCCGATCGAGCCTTTGAGGCGCGCGTTCTCGAACCGAAGATCCTCGATGTCGAGTTCGAGACGGCGCAGCCGTAGCGCCAAGGCCTCGTTGCCGGCCTCGGAGGCGTCGGGCAGCCCAGCGTCGTGGTGCCGCCTCACGGCTTGGCCCGCCATAAGCTGTCCTCCACTCCCGCGGTTGCGGCCGCCTCGGCGAACCTGCGCGTGTAGGCCGTCACATGGACGGGATTGTCGAGGTGGAAGGCCAGATGCAACGCCGGCTCGGCGGCATGGTGATGCTGCATCAGATTGGTCACGATCTCCCCGGAGTCGCCGGTGCAAGCCGTGGGGTGTGGCAGCCGGCAGTAGCGATCGTAATGCGCGAAAGGATCGCCCGACCAGGTCAGGTGCTTTTTGCGAAACATCCGCCGCACCATGTCGGGCACCGGCACGCCCGACCGGAACCTGCCATAGGCGTAGGCCCGGGCCGTGGTGCCTGCCCGCGCCGCCAGTCTGCGCAGCGCGTAGGCATGCAGGAGGTCCGCGAGAGCGCCGGTGGCGCGAGGCTCGGGCGTATATTTCGAGATTTCATGGGGTCGCTCGGGGACGAAACCGCTGAAGTGGAAAAAACCGAGCGGGCGACCGTCGACCTGCCAGATCCCGCCGGGCGTCGCCGACAGCACGCGGGGCGGCAGGTTCCAATAGGCGACATTGTAGCCGGTGTGGCGCAGCACTTGGGCCTGCGCGGCCAAGCCGGGGAGCAGGTCCATGTACTTCTGGTCGACGAACAGTCCCTCGTGCTGGGCGTTGACGCAATCATACCGTAGTTGGCGGGCCCACCAGCGCAGGATCGGCTCGGTCTCGGGCGATTGCGACACCGCCAGGAAGCCGAGGTTGTAGACACCGGTCTGCATGATGTCGTGCTCGGTGCGGGGCGCGCCGGGGCCGGGCGGATCACTGAAATGCGGCGTCAGCACGAAGGATGCGCCGCCGTCGAGCAGGGCGAGCAACTCGTCGAGACGCCGGTATAGTTCGATGTCGGGATCGAAATAGACGACGTTGCGGTAGCCGCGCTCAAGCAGTCGCAGCATCAGGAACGGCTTGAGGGCCGTGTTGAATTCCATGACGTCGTAGGCGAAGGCGAAGCTCGGAAAATCCGGGATTCCCAGGCTGTCGGCCGTCAGCACTTCCACGCCCTCGGGATAATGCTCGTCCGGGTGCTTCGCATCGGCGAGGCCCAGCACCAGATCGGCATCGGGGTGGAAGGCACGGGCCGAAGCGTAGAACACCTCGGCCTGGGGGAGGTAGTTGTTGGAGCAGATCGTCAGGATGGCGGTACGAGACGGCATGAGGCGACGATGATGTTCCAGGGGCCGGCCAATTCCCCGTCCGGCGTCGGACGTCGTTCCCGGTCAGGTCGAGATCCATGCCAGCCCAGGACGATTCTGTCCATCGGACGGTGGTCCGGCACAGGGTGTCGGGCGGCACGTTCCGGGCTTCGTTCTCATCCCCTGTCGCGGAGGCTGGGTTGCTTCGCTCCGTCACCATGCCGTCGGGCACCGGATCGGGCAGCGCCGATCCCTGTCGTTCATCTCACGCTGATCGTCCCGGTCAGCGTGCCGCTACCAAAGAATCTCGCGCCTTGCCGACCGGGTTCATGCCGCCCGGCACCGCGCAGGCCGGCCCCGGCGCCAGAGGCACCGTGCCGCTCGACGCCAAGTCCCCGCGCGACCAGGCGGCCAGGAAAGCGCTGCTCCAGCGCGCCACGGCAGCGTCGTGCTGGAACCAGTCGCGCCGGTGTCCGTGCAGGGGCTTGGCATTCTTCGCGGCAGCGCGTGCCGCGCCGTGCACGATCCAGCGGCTCATCATGGCGTAGGTGACTTCGGGATGGAACTGAAGTCCGAAGGCGTTCCGGCCATAACGGAAGGCCTGGCACTCGAAATCGGTGCCGCTCGCCAGGGACGTCGCGCCGGCCGGCAGGCAAAAGCCCTCGCGATGCCAATGATAGACCCAGGAGGGAAAGGGTTCGTCCAGGAGCCGGTGTCCGGCCTCCGTCGGCGAGATCGGGTAATAGCCGACCTCGACGTGACCGTCGGGATGCGGACCCACGGTCTGGCCGAGATGGCGCGCGATCATCTGCGCCCCGAGGCAGATGCCGAGCAACGGCGCACTCTCGCGCAGTGCGACCTCGACCCAGTCGATTTCGGCCTTCATCCAAGGGTCGGGATCGTTGGCGCTCATCGGACCGCCGAAGATCACCGCCCCCGCATGTTCGGCCATGGTGTCGGGAAGCGCGTCGCCGAAGCGTGGGCGGCGGATGTCGAGCATATGGCCCATGGCCCGCAGAAGTCGCCCCACGCGACCCGGCGTCGAGTGTTCCTGATGCAGCACGATGAGGATGGGGCCGGCGCCCGCTCGGTCGACAGCGGCCGGGACGGCGTCGCTCGGCGCCGCGCGGGCCGGTCCCGCGCCCCGCGGCGAACGGCCCCCCTGCAACTCTGCCATCATCGTGATTCAGCCCTCCCGGCCTGCCGCAGCGTGTATGGTGCTTAATATAAGCAATCGCAATGCCACATGAACGGGATGCCGCATGACGGTTCCCCGGCCCGGACGGTCGTGCGTTGCCGGGGTCCTGGCGAGGCACTATGATGCTCGACAGTTCGGGCGCCGTCCCGCAGAGCCGTATCGGCCGCCAGTTCTCGGACCGAGTCTTGGCCCGCGACGACGACAGGGCCTGCGGACCGACCTTGGGGGAACACGATGACACCTGTGCAGGTCAGAATGGCGCGCGCCGCCCTCGATCTGACGACCGAAGAGCTGAGCCGGACGGCGGGACTCTCGCTTCAGGACCTGGAACAGTTGCAGAAGGGCGGCCAGGACGGGGCCGCGTCGGCCAAGTTGCGGACCACCTTCGAGGGCGCGGGCATCACGTTCCTCGACCGCGATGGCGTCCGCTTCGACGAGCGGCAGGGCACTGCCGGGGTCGTCCCGCTGGAAGAGATGAACTCCTACAATGACGAGTGACGCACGGACCCCTTCCCGTTCCGTCCACCCGCGCGCCCCCGCGATCCTGGGTCTAGCGGCCGCGGCTTTCGCCTTGGCGGTGGCGCCCTCGGCGCTTGCCGCCGAACCCAATTATCCGTTCGAGGGGACCTGGGTGAACGCCACGCGCGTCTGCACGGCCGCCGCACCCATCGTCCGGACCTATACGGCCCACGAGGTGACGTTCCGGACGGGACGTTGCAGCTTCCGCAAGGTGGCGATGGGTTCGGGGCAGTTCGAAATCTTCGAGGAATGCCACCGCGCCGAGCGCCCAGGCAACTTCACCGAAATCATCCGCATGCTGGGCCCCGACGTCATGCAGGTTCGCCGGCAGGCCGCCCGGCTCAAGATTGCGCGCTCGCAGCGCTTCGTCCGGTGTAGCGCGGCGGCACCGG
>JAABUM010007219.1_pt1 | contig 10365 bp, 8 predicted proteins | sample 5559161 | NCBI WGS metagenome assembly JAABUM01 (sample SAMN10711868, study PRJNA513369) | rock metagenome | isolation source: Antarctica rocks | place: Antarctica: Victoria Land, Siegfried Peak nord | reverse complement strand
AAGGCCCGTCGGCGAACGCGGTCGCCGGCGAGGTCGCCCGTCTGGGCCTGGGGAGCCGCGTCGTGATGGCGGGCGTGCGGACCGACGTCGCCCGCCTGCTGGAGGGGGCCGACGTGTCCGTGCTGACGAGCCTCAGCGAGGGGATCCCGCTGTCCCTCATCGAGGCGATGTCGGCCGGCCTTCCGGTCGTGGCCACGAGGGTCGGGGGCGTGCCGGAGGTGGTCGAGGATGGGGTCACCGGCCTGCTCGCCCCGTCCGGAGACGACGCCGGGATCGCCGAGGCGCTACTCCGGCTGGCGGCCGACCCCGACCTCCGGGGGCAACTCGGCCGGCGGGGACGCGCCCGCGCCGAAGGCGTCTTCTCCGAGTCGCAGATGCACGCCGCCTACTGCGAGGCGTACGACGCGATGGCCTCGGGGCGCCCGGGGTGATCGGGCCCCGGGGTGACGCATGAGCCACACCGTGGTTTGCGTGGTGGGGACCCGGCCGGAGGCGGTCAAGATGGCCCCGGTCGTCCTCCGGCTCCGCCGGGGGGCCCCCGCCCTCGACGTCCGCGTGCTGACGACCGGGCAGCACCGCGGGCTGCTCGACCGGGCCCTGGAGGACTTCGGGATCGCCTCCGACCTCGACCTCGACCTGATGCGCGCCGGCCAGGGGCTGCCCGAGCTGACGGCCCGGGCCCTTGTCGCGCTGTCCGGGGCGTTCGCCCGCGACCGGCCCGACCTGGTGCTGGCACAGGGCGACACGACCACGGTGCTCTGCACGGCCCTGGCCTGCTACTACAACCGCGTCCCGTTCGGCCACGTCGAGGCGGGCCTGCGCACCGGGCGGCCCTACGCCCCGTTCCCCGAGGAGAAGAACCGGGTGCTGGCCGGCCACCTGGCCGACCTCCACTTCGCGCCCACGGCCGCCGGCCGGGCCAACCTGCTCCGCGAAGGGATCGACCCGGCGTCGGTCCACGTCACCGGCAACACGGTGATCGACGCCCTCTTGATGACCGCCGGGGAGGACGCCCCTCCGCTGCCGGGGACGCCCGCCGGCCGGTACGTGCTCGTCACGGCGCACCGGCGTGAGAACCTCGGTGGGCCCTTGGAGGAGATCTGCGACGCCCTCCTTGACCTCGTCGGCCGCCACCCCGACCTGCAGGTCGTTTACCCGGTTCACCCGAACCCCGCCGTCCGCGGCGTGGTCTCCGGGCGGCTCGGCGGGCACGACCGGATCCACCTGATCGAACCGGCGGGCTACCGGGCGTTCGTCACCCTGATGAAGCGGTCGTACCTGGTCCTGACCGACTCGGGGGGCGTGCAGGAGGAGGCCGCGGCGCTGGGCAAGCCGGCCCTCGTGCTCCGCGACGAGACGGAGCGGCCCGAAGCGTTCGACGCCGGCGCGGCGCGACTGGTCGGCCCCCGCCGCGCCGCGATCGTCTCGGCCTTCGAGGAGTTCTGGGACCGCCCCGTGGCGCCCCCCCGGACCGGACCGGCCGCCAACCCCTTCGGCGACGGCTGGGCCTCGGAGCGGATCGCCCGCGTCCTGGCCGGCCGGTTCGGGCTCGACGCCGGGCCGCCCCCCCCCGGTTTCGTCGCGGTCTTCGGTCCGGCCGCCTGACCGGTACGTCCCCCGCCCACCGGACTCCCACAAGGACTTCGTCGCGCATGTGTGGCCTGACCGGATTTCTCGACTTCGACCGCTCCGCCGGTGACGACGAGCTGTGTGCCACCGCCGGGCGGATGGCCGACACCCTGGTCCTCCGCGGCCCCGACGACCGGGGCGTCTGGTCCGACGCCGCGGCGGGCGTCGCGCTGGGCTTCCGCCGGCTCTCGATCGTCGACCTCTCCCCGGAAGGCCACCAGCCGATGGCCTCGGCCTCCGGGCGGTTCGTGCTGGCTTTCAACGGCGAGGTCTACAACCACGTCGACCTCAGGCGGGAGCTGGAGGGCCCCGGCTCCCCGCCCTTCCGCGGCCACTCCGACACCGAGGTGATGCTCGCCGCCTTCGAGCGGTGGGGCGTCGAGGGGTCGCTCGGCCGGTTCGTCGGGATGTTCGGCTTCGCGCTCTGGGACCGCCGCGAGCGCCGGCTGCACCTGGCGAGGGACCGGATGGGCGAGAAGCCCATGTATTACGGGCGGACGGGCGGCGCCTTCCTGTTCGGCTCGGAGCTCAAGGCGCTTCGGGCGTACCCGGGCTTCCGGGGCGAGGTCGACCGGGACGCCCTGGCCCTTTTCCTCCGCCACGGCTACTACCCGACGCCCCACTCGGTCTACCGGGGCGTCCGCAAGCTCCCCCCGGGAACGCTCCTGACGGTCGAGGCCGACCGGCCGGGGGCCGAGGTCACCCTGCGGGCCTACTGGTCGGCGGCCGGGGCCGCCGAGGCGGGGCGATCCGCCCCCTTCGCCGGCACCGAGGAGGAAGCCGGCGACCGCCTGGAAGCCCTGCTCCGCGACTCCGTCCGCCGCCAGATGGTGGCCGACGTCCCCCTGGGCGCCTTCCTCTCCGGCGGCGTCGACTCGTCCACCGTGGTGGCCCTGATGCAGGCCGAGGGGACGCGCGCCACGAAGACGTTCACCATCGGCTTCGAGGACGCCGCGTTCGACGAGGCGGGGTTCGCCCGCGAGGTGGCCCGCCACCTCGGCACGGAGCACACCGAGCTTTACGTCACCCCGGCCGACGCCCTGAAGGTCGTCCCCGGCCTGCCGGCCCTCTACGACGAGCCGTTCGCCGACGCCTCGGCCATCCCGACCTACCTCGTCTCGTGCCTGGCCCGCCGCAGCGTGACCGTCAGCCTCTCGGGCGACGGGGGCGACGAACTCTTCGGCGGCTACGCCTGGTACCCCCGGACGGACCAGGTCTGGGGGCGGGTCCGGCGCGTCCCCCGCCCCCTCCGCCGGGCGCTCGCCGCCGCCCTGGCGGGCCCCGCCGTCCTGGGGGCCGCGGCGCTGGGCAGGTCGGTCGCGCCGGCGCGGGTCGCGCGGGCCGCCTCGGCCGACCGGCTCCTCAGGCTCGCGGAGCTGCTGAGGCGGTCGGCGGGCCCCGAGGACGTCCACCGCGTCCTCCTCTCGATGTGGGGCGACGACCCCCGGCTCGTGCTCGGGGCGGGGCCGCGCGGGGCCGCCACGGACGGCCCCGCCCCGCGGACCGGGCTCGACGACGTCGCCCGGGTCATGCTCCACGACACGGAGACGTACCTGCCCGACGACATCCTCGTGAAGGTCGACCGCGCGAGCATGGGGGCCAGCCTCGAGGCGCGTGCCCCCTTCCTCGACCACCGGGTGGTCGAGTTCGCCTGGACGCTGCCGACGGCCTATAAACTCCGGGCCGGCCGGGGCAAGCTGCCGGTCCGCCGGGTCCTCTACCGGCACGTCCCGCGGGAGCTGATCGAGCGGCCGAAGCGGGGCTTCAGCGTGCCGGTCGCCGACTGGCTGCGCGGCCCCCTGAGGGGGTGGGCCGAGGGCCTGCTGGCGGAGGAGCGGATACGCCGGGAGGGGTTCCTCGACCCCGCGCCCGTCCGCGCGATGTGGCGGGAGCACCTCGACGGCCGTAACCGCGAGGCGACCCTGTGGAACGTCCTCATGTTTCAGGCCTGGGCGGCCGCCTGAGTCCCGGAACCGGTGGTGACGATGCGGACGGTCTTGATCTGCCACGCCGACGACCCGGTCGGGCGGGAGGTGCTCGCCGGCTGGCTGGCGTCGTTCTCCGACCTGGCCGGCGTCGTGTCCATCCGGGAACCCAAGGGGCGCCTCTGGGGCCGGGTCCGCCGGGAGTTCCGCCGCTCCGGGGCGGTCCGCTTCTTCGACGTGCTGGCGTTCCGCCTTTACTACGCCCTCGCCCTCCGCGGGCGGGACCGGCGCTGGCAAGACGGGGAAATCGCCCGGCTTAACGCCCGGTACCCCCCCCCTTCCCTTTTGATCCGGGTCCTGGAGACGCCGAGCCCGAACAGCCCCGAGTCGGTCGCGTTCCTCAAGGAACTCCGACCCGACGTCGCCGTCGCCCGGTGCAAGACGCTGCTGAAGAAGTCGGTGTTCACGGCCGCCCGGAGCGGGACCTTTGTCATGCACCCCGGGATCTGCCCGGAGTACCGCAACGCGCACGGCTGCTTCTGGGCCCTCGCCCGGGGCGACCTGGGCCGCGTCGGCATGACGTTGCTGAAGATCGACCGGGGCGTCGACACCGGCCCGGTTTACGAGTACTTCCGATGCGACTACGACGAGTGGAACGACTCGCACTTCGTGATCCAGACCAAAGTGGTGCTCGACAACCTGGACCGGATCGGGGCCAAGCTCCGGGAAGCCCACGAGGGCCACGCCGCCCCGATGGACACCTCCGGCCGCCCGTCCGCGGAGTGGGGGCAGCCCCGGCTGACGTCGTACCTGGCATGGAAAGCCCGGGCCCGAAAGAGGTCGTGATGCCGATCGCTCTCATGTACCACGACGTGGTGGCCCCGGGGCGCGACGACGAGTCGGGCTTCGCCGGCGCGGCGGCGGCCCGGTACAAGATGACCCCCGGCGAGTTCGCCACGCACCTGGACGCGATCGGCCGGGCGGCCCCCCCCCCGGTCACGCTGCCGGAGTTCCTGGCCCTCGGGCCGGCGGCCGCCGGCCCCATGATCACGTTCGACGACGGCGGCTCGAGCGCCCACTCGCACGTCGCCGACGCCCTGGAGGCCCGGGGGTGGCGCGGGCACTTCTTCGTCACCGCCGGCCGCCTCGGAACGCCGGCCTTCGTCGACGCCGGCATGGTCCGCGACCTGGCCCGCCGCGGGCACGTTATCGGCACCCACTCGCTCTCCCACCCGCCCCAGATGTCGTCGTGCGGCCGCGACGAATTGCTCCGCGAGTGGCGCGAGAGTCGCGAGGTCCTCTCGGAGTCCCTCGGCGTGGCCGTGACCGTGGGGTCCGTACCGGGCGGGTACTATTCGCGGGCGGTCGCGGAGGCGGCCGGGGCGTGCGGGATCACCCACCTGTTCACCTCGGAGCCGACGGCGCGGGCCCACCGCGTCGGCCCTTGCACCGTCCTGGGCCGCTACACCCTGTACCGGGGCTCGTCGCCCCGGACGGCGGCGTCCCTGGCCGCGGGGAGGGCCGCCCCCCGCGTCGCCCAGGCGCTGGCGTGGAACGTCAAGAAGCTGGCCAAGGCGGTCGGCGGCGTGGGCTACGACCGCATCCGATCGAAACTGTTCAACGTCACTTACAACCGCTGACCTCGCGCCCCGGCTGGTACACACGCATGAAGGTAGTGATCGTCGGCGGCCCCCTGCCCTACCCCGCGACCTCGGGCAACCGGATCCGGACCCTGAACCTGACAGTGCGGCTGGCCCGCCGCCACAAGGTGACGTACCTGGGCACGCGCAACCCCGACCGCGCCGAGGGCCTCGCGGCGCTCGGCTACCTGGCCGACCACGGGGTCGAGGCGGTCGAGGTCGAGCACACCGTCCCGGCGAAATCCGGGGCGGGCTTTTACATGAGGCTCGCGGCCAACCTCGCCTCGCCGCTGCCCTACTCCGTCGCCTCGCACCACAGCCCCGCCCTGACCCGGGCCGTCGCGAAGGCCGCGGCGGGGGGCGTCGACCTCTGGCAGGCCGAGTGGGCGGCCGGGCTGGAGGCGTTCCGGGGCCTCCGCGGGGCGCGCAAGGTTGTCGTGGCGCACAACGTCGAGACCCTGATCTGGGAGCGGTACTACCGGACCGAAGCGAACCCGCTGAAACGGTGGTACGTCGGCCGGCAGTGCCGCAAGTTCGAGCGGTTCGAGCGGCGGGCGTTCGCCGAGGCCGACCGGGTCATCGCCGTCAGCCCCGAGGACGCCACGCTGATCCGCGGCCGGTTCGGCACGCCCCGCGTCGACGTGGTCGACAACGGGATCGACCGCGCCTACTTCGAGGCCGTCGTGCCCGACCGCGACCCGTTCAAGATCCTCTTCCTCGGGAGCCTGGAGTGGCGGCCGAACGTGGACGCCGTCGGCCTGATGCTCGACAAGATCTTCCCCGCCGTCCTCGCGGCCGAGCCCCGGGCGACGCTCGACCTGGTCGGCCGCAACCCGTCGGCGGCGCTGTGCCGGCGGGCGTCGGAGGCCGGGGGGGTCACGCTGCACGCCAACGTCGCCGACGTCCGGCCGTACCTGGCCCGCAGCGGCGTGATGGCCGTGCCGCTGCGGATCGGCGGCGGGTCCCGGCTGAAGATCCTGGAGGCGCTGGCCACCGGCCTGCCGGTGGTCTCCACCCGCGTCGGCGCCGAGGGGCTCAGCCTCCGCGACGGCGAACACCTCGTGCTGGCCGACGAGCCCGAGGCGATGGCCGCCGAGATCGTCCGCACGCTGCGGGAGCCGGCGCGCGCCCTGGCGCTCGCCGAAGCCGGCCGCCGGCTCGTCCTGGAGCGGTACGATTGGGACGCGCTGGCCGACCTCATGGAGCGGTCGTGGGAGCGGTGCCTGGCGGCCGTCGCCTGACGGCTCGGAACCTTGGGAGCCGGGGTCCCCCCCGTGACGCCGACATGGTCGTGGTCCACCTGACGGCCTCCCCGTTCCTGGGGGGCCCGGAGCGGCAGATGCTCGGGCTCGCCTCCGCCCTGCCCGGGGGATACCGCACGGCCTTCCTCGGCTTCCCCGAGGGGGGGAAGGGCCGGCCCCTGCTCGACGAGGCCCGCCGGCGCGGGTTCGACGCGGAGGAGCTCCGCCACGGCATGAACGGCTACGGGCGCGGCTACGTCGCGGCCGTACGCGAGGCGGCCGGCCGGCTCCGCGAGTTGAAGGCCGACGTGGTCTGCTGCCACGGGTACAAGCCGAACCTCCTGGGGCGGCCCGCCGCGCGGCGGGCGGGGGTCCCGGTCGTCGCGGTCTCGCGGGGGTGGACGGCCGCGACGGCCAAGGTCCGGGTCAACGAGGCGGTCGACCGGCTCTTTCTGCGGCGGATGGACCGGGTCGTCTGCGTCTCGGAGGGGCAGGCGGTCAAGGTCCGCCGCGCGGGGGTGCCGGAGGGCCGCGTGTGCGTCATCCGCAACGCGATCCGGGCAGACCGGTTCGACGACCCCGACCCGGACGGCCGGGCCAAGCTGCTCGCCATGTTCGACCGCCCCCCCGGGCGGGTGGTCGGGGCCGCCGGGCGGCTCAGCCCCGAGAAGGGGTTCGCCGTCCTGGTGGCGGCGGCCGCGCTGGTGGCCGCCGAGGCGCCCGACGTCGGGTTCGTCGTCTTCGGCGAGGGCCCGTTGCGCGACGACCTGGCCCGCCGGGTCGCCGCCGCGGGCCTGGAAGGCCGGTTCCTCCTGGCCGGCTTCCGCGACGACCTCGACCGGGTCGTCCCCCACCTCGACCTGTTCGCCCTGCCGTCGTTCACCGAGGGGCTGCCCAACGTCGTCCTGGAGGCGTTCGCCGCGGGCACCCCCGTGGTGGCGACCGCCGTGGGGGGGACGCCCGAGGTCGTCGACGACGGCGCCAGCGGCTACCTCGTCCCGCCCGGCGACCCGGCCGCCTTCGCCCGCCGCGTCCTCGACGTGCTGGGCGACGAGGGGCGGCGGCGGGCGATGGGCGAGCGGGGCCGCGACCGGGTCCGCACCGAGTTCACGTTCGAGGCCCAGAGCCTCCTGTACCAAGACCTCTTTGCCGGATTGACGGGCCGGCCCCGCGGCGTCTGACGGCCCCGGGGCCTCGCCCTCGACGGGATAAGGTGCTCGATGCTTCCGCTCGAATGGCTGTTCTGGGCGAGCGCCGCGTGCGTCGCCTACCCGATCCTGATCTACCCCGCACTGCTGCGGGCGCGGCTCGCCGTCTTCGGGGGGCGGCCCCTGGCGGCGAAGGGCGACGCCACGCGCTCGGTGTCGATCGTGCTGGCGGCCTACAACGAGGAGGCGAACGTGGCCCGCCGGCTCGACGAGATGCTCGCCCGGGTGGCCGCCTCGGGGGCGGCCGGCGAGGTCGTCCTCGTCTCCGACGGCTCGACCGATCGGACGGCCGAGGTCGCGCGGGCGTTCGAAGGGCGGGGCGTGCGGGTCGTCGAGCTGCCCGCCAACCGGGGCAAGGCGGCCGCCCTCTCCGAGGGGTGTGCGGCGGCCACCGGCGAGGTCCTCGTCTTCGCCGACGCCCGCCAGACCTGGGCGGAGGACGCCCTCCCACTCCTGCTGGAAAACTTCGCCGACCCGGCCGTGGGCGCCGTCAGCGGCGACCTGGTGCTCGGCTCGGGTACCGGCGCGCTGGCGGGCGTGGGCGCCTACTGGAAGTTCGAGAAATGGTTGCGGAAGCTCGAGGCGCGCGTCCACTCGACGGTCGGCGTCACCGGGGCGATCTGTGCGGTCCGGCGGGGTCTCTTCCGGCCGATCCCGGCCGGGACGATCCTGGACGACGTCTACTGGCCGCTGGCCGTCGTGATGCAGGGGTTCCGGGTGGTCCACGACGGGCGGGCGCGGGCCTTCGACCGGCTCCCCGACCGCGCCGGCGACGAGTTCCGCCGCAAGGTCCGCACGCTCGCCGGCAACTACCAGCTCGTCTCCCGGCTGCCGTCCACCCTGCTGCCGTGGCGGAACCCGGTCTGGTGGCAGTTCGCCTCGCACAAGCTGTCGAGGCTGCTGGCCCCCTGGGGCCTGATCGGGATGTTCGCCGCGAGCGCCGGGCTGGGGGGCGTCTACCGGGCGGCCTTCCTGGCCCAGGCCGCCGGCTACCTGCTCGCGGCGGCCGGGCTCTGGACCGCCGCCGGGGCCAGGTCGCGGCTGACCTCGGCCGCGGCCTCGTTCGCCGTGCTGAACGCCGCCGCGTGGGTGTCGTTCTGGGTCTGGGCCACGGGCCGCGCGGCCGGGTCGTGGAACAAGGTGGCCTACGCCCGCCCCCCCCTGACCGAGACGGCCGCGAGGCCCTGAGCCGATGGACGACCGGACGCCGACCGCGAATCCCTTACGCAGCCGCCCCCCCCCCCGCGGCCGAGGACCGGCGCGCCGCCTCCGCCGCCGGCGACCCGCGCGACGAGCTGAGCCGCGACCCTCCCCTTCCCCCCGTCCCAAACGACCCGTGAGACTCGACCATGACCAGATCGACTGACGCCCCGCCGACGGGCCCCGGAACGTCGGACGCTTACGCCACCCTGCGGGCCAGGATCGACGGCGGGACGTACCGCGTCGGGATCATCGGCCTGGGATACGTCGGCCTCCCCCTGGCCCGGGCCTTCACCGACCGCGGCGCCGCCGTCCTGGGCTTCGACGTCGACTCCGCCAAGGTCTCGAAGATCGAGGCCGGGGAGAGCTACATCGGCCACATCACGGGCGAGACGATCCGGACGATGAAGGCCAACGGCTTCGAGGCGACCACCCGCTTCGACCGCCTCGGCGAGCCCGACGCCGTGATCATCTGCGTCCCCACGCCCCTGACCGACGCCCGCGAGCCCGACCTGACCTACGTGACCGAGTCGGCCCGGGCGATCGCCGCCCGCCTCAGGCCGGGCCAGATCGTCATCCTGGAAAGCACGACCTACCCCGGCACCACCCGCCAGGTCGTCCTCCCCATCCTGGAGGCGGGCGGGCTCAGGGCCGGCCGCGACTTCTTCCTCGCCTTCAGCCCGGAGCGTGAAGACCCGGGCAACCCCCAGTTCTCCGCGCCGACGATCCCCAAGGTGGTCGGCGGCCTGGACCCCCGGAGCCTTGAACTCGCCGCCGACCTTTACGCCAAGGTGGTGGTCAAGGTCGTCCGCGTCTCCAGCCCCGAGGTGGCCGAGGCCAGCAAGATCCTCGAGAACACCTACCGGGCCGTGAACATCGCCCTCGTCAACGAGCTGAAGGTCCTCTACGACCGGATGGGTATTAACGTCTGGGAGGTCATCGAGGCGGCCAAGACCAAGCCCTTCGGATTCCAGGCGTTCTACCCGGGGCCCGGCCTCGGCGGCCACTGCATCCCGATCGACCCGTTCTACCTGACCTGGGTCGCCCGCAAGCACGGCATGACCACCCGGTTCATCGAGCTGGCCGGCGAGATCAACACGGGCATGCCCGCCTACGTCGTGTCCCGCGTGGCCGACGCCCTGAACGACCACGGCAAGGCGGTGAAGGGGAGCAAGGTCGGCCTGCTCGGCATGGCTTACAAGAAGAACGTGGACGACCCGCGCGAGTCGCCCGGCTTCGAGCTGATGGACCTGCTTATCAAGAAAGGGGCCTCCGTCACCTACAACGACCCCCACATCCCCTCACTCCCGCACATGAGACATTACCCCCACCTCCGCATGGACAGTCAAGAACTCACGCCCGAATACCTCCGCTCCCTCGACTGCGTCCTCGTCGCCACGGACCACGCGGCGTACGACTGGCCGTTCGTCGCCGGGCACGCCGCTTTGGTCGTCGACACCCGCGACGCGCTGCGCGACGTCGGGGGGGACCGGTCGCGGATCGTCCGGGCCTGAACCGGCCC
>JAABUM010007218.1_pt1 | contig 10367 bp, 19 predicted proteins | sample 5559161 | NCBI WGS metagenome assembly JAABUM01 (sample SAMN10711868, study PRJNA513369) | rock metagenome | isolation source: Antarctica rocks | place: Antarctica: Victoria Land, Siegfried Peak nord | reverse complement strand
CCCACCAGTGGTGGAGGGCGACATGGAGAACGGCATTCGACACGAGGACCTGAAGCCCAAATGAGGCAAAGGTGATGGCAGAGGCGCAGGCAATCATTCGCGGCAAGAACGGCAGCTGACCCCAGACCGCCCGCGCCACCAACACGACAGTGTAATCTGGAATGTGCGTGTATGGCACGGAGAACATGAGTGTCCGCGACAGACATGCAGATTCCTGGTAATGAACCAGGAGTGAGGTTGATGGACGATCAGGGTGGTTTTCAATTTGTTTTTGGTTCAGTCGATGTGCATGAGGTCAGCGGGGCCAGAACTCACTGCATGTTTTGTGTGCATGTTTTGTGAAGGCTCTGCCAAAGAGTAAGTGATGCAGCAGCACGTGTCTGCATGTACGTGCATGGTGGTTGCATTTGAGTGAGACGATGAAATTGCCAGTGATTTCGTAATGCAATCCGACATAGTGTAATTGTCTTCCATTTGAATCCACCTGAGTTCAAACGGCCGCATCGTGAAACAAACGGATTACTCGAGCTCTTTGTCCACGAGGTAGTACTTTAAAGCACTTCATGACATCACAGCGGCGGTTACGAATGATTACAGTGACGCTTTCGCTGTCCGACTGACTAGACGTTTCTCTGGTCGCTTGCTCGCTGATTCAGCGACGCCAGCAACTCGACCGCCGGCGCCACCTGGCAGCCAAATGGACAAGAGATGAGGCTGCCTCATCAATGACCCGATGCAGGTGCAAAGGGTGAGGAGCTTCACATCGAGGCCACGCAAGTAGTAGAGTAGAACTTGTACACGCCATGCGACATCAGAGATCGGAGATCTGGGGTATGTGTACCTTCTGGCCCTTGGTGCGCCGGTCATACGTGTCCCGCTGCATCGACACGCTGTGCCCCATGTAGATGGCCTGCATGTGAGGTGGGACACATCAGTTACTTGACAACCCTGATTGTGAGCACACAGAAGCACATCCATGTGGTCCCCTGAGCAGAATGTACAGCAAAAGGGGAATCCTGAACCCTGAGTCGCACCAGGGCCTCCAGCTCGCGCTCAGTGGCGCCGCCGTCGCCCCTGCGTGAGGTGATCATCATACTTCCGCAGCGCTGGAGCACAAAGTCAGGAGGAAGAAAATGCCGTTCAAAGATCGTGAGGACTGTGGAATTTCAAGCTTGTGCACATGGAGTTTGCAATGACACTCATAATGCATGGTCAGCAAGGCCCAGCTCACCTCAGGTATGAGACGCACGAATCCCTCACCTATGGTGTGGCAAAAACGTAGGTTCGGTCCAAGCAGCTGTCATTAGACATTTAGACATTGGACATTTGGACATTCAGACATGCACACAAAGACATTGTGCTTGCAGCCTGCACTGCTGAGCGCCATGCAAGCAGACACGCGGATGATTCTGCGCCGTCGCCACCTGCAGCTCTGGGACTTAAGGGTGAACAACCCCAAATGCAGCGGCGCACGCACCAGGTGGGGGTTCATGCGGCGGCCGCTCAGGCGTAGAGCGGTTGTCCAGAACATCTTGTACAGGTGCGTGTCGTCCAGCGGCAGCCCGTCCCGCCTGCCAGGGATCACGTACTAAATCAGTGTTGGTGACAAGCTGTGCTGTCGAAATACTGATGCAGTCCCTGGGGACCGGACCACTGTGCTGAGTGGGCCTGGGGCATGCTGGCTGGATGACTGCTGCTGGACAAGGGACTAGCCCCATTGTGGCTTGGTGTGACGACATGACACCTGCAGTCTTGAAACGTGCCAATGCACCTGCAGCGCACTATGCCCCGCGCTAGCGGCGAACTCGCCACGGCAATCAGAGAAAGTGTCTGAATGAAGAATTCTCGGTCGCTGAACAGGAAGTCGTGGCACGGCGCAGTGCTGCCGCTAGGTGGCATATAAATGCCTCCGGGTTGGGGTAGATATGCGGGATTTTATGAATCCCATGCAAGAAAAGTCTCGCCTGCGGAACAGAAAATCGTGGCGCGGCGCCAGGTGCTGCCGCCAGGCGGCTATGAAGAGGAGGACTCGGTTTTTCCATGTCTCTTGTGGTAACATTCACTCATTTATGACGAAAGAGTCTCACCTGCTGAACAGGAAGTCGTGGCGCGGCGCCAGGTGCTGCCGCCAGTCGGCCATGAAGGCCTCCAGCTCCAGGTAGATGTGCGGCGCCAGCGTCAGCGGCGGCCGCTCCCCGTAGCTGCGTCCCGTCTTGTAGTCCCCCGCGCCGTGCCGGATGAGCCACCTGGGTAAAGCATTCAACCACTGGAGCCAGACTTCAGAACCGAAGCCAAAAGAGATAAGTTTCTGCAGCTCCGCTCCACGCAACTCCGACACGTCTCGTAGTCCCCCGCGCCATGCCGGATGAGCCACCTGATGTGATTTGAGCAAGTCGATCCATGCCTAGCTGATGAGGTACACAATCTTTGTGCTGTGTGCCGCCTGCTTGCCGCAGCCGCGCCCTCGCTGTTCTCATCCACTGGTCCAAGCCAGGTGCCTGCCATGGGTGCATGCAGACCGACATGCATACACGGTGCACAACCCAGAGTTGACCATCTTCAGACGCATGCAAACTCAGCAGCTATCGAAACCTTGTCTGCTGCTCGGCTGGCCCGCACGTGTCTCCTCCCTTGACGAGGCTCTTGCCGACAAATGCACACCAGACGAAGGATGCACGCACGTGTCGCCCTCCTTGACGAGGGTGCTACTGACGAGCAAAAACCTCGTTGATTGCTCAAGGACGAAGGATGCATGCACGGGTGTTCATAGGGTCATGAACGCACGTGTCGCCCTCCTTGACGAGGGTTTTGCCAACGCGCAGCTCCCGCAGCGTGCGCTGGCGGTCGGGCACGCACGACAGGATGGCGAAGATAAGGTAGCGCTGCATGCTCCACGCCACCGCGCTCAGCGCCCGCGGTTTGCCTTTTGCGTCCAGGCCTGCAGATGGGTGGATTTGTCGGTTCTGGCATCCTTGTGGCATCCGCCAGGTGCGAGAATGCGTCATGCTTATGAACTCAATTATGATTGCAGACGCACAACATGCACACCTGCGCACTCCAGACGCAGCTGCTGCACCAGGGCCAGGTACTGCGGCCAGTCGAGCCACTTCTTCGCCTCGTCGCTGCTGCGGCCCGCAACTCTGCCGGCCTGCAGGGTGCACAGCGGACAGAGCCGGTGGGGACAGATCAGGGAGTGACTGGCGACGTTGGCGGACAAGTGCGAAAGAGCAAGGCTGCCTCAGGGTGGCACAAAGCCGGCTCCTCCGACGGGATCACAAGCTATGTGATGGTCGGCTGCATCGACTTTCTGGTGCGGCCCGCCGGTGGGGACAGTGACCGAGGACTCTCTCAATTGAGAGAATCCTCGGTGGCGACCTTGCAAGGTCGCCAAGAATTTCCGCTAAATATTTCGCAGTTTTGACACGCATGCGAGTCTTCATCAGCTGCGGGTCGCCCCAGAATTCAGGAGTTCCGCTCGCACCCACCTTTTTGGCGGCGTTGGCCAGCGCCCGCAGTTCCCGCACCACCTCCAGGTCGCTGTACGCCCTGTCGCCCTCCGCTGGCCGCACCTACATAATCAGTGGGTATTGTGTCAAAGTTGATCAGGGTCAGCAGGGCTGCCGCTTTGACTCTACCGGCCAATTTGACATATCTCCCTCCGCCGGCCGCACCTGGCAGATGAAGAGGGCACCACTTCGGGGATATCCGGCCTGCTGATCTGTGGCAGGACTGAGAATTCCTAAGTTGCATTCGGACCTGTCAACAGATTCTTCCCACCGTGGACTCGGCGTGGTACAGGAACTTGGCGGCGGCCATGATGGAGCGGAGGACGATGCCCTCAGTGCGCACGTTGACGCCCCGCTCCCCCGTCAGCCACTGCACGTAGTCAAACACGACTGCGACGCCCTGCGGCAGGCACACTTGAATTGGAGAGTCGCTACTGTTGAGGGATACGGGCTGAGGCAACTGCCGTTTGATGACATCGGCTGTGGCACAACCGCACGAAGTCTTCAGGACCGGGCAGGCAGCTGCTGCAGCCTCAGGACAGGAGGGCGGAGGACTGCAGGCTGCAGCGCCTCGGCTGCTCCCCGAGCGGCTCTCTAAGGAGGGATTCAGCAGCACATCGGTTGGTCACCTGCCGGTCGTGGGAGGGGACGATGTGGCGCATGGTCACCTCCTCCAGCGGCACCCCCCGCTCATTGACCAGCCACCCCAGGACGCCCCTGCGCTTGCAGCCAGGAGCGTCGTGCTCAGCGCCCAGAGTGCTGTGGCAGCAAAAGAGTGGTTTGACAATGCAGCTTGCAGGGTCACCTCCTCCAGCGGCACCCCGCTCGGTGACCAGCCACCCCAGGATGCCCCTGCGCTCGATGTATTCGTTCGCGTCGATGCACCAGTATAGCAGCCACGATAGCAGACGACAGTTGGAAGGTTTTGCACAATCCACATTGCCCACAGAACCTCAGGGCTCACCGCAGGTGGTCGACGTACTTGTTGGCGGTGACGGGGGCCACGGGGTCCGACTGCGCGCCAAAGTGCTTGACGGTGGCCCACTTACGGAACGCCTCCACCTCCGCCGCCAGCCCCTCCGGCAGCGCCTTGGCCTTCGGGTCAGTGCAAAAGATCAGTCTTGTCTTGAAACTCAAACACAGCAGCAATCTCAACAGTTGGAACGCCTCAACCTCCGCCGCCAGCGCCTCCGGCAGCGCCTTGGCCTGTGTGTCGGAAGTTGGGTATCAAACCTTCCTCACAAACCTAGTAAACGTAACCCATGCATGCACAATTGGAACCGCTCGACCTCCAACGTTAGCCCCTCCGGCAGATGCCTGGCCTGGCAAAAGAGGCCAGCTTTAGTCATCACTCGTCTCTGCCATACGCAATGCGCATGTGACTGTGTGAAGTACAGCTCAGGATGGTGCAATGCACCTTCAGCGCGTAGGGCGGCAACCGCTTGCGTGTGGTGACGCGCACTGCATACTCCACTGCCCCGGCCCCGGCCGCCCGCTGCCGCCTGGGGCACCGCCGCTGCAAGATGTCGGGATTTAGCTCCGGCATCGACGCCGTCACCTTCTCTGCAAGAGCAACGCTCCCGCACTGACATGGATCTCGGAATTGAGGTTCCATACCGGGACCAAGGGCAGCGAAGTGGAGGAAGAGAGCAGGGGTGCGCAAGTACGACGTGACGCTGTGTGAGACCCTGAGGCTCCTCAACATGCTCATTGGCTGGTTGCTGTCCTGCTGCAGCCCAGTGCAATCCACGAAACATGCACGACAAAACATGCGGCGCAGCATGCCAAGCGGCAAATGCAAAGCACACGACAGTGGATCATGCGATTGCTGCATACCTGCCAGCCGCGCTGCGCTCGTCAGATCTGCATCGCTGAGCGGGTCCGCCTCTGCCAGCTCTGCCGCTGCCGCAGCCTCCGCCGTGGCCTCAGCGTCTGCGTCGTCAGAATCTGACGATAACATGCTGGCTGCGGCAGGCGGCTGGCTGCTGCGCCTAACCGCTGCTGATGCGGCAGCCACAGCAGCCGCCACAGGAGAACTGGTGGCTGCTTGCTGGCTGTCCACTGGCGGTTGCAGCAGCGTTCGCATGGTGTCCAGCAGCCGCAGCGGCACCCGCAGCGCCAGCGCTTGCGCCTGCAGGCATGAAAATAAGTCTCTAAGTCCCTGCGGGCCAATGACTGCATCGTGCGGTGCTCACAATGGTAGTGATCCGCTTGATAGCCAGTGTGGCCAGCCGTGGGGACAGACATTTCCGCAGGAGCCGGCAGCGCCATGCAGCTTCTGCACTGCCGACAGACCGCCGAGCAGAAGTTCACGCACCTCTGACATCTCCAGCGCTTCGCCCGCAGTGAAGTACCAGTTGTCCCGCAGCGTGGCCGCCTAGCACACAGAGGAATGTGTGAGCTACGGCCGGGTTGTGCATCGATGCGGCACCGGCTCAAGTCACAAAGATACACACACTACTGTGGTAGATACAAATACATTATCTTTCACTTCGAAGCTGTGATTTCCCTGCAGTCTCGCCACTCACCATGACCGCGCACTCGGGGCTGTCTGGGCTGCGGCCCAGCCGAGTGAAACACGCCGCCAGGGCCGTCTCAATGTCAGACTCCTCCGCTAGCGCACTACCGCTGCTGCTGCCTGCGGCGCGAGGTTGTGCTTCAAATGCCTGCGAAGCGAAGCTGGCGGGGTGCGCCACGTTTGTTGTTGTGGCCAGGTCTCTGCTGCCGCTGCCGTTGCCGCTGGCGGAGGCAGCGCAGCTGCGCGCCCGCTTCAGAACATCACGGGCAGCTGTGCAAGTGGCCGACGGCACTGCTGATGCATGGCGTGCTGCCACCAGAGTCCGCTGAATGCCCGGCAGCTCCTGACACCATCGCCGCATCGGCGCAGCCGCTGTGCGATGAATGTCTGGTGCTGCAGCCCGCATCGATGGGGGTATGCAATGCATGCGACTGACTGGCTTGCATAAGAAGGATTTCACATCTGAGGCAGTTCAGTAGATCCACATATGCTTCCCGTAGGTTGCTCGGCTGGAGGTTCGAATACAAATCTGGATTGAAGTCTGCACGCAGGGTGCCACTGCGAACAATCGGATCGATGTGATGTGTCAGCATGCGTCGCGGATGCTGCGAGCACGATTGTGCTCCTACGGCCGAGGCTGTTCAGCGATCATCCTGGTGGCGCTGACCTGCCCCTCTTGGTCACTCGGAGACCCTGGTCCTCCGCGACTCAATGCAGGGAACTGTCGTCAGGTGTGTCGATGATAGGGGGACTCTACACGCCAGCAATGGCCAGAACGCCATGTAGTCAGCCGAGCCACAGTGTAGTTTCAAACTCGCACCAGTCACACACTTTCTAGATTGCACTAGTTGCGAACCGTTTGCGCGCCTGTTCTGATACGCCATCTTTTTGAGTTGAAATCTTGAACCTCTTGAGCCCTACAATTCCCCTGAAGGGGCTTGTCTCCGAGCTGATCCGGTCACGATGCAAGCGTTACCAGCCACTTGTGATCCCAGGACGTGCTGCAGGCCGCTCGTCAGCAGTCCCAGTGGTCGCAGAGCACGATTACACCTAGCAAATGCAGCGCAGCACAGCAACAGCGACACCCCAGCATCGCGGCAGAGGCATGAACCAGCTGCAGGCGACGCCGCACCACTCTCAGGAGCGGGCAACAGCCGCAGGAAGGCGCTCCTGCAGCTGGCGGCACTGGCGGCAGCGCTGGACACCGGCACAAGGTCGGCGCCGTGGCTCTGGAAACGCACGAATATCAGGCCGACGACATCGCATATGCAAGCTACAATCTGCACGCATGTAGTACCTTGCACGCAATGCACTCGACACACACTCCAGTGTATGTGCACAGGCGCTGAAATGATCTGGTGACGCAGGTGGGTGCGGCCAGACCGGGCGGATGCGGCGCTGGTGCAGTTTCCCACCAGCCGCCTGAAAAATCGATATATTCTGGTGCGGGCCGGCGAGTCGACGGCGGAGGCGGCTGGCTATGTGCTGACAAACCCCGTAGCGAAGACATCGATGGACTCTGGTCTTTCGCAGCTGGGCAAGCGCCAGGTGAAATGCAAATCCTTCTTCTCGGATTTCCTCTTGGTCATTCTGAACTTTTGATTTTTTGTAACACCCTCAGCCCACGTGGACTCGATTGGCGCAACAGCTGTGCATTGCCACAACTCTCTAAGGCCGCCGCCCGGGAACACGCTGGGCTGCCGTGAAGGTGGCAACAAAGGCAATCGCCAGGGGGCTGCCCGAGCAAGAGCGTCCGTGGAACTCACCCTAAGGTACACACTTGTTGCTGCGCAGGTCGTGAAAGGCGCGCTGCCAGCCATTAGGAACGCCGACGGCTTCGACTGGGACAACGAGTCGATCTACATCTGGCCCTCAATCACGCAGCGGTCCTACCAGACAGCAGAGATTCTGGGCTCGCAGCTGGGTGTCAGCCGCAACCGCATCGTGCCAGGTGATCAATTCGGTACAAGCCTTGCAAAACGCATCGGCACCTGCACATGCCCATGTTTGTTGCATGACCGCGCACCCTGACCATGTGGCCCTCCGATTCTGCGCGAGAGAGAAACTCTTGCTGTGTTGTCAAAGGGTGGCTGTCTCAACATCTGGATTCGCATACCGCGCAGAGTTCTCCTTTCTGGACCCTCGCGGACTAGGCGCTTTGGAGGGCTACACGTGAGTGTGCTGTCTGTCATTTGATGTGTCTTAGAAAATGGGGCATTTTTGTGGCTTCTTCAAGAGAGTGTTTCGAGCACTGTTGTGAGGTAAGCCAGCTGCTGTCCCAGGCTGGAGGAGGCCAGCCTGCAGGTGGAGGCGGGAGACCGGCAGTCGCCGTCGTGGCGGCCCTTCCACGGCACAGACGGCACGCCCAACGAGTCGGCCGCCGACGTGCTTGTGCGAGTGCGGCAGGTGCGCTGGCTTCACAGAAAGCCTGTCTTCGTAGACCTAGAGTGCAAGCTGGCATGTCTCGTGTTGTTAACGTGCTTTGTTACAACGTGCGATCAGGCACAGCTGTGAGACATTTCGCGCGCGTGAGCAGGTCGTCAGCATCACGGAGAGCCAGTGGAGCGGCGCGGTGATCATCATTGTGTCGCCCGACAGCGACAACCTTTCCATTCTGCAAGTACGCATGTCATCAGGTTGCTGACGTGTGAGCTGAGCTGTTGCTCTGAAATTGCTTCTGTCTTGATGAGCGCCGCTGTTGCAACGAGCAAATCGTCAATACAGTGCGAACATGCAGTGCGACCCAAGCAGATCTTCAGCGCTGTGAGCACGCCGGTGGTTGTGATGACAAGAGCTGTTGCCCGAAACGGTCTGAATGAACCATCGACATGCACTGCGATGCAGGCGGCGGCGGTGGGGGCGGACTTGCGAAACCACAGGCAGTTTGGCTTCCAGCCTGGAGAGGCGCGGGTCCTGCAGCTCTCGCCAGAGCTACCAACGGCAAACACGTCAGCCAGATTTGCGTGCCCGCATCCGCCGGCGTGCGTTTGAAGGCATGAAACATGCGTTGGTGGTGTGAGGGTTTGGTGACGGGGGGTTTATGACCTCAGACTTGCAGTTTACTGGACGACATTCGTTAACTGACTCCGTTTTCATTCTTTGGGCATTTCCAATCTCCGTCCTGAACTTGCAACAGAATTTGTTCTGCAAACGGTGAAAGTGGCGCCTTGAGCCGGACAGGCTGCCAGTACCAACAGCTGAAACGCTCTAGACATCTCAAAAGCGCCACACCTAGCTGCAGGTGTGCAAGCATCTTCAAACCGGTACAGCCATCAACCGATGCGCTAGAACCATGCGAGTCATTCCTTCAATGTCGTCAGCAACCGCGCTCAAGTGTCGTCCAGGCCGCCAGGGTCGGAATAATCGCAATGTCCACAGCTATGCTCACGATGGCATATTGACCGCGCCAGCCGCCCAGCCCTGCGCACATACATGCATCAACACTCTTTGCCTGCCGCTGATGCATGAGGGGCAGAATGTGCTGGTCACTGCAATGGCAGTGGGAGAAAGAAAGCGTTCTTGCCTGGTCTACTGGAGTGTCCGTGCCCGTGATGTGCAGGGATTTGTCGCTGGCCAGAAACTCGATGGCATCTGCCACGGCGCCAACGGGAGTCAGCTCTCCGGGGTGCAGCGTGGCGCACAGTTGGGTTGTCATTCCCATCATGGCGGCAGGGTCCTGGCCTGACGCCTCGATGGCATTGTGCACCAGCAGCTGCAGCAGCACAGGAGAAGGAGTTGCGAGAAAAACAGTTGTAAATCTTGCAGCGCCAGGCGATGGCTTAATGCACATTTCAATGTGAATGTCACTGCGTGCATGCGCAAGCTCACCGAGTCCGCGATGGCTGTCGGGGATATGGCGTTCACGCGGATGGAGTGTGGCGCCAGCTTGGCGGCAGCAACCTGGGTAACATGGACAGAAGAAGCAATGAGGAATCCAAGCCCTGAAATAACATGAGCACCCCTTGGGCTGTCTGACGCCGCCATTTCGACCAGTTGTGCCTGCGCTGCGGTGGTGCGATCGAGGTGATGGGGCCGCAGTCTCAATGAGATATGATGGCTCTCTGGCTGTGTTATCTCTTCAGGGCAGCCTGGAGTCTCCAAGGCCAGCTGCACCTCGACTGATGGTCTTGCTCGTGGTCGGAAGCTCAGGTATTCTGCTGCCTGTGCGAAAGCTACAGATCCGATAAGTGTTGTGGTGTTTAACTCATGGAACAGATGATCGGGCGCCACTGGGAAGTTGCAGTGTAAGCATTGTTGTTGCCAGATTGTAGGGTCGTTGACGATGGACGGATCACGGGATATGAACGTGCTGCCCACAACCTCTCTCGCAGTGCAACTTTTCA
>JAABUM010007214.1_pt1 | contig 10377 bp, 13 predicted proteins | sample 5559161 | NCBI WGS metagenome assembly JAABUM01 (sample SAMN10711868, study PRJNA513369) | rock metagenome | isolation source: Antarctica rocks | place: Antarctica: Victoria Land, Siegfried Peak nord | reverse complement strand
ACGCCGAACCCCCTGGCCCTCGCGGCGTTCGCGGCCCTGGCCGACCTGATCCCGCTCGTCGGCGGCTTCCTCGTGCTCATCGTCGTGACGCTGGCCGCGCTGGCGCAAGGCCCCATCACCGCCGCGATCGTCTTCGGCGTCATCCTCGCCTACCAGCAGATCGAGGGGCACGTGCTGATCCCGCGCGTCTACGGACAGGCCCTGCGCCTCTCGCCGCTCGCCGTGCTCGTCGCCCTGCTCATCGGCGGCCAGCTCCTCGGCATCATCGGAGCCTTGCTGGCCCTGCCGCTGGCGGCGGGGATCCGGGTCCTGGTCGAGGACCTGCGGATCGCCCTACCTGGCGAGCTGCCGGGCGAGGCGAGCGAGCGAGCACGCGATGCGCGGGCCGAGGAGGCCTACGCCGCCGAGGCGGGGGGGACCTCGGCGGTCGAGGCGGCCGAGCTGGCGACCGTCATCGCCGCCCAGGCGCAGGAGGAGACGCTCGCGGAGACCGGCACCGTCGAGCGGCCGATCGAGGAGCGCGGCGAGGGGCCACTGGCCGCCCCGTCAATCCCGCCCAATCCCGCGCGCTGAGCGCCTCGCGGACCGGCCGTACGCACCTACCCGGCGGCACTGTCAAGATAAGTCGCGTGGCGCGAAGAGCAGGTGCGCGGTCCGTTCGACCCGCAACGCATTCGGCGCGTGACGGCCGGCGATCGAACAGAAGAAACGCCGCGCACGCACCGAAGTGTAGCGACCCTGGTCAGCGCCCCTGGGGCACGTCCGTCGTCATCCGCACAACGGGTTTGACGGCACGTCCAGACAGTACGCCTTCGAAGGCTTCCTCGATGGTATTGTCAACTTGCGGGTAAGAGCTGCCGATGTGCGATACTTGCGACATGCGAGATGATAGCGTGTGCCCTTCAGACACCGGTTACCGCTTTCCGCCGGAGGTCATCAGCTACGCCGTCTGGCTGTAGCGCCGGTTTGCGCTGCGCTATCGCGATGTGGAGGAGTTGCTTACCGAGCGGGGCATTGTGCTGACCGACGAAACTGTCCGGCAATGGTGCCGGAAGTTCGGCCAAGCCTACGCGAACACCCGGCGCCGCCGACGCCTGCAACCCGATGCCACGTGGCACCTCGACGCGGTGTTCATCCGGATCAATGGTCGGCGGCACTCTCGCTGGCGTGCCGTCGACCAGGACGGCGACGTGCGCGAGATCCTGTACAACCCCGGCGCGATAAGGCCGCCGTGCGCTTCTTACGGGAACTGCTGAAGGGACTGGCCTACGTGCCGCGCGTTGCTCATCACCGGTAAGCTCGCCAGCTACGGCACTGCCATGCGCGAGGTGCCCGCGAGCGTGGCGCATCATCGGCACAAGCGGTTGAACAACCGTGCCGAAAACCCGCATCAGCCAGCCGCGATGTGGAGCGGCGCATGCGCCGCTCCACATCGCGCGGCCACGCCCAACGCTTCTTGCCCACTTCCGCCCACGCCACCATCGGCCCACCACCGCCACCTATCGCCAGGCGAGAGCCGAACGCTTCGCCACCTGGCTCGTGATCACCGGCGTGTCTGTCGTGGCCTGCGTGCCCAACCCTCCTCGCCTCCGCGCGCCTTCTCGCCGTATCAACATCCGCTCCCTGGCTCAGGTTGACAATGCCCAGGAGCGGGCGGGGGCCGACGCCGGGCGGTGGGTGACGCGCTCGACCGCACGCGAAGACCATGACCCGCGTCGTTTCCGATTCGTTTGCAGGGGACATCTTCGCCGAATAGCACAGCGCATCTGGAAAAGAAAAAAGGCCCCATTCGGGGCCATTGAAGCGGAAGACGAGATTCGGCGGCGTGGTGATGTGTGCCATCACCACGCCGCATTTTCCATTGCCTGGCGCGCAAACCCAATGATCATGACAACGTGTAGCGCCGTCACAAGCACCTATTGACGCCTCTCGCGTTTGCAGCATGTTTGCAATTCCGTGATCCAATGAATGGTATTCCAGCACGCTGGCGAGCCGCCATGATCTTCAAATTCCCCCGCTTTTCGGCAAAAACATTTCGAGATGGACACCAATATGGAAACCTACGACCTGCTGATTAAAAGTTAGCTTTGGGGAATGGGATAGTCTGGCCCAAGATGTCCACTTTCCCTTGTAATACCTGTAGGACTTACGCAGTTGCCTCCGCCGTGGCGGAGAGGGTGTAGCGCGGGTCGGCCAGGTACAGGCGGAGCGCCTCACGGATGATGGCCGTCTTGGCCTCCCACCAGCTGATGCCGGTGACGAGGCGGTGCTGCTCCAGGCGCAGGAAAGCGCGGATCGCGCAGTTGCTGTGGTTGCGCGGCGCCCGCGCGGCGCGGACCTCGGCGCGTTCGACCCCGCAGTGCTGCTTGAGTCCGCGATGGTCGACCGCGATCCCCCAGGCCCACTCGGCGTACTGCAGTCGGGTCAGTTCGTCCAGGCCCAGGTCGCCGGTCGCCCAGTATTCCTTGTCCCCGTCTGGGGAGATGATCAGGAATACGCGGATGAAGCCGTAGCCGTGCAGATGGACGCGCGTCCCTGTCGGGCTGAGCGCGCAGTCGCTGAGCGGGCGATTGCCCGTGCTATCCGGGTTCACGGTGCGATTCGCCTTCAGTTGCGTGACCCAGCGCCAGCCGTGGCCCCGGATCGCCTTCAGGTTCTCCAGGCTGGCGTACCAGCTAGCGCAGACGACGCACGCGGGCGCGCAGCCGCGTGCCTGCGCGGTCGCCAGCATGGCCCGGAAGAGGTCGTTCTTCGACAGACCGTCGACCGCCTGCTCGTACAGCCGATAGTCGCAGGGGACGAGCGCCTCGCCGTCCGTCCACAGCAGCGTCAGCAGGTTGATCCCCTGGACGACGCGGCGGTGCTTGCCCGACCGGTGGCGGGTGCGCAACACGATCGTGCGGGCGTAGGGCTTGTCCAGGGTGCGATCAGCCAGCACCATGATGCCCCCATCGCGGCGCACCTGCGGGGCCGCCTCGACCCAGAGCGTGTCCGGATCGGGCTCCAACCGGTGCAGCAGGCGGGTGAAGGCGTCGTGCGCGGGCGGGTCCGGGCGGGCGGGCGGCACGCGGGCGGCTTCCGTGCCGCTCACCGCGCGCGGACTCGCGACCAGGAAGTTAATAGAGTCCTCGGGCTGACACTTCGGTGCATTCATGCGCCAAGTCTAGCCGATCGCCCCTCAACTGCGTAAGTCCTAATAGGCCCTTGTGCTAGTTGGAGGACTTGACGAGCAGCCCTCCCGGCGGCTATCGGTGGTCTTGCTGAGGGACGACCGGAGCCGAGCGGGAGGGCGTGGCGATGATAGCGGAGTTCGATGACTTCTGCCTCTGGGTCTATGTAGTGGTCGACGAGTTGTACGCGCGGTTGCCCGCCGCCTACAAGCCGGGGCGCGGTCCCGCGCCGGAATGCAGCGACAGCGAGTTGCTCACAATGGCGCTGGTCGGCGAATGCCGCGGCTGGGCGCAGGAGACGGAGTTGCTCCACAACTGGCGGGCGCGGCGGCATCTCTTCCCGGTGATCCCCGAGCGGAGCCGCTTCAACCAGCGGCGGCGGGCGCTGGCCCACGCGCTCAACGCGCTCCGTCGCCTGGTCCTGGCCGCGCTCGATGTGGCGCAGGACCGCCAGTGCGCCATCGACAGCCTGCCGGTGCCGGTCCTCCAATTCCATCGCGTCCCCGCCGCGTCGAGCGCCGCGACCTGGCGGGCGGCGGGCGCGGCCTTTGGCACGGTGCCGACCAAGAAACAGACGATCTTCGGCTACAAGCTGCACCTGCTGGTCACGCTGGGTGGGGTCATCCGCGATTTCGTGCTCGCCCCCGCGAGCGCCAGCGATGTGACCGTGGGGGGCGAGTTGCTGCGCGAACAGGCCGATCTGGCCGTCCTGGGCGACAAGGGTTACATCAGTGCCCCGCTCGCCGCCGAACTGCGGGCCGACCACGGCATCGCGCTGCTGACGGTGCCGCGCCGCAACCAGCGCCGACAGATCCCCGCCGCCGTGGCGCGCCTGCTCAACGGTGCCCGGCAGATCATCGAGACGGTCAACGACCAGCTAACCGAGCAGTTCGGCCTCAGCCGCCACCGCGCGCATACCTTCGCGGGCCTCTGCGCCCGGCTCCTCTCCAAGCTGGCCGCCCATACCCTCTGCCTCTACCTCAATCGCGCGCTCGGGCAACCCGCCTGGCTCCAGATCAAGGCCCTCGCCTTCCCCAACTAGCACAAGGGCCTAATATGATCACGGCATGCTGACGGATCTAAACACACTCCTCCCGCCTGGTTCGGGCTATAACATCCTAAACGGCGGTGCTATCACCAATTCAGGCCAGATTTCAGCTTACGGCCAGATTAGCGCAAGTGGCACAGACATTCAGCTTATCCTTGTCTCAGAGTATCACCCTGTTATTTTCATCCCCGGCATCGCGGGGAGCACTCTGTATCGATGGTACGACTGGATCCGAATACTGGCCGGGCTGCGCCAACCTCAGTCATGAGAAGCTCAGCCTCTATCCCTCCGATAATCCACTGCCGGGCATCTACGCCGGGAATGCCTTCCGCACCAATGGCTTGCTCCATGATCTGGCGGATCCCTGGTCATCGCGGTGTACCATCGTCTCGAATGACAGCCTGAATACCTACGGTCCGCTCCTCGCCGCCCTGGTCCAGCGGGGCGGCTACCGCGAGTACGATCTGGGCACGAATGCCGCGCAGCGACTCGCCCGGCTGACGGCCAGCGGGTGCGACACGACCCAGCAGGACGCCACGCTCTTCGTCTTCCCCTACGACTGGCGACGCTCTAACATCGAGACGGCCCAGAAGTTGGCGGATTATGTCGCCTGTGTCCAGGAGAATCCATCCCGATGCCCAGGTCGACATCGTGACGCACAGCATGGGGAGCCTGGTGGCCCACCAGTACATCCTCACCCATCCGGGCAAGGTCCATGCGCTCACCTCGATCGGGGCACCGTGGCTCGGCGCACCGAAGGCGACCTGGGTGCTGGAGAGCGGCGACCTGCTCAACGACTTTCTGGGACATCTCGTGACGATCACCAAGACGAAGCTCAAGGCGATCGCGGGCTCGTTCAAGGGCGCGCATGAGCTGCTCCCTAGCCCGGTCTATTTTGCCGCCGGTGGCGCGCCCTTCCACGAGGATGGCTGGGATATCAACGGCGATGGGCGCGCGACGGGCACCTACGGCGCGGCGGCATTCGCGGCGCTGATGGACCGAACTCTATGGGCGCGAGGGCTTCACCCCCGGCTCGACGGCCGCCGCCTTCCACACCGCCGCCCAGGACGACTGGCGCGGCGACACGAGCGGGGTGCAGTACTACCATCTCTATGGCGTGCAGGGGACCGATACGACGATCACGCAGGTGACGGCGCGTCGAGAATGTTTCCTGAATCGGTTGGCTACCTGCGACTATGCAGACCTTCTCGTGCCCTCCTACGGCCCGGGCGACGGCACGGTTCCGGCGTTCAGCGCCGCACGCCACGGTGCGGGCTTCGATTACAACGCGCCGGGGGCCACACTCTACGCCTTCTGCGGCAAGAATGTTCGGGACGGTGCGAACCCGGATGGGTGTTACGCGGTCACGGGCGATGATACCTCAGTCGCCCACACCAATCTTCCCGCAACGTCCGCCGTGATCGACACCGTGCTGGCGATCCTGCGCGGAGACCCGCCCGTCACCGCCGCCGCCGTCAGCGCGCAGACCGTCGGCGCGAACCCGGCGCGTTACCTGACCGTTCTCGGCGCGACAAACCTCGTCGTGGCCGACGACCAGGGGAACAGCACCGCCCCGCTCAGCGGCGACCTCGTGGGCGCGGTGCCGGGTGTGGAAAACCTGGCGGCGACCGATACCACCCACATCCTGACGCTGCCCGCCGACGGCACCTATACCGTCACCTTCCGTGCGACGGCCAGTCCCCTCACCATCGAGAGCCGGATAGCGCGACGCAGGCGAGTCGCTATCGTGACCTGATCCTGCCCACTAACGTCGCCGTGCGTCTCCAGCTCACCTCGCAGGGCGTGGGCGAATTGCGCTACGACGCGGATGGGGACGGCACGTACGAGACCATCGTCGCCCCGACGAGTGCCGTGAGCGGGCTCGCGGCCAACGACCTGACCCCGCCGACGCTCACCATCCAGGCGACGCCGGAGACGGGCGGGCGGCGCGTGACGATCGACGCGCAGGATGCATCCGGCGTTGGCGCGGTGTACTATTCGCTCGATGGGGCGACGTTCCAGCCGTACACCGGGCCGATTTCCGGCGTCCCCCTCCAGCTCACCACCCTCTATGCCTTCGCCGATGATCGTGTGGGGAATCGCTCGCCGCTCCTTGCCTATGCGGTGACGACGAGCTCTTCGCCGAGTCCGTCGCCATCGCCGAGTCCCTCGGCCTCGCCAAGCCCCTCGCCTTCAGCGAGCCCGTCGCCAACGCCGTCCATCGCGCCGATCCCTTCCCCATCGCTTACGCCTTCCCCTTCCTAGAGTCTATCGCCCTCGGCCAGCCCGGCGCCTACGCCGAGTCCGCTACCGGGTCCGGTGCCGAGCTTCACGGACGTGCCGCCGGGCTACTGGGCGTATGAGCAGATCGGGCGGTTCGCGCAGCGGGGGATTACGACGGGGTGCGATATCGGGCTCTACTGCCCGGAGCGGAGCGTGACGTGGGCGGAGATGGCGGTGTTCCTCGATCGGACGCTGGGCTATGGCTCCCCGCCGATCCCCGCGAGCCAGCGCTTCGCCGATGTCAGCCCGGCATACTGGGCCTACGCCTTCATCGACAAGTTCGCCACTCTGGGGATCACCACGGGCTGTGGCGGGAGCGAGTTCTGCCCGGATCGCGGGGTGAACCGGGCGGAGATGGCGGTGTTCATCATTCGGGCGTTCCCGTAAGGGCCGCGAATCTGACTGCTTGTTGAAGGGGGCGACCACTCTGGTCGCCCCCTTCGCGTATGTCAGCATCGGGTACTGGCCTCATGCGGCGTGTGGTCCGTCGAGCGGCGCTAACGCTGCCGCGAGCGACGATCGATGACGGTGGTGGGGATGCCGCGCCCCTTGGCTTCGTCGACGATCTCGGTGATTGTCTGGCCTTTATTTTGGCGGAAGGCGAGGACAAGGTCGGGGCGGGTGTCGAGGACGCGCAGCATCAGGACGCGCCAGACGCGCGGCCCGTAGCGGAAGGCGTCGTCGTACTCCGGGGTCTCTTCCTCGCAGGGGAAGCCGCGCCGCAGGCCGAGCGCGAGGGCGAGGTTGTCGCTCCCCTGGGGTTTGATCTGGATCAGGGTCGCATCGGCGGGCAGGGCGTCGAGTTCGGCGTGGATCGCGGCCTCGTCGTCGAAGCGGGCGCTGGCGCAGACATTGTCCCCCGGAGGGGAGCTACTGCCCTTCACGGGTACGAAGACGTGCATGGTTCCTCCTCACGACGGGCGCAGTGTAGCACGCACGGGAGCACGCTATCACTCGCGTGTTTCCCCTTGCAGTCGTGCCGATCCCGCTTGACTTGATAGAACATAAGTTCTATTCTGTGGATCGGTTATTGGTGCACGTACAGGGGTGAAGCGATGGCGTTACGATCGCAGGGACCGAACGATAATGTCGTGGTGGACGCGGTGGACGGGGCGAGCGAGGAGCCGTTCGTGCTGTCGCTGGATGAGGTCGCGGCGGCGATCGCGGAGCGCATCGACCGCGATGATTATGTCGATGGCGAGCGCTTCCGGCTGACGATCGGGGGGCGGGAGATCGGGGTCACGCCGGGGGCGCGGGTGGAGCCGTGTTGCCGGGCGGTGCCGCCGCCGCCGCCGTGCCGATGAGCCGGTCCGTGAAAAACCGCAGAGGAGCGACGCGATGTTGTGTTTGAGCAACGTTCCGGGCGCGGACAAGGACGCCGCCGAGATGCTGGAACGCTTCCTCGAATGGTTATATGCGGGGGACCGCTTCGCGATCTGCACGCGGGAGCGCGGCGGCTTCAGTCCGTTGGCGCGGAGCGAGAGCGTGACGAAGGCGGATGAGGTGCGGGACCTGGCCGAGGCGTTCCTGGCCGAGGTGTGCCGATGAGCGAGCGAGAGCGCGAGTTGGTGGCGATGGCGGAGTATCTCCGGCAGCGGCCCGCGCTGGTGAAGCGGTGTCTGGCGCTCGGAGGGGATGCGGATGTGGTGCTGGCGGTGACGGCGCGGGCGATGGCGGAGGCGCAGTACCCGACATTGCGGCGGGACGCGGCGTTCCTCCGCTGGTGTGACGAGCGGGCGGCGGCGGCGGACCAGTGGGACATCAGCGCCTGACGCGTGGCGCGGTGGGTGGGCTGTCTGGATACGTGCGATGCCGCTTACCCTGTCGCGCCACGATTCGCTGACGCGGGCAGCCCTGATGCGGGCGGGTACGCTGACGAAGGGGAGACAGCGATCAGCTTGGCTCCGGCACATCCCAGGAGGGCATATCGCCGGAGTAGTCCCAGAGGGGGCGGAGGTAGTCGGCGAAGTGCCGGGGGCCATGGCCTTGCAGGTGGGTGCGGACGGCGTCCTTGTACTCGGGGTCGGCACGACCGGCGACCTTCTGCGCGAAGATGGGCGGGAGGAGGCCGTAGCGCCAGCAGAAGTAGTCGACACATTTGCGGGTGGCGCGACCGTTACCGTTGACGAACGGGTGGATGCGGATCAGTTCGCAGTGGACGTAAGCGGCGGCCTGGAGGACCTGCTCGGCGAAGGCGGCGCGACCGCGCGTGTGGAGCCAGTTGTCGAGCTGCCTGATGATGCCGGTGATCGTGGCGAAGAGGGCGTCGCATTCGCGCCGGACGTCGGCGGCGTGGGTGCCGCGATAGGGGCCGAAGGTGACGTTCCGGTAGAGGCCGGGCGGTTCGGGGCCGCGGAGGAAGCCGGCGAAGTGCGGGAAGAGCCCGCCGAAGATGCCGCGATGGATCCCGGTGAACATGGTGAGGGTGAGGTCGCGCGCGGGCGCATACGCCTGCAACGAGCGGTCCACCACGAAGAGGCCCTCCGCGACGATGCGGAGGGCCTCGGGGGTCTCTTCCAGGTGGAGATCGTCGTCCCAATCGAGGCCATGATAGGGCGGGCGAGGCGTCGGCGTCACCGGCACTAGTACAGTGCGGCGGAAATGTTCCAACGGTTTTCGTGGCGCTGTAGCACGCTTTTCCACTAAGAAACCACGGGACTATCTACGCCGCGCTGTACTAGCGGAGGTCGAGGAGCGGGCGGCGCTGCGCCGCCGCGAAGGCTTCTTCCGCGATGTCGCGCGGGAGGGTGAGACCTTCGAGCGCCTGGGTGGCGATGGCCGCGTCGATCAGGCGCTCGCGCTCGAGTTCGGAGAAGTCGCCCCCCTCGTCGGTGACGAGCTGGGCGGTCGCGGCCTGGCGCTGTGCGGCGGCGGTGCGGAGTTGTCGGGCGAAGAAGTCCTGCATTAGGGCGGGCGCGATGACGGCGTTTTGCGGGGTGTCCTGCCAGGGTTGCTCGGCGTGGGTCATCAGACTCAGCGTCCACGCGCCATGCGGGCCGTAGGTGCCGTAGACCTGGCTCAGGAGTCGCGCGATGTCGGGGTGCAGCTGCGTCGGGTCGTACCCCTCGGGCGATGGGATCGCGCCGCTCCCGTGGCGTCGGTAGGCATAGTAGATCGGCTCGACCACCGGGCCGTAGCGCCAGGCCTGGATCGGCTCATGGAAGAGCGGGCGTCCATGGAGCGCGAGGCTATAGCCCTGTGCGTAATACGCCAACTTTTGCAGCTTCATCGGGGTGATCGGCTCGATCGCGGTGAAATCTTCGGACGCGAGGAAGAGGAAGTATTCGGCGACGGCGAGGGCGCTGACGGCGTTGTCGGTACGTGGTGCCATGCAAATCCTCCTCTCCCGGCGACAAAAATCAGAACAAATGATCGAACAGATGTTCTATACTGTTCGTATTATAGTACAGACTCTTTGCGGGAAACAGCGGACAGTATTGCTACAAGTGGTGGTCTTGTAGCGCTGAGGTGCAATACCGCCGCTACACAGCGCCTGTCGGCGATCCTGCTACAGACTACCGATCGCGGGAAGGGGGGTGGGATGGTGGTAGCCGTGGGGGAAAGGCGACCGCACTGCGGCACATCCTGGGCGATCTAGGGGCGTATTCGCGGGCGTTGCTGCCGGGGCAGGCGTTGCGGGGGTATCAGCTGGAGGCGGCGGGGCCGATCGTAGACAGTATCAGGAATGGGCGGGGTCGGCAATTCGCGATCGTGTTCAGCAGGCAGAGCGGGAAGGATGAGCTGATCGCGCAACTGGTGGCGTACCTGCTGACGCTCTACCAGCGGGCGGGGGGCGGGATCGTGCTGGGGAGCCCGACACTCAGGCCGCAGTCGGAGATCAGCCGGAGAAGGGCGATGGCGCGGTTGGACAATCCG
>JAABUM010007212.1_pt1 | contig 10379 bp, 11 predicted proteins | sample 5559161 | NCBI WGS metagenome assembly JAABUM01 (sample SAMN10711868, study PRJNA513369) | rock metagenome | isolation source: Antarctica rocks | place: Antarctica: Victoria Land, Siegfried Peak nord | reverse complement strand
ACGGCGCCGTGGTCGTGTCCGCGACCGGGGGAGACGGCTGCGTGGCGCGCGTCGAGCACTTCGCGCACGACCCGCTCGGCATCATCCTCATCCGGCGGGGAGGGTATGCCGTGGGGCTGGCTTCCGCAGGCCGGCTCACCGCAGCCAAGGTGGGCACTCGGCACGTCCAGTCCCGGACAGCCGCGGGCGGCTGGTCCCAACAGCGTTTCGCCCGACGGCGCGGCAACCAGGCCGACGCGTTGGTGGAGGCGGTCAGCGGCCATGCCGTGCGGATCCTTCTGGGCGGCGGCGAGTCGCCGCGGACGGGCGCACCCGGCATACCTCGCGCGCTGGTCGTGGGCGGCGACAAAGCGCTGGTGGCGCAGGTCCTTGGAGAGCCCGGGCTGCGGGCGGTCGCCGGCCTGCCGAGGCGCGAGCTCTACGACCTGCCGGACCCGAAACGAGCGGTGCTGGAGGAGGCGCTGCGCCGTGGCCGTGCTGTCCGGGTGACGCTGACCGAACCCGAACCCGAACCCGAACCGGCCCCCGGCTCCTGAAGAGCCGGCACGGCAGGGCGATCCCAGGTGGGCAGAACGACCGGATGGAATCGTTGAGGTTGCCCAGCCGACGACCCCGACCGGCGGGCCGACGGGGTGCCTGTACTTACCTGGGTCGTAGCGCAGCGGCGTTACCGTCAGACTGAGCGTTCAGCGGCTGTCACCTACGATCGGAGAGGTCAGTGCCCAAGCCACGAACGGAACAAGCGGGCACATTCGGCTTCGCCGGTGTCGCGGATGCATACCGCGCCAGACCGCCGAGCAGCAGTCCCGATTGGCCCCCTGGTCATCGGGACGGTTCACCGAACGAGTCTTACGGCAGAGTTGGCCGAGTGTGCCGGTGGGACGCCGCACCGGCGGGGGAGCGTGTCGGTGAGGGGTCGGTTATTGGGACGGCTGTCCATCTAGGAGGACGCGTCACGGTCTGGCGCTCTGAAGGCTCTGGACCAGGGCTGTCAGACTGGCGCGTAGGTGCGGAAGATCTGCGGCAGGTACCGCCGCGACGGTGTCGCATGCCAGTTGGACCCAGACCCTCTTCAGTTGGGGCATCAGCGCCTTACCGGCGTCGGTGAGTTCGACGAGGATGGCCCGCGCGTTGCCGGGTTCGGGGTGGCGGTCAAGAAGCCCGGCGGCCTGCAGCTTCTGCACCATGCCGGTGATGCTGGGTGGTTCACAGCCGGCCCGGTGAGCGAGTTGGGCCTGGGTCTGTGAACCGTGCGCATCCAGGGCCAGCAGGACCGCCTCGTGTCCGGGGTGCAGACCCAGTCGGCTCAGCGCTGCAGCCGCCAGCGCTCGGTGCTTGATGGCGATCAACCGGATCGAGCCGTTCAGCGCCTCCGCTTGCTCGAAGTCCATCCCGCCCCCTTGACGATGAATGTTAGCCGGCTAACACTTATGCGCTTAACGCTTCCCACAGAGACTAGTCAGGGAGAACCGATCATGCGAGCCGTCCAGTTCGATCACTACGGCGGTCCCGAGGTGCTCCGCCTCGACGAGGTCCCCATCCCCGAGCCCGCGCCAGGGCAGGTGCTGGTGCGCGTCGAGGCGACGGCGGTGCACCCCGGTGACCTCATCGCCCGAGCCGGCGGCTTCGCCGCCGTCATCGCAAGTCGAGACGTCTACCGCCTTGGGTGGGACTTCTACGGCCGGGTCCACAGCACCGGTCCCGATGTCGACGACGTCAGCCTCGGCATGCCGGTCGTCGGGATGACGGACTGGCTACGCGACCTCAACGGCACCCACGCGGACTTCGTCGCGGTCCCCCGTACCGCGGTCGTCGCCGCTCCCGCGAACCTCGATCCGGACGCCGCGGCCGCCTTGCCGGTCAACGCACTCACTGCAGCCCAGGCGCTCGATCTGCTGCCGCTGATGGCCGGCGACACCCTGGTGATCGTGGGCGCTGCCGGGGCGGTCGGCGGGTTCGCCCTCGAGCTCGCCGTCGACCGCGGCCTGCGTGTCCTGGGCGTCGCCAGTCCCGCCGACGAAGCCTTCATCGGTGCTCGCGGCGGCGTCTTCCTCGACCGCGGCCTTGATCTGGCCACCCAGGTGTACACCAGGTCCCCGGCGGCGCGGACGCGCTGTTCGATACCGCGTCCCTCTCGGCACCTGCCCTTGCCGCCATCCGTGACGGCGGAACGTACTGCGGCGTCATCTACCCCTACGCCCCGGCCCCAGCGCGTGACATCACGATCACCACCGTCGGCGTCCACAGCAACCCCCACGCGCTGGCCGACCTCGTCAAGCTGGCCGACGTCGGCATCATCAGTCCTCGCGTGACTGCCCGCTACCAGCTCGACGACGCCGTCCAAGCGCACCGGCACCTCGCCCGCGGGGGCACTCGCGGCGACGTCATCCTTCAAACGTGATCAACACCGGGCACTGATGCTCGGGGTGCCTGACGGCTCAGCCACGACGGACTCTCGAGCCTCGACGGGTTCTGCAGCTCAGCGACCTCCGTGCTGAGCAGGCCGAGCGAGGGTCGACTGCTGGTTCGGCAGCTGAGCGAGCTCCGCGCTCAGCAGGCTGGTAACCGACCCGCTACTGGACGCCGTTCCGATAGCCCTTCCTCTTGCGGCAACGGCCTTAGTCCGGCCGGCCAGATTACGCTGCAAGATCGTGCCAGTTACCGCTGCGATTCACAGGCTGGAGGGGGAGTGGTGTCGATGTCACCGTAGGACGGACGGCTATCGGGACGTCGCTCAGGAGCGGCCACCGGGACGGCCCGCGGCGCGTCGTGCGAGGGTGAGCTGATGCAAGAGGAGGCGGCGCCGTTGGGGTTGCACCCGCTACTGGCTACCCGGTGGAGCCCCACGACGTTCGACGCGTCGCACGACGTCGACCCCTCGGACGTCGCGCTGCTGCTCGAGGCGGCCCGCTGGGCGCCGTCCGCCGGCAACTCCCAGCCCTGGGCCTTCGTCGTCGGCCGCCGGGGGACCGACACCCACGAGCGGCTGGTCCGCCACCTCGCGGGGAGCTCGGCGAGGTGGGCGCCCTCCGCGAGCCTGCTGGTCGCGAACCTTGCCCACCGCTACGTCGAGGACAGCGACTGGGAGTACTCGGAGTTCTCCCTGTACGACCTCGGGCAAGCGGTCGCTCACATGACGTTGCAGGCCCACGGGCTCGGGCTGTCCGTACGGCAGTTCCGGGCGTTCGACCGGCAGGGCCTCGCCGCGGAGTTCGACGTGCCCGCGCACTGGGAGGTGACCACCATGTCGGCGATCGGTCGGGTGTCACCGCCGAAGGAAGCTGTCGACGTCCCCGACCGGCCGGGCGGCCGGCAGCGTCGGGCCCTGAACGAGATCGTCTGGCGACCCGCTTGACAGCGACGGGCCGTTGCCGGGTCTCACTGGAACACCCGGTCCCGCTGGTCGTTCCTCTTGCGGCAACAGCCTTAGTCCGGCCGGCCAAGTTACGCTGCAAGATCGGTGCCAGTTACCGCTGCGATTCACAGCACACCGGGCTGAGCGTGAACACCACGCCGGGGGATAACCGGTTGGGTGTGCTGCAGGGGGGTCGGCTTGCGGAACGAGGTTATGTGTTCCTACCTGCGGATCGGTGGCCCTGCTTTTCACCGGCCTCCGCGCTGCATCTCGGTCCGGCCCTGCTTGGGGGTGGCCAGGCGTGGAGCGCGGCGGCGATCTGTGCTCGGACGTGGGCGAGGGCCGCGACGCGGTCGGCGTCGTCGAGACGGACTGGGCCGTAGGTGATGACGGGTGGCAGGACGTCGTAACCGACAAACTCGAGCATGCCGCGATGGATGTGAAACAGGAAGGTGTCCATGTCGCCGTACCCGTCGAGCGCGTCGGCGGCGAAGTTGGCCTGGGCGCCGCCGGTGGTCAGCAGCAGCATGGCCTTCTTGTCGCTCATGCCGCCGTCGGTGAAGATCCCGTGTTCTCCGCCGAAGGTGGCGCCCATGACGAAGACGCGGTCGATCCATCCCTTCATGACGGCCGGCATCGAGAACCACCACAGCGGGAACGACAGCACGAGCAGGTCGGCCTGCTGCAGCTGCTCGAGGTGGGTCTTGACCGGGTCGGTGAGGGTCCCGGCGGCCACGGCGCGCATCTGCTCGGCCTGGGGCTTGAAGTAGACCGGAGCGTCCGGGAACTGCTCACGAGCAAGCACCGGGTCCCAGCCCTCGGCATAGAGGTCGATCGAGCGGACGTCAACACCTTCGGATCGGAGCTCTTCGGCCACGGCGGCCGCCTGCGCGGAGGAATACGAATCCGGCTCGGGGTGGGCGTGGACTATCAGGGCGTTGCGCACGAGCGCAGCCGACGATGGCGTAGACATGGGATCATCGTATCTACATTTAGCGATATGTAGGTCAGATGTGGTTCTTGATCTGCCCGAGCAGGTCGTCGACCTGCGCGTCGTTGCGCCGGTAGTGGGTCCACTTGCCGACCCGGGTCGAGCGCACGAGGCCCACGCGTTCGAGTGAGGACATGTAGCTAGAGATTGTCGACTGGGCTAGGCCGGTCTTGGCGGCCAGATGTGTCACGCATACGCCCACCTCGGCGCGGTCAGCGATGGGCGCGTACTCGCCGAAGGACTCCTCAGGGGTGCGCAGCCACTCCATGATCTGCAGGCGCGTGGGGTTGCCGAGTGCCTTGAGCGCATCAACGAGGTCCGTGTCCATGGACACATCCTCGCATCCACGATTCGTGCTATGTCGAACCATGTGGCCGGATGCTTCTGAACTCTCGAGCCGATTCACCGCCGGCCCGGCAGTCAACAGCTCTCTACGCCGCTTGCGAGGACCCACAGCGTCGAACCGCCACGACCAGCCGCTTCACGAGGATGCAACGGTGGCCGTCGAGCCGTCCCGCAGACCGTTCCCCTTGCGGCAGGTGTCCCGGTAGCTCGCCCTGGGCTTGCCGGGGCGACGTCCCGACCGCGGTCTGCCAGGCCGCGCAGTGGTGCCGGCTTGGCCACTCGAGTTCCGAAGGCACCGCCCTGCTACTGCAGGAGTTGGCACGTCTGCCGCGTGTCGTCGAGCAGCTCACTGGCCAGCCCGAGCGCGGCGGAGAGGTGGCCAGGTTCCCGGCCCAGCACCGTGAGGACGTGGTGTGCACGTTCAGCGAAGTCGTCGGGCGCTCCCGGGAGGCGTCCGGTGGCTGCGACGGCGCCCTTCTCGTTGATCAGCCAGCGGCCGGCGTGCCCGTGCAGCGCGTGCGCGCAGAGCAACACGGCCCGGAACAGGCATCCTGCGACGTAGGCGGTGTCGGCGCGGGCGACGGCCTTCTCCGCGATCTGCAGCATGAAGTCGGCCTCCCACAGACCCGCGATCAGCGCCTTACCGAGCGCTGAAGGGAACCGGCGAGTCCTTTGTTGAAGGCCGTCGAGCTCGCCGGTGGGGTCGGCAAGCACGACCCCGAGGGCGAGCTCGCCTGGGTAGGCGAAGTCCGGGACTCCAAGCGGGTGCCCTGCCTGCGCGTGGAAGGTGTAGCGGCCGCTGCGGGCTGCTGCCCAGCACTCGTGCACCCGGTCGAGGTCGCGGTAGAGCCAGTCGACTGGGGTGTCGTCGACACGCAGCCAGCCGCCGCCGTTCACCCACGGCCCCCAGCCGCCGGGCAGAGTCAACGTCGCCCTCGGACCGGCGAGCCGTCGAGCCAGGTTGCGCAGCTCGGGCAGATCCAAGGGGGGTCTGTAGTAGAGCCCAAGGTCAACGTCAGAGTCTGGCGTGTGGTCGCCACGGGCTCGGCTTCCACCGAGCACCACCCCGACGATCCCCTCGACCTGCGTCAGATCCTCGGCCATGTTGCGCAGGCGCGGCTCGTTCAACACATGACCCAGTCTGACGCGCGGCCACACTGCCCGACTCATCGGTTTTGCTGTGGTGACTGTCGCGGAACAACCGAGGTCAGGCTGACGCCCCTGACCGCCCCCGCCGACGCGCCTTCGACGCCGTCGAGATGGCCAGCAGCGTGCCCCACACCGCGTCGATCGCCATCGGCGCCGCAGCGATCGCGAGCGTCGGCTACACCGCCCTCATAGCAGTGGTCTCCGCAGCAACGGTGATGACGGGCACCTGGCTCCACCGCACCCGTGAACGCACCCACCTCGAGATCGCCAGCTCCTGAGGATGACGGTCGATGTCCGGCGAGATCACTCGGGGTTGGCGACCCCGAAGGTGTTGCACTGGTTGAGGCCGCCGCTGGTGTAGCCCGTCGTGAACCACCTCTGCCGCGCTGCGCTGGAGCCGTGGGTCCAGGTCTCCGGCGTGACCCGCCCCTGGGTCGCCTTCTGGATCCGGTCGTCCCCCACCGCCGAGGCGGCAGAGAGGGCCGAGCTGATGTCCGCCTTGGTGATCGGCTTGAGGTAGGGAGTGCCGCTGGCGTCCTTGGTCTCCGTGGCGTGCTTGACCCAGGTGCCCGCGAGGCAGTCGGCCATCAGCTCGAGGCGCACCGACCCCGACTCCGGCCCCTGCGGGTCGCGCTGCGCCTGGCCGAGCAGCCCGAGGACGTCCTGGACGTGGTGCCCGTACTCGTGGGCGATGACGTACTCCTTGGCCAGCTGGCCGCTGCCCGCGCCGAACCGGGTCGCCAGCTCCTGGAAGAAGCTCGCGTCGATGTAGACGAGCTTGTCGAGCGGGCAGTAGAACGGCCCGACCTGGTTGGAGGCGGTGCCGCACCTCGACTGCGTCTGGCCGGAGTAGAGGACCGTGTTCGCCATCGGGTACCTCTTGCCGTACTGCGGCAGCGTCTGCGCCCAGTAGGCCTGGACGCTGTTCACCGTCGCGATGACGAGACACTCGTCGTTCTTGTTGGCGTCCGCCCCCGTCCTGCACTGCGCGAAGCCCGCGGAGGACTGGCTTCCGCCCGCGCCGACCTGCGCCGGGTTCAACGGGCTGCTCTGGCCAGGTTGCTGGACGCCGGGGTCGCTGGTCTGCGAGCTGCCGAGGACGTTGCCGCCGAAGACGAAGGTGAGGACCAGCAGGATGAGGCCACCGATGCCGCCGCCGACCTGCATGCCCCCGGGGAACCCACCGCCGCGGCCGCCACCCCCACCGCCGCTCACCTGCGACGTGTCGAGCTGGACGTTCTCGTTGAAGGTCACATCGGCCTCCTGATTCGGCGGGGCGGAACGCCCGCGGGACTGGGCCACACCTACCCAGAGCTACGCCGTCAACCCTAGTCGGCGCCTGGTGGCGTCACCGCCGTCGCAGATGGCGGTCAGGAGACGATGACCGCGTCGGCGTGCAGGGTCGTATGCCGGACCCGCACCTCGATCTCGTCGCCCACCTCCGGAGGAGCGACACCCTTGGGCACGGTGAGCAGGCTCACCTGCATGTGCGGCGGCTCGACGAACCGCGTGCCGTGCCCGTCGATGGTGAAGGGTGAGCGGACCCGCCCGGCCGCCTCGAGCACTCCTTCCGCGACGGCGATGGCGCGCTGCCGAGGCGTCGAGGCGGCGGTCGGCGCCTCCATCGCCACCCCGTGGGCGGTGCCGCCGCTGACGACCACGAGGTAGCCCTCCTTCAGGCGGCGCTGGCGGTAGCCCGCGTGGTCGCCGCCGCTGACGGGGCGCACGTCGAGGACCTGCGCTCGCACGCTGAGCGCCCCGGGATCCCCGAGCCACAGGCGTGTCCCGACACGCGGTCGGAAGGTCGTGCCGGGGTGGGTCTCCCGCAGCGTGAGGAGCTCGCCGTCGCTGAGGTGCGAGACGAACCAGGTGGTGAGGTCGGCGCTCGTGAGCCACCGGTCCACCTCGTGGAGATGGCCCTCGCCGAGCGGGAGGTGCAGGGTGGCGCCGACGACGTCCACGTCGGCGGAGGCCTCAGCACACTGCCGAAGGTCGGCCGGCGACATGCCATGCCGGTTCATCGACGTCAGGCCCTCGAGGACCACCCGGGGCCGGGTCGCTCGTCCCGCCAACGCGGCCAGGTCGGCGGCCGACGCGACCGTGTGGACCAGAGCGGGGGCACCGAGGTGCTCCAGCCCGCCATGAAGCCGTTCGCGGTAGGGCTCCATCACGAGCACATCGCCGGGGAACCCTTCCAGCGCGACCGGTGCCTCGGCATACGTGCCGACGGCGAGCATGCCGACCCCCGCGGAGCTGTGCAGACGAGCGCACTCGGCGACGAGCAGATCGAGACCGAAGCCGTAGCCGTTGCCCTTGGCGACCGGGACGATGCCCGGGTCCTGGGCGACCATGGCGGCCAGGTGCTGCCGCCAGCGCGGCCCGTCGACATGGAACACCAGCGCCACGTCAGCCCCGGCGTCTCAGGTAGAGGTCGAAGGCGCGGTAGATCAGGCGGTTGAGCGGGAGGTCCCACTCGCCGACGTACTCGACGGCCTCACCGCCGGTGCCGACCTTGAACCGGATCAGGCCGATGTGCGGGTCGTCCCCCTCCACCGTGTCGGTGATACCTCGCAGGTCGTACACCGTGGCGCCGGCGGCCAGCGCGTCGCGCATCATCTGCCACTGGATGGCGGTCGACCCCTGCACCTCACGCTTGTGCGCCGTCGACGCGCCGTAGGAGTACCAGGTATGGCCGCCCACCCGCACCCACGTCGTGGCGGCCACCACGTCACCCTCGTGACGCGCGAGGTAGAGCCGGATCCGGTCGGCGTCCTCGGCCAGCAGCCGCTCGAACATCCGCTGGAAGTAGGCAAGGGGGCGAGGGATGAAGTGGTCGCGAACCGCCGTCTCGAGGTAGATCTCGTGGAAGAGCGGCAGCTCGTCGACGCCGGCCCGGGACACCTCGACCCCGAGCTTGGCCGCCTTCTTGATGTTGCGCCGCCACAGCTGGTTCATGCCCGTGAGCAGCTCGTCCTCGCTGCGGCCGGCGAGCGGCAGCTGGAAGACGAACTGCGGCTGCCCGGCCGAGAAGCCATCCTCCGCCGCCAGATGGGTGAACCCGAGCCGGTCCAGCAGGGTTCGCAGCCGCACGCCACCGTCCTCCGTGACGTCGGGGGCAACCGCGCCGAGGGAGGCCACCGACTCGTCGGCGATCGCCGCCTTGACCGTGGGTGCCTGCCACCGGCATACCGGGACCGTGGGGCCGATCCTCAGGGCGAAGGCTCCCCGCCCGCGCACGTGGTCGCGAAGGGTCCGCAGCACCCCCAGCGCGTCCGGGCCCTGCCAGTCCGTCACCGGCCCTTCGGGCAGGTAGGCGAGGTAGCGCTTGAGCCGCGGCAGCTGTCGGTAGAGGACCAGGCCGGCGCCGATCATCTCCTCGCCCGCGAACCAGCCGAGGGACTCGCTCTCCCAGTCGCTCTTGAGCTCCCCCCACGCCGGGGTCTGGAGGAAGCTGCCGGACCGCGACTCGACGAAGGCCAGATGCTCCTCGGGGGAGATCGGACGCACGGTCACAGGGGGTCGGGTCACGCTGAGCGAGGCTACCCGAGCGCCCCGGCCGGCTCGTGCACGTGAACCCCGACCGCCGGCTGCGTTTCGCTGTCCCACGGGACTGTCAGAGCAGCGGGCGTCGATAGGGTGGGCAGCTATGAGCAGCAGCGACACCCCGGTCGGCGTGGCCCAGGCGAGCAGCGACAGCGGGGACGACGAGGCGATCGCTCGCCTCGTCGAGACCTTCTTTGCCGCGTTTCGCTCCGGTCCAGACGGCCCCGCACTTCTGAGCGAGCTCCGCGGAATGTTCCTGCCGCAAGCCGTCATCGTACGCACCTGCGGCAAGGAGCCGGCCGTGTACGGAGTGGAGGAGTTCATCGCGCCGCGCCAAGCCTTGCTCGCCGGAGGCTCCCTGGTCCACTTCACCGAGTGGGCTGTCGGCGGGCACACCGAGATCTTCGGAGACATCGCCCATCACTTCGGTAGCTACGCCAAGGAGGGCGTCCAGGACGGGGTGCGGTTCGCCGGCCGCGGCATGAAGTCGATGCAGCTCATCCGGACGTCACAGGGGTGGCGGATCAGTGCCGTCGCGTGGGACGACGAGCGGGACGGCCTGAAGGTCCCGGACGAGCTCTCAGGGTGAGGCACGGCATACCCCCTCGTGGCTGGTCCCCATGGCCGCTGGCGACAACCCGTTCGGACCAGCGGCCCAACCCTGGCAAAATGGCAGGGCAACGCCTCAGCCTGACGACCTGCGGCAGACGACAACGAAGGAACTGCCGTGATTACCGCCACCGGGATCGAGCTGCGCGCTGGGTCCCGCCTCTTGCTGGACCAGGCCACCTTCCGGATCGCCGAGGGTGACCGGGTCGGGCTCGTCGGACGCAACGGGGCGGGCAAGACCACGCTGACCAAGGTCCTTGCCGGCGAGAGCCAGGCCGCCGCCGGCCAGGTGACGTCATCCGGTGAGGTGGGCTACCTGCCCCAGGACCCCCGCACCGGTGACCTCGAGGTGCTCGCCCGCGACCGGATCCTCTCGGCCCGGGGCCT
>JAABUM010007211.1_pt1 | contig 10382 bp, 19 predicted proteins | sample 5559161 | NCBI WGS metagenome assembly JAABUM01 (sample SAMN10711868, study PRJNA513369) | rock metagenome | isolation source: Antarctica rocks | place: Antarctica: Victoria Land, Siegfried Peak nord | reverse complement strand
TGATAAGCCCCTAATCCAGGCAGGTACTGTTGAGTGCGAGGGCATTTCAGCGCAATGACACATCGTCTCGCCTGAAGCTGCTGCCGAAGAGGAAGCCGCCGTGGCCGCCCGCGGCATGCGTCAGCACCTGCGCTCGGCTGCCTGCCGCTGCCAACTGCGCCTGCGCGAGGCACGTACAGCCATAGCGTCACACAATGTGCGCAAAAGGACTGCAGGCGCGCGCAGAACGGGCCCCAAATTTCAATTTAATAACCTTGATGAAAAGGCAGTTTTGGTTGAAAATGTAAACTTACAGAGAGCTGAGCGCATCCACCCGGCGCAGAGGCCTCCAAACGCGCCGCACGAACTGACACCTTAGGCCAGTGGCCGCACCAAGCCAGGAAGGCACAGCACTAGTGCCTTCCTGCCTTCTAGTACTAGAGGCGCAGCAGCAAAACCAGAAGAATGGCGGACGCAAGAATGCGTGCCCACATGCATTTCAAGAGATAGGGCGGGCCCTGGTGAGTCGCAGGAGCCCCACACGCCAGCCAGAGGACAGCTCGGTGGCACGTCCATCTACTGAACACAACACCAGAATGGAAGGGCGATGCCGCGCCTGGACGGGGCGCAGGGGCACCAGCGTGTCCTGCCCCGACGGCAGCAGCGCAAAGACGCCTTTCAGGTCTCGACTGAACCCTGAATCCTACACCCGGAAACCCAATCAGCCGCGCCTGGACGAGGCGCAGGGGCACCAGCGTGTCCCGGCCCGACAGCGCCACCAGCGCGGCGCGGCGTTTCGCGTCCTCCGGCCACAGCATCAGCTCGTGCCAGAAGAACCTGCAAACGAGGGGCGCTGCAGCGTTTGGTGTTTCGTTTGTGCCGCTGCAGTCCGCTCATCCCCGCAAGGCCTGCACATGCTGGGTGCCACAGCATCCGCACAGGCCGTCAGCCAGGGCGCCGGAATCGCTGCACCACCAGACATTCAGAGCCTTGCAGGTGAAAGATGCAAGGCATTTGCAGAGAGGCAGGGCAGTTGCAAGATGCACGGCAAAGCAGCACAACAAGCAAGCAGGCAAGATGCGCGGCAAAGCGCAGGGGGCACCCGCGGCAGAACGCTGCGTAAACCATCAGGCCCCGCGCGCACACGAAGCGCAGCACCTGGCGGCGTGAAGAAAGGTGAGCAGTACTGTTGGAGTGACGAGGTTCGGCTCCGGTCGTCAAATCTCGACCATGGTCCAGCTGCCAGTGCTCCAACATGCTGCTGGAGGTCGTCAGCTTGACTGTGCCATCACACTGGGTTTCGACCTTTTGGACATTCCCCTTTGATCCAGTGACTAGGTCAGTGACTAGGAGAACTGTCGCATGCGATGAGGTTTCGGGGTGCCTCGGCCGGACCTCCAGAACGTCCAGCCAGCCGGGGGCGCGCCAGGCAACGCGCGGCGGCTCGTAGATGAAGTTGCTGAGAAGGTGCAGCGCGCAGGTCATGAGCACACCGGGTCCAGCAGCGCCATCGAGTGCACCAGCTGCGCAGCACAGCAAAGGAACTCGTGTTTGCATCCACTCTCCAGGCGCGGAAAGTGAAAACTGGTGAGGCGGTGCGGCGCGCACGTCATCAGGCATACCGGCTTCAGCAGCGCGCTAGGTGCGGAGTCAAAGGGGCATCGGATATTCACACCACTAGGTTATGTGCCCGCTCTCTTCGAGCCACGTGCAAGGCTGTGGCGCAGACAGGGGGCAGCACGATAGGTCAAGTCAAAAGGCAAAAGTCAAGGAAATGGCTGTGAGAGCGCCAGAATGCAGGCGCTGGGCGGCCGCAGCCCGCCACTCAGCTTGTCACTCAGCCGTTCTCTGGCAACACAGTCGGAACTGATGCGCAAGGTGATTTACACGGAAGACTCCTTTTGAGTTTTGGTTTAAAGGAACGCCGTCGCTGGCGGAGGCGCGTCTCAGGGTACAGCTGCCGCAGGCGGGACACGGCGAAGGTGCCGTAGCTGTGGCCCACCATCAGGGCGGCCTGCAGGCTGTGCGCCCGCCAGCAGCGCCGCCACCGCATGCGCCAGCTCGTCGATCGTCTGCGATGTCACACTGTGAAGATCGTACGTTGCACACTGCTTATATGTAGTCGGTGCGCCGCCAGGGCGCCAGCGCCGCCACCGCATGCGCCAGCTCATCGATGGTCTGCAGAGGTTCAATGTGAAATAAGTGTTTCCCAAACAATGTGGGTTATTTTAATCCCATGCAACAAGAGCCTGTGCGCCGCCAGCAGGGCTGCCACCGCATGCGCCAGCTCCTCGATCGTCTGCACACAGGACTGTGAAACAAAAAGTCAGTGCGCTACACATTGTCCAATGTAAAGGCAGTGCGCCCCCAGCAGCGCCGCCACCGCATGCGCCAGCTCGTGAGCTGGCTGCAGAGCAACACGCTGAAGTTGCAATATGGCCGCCATTCGGTTCCTGCCGTTCCACACCATATGATTTTCCACCGCTTGGTATATCCCTTCGGCCAAGCAGCCACGGACTTGCGAGAGATGTGGGGCGCCACCATTACCGGCCTGCCGCATGGCGCGGCCGCCGCCAGCTTCCTCACAAATGTCAGGTACGGAAACTGCGGAGCAGGCGCAATGCCACGGTCATGAAAAAATCACTCACTGGGCGTGAGTCGCGGGGCCAGCTATCCCGGACTGCTTTGTGTTCTGGTTGCCGCTGTCTCGGCCCTTTGGCGCATGGCCCAGTGCCTGCAAGGGGGAGCAGGAATGGAAGACTGCAGGCGCGCGCGAGGGGAAGGGTTCAGGGTTCGACGGGTTTGTCCAGGGGAGACTGGCTCACCAGCCCCCAGCCGACGCCATGCAGGAAGACCAGCGGCCGCAGGCGGGGCTGCAGGGTGGTCAGGGACCTCTGCTTGCCGCCGCTTGACTCCTCGATGCCGACGATGCCGCAGGTCACCTTGCCGCCGCCGCCGCCGGGGGTCTCGCTGTGCAGCGCGAGCACCTGAATTCGTGAAAAGTGTCAGATCGGAAGGTTCATTGATGTGTCGAAAGCACAGCGACCACCTGCAAGTTCGTAAAGTGATCAATAGAAAGGTTCACTGACATATTGCGTAATATTGCAGACTTTCACAAGCTCACAGAGGTGCTGCCGCCTGCCACCAGACGTGGACTTGCCACAAGCCCAGCTGTTTTGAGCACTGCGCGCACTCCAAAACTGCCATGGGCCGGGATGCCAATAAAGCGAAGCCAAAGCACGGCGCCGCCACCTCGTCGCCGTTGATGGTGCCGTTGGCCAGGGCGTGGGGCGTTTGACACCAAGCGCTGCTTGTACCCCTGCACGCAAGCGGCAGCGCGAGCCTCAGCCATCGGCTGCCAGGCCCTCCGGGCATGATAGAGCTGAAATGCTTCTAGCACTGTGACATGCAGTGTAACCAGCTATGCTGTCCCAGCAGCAACACTGCGCGACGCCTCTGCGCATCGCAAGGCAGTCGCACCTGCTGGCGCATTATGGCCTTGACGACAAGCCGCATGCTTCCGAGGCGAGGTACACCACAGGCAGCACCCACCCGATGCAATGTGGCTGACACCTACCAAGGAGCGAACGTGCGGAGATGTGAGGTACAGACGGCTTGTGATAGACCGTCACTCAACAATGAACCAGACTTGAACCACCAGGGCTTCGGTAGGGTTTCGCAGCTAGAACTCTGCGGGTGCAGACTGCACCCGCAGCGGCTCCCTCAGGTGCGACATGGGGCGCCCACATGGCACATGTGGCGAGCAGGGCGGGGCCACAGGACGCCCAGATACACCAGATTCAACAAACAATGAAGGAGCCATATTGACGGGAAGGGCGCAGTTGAAGCCCCAGACGTCTTCAATCATTGAAGTTCAATGCGATTGATGAAGTCATCTTCCTGTTGGTGCTGCGCCGTCGCCAGCTGCTCGTAGGTGCAGCAGAACAGGCTGAAGGTCACAAAGTCCTGCACATTGTCCCGATGGATGGCCTGCACATTATGAAATTACTGTCTGCATGAGCGACGCGATGCCGTACGGCATCGCAGCCGGTGGGGCAGCTCCAGGCAGCGTCTGCCAGAGCGCCAGAATCTGTCGCGGCAGGCAGGGCGCATGCAGGGAGCACACATGCAGCACCTCGAAGGGCGCGTTGTGGAACCAGCCGCTGCAGCCGGCCCGGATGTCAGGGCACCCCTGCACGGTTATGGAAAAAGCGTTGTGGAACCAGCCGCTGCAGAAGGCCCGGATGTCAGGGCACCCCTGCACGGTTATGGAAAAAGCGTTGCACCCTGCCACCTGCACGATCAGTGCTGTCAGCGGGATGCACATGCACGATATTGCTGGCCGGCCGCCCAGCGGCGGGACCAGAGGCGGGCTGGCGCACAGCCGGCTGACCTTGGAGCGTGAAGAAGCGCTCCATGGCCTTCGTGACGCCGCTGGTGTCGGGCGTCTCCGGGTGCTGGCTGTATTTTGAGTACCTGCCAGTGCGGCAGACTTGCATTGCAGCAGCACGGAGTGCCTTGCCGCAGACACGCACGACTACGACGCAAGGGACGCTCCCACCAGTGACGATGGGGCATGCAAGATATTTCATGTCCGTCGAGCTGTTGAGGATGTGCTTGGGAGTCAATGCTGGTCACCTGGACCATTGCCAGCCTTGGAACACAAGCTCCGCAGCGGCATAGGCGCCGCACGCCACCACAGTGCGTCTGAGGAGCCTGCCCATGGCTGTGGACGTGAAAATTGGCTGCAAGGCCGAGAGAATCCCTCCCAATCCCGCAGCTTGTGACAGACAGTCAAACATTGCTGTCAACGGCGCTGCTGTTGTCGGCCATGCGTGGTCCCGTGAGCGACGCTCAATAAGTTGTGATCAGCTGTCCACTGCTGAATGTGATACTTCCAAAAGCCAATTGCCCGTGCTGCACGAGCTCCAGCAGCAAGCGGCGACTTTGGAACTGGTTCCAATTGCTTACCGTTCAATATTATCCCCTTGCAGACAACGCAGACAGACTGCACTAGCCTTGTGCAGGACTCCACATCACCCTGACACATGTAACACGGCGCGAGGGAAGGATCTGCGTGCCTCATTTTTGCTGCTGGGTTGCTGGATGAATCTTTCGGCAAAGTCCCAGAAAAAGTCGTCAAGAACATGAAGATCCGATCAGATAAATCCTGCCACTTCCTGTACTTCCCGCCGTCAGACGCCGAGGCAAACGCTTTTGGTGCCCTGTAACACCGCCCACCGCGGTCCTCTTCTTCTTCTCTTCTTCTTTTGGCGCGGAGCAGATGCGGCGATGGGATCCGCGACGCCCTGCTGCCGGGCGCCGAGGCCCGCGCCGGCGCCGCCAAAGCCCCAGCGCGCCAGCATGCGCGAGCCAAAGCCCGTGGTAGCGCGCCTGGAAGCCGCCTTACTTGGCTGCCACATTCAACCGCTGCGCAAGGAGAAAATGATAATGAATAAAGCAATGCTGCTCGCAAGCGAAGGTACACCAATGCCGCCATAATTGTGGCATTTTGCAATCAAAATGCTGGTTGGCATTTGCGCCATGCCGCCTGCCTCGTCACAATCACTATACGTCACAATCACTACACGCAGCCGTTCGTCTCGGAGGAGAAAAGCGGGCAGCATGAGCAATCAGGAGAGAATCAAACAGCAACGCACGGATCATAGAAAAGTCAAGGTCATGCACTTGTCGGGCGGCCGCCTCCGGCGCTGCCGACGAAGCGAAGGGGCCACGCCAGGCAGCTTGGCCTCCCGCACCGCCCGCCACGCCAACTTCAGCTCGTTGTTCCGCGCCTGCTTGCCCTGCGCGTGAGGCTACGGCTTGTTACTGGTAGTGTGTGATATTGAACAGAAAAAGGATGAAGCTGGAGGGCCTGTCACTGATGTGTGATGAGGCGAACCATCAACAACACAAGAGAAGCACGTGCCCCAGACCGCACAATCAGCATGCACAGGTCTGACACGTTCAGCACGGATGCACAGCTTCCCACAAGCTCGGGGTCTGGGCCGCAAACTTTGACATGGTCTCTTGGCTGGCCGCTGGCCGCCTGCCGCCTCTTGCATGCCCGCCGCCGCCGCCGCCATCAGCGGCGGCGCTGCCGCGGCAGCCTCAGGTCCCGCCTGCCACGCCGCGACGTGCGAATCTGCTGCCGCGGCGCCGCCTTCAAATCACCGCAGAGGCGCCTGCTTCCGCCACAAAAGCAGTTGGAATTGCGCCCATCTATGGGTTCTGTCGCGGCTGCGGCGGCAGGCCAGAGCCTGCCACGGCGCCTGCCTCAGCTTGGCCGCAGCCATAGCAACTGCTGCTGCCGGGCTCCGCGATGTCCACCCTTGGTCGCCCGCAGCAACGCTGGAGTTGCAAAGCAGGATCCGGCACCGCTGCGGCATCATGATTTCCAGCCTTGCTGCAGCCTTGCGACTTGCAGGACACTGGGCCACTCCAGCTGCCGCTGCTGCTGCCGCCGCCGCGCCACCGCCGGGCGGCCACGTTTGCTGCACATCTTTGGGGCGCGCTGCAGCGACCGACAGGAGTTAGCCTCGCCGACCCCTTGCACAAGTACTCGGGCAAGATATGTACAGGGTAGCAGGCTGTGTGGCGGCCACATTCATTGCAGCCTTGGGCGGATGTAGTTACGACACCATGAATCACCATCTGGTGCTTACTGCCTCTTGTCGTGCTCGCATTGCTTGACGAGATTCCAAGTCCTGGCTCAATCTGGACTCGGCTGATGCCTGCAGGGGCAGCTTCCGCAGGGCAGCCGCCAACGAAGTGCTGCAGCAGCCTGCCGGGGGCGGCCGCGCACTACTTCAGAACCTTGAAGGCGCCAGCCTCGTGACGCGCATCGCCATGGCGGCGGGCGGACCAGCCGACCCTATGGACCGCTTCAGCATGCACGCGGTGGTGTGGGACTTCAGCGAGAGCACGCGGCGGCAGCAGCCAGAGGAAGCGCGGCAAGCAGCCGCAGAGCCGTGGCTGCGCTGGCTGTTGCAGCAGGGTGCACGTTTAGCAGAGCTGCATGAAGTTGGCAATCCGTCGAGCCTGCCGGAGGCGATACAGCTGCTCGCGGCTGAGCTCGTCGATTTCGGCTGGCTGGCTGCGCTTCTTGCGTGGACGCCGCTGAGCAAATGGCCAGTCATGCACAGTGGCACGGAAGTGCCACGCCTGGAGGTCCTGGCATCGACACTGGCCGGATGGGGTCACGGACGGGAGCACCGCCAGGCTGGCGCTGCAGCAACGAGTGTTGAAACTGAGGCAGCAGGTGCAGGGGCTGAGCCACCCTGACACCCGCATGAGCGGCTATACCCTTGCAGTCAGATTGGGGGAGCTAGGGGAGCATGCTGCGGCAGCACATCTCCAGCGGCGCAACCTTGCGGCAGGTGTTAGGGTCAGCCGACCCGGACACACTGGGCTGCAGCGAACTGCTTGAGTGCGCTGGGGCAGCATGACTCGTGAGGAAGCAGCAGAAATTCGCTGCGACCGGGCCACCTTGCGCCGGGTGTTGGGGCCAGAGCACCAGGACACGCTCAGCTGCGGCGGCAACCTGGCGACGTAGCTGGAGGCACTGGGTCAGCATGAAGAGGCATCGGAGGTGTTTCAGCGTGTTCTAGATTTGCAGCTGCGGGTGCTGGGGCAAGACGACCCTGACGTGCTGCGCGGCTGCAGCAACCTGGCAAACTATCTCGGCGGGCTGGGGCGGCATGCACAGGCGGCAGAGCTGTCTGCGCACGTACTATATTTTAAGGAGCGGGTGCTGGGGCCGGAGCACCGTGACTCGCTGCGCTGCAGCGGCAACCTGGCTTTGTGGATGGGACAACAGGGGCAGTATGCGCAGGCAGCGCAGTGGCTGCAGCGCATCCTGGATGCCACGCGGACACGCTTCTCTGCAGCAGGAATCTAGCAGTGAATTTGGGCAGGTTGGGGCGGCATGCAGAGGCGACAGAGTTGTTCAAGCATGCGCTGCACTGCACGGAGCAGGCGCTGGGTCCAGAGCACCCTGACACACTGCGCTGCAGCGGCAACCTGGCCTTTTCACTGGGGGAACAGGGGCAGCACGCGGAGGCAGCGCAGTGCCTCAAGCGCACCTTGGATGCCACGCAGCGGGTTCAGGGGCGGGACCATGCTGACATGCACGCCACGCTTTGGATGTGCTGCTGGGCCAGCTGGGGCGGCCGTCCCGCCGGCAGCCCAATGCACGCGTAGCACGGCTGGCAGGCAGAATGTCGTGTGTTTGTGGCAACTCAAGGCGTGGCACGGCAGCTGTGCGTCCGTGAGCGTTGATCGAACTGGAAATTGTCATGTGAGACCCACGACAGTGCGTCTATCGGTGTTTGTGTCTCATACTTGAGCAACCGTCCTGGCAATCCGCCGCACCACGCTTTGGCGACACCTCTCAAGCAGCCGTACTACACCACATATCACAAAACGACACTTGTGCCCTTCGAAAGTCAACCCAACACCAACACAACTCCGTTTTTGCCAACAGACAAGCTAGGGGAATTCTACTCTGGGCGGAGCCGCTGCCAGTTCAAAGAGAGTCAAGATACAACGCAAGGATGCGATTCCTCTTGTTCGTCAGTCGGCACCCAGGCCAACGCCCTTGCCGGGATGCACTGCGGCGATGGGCTGCGCAACGCCCCACTGCTGCGCGCCCAGCCTTCACAAAAGTGTATTATTTTCCTTGGTCATCCGTCAGCGCCCAAGCCGACACCCTTGGCGCAGCGCACGGCAGCGATGGGCTCCGCCATGGCCTGCTGGCGGGCTTACAGAATGTGCACCCCCCTTGCTGTTCATTCAGCGCCCAGGCCGAGGCCCTTGCCGCGGCGCACGGCCGCGATGGGCTCCGCGATGCCCTGCTGCCGGGCGCCAAGGCCCGCGCCGGCGCCGCCAAAGCCCCAGCGCGCCATCATCCGTGAGCCGAAGCCCGTGGTGTGCGCCTCAAAGCCGCCATACTTGGCCGCCACGCTCGTCCGCTGCACGGCAGAACCACGACGACATTTCTGCTTATCTGCAGTTTGTATTTGACGGCTGAGCGCACGGTTCTGTGCGTGAGCAGCTGCCTCAAAGCCGCTGCATGTTGCCAAGCTCACCAGTTGCAGAGCAGTGAAGATCACGATGCATTTCCAGCAGTCAGGGGTGCAAGGCAATAAACCGACTGCCTTGCAGCCAATGTATGGCGATTTTAATTCTCCGGAAGGACCAGGCTGCAGTTCGTGTGTGAACCCTTCCCAGGAGGGCAACCTCTGGTCGCAGACCCTTGGTTTGGGACTTTGTTGCACAGAGGAAATGGCTTTGCAGACAAAACAGACGACACGGCTCCGTAGAGAAAACGATGGGGGCCATACCTGCGCATTGGCCGCTGCCTCCGGAGCCGTGGGGGAGGCGGGCGCGCCAGGCAGCTTGGCCTCCCGCGCCGCCCGCCGCGCCAGCTTCAGCTCCTTTTTCTGCGCCTTCTTGACCTGCAAGTGAGGCCAGGGTTTCATGAATTGGGTAATTGAACTGGGGATGGACCTCGACCGTGCCGCCCGCCCTGCCAGCTTCAGCTCCTTTTCTGTGCTTTCTTGACCGGCGGCAAGGCGAGATACACTGTCTCCACACAGAATGTGTGGAGAAGCTTCGCTTCTCAAGACCGCTCGTACCAGGGCACGAGGCCCAGCTTCTGGAGGTAAGCAATCTGCGAGTGACAGACACATACTGTCAACGGCCACAATAAATTCGATTCACAAAGCCGCAATTTTCGCACATGCAGATGCAGATGCAGATACATGCCGCACGTGCCGCACCTTGTCCCAGTCGATGTCGATCCAATTCTTGCCGACGACGCCCAGGTGACTTGCAAGTTCTGACTCGGTACTGTCAAGCCAGATTTGAATTCGGTGGAATTTTGTAGTCAAGTTGGAAATTGTGAAAGCTGTCTAAAGAGCGCAACATCTCCGACCTACAACTAAGTGTACCACACAAATGAAATCTTGTGTGCAGCCCACCTGGGCGGCAGTCTCGTTGGGCGTCATCAGCCCGATGGCCGGCCGCCGGCCACCCGCTTCTGGCGTGCCCGCCGCCGCCGCCGCTGCCAGCTCCATCGGCTGCGATGTGCCGATGTTGCGCCGCTCCGCCGCCGCCCGCGACATGTCGCGCAGCTGCGCCGCCGCGCTGCCGTCTGGCGCCGCTGCGGCATCCTCGGCTTCCGCCTGGCGCGCCGCGCCATGCGAATCTTCTGCGGCGTCGGAGGCGCCGTCAAACCACCGCATCGAGGCGCCTGCTTCTGCTGCGAAAGCGGCTGGGGGTGTCATGTGCTGCGGCGGCGGCGGCAGCGTGCCGGAGCCAGCGCCGACGTCAGCCTCGGCATCCGCCGCGGCATCTTCCGCCGCCAGCGCCGCGGCTGCGGCGGCAGCTGCGCCGGGCTC
>JAABUM010007210.1_pt1 | contig 10385 bp, 10 predicted proteins | sample 5559161 | NCBI WGS metagenome assembly JAABUM01 (sample SAMN10711868, study PRJNA513369) | rock metagenome | isolation source: Antarctica rocks | place: Antarctica: Victoria Land, Siegfried Peak nord | reverse complement strand
GATCAAGGCGGCGCTGACCGGGCGCGTCACCGACCGGCACCGGTTCCTGCTGCGGCTGCACCTGCGCCAGATCGACGCGCTCGACGCCGCCCTGGCCGAGATCGACGCGGAGGTGGACCGCGGCCTGGACCCTTTCCGCCAGGCGGTCGAGTTGCTGCGCTCCATCCCCGGCGTCAGTGACCTGACCGCCCAGGTCATCGTCTCCGAGATCGGCACCGACATGAGCCGGTTCCCCACCGCAGGCCACCTGGTCTCCTGGGCCGGGCTGTGCCCGCGCAACGACGAGAGCGCCGGCAAGCGCCGCTCCAACCGCCTGCGCCACGGAGCACCTTGGCTCAAGACGACGCTGGTCCAGTGCGCCTGGGCCGCCACACGCAAGAAGGCCAGCTACCTGCAAGCCCAGTTCCAGCGCCTGCGCCACCGCCGTGGACCCAAGAAGGCCGTCTGCGCCGTCGCAGCCTCCATTCTCACCGCCGCCTACCACATGCTGCGCGATGGCACCTTCTACCAGGACCTCGGGCCAGACCACTTCCGACGCGCCTCGCCCGAAACCCACGCCAAGCGGCTCGCCCAACAAATCACCAAGCTCGGCTTCACCTGCACCCTCGCACCAGCAACACCAGCCGAGGAGGTTTCTATCTAGGGTGTAGTTCCACTCTCCATGGAACGGGTCACGGTGGATGTTGAGGGCAGCTATGTCCTCGTCGGATACCCGGATGCCCTTGGGATAGCGCCTCGGGTCCAGTTCGCACCGCACCGTCAGGCCCGTCTTGGTGGTGGTGGCGCCGATCAGGTTGACGATGGTGCGGTAGCTGACCAGCGGCTTGGCCCGCCAGTTCTGGCTGATGTAGGAGAACAGGCGGTGTTCGATCTTGTTCCACTTGCTGGTGCCCGGCGGCAGGTGGTGGACGGTGATCTCAAGGCCAAGCTCGTCGGCCAGGCGTTGCAGCTCGCGCTTCCACAGCCGCACCCGCGAGCCGTTGCTGCCACCGCCGTCGGCGGTGATGACCAGCCGTGTGGCGCGGGGGTAGCGCGGCCTGCCCACGTCCTGCCACCAGCGGCGTATGGTCTGCACCGCGAACGCCGCCGTGTCGTGGTCCACTCCCACGCTGACCCAGCCTGTGTTGGCGGCCAGGTCATAGACACCATAGGGCACCGCGCGCCCTAGTTCCTCAATCAGGAAGTCATGCACCCGCACCTCCTCGGGCGTGCCCTGCGGGCGCCACTCCCGTCCTGCGTTGCGGAACGGGCCGACCAACTCTTTCTTTTTGGTGTCCACCGAAATCACCGGCTGGCCCTCGGCCAAGGCTCGCGACACGCCCTTGCTGATGTGGCCGAACTGCGCGTCGCGGTCGGGGTGGCTGCTGCCCTCCAGCGTTTTGCGGTTGGCTTGCAGGCTGAACCCTTGCCCCTTCAGCAATGCGCCCACCACCGTGTGGCTGACCGGGTGGCCCTGCGCCTTCAGCGCAGCCTCAAGCTGGCGCAGGCTCAGGCAGGTCCAGCGCAAGGGCGACATGGGGTCACCCCGCTCGGTCGGGCGCACCAGCGCCAGCAAGGCGCCAAGCAACCCAGGGTTGGACGCCACCAAGGTCTTGCGCCCGCCACCCTCCCGGCGCACCCAGCCCAGCTCCAGCGGCTCCGCCTCGTCCAGCTCCCGCAGGCCGCGTCCGATGGTGCTCCGCGCGATCCCCGTCGCACGCGACACAGCGACGATGCCGCCGTGGCCCGCCGCCCGCGCCTCGGTGGCCGCAAACAGCCGGCGCCCTCGCTCGTCCAAGTGCGGCGACAGGCCTGCATACCGCAAACGGATCAGCTCAACATCGATCATCCCCCCAGGCTATGTCACCCAAACAAGGACGGGAATCCCAAGCAATAAACCGATTCTATTGTATCTTTACGACTCCTAAGCCTCAGGAATCCCCTCATTTTATTCTTCTGAATTCGAGGATTTCTCATGACTTGTACTTGCTTGAGAGGATTTGTATTTTTGATACGGTGCTGCGTCATCATTCCTTAAATCGATAGGTGCGGATGCCTCGGCGGAGATGCAAAGCGGTCGATCATCGCTGACGCCTATCTCACTGAAATCTCAGCGAAAAAAATGAGGGGATACCTGAGCTCCTAAGCAGCTTTATTTAGCTAGTCGCACGGATGCGGTGTCTGGCGCTCTTCGTTGAGTTGCTTGACCGCGGCGTGGATGGCGCAGGTGAGATGGGCGGCGTCCTGGAACGTGTGGTGGGCCAGGTGGTGGCGCTTGAGGTCGCGCCAGCTCCGTTCGATGTCGTTCAGCTCCGGCGCGTATCGGGGCAGCCACTCCACCGTGATCCAGGGCCGCTCGGCCAACGCCGCCCGAGTGGCGCGGCTGGTGTGCACGGGGCCGTTGTCCCACACCAGCACGACAGGCAGACGGTCGCAGCCGGGCTGGGGGCCGTAACGCCAGTCCAGGCGGCGCAAGAGCGCGATCACGTCGGCGCTGGTCTTGGTGGGCGACGTGCTGACGACCAGTTCGCCCGTGCCCGTGCCCGCGTCGAGTGCGCCCAGCGTCGAACCGAGAGGTTCGCCGGGCATGGCCACCTTGCGCGATGTCCCCGGCGCCTGCACCCGCAGGTCGGCGCCGCGCTCGGCCCAGGCATGGGCCAGGTAGGGGTGGGTCAGCGCCTCGCTCTCGTCGCCATACAGCAGCACGATGTCGCCCGCGTCGGCCTGAGCCTGGCGCAGCGCCAGCCGCAGGCCCATGCGGTCCACGGCCTGCGCGTCCTGCCGCCCGGTCAGGCTGTGCCGCGGCCGGCGCCAGCCGAAGCCCCCCTTTTCAGCAGCACGCTCAAGCGCCCTGCCGAGATCGTAGCCCCCGTTTGCCGCTCGATCTCGGCCCGCAAGCGCGGCAGCGTCCAGTGGGTCCTGTCCTCCACGGGCTGGCGCAGCAGCAGGCTCGCAACCGCCAAGGCCCGCTCGCCCCGGGCCGGAGATGGACCCGGCGCCAGCGTGGACCGCAAGGCGTCCACGCCGCGGTCGGCAAACCACCCCCGCCAGTGCCGAACCGCCTCCGGCGTCACACCAAACTCCTCCGCCAACTGAACGCTTGTCCAGCCCTGCAAGGTCAGCAGGACCGCGCGCGCACGGTCCGCCTCGCCCCGCACGTCGGACCGCGACAGCGCGCGCAACTCAGCTTCCTGCTCAGCCGTCGCAACCAAAGGAGACCGACCCGCCATGACAACCACCCAGATTACGTCAACAACAGCCCGATATTACCATCCGTGCGTGGGGCCAAGGAAGCCTGCTTAGGCGCACTGGACGAGGCGTTGGCCCGCAATGGGACGGCGGTGACGCAGTTGGGGCAGGACGTCGAGGCACTCCTGCGCTCCATGCGTGAGCAGACGGCCGAAATCGCCCGGCGCGGGGTGGAGCAGGCCCATGCACGGCAGGCGCGAGACGAGGAGGCTGCCCGGCCGGACTTCAGCCCGAGGCCGTTCTAACGCGAGCCGCGTTCCCTTCTTGTTCTCGGTGCTCCTTCGTGGCTACGGTCCGCAGCCGTGGCCCGCAATCGCTCTCCCTCAAAGTCCGCTCCGACGTGCTGGGTGCGGAACTCACCGTCGCGATGGGCGTCAGCCGGCTGATGAAGGCAATTAGGGCCTGAACCACAGAAGCCGAGTGCATCAACGTCGACATCACGTCCCTCAACTCGTTCGTCCTGCCCAGCCAAACTACGTTTCCACACGGCCTCCACCACACCTTGCCGTTCCTGACCGACTGACTTCTCCCAGAATGCAATGAATTTTGAGAGGCAGCGGTGTTCGCAATGGACAGTGGTTTTTTGCGCGCCTGCTGCGATATTGAGATGCACAGCTGACGAAAGTCGATGACTTACGTCGGCTCATCAGCCCTGGAAGGCTCAAACCACACTCTGACTGAAGTCAACGACAGCCGTCTTGATGTCAGTGCCAAGCGCGTTGTTGTTGCACCCCCCTCGGAGCACAGCGGCACCAACCATGGCCGCTAGCAGCACCAGCCGATCGGGATCCGGAGGGTTCCCCGCAACGACATGGGCGAGACGTTCCAATCCTTCCACAAAGGTCTTGCGAAGCTCACTGCCCAGAGGTGAGCGAGATGCGTCTACGGAAAGCGTAGCCATTGGACAGCTGCCTTCAGGAGGTTTGGCGCTCAGGTAGTTCTCGGCAATACGCTTGGCCTGTCCCGAAGGGCCACCCTCAGCAGCCTCGACCAACGCCTGCTCGGCAGCGTCGAAGGCGTGGGTGCAGGCTTCAGCCGTTAGTGCCTACTTCGAACTGAACTGGCCGGCAAAAGCACCCTGGGTCAGCCCCGCGGAGGCCATCAACTCTCGGATACCTACTCCCTCCACTCCTTTTTGACGAATGAGGCGGGATGCGGCGACTACGATTGTGCGCCGGTTCTTTGCCGCTTGTTCCTGTGAGGACCTGCTCATTCGGTGTGTTTCGCATTTCTGCATGACAGTGGTCACGTAAACTTATATATGACGCTTGTAATGTAAGGAGACGGGCATGGGTCAGCTACAGGGAAAAGTCGCTCTGGTCACCGGCGGAACCTCTGGAATCGGTGCTGCCAGCGCTGTGCTGTTCGCCAAAGAAGGTGCCAAGGTGGCTCTCACAGGACGGCGTGCAACTGAGGGCGAGGCCGTGGTGGCACACATCCAGGCATTGGGTGGGGAGGCCATGTTTGTCCAAGTCGACTTGAACGACACGGCGGCGATTCCCGGCATGGTCGCCGCGGTCGTCAAAAAATACGGGCGGCTCGACGTGGCCTTCAACAATGCCGGCACGGCTACGGGAGGGCCCATTCACTCCATGGACGAAGCCACCTGGGACCGTGTACTCGACACCAACCTCAAGACCGCGTTCTTCTGTCTCAAGGCCGAGGCCGAACAGATGAAGCTGCAAGGCGGCGGTGCGATCGTCTTCAACGGCTCGGTCCTGGCCGGCATCGCGTTTCCTGGCACGTCCATTTACAGCGCGAGCAAAGGGGGCACGGTGGCACTGGCCCGGGCAGCTGCCGTTGAGCTTGGTCCGTTGGGCATCCGGGTAAACTCTATAAATCCATCAATCACACGCACCCCACTTACGACAGGGATGATCAAGGTGGATGAGAGCGGCGCCGAAACCCATCCTTTCGCGCCGTCCGGCAGTATTCCTCTCGGCCGGCTAGCTGAGCCTGAAGAGATTGCACAAGCCGCCCTGTTCCTGCTTTCCGATCGGGCTTCATACATCAACGGCCATGCCCTGGTTGTCGACGGCGGCCAGAGCGCGAAGTAAAGTTCGGTCTGTCCGCTCCGATCTAACTCGACTGCGGATGCTGGCTTGGCAACCCGGATCAACCCTTCGGTTCCGTCGTTACCGTAACTCCAACTGTGCCGCCGATCTCACATGATCGGCGGCACATTTCTACGGGGATAGGTCAACCCGTCGCGCAGACTCGACCGACCCTTAACCCGGAGGTATTGCGGCTTCTACAGTGACCTTTAGACTTTCCAGTCCTCGCTGAATGATTGCAGCGTCTTCGACTGGCCGTCGAGGTAAGTTGTTACTTTTGGGCCAAATAGTCTGAAAGACGCGTGTAAAAATGCAGCTATCGGCCCCCACTGGCGTCACGGCATATGTTGCCACATATTGCACAAGTTCATTCGGCTTGCCATCGACGATGTCCTGACCGGCAACCACCCAAAGAGAACCACCGATTCGAGCAACAACCGTATACTGCTTGTTAATTCCACTCGTTGTTGCAGGATTGACAATCTCTACCATCACATCACCAAGCTTCGAGGGAGCGTTAAGCGTGCCCCGCGTCATCTCGACCCCATATGTGACCGGAAGCCACTTTGGAAGGTTGCCCCAGGTGGTCACCCAGTCAAAGACTGAAGGAGCCGGTCGATTGATGGTAATGTGGTTCTCTACAAAGCGGGCGTTCAATGTGTCCGAAATGGGTGACCTCCAAAGTTCGAGAGCGGGCTGGGCTGGCTGAGCTACACAGCGCAATGGGCAAACCAGAACCAATGCGCCGCCAAATAGAAGAACAAGACGCAAGTTGGGAAACGGCATGGTTGTTCCTTTGATTTTCATTCAGCAAAGTTGTCAGCTGACAAATGGTCAGCTTATTTTAATTAGGTTATTGCGGGCATGACGACGCCGCGGCATTCTCCGAAGCCGATTGAGGCATAGCCTGCTTTGCTTGCTCGCGCGCGGAACTTGACTTCGTCGCCATCTTCCAGAAACCGGCGCTACTCGCCATTTGCGAGAAGGATCGGTTGTGGCCGCCCAACGTCGCTCGTGTTGGCCGAAGGGTGACATTCATACCGGAGATCCTGCTCGACGATTGAGCTTCAAGCGATTTCGGCCGACTTCATGGGCTGCCGTCCTTCCAGAGCCTTCCACATCTCGATGTCGCGCTCAGCCGTCCAAATCTGCGGTCGATCGAGACCTTTGGCCTCGTCGTAGGCACGTGAAACGTCGAACGGCATGCAGTGCTCGAAAATCACCCAATGGCCGTATTTAGGGCGCATGGTTTCCATAGCCTCCTGGTACGTAGACTGGAGGTCGCGCCCGGCAGTCGCCGCGCGCTGGGCGATGGCGAACAGGTCACTTGTGAATGCGGCGGTGCCGGACAAACCCTCCTCCACATCGGCGCGGGTTACGAGACTGCGACCACGCCCCGGCACAAGCTTCTCGGGCGCGAGTTTGCGAATCTTCTCAAGCGTGCCTGGCCAATCAGCGAAATGCGCGTCGCCACAATAGGGGGTTGCGCCAAACTCCACCGTGTCACCGGCGAACATCACGCGCTCCTTTGGAAGCCAGACCACGGTGTCGCCGGCCGTGTGCGAGCGCCCAACATGTATGATGCGGACCTCACGCCGGCCAAGCCACAGAGTCATTTCGCGATGGAAGGTGATGTCCGGCCAGGTAAGACCGGGAATGCTCTCTTTGCCGCGGAACAACCGGGGAAAGCGGCCGATCTCGCTATCCATGTCTTGCTGACCGCGCTCAACGATCATATCACGGGTCACATCGGACGTGATGATCTCCGCTCCCGCATACCCAGAGGCACCGAGCACGCGTACTGCATGGTAATGCGAGAGAACGACATGCTTGACGGGCTTGTCCGTCACGGTGCGGATCCGGGCGATGACGTCCTCCGCCATTGTGGGCGTTGCCTGCGCATCCACCACCAAGACGCTGTCATCGCCGATCACGACGCCGGAGTTGGGATCGCCTTCGGCGGTGTAGCCGTAAAGACCCGGCGCGAGTTCATCGAATGAGATAATCTTGTCGGCAACGTCTTTCGTGCTGGCAAACCCAGACATGAAACTTCCTTTTCAATCGTTGGGGATATGGCTACTCGCGGTCGTCCTGCTGATCGGGTACTGCACGGGCGAAGGCGGGTAAGGCGGCGCACGCAGCCTCGGCAGCGAGCAGACGGGGTAATTCATCCAGCGCGACACCGAACCGCCGTGCGTTGAAGAGTTGCGGCACAAGGCAGATGTCAGCCAGCGTTGGCCCGGTTCCGAAGCAAAATGGACCTTCGCTTGGCACGAGCATTTCCTGGCAGGCGGCGAGGCCCTCGGCGATGACCTCGCGCGCCCAGCCCGTCACCGCGTCCTCGGAAAGGCCTAACGCACGCAGGCGGGACAGAACCTTTAAATTCTGCACCGGATGGATGTCGCAGGCGATTGAAAGGGAGAAGGCGCGGATTGCAGCCCGCTTTTGCGCGTCATTGGGGAGCAATGGCGGCTGCGGCTGCGTCTCCTCAAGCCACTCACAGATCGCAAGCGACTGAGTCAGCACGGTCCCGTCATCAGTCTCGATTGACGGAACCAAGCCCTGAGGATTGAGCCGAAGGTACCCCGGTGCACGTTGGCCGCCATGGCGGAGATGGTGAAAGGCGTGCTCGACAGCGACTCTCTTAAGGTTGAGCGCGATCCGGACCCGCCAAGCGGCGGTGGAGCGGAAGTAGCCGTGCAACCTCATCCCCCTTCCCCGGTCAGGCCACGGCAGCCAGGACGACGTCTTCGCCAGCGGGCATTACGCCATCCCGCGCCGTGGCGAGCGCCTCGCGGAGGATTGCTTCGTCGCCGATGTGGTTGGCCAGCAGAAGGATCAGTTTCGCATTGACCATCGCGCTTTGCCGCGGCGAGAGCCCTCTGTGAGCGCCGATCAATGCTTCGTAGAAGTCGTCGGGATCAGCGAGGTTGGGGTTGGTGTTGAGGATTGTCGCCTCCGTCGTCAAGCGTTGCAGGTGGCGCGGGCGAGTGCACGGCGGATCTTGCCAGGCTCGAACGAGCGCCACCGGCCACAGACATGCTGGTCGGGCCTGAGGAGGTAGGCGGTGCCCGGCCGGGCATCGAAGCGCGCTGATGTAGTCCCGTCCTCTACTACCACGGGCATTGTGCCGGGCTTCCGGGGCACAGTGTTTGCGGGCTCGATGATCACCGTCCGAATTGGCAACTCACCCGTGCCAAGCTCGTGGAAGGCGCCTGCGAGCTCGTCCGGAAGAGTTCGGCCATCACCGAAATACAGCAGCGTGAAACCGTCAACGACTTGGTGCAGCAGCCAGCCGTCCTGCCCACGGACGCGCACAGGAGCGTCCGTACAAGGGGCTCCGGACACCATGGGACTGTCGAAGTCGTCTTCGTCGGACGTGTTCAGCGGCGAGTTCGTCAGGACCGACGGTGTCGAAAGACGACCGCTGTTTACCAGTCGGCGGGCGAAAGGATGGTTGCGGGCGAGCTGGAGCGTGGCATCCCGAAATACCTTGCTGATCTCGCTTTTGGGCGTGATGAAATCCGTGCTCCGAGTCGAATTTAAGATATTCTCGTCAGCGGCGAACTCCCGCTCGCTTCCGTAGGTGTCCAGCAAACCCTCCGGCGCGGCACCCTTCAGCACGAGGTCCAGCTTCCACGCCAAGTTGTCAGCATCCTGGACACCGGAGTTCGCGCCGCGGGCGCCGAAGGGTGAGACGCCGTGCGCGCAGTCGCCGGCGAAGAGTACGCGATGGTCGCGGAAGGCATCCATGCGCAGGCAGGAGAAGGTGTAGATGCTCACCCACTCCAACTCGAATTTAGCACCGGTGCCGAGTAGCGCCTCGATGCGTGGGATGACTCGCTCCGGCAGCTGTTCAGCAACCGGATCGGCATCCCAGCCCAGCTGGAAGTCGATCCGCCAGACGTTGTCGGGCTGTCGATGGAGCAGCACCGACTGGCCAGGATGGAATGGCGGATCGAACCAGAACCAGCGTTCCGCCGGGAAGTCGGCCTCCATGCGGACGTCGGCGATAAGGAACCGGTCGCGGAAGGTTTGGCCGTGGCTTTCATGGCTGAGCGCTCGGCGGATCGGGCTACGCGCGCCATCCGCCGCGACCAAGTAGTCGCAGGAGAGCTGGTATGCTCCCTCCGGAGTCTCGATGGTCAGCTGCACGCCGGTCTCGTCCTGAGCGATCCCGGAGACCTTGTTGCGCCACCGGAGTTCGAGGGTGGGCAGTTGGCGAGCTCGCTCGAGCAGGAAGGCTTCGACGTGGAACTGCTGTAGATTGACAAAGGCCGGGCGTTGATGGCCGGAGTCATCAAGCAGGGCGAAGCTGTAGATTTCGTCGCTGCCCAGGAAAATCCGCCCGGTATTCCAGGTGACGCCCTTGTCAACAACGGCGTCACCGCAGCCGAGCCGGTCGAACACCTCAAGCGTGCGTTTGGCGAAGCAGATCGCACGCGATCCGGTGGAAAGCTTGTCGTCATCGTCGATCAGCAAGACCGCCGTGCCGCGCTGCGCCAGATCGACGGCGGTGGCCAGCCCGACCGGGCCGGCGCCGACGATGACGACAGGACGGCGCCACGACATCCTGTCGATCTCCACGGGGCGGACGTAGCGAAACATTTCGCCAATATCGTTCGTGGGTGCTACGGCCATTGCTCTTCCTTTAAGTTTTGCCGCATCGGATTCGTAACGTTTCCGAGTAGATCGCTCCATAACTTAGCCCGATCTCGCTACAACATCTTCCCTGGGTTCATGATGCCCTCGGGATCAAGGGCCGCTTTAATGGCCCGCATCGCAGCTAACTGGGAAGCCGGTTTGCGTTGCGCCAGCATGGCGCGTTTAGACTGGCCGATGCCGTGCTCAGCGCTGATGGATCCGCCTAGGGCCTGGACTTCGTCGTAGGCCGCCGCCTCCACAGCCACGACGGCCGCCGGGTCCCAGGGCCGCCCAGGAAGTGCGAGTATCGCGAAATGCAGGTTGCCATCACCCAAGTGCCCTATCGTCAGATGTCTGAGGCCATGAGCCTCGATGACCTTTGACCTCGACTTTCCGCATTTTACGTAGCATGGCAGAGGGTGTCCGTAAGTCTTTGCAGGAGGGTGGCAGGGATTTGTA
>JAABUM010007208.1_pt1 | contig 10388 bp, 7 predicted proteins | sample 5559161 | NCBI WGS metagenome assembly JAABUM01 (sample SAMN10711868, study PRJNA513369) | rock metagenome | isolation source: Antarctica rocks | place: Antarctica: Victoria Land, Siegfried Peak nord | reverse complement strand
CCTGAACCAGCTGTGACTGGGGGCGACCCGGCGCACACGGCGTCCGGGCATGCCTATGTCTCCCCTCCTCCTTTCCCAGGCCCCGACGCGCCTGGTCCCTCTGGTGTCCGTTCCCACTCCTGCGCCACCGTCGGAGCACCACCACCTACGCCTTCCAGTCTGCGCTGCCTGAGCAGCCCTGACCAGGCAAAAGTGACAAAGCGAGTGGCAAAAAGAGTGACAGAATCACCATGTCAGAGGAAGCCTAGTGGTCTGTCAATTGTTATCTGAGACGTTGATGGCCTCAGGCAGAGGCTTCAGGCCATGTGTCAAAAAGGGCTTGACGAACCACTAGTCCCTCGCGCAACCGCGGCATACCGGTATGAGGTAGAATGAGTGCTGTGGAGACGATGAGCGGGACGGTGATGCTGGCGTGCGTGAGCGATCCCACGGCGCACTGCCGGCGGAGAGGTCCAGGCTATGAGCGAGGTGCGACCTGCTGATCCCGGCGGTCCGGCTTTTGGGGTGCTGTTGCGCCGCCACCGGCGCGCCGTTGACCTGACCCAGGAAAAACTGGCCGAACGGGCTGGCCTCAGCAAGCGCAGCCTCAGCGACATGGAGCGGGGCGTGCCTCACACCCCCCGCCAGGAGACTGTCGCCCTCCTTGCCACCGCCCTTGACCTCCCTCCCTCCGAGCGCGCGGCCTTCGCCATGGCTGCCCAGCGGCTGGGCACAGCCACCCCTGCCCGCCCCCTCGCCCCTCTGCTCCCCTTCGTGGGCCGCACGCGCGAGGTGGCCCTGCTGGAGCGCCACCTTGCCGGAGAAGGACCGCCGTTGCTGCTCGTCGCCGGTGAGCCAGGCATCGGCAAGTCCCGCCTCTTGCACGCGGCCATCCCCCGCGCCGTCGGCAGCGTGCTGCGCGTCCTGGAAGGCGGGTGCCAGCAACGCGGTGGCCAGGAGCCCTATGCCCCCTTCCTGGCTGCCTTCCAGCGCCACCTGCAGAGCCAGCGCCCAGGGCAGCTGCGCGGCGAGCTGCGCGGCTGCGCCTGGATGGTCCGCTTGCTCCCCGAGTTGGCCGGCGGCCCCATCGAGCCCCTGCCCGCCTGGACCGTCTCGCCCGAGCACGAGCGCCGGTTGATGTTCGCCGCGGTGACCCGCTTCCTGACCAACGTGGCCGGACCGGCGGGCACGCTGCTTGTCCTCGATGACCTGCAATGGGCGGGGGCGGATGCTCTCGACCTGCTGGCCGCGCTGGTACGCGCTGCCGCCGACGTGCCGCTGCGCATCATCGGGGCCTACCGGGACAGCGAGGCGCCCCCCGAGGCGCCCCTCACCGCCACGCTGGCCGATCTGACCCACGCACGGCTGGCCACCCGGCGTCTGCTCAGCCCGCTGTCCTCCCAGGAGGCGGCGCAGTTGCTCGACGAGCTTCTCGCAGGCGCCAGGGCGGGACCGGCCCTGCGCGCCCAGGTCCTGCACCGCGCCGGGGGTGTCCCGTTCTTCCTGGTGAGCTGCGCCCAGGGATTGCGCCAGGACACGGAGGCCGGCGCGCGCGCGGCCGTCCCCTGGGACGTGGTGCAGAGCGTCCGTCAGCGAATCACCGCCTTGCCCGAGGCGGCGCGGCAGGTGCTGGGCATGGCAGCGGTGATCGGCCGCACTGCCCCGCATGGTCTCCTGCAGACTGTCGCCGCGCGGCCCGAGCACCTCGTGCTCGACGCGCTGGAGGCCGCCTGCCACGCCCACCTGTTGGAGGAAGAGGGCGAGGCCGCCTATCGCTTCACCCATGATGTCATCCGTGAGGTGGTTGAGGCCGACCTCGGCGCAGCGCGACGCAGGCTGCTGCACCGGGACATCGCCCGCGCGCTGGAAGCGCGGGCAGGGCCACCGCCGGTGGAGGAACTGGCCTACCACCACGCCCGGAGCGACCAGCCAGAGCAGGCTCTGCCCTACCTGGTGCGCGCAGCGGAACGGGCGGCCGTGGCCGGGGCCCACCAGGAAGCAGCGGCGGTGCTGGCCCAGGCCATCGTGCTGGCTCAGCGGGTTGGCCGGGACGACCTCCTCGGCGACCTGCACGCCCACCGCGGCACGGCCTTGTCCCACATGACGCGCTGGGCGGAGGCGCGTGAGGAGATGCACGCCGCCCTGGCGCGCGTGCCACCAGAGCGCGGCGAACTCCGCGCCGAGATACTGATCGAGATGGCCAAAGCCTGCATCTGGGGGTTTTCCGATCACGGCGGCGTCCGACGCTACGCCACTGAAGCTCTCTCCCTGGCCGAGGGGGTCGGGCGCGAGGACCTGGCCATCGCCGCTCTGAGTGCCCTGGTCACTGCCGACAGCGCCGATGGCCAGTTGCTCGACGGCATCGCTCGCTATCGCCGGGCCGCCGCGCGGGCCGGTGGCCGCCATGCCGCCCGCCTGGCCGTTGGGGCGCAATTTGCCGCGCTGATGCACTACTGGCGGGGCGATTTCGAGGAAGCGATCCTGCGTGCCCGCGAGGCGATCACGCTGGGCCGCGCGGCCTACGACACCTCGACCGTGGCGCGCGCTCAGGGCGACCTCGGGTGCGCCCTGGTGGGCAGCGGACGCTACGCTGAAGCAGTGCAAGTCTTCACCGAGGGCGAGCAGGAGAGCCGCGAGCAGGGCGCAGTCGACTGGCTCGCTCGCTCGACCTTGATGCGCGGTGGGCTGCACCTCGAGGTGTTCGATTTTGACGGTGCCGAGACGCTGGCTGAGCAGGCGCGCGACCTCTGTCGCTCCGTGCAGCACGGGCGCCTTCCCGAGGTGAGCGCGGGGCTTGACCTGTTACTGAACTTCGCCCGGCGCGGCGATCTCGGTCGCGCTGAAGGGCTCGTGGACGAGGTGGCCGTGGGCGTGGCTAACGCGCAGGGCGCGCACGGCTGGCTCTGGAAGCTGCGCTTTGCCCAGGCCCAGGCGGAAATCGCCCTGGCCCGCGGCAACCATGAGCGCGCGTTGCAGCACGCCGAGGAGGTCATCGCGCGTAGCCGGGCACTGGGCCGCGTCAAGTACGAGGTCGCCGGCCTGCAGGTCCGCGCCCAGGCCCTAGACGCCCAGGGGCACACCGGGGAGGCGCGCAGCCACCTGCGCTCCGCAGTGGAGCGCGCGCGCGCCACTGGAGACCCCGCCATGTTCCTCCGCGTGGCTGCCGTCCTGCTCGTTTTCGACGGCGACGCCGCGCTGTTGGCGGAGGCCCGCGCAGCGGTCCAGCGCATCGCGGAGGCGCTGCCTGATGCGCGGATACGGCGGTGCTTCCTGGCGGCAGAGCCTGTGCGGCTGATTGTGCGCCTGCCAGGGTGAGCCAATAGCCAGGCCTCGGATTCGCGACGCTGAGAATCAAGCTGGGTTAGACAATCGACCTGACAGATAGTTTGTACTGGCCACCGCCGCCCGCTGATTTGTCTAAAGTGAAGCCGATCCTCTCTGGCAACCCGCTCTGGTGGGGCTGTTCATTGCCCCCATTCTGCGCCTGCTACCCCCTCCGGCCACAGACAATCCAAACAACCGTCCCATACACTACCCCCGACAACTCAGGCACGCGGCGCCGCCTGCTGTGTCGGGGGGCAGACGTGTGCTATCATCGCACCACACGGACCGTCAGCTGTGCGGTCATGGCGCTCATCAATGCGAGGATGCCCATGGTCGGCGGACGCGAATCCTCCTCTACGTTCGGAGCCCTCCTCAAGGGTTATCGGCGCGCGGCCGGCTTCTCCCAGGAAGCCCTGGCCGAACGCGCGGGCCTGACCGCGCAGGGCATCGGCGCCCTGGAACGCGGGCTGCGCACCACGCCCCACCGCGACACCGTCCAGTTGCTTGCCCAGGCTCTCGAGCTCTCGCCAGAGGATGTCGCCCTCCTGGAAGCAACAGTACGGCGACGGCAGGGCCCCGCGCCGTCGGCGAGCCCGCCGCCCGCAGCCCCATCGGCCACCCTGCCGGTCATGCTCACGACGCTGGTCGGACGCCACCGTGAGCAACAGGCCGTGACCGCCCTGCTCCGCGAGGAGGACGTGCGCCTGCTGACGTTGACTGGTCCCGGTGGCGTGGGCAAGACAAGCCTGGCTGTCCAGGTCGCCGCCGGATTGGACGGGGTCTTTGCCCAGGGAGTCGTCTTCGTAGGCCTGGCCGGCGTCAGTGAAGCGGCCCTGCTGCCCGCCACGATCGCCCGTGCCCTGGGCCTCCGGGACACGGCAACAACCCCCGAGGTGGAGCGCCTGCGGGATCACCTGCACGAGAAACAGATGCTGCTGGTGCTGGACAACTTTGAACAGATCGCCCCGGCGGCCACCGACGTGTGCGATCTGCTGGCGGGCTGCCCACGGCTGAAAGTGCTGGCGACCAGCAGGGCCGCGCTGCGCGTGCGTGGTGAGCGGGAGTTCATCGTGCCGCCTCTGGACGTGCCCGCGCGGGGCGCGCCCGCGTCGGCGGAGCAGGTGGCCCGCTACCCCGCGGTGGCGCTGCTGGTGCAGTGCGCTCAGGCTGTTGTCCCTGAGTTCGCCGTCACCGCGGCCAATGCGCCGGCGGTGGCGGAGATCTGCCGACGGCTGGACGGACTTCCCCTGGCTATCGAACTGGCCGCGGCGCGCATCAAGCTGCTGCCACCCACCGCTCTGCTGGCCCGCCTGGAGCGACGCCTGCCCTTGCTCACCGGCGGAGCCCAGGATCTGCCGCCGCGCCAGCAGACGCTGCGTGCCGCGTTTGCCTGGAGCTACGAGTTACTCGATGCACACGAGCAGCGCCTCTTCCGGCATTTGGCTGTCTTCGTCGGCGGCTGCACTCTAGACGCCGCCGCGGCGGTGTTGGCCGGCGCCCCGGCATCCGGCTGGGCGCCGGACGCCGAGCCGGACATCGCCCTATTGGAGGGCTTGTCCTCGCTTGTGGACAAGAGCCTGTTGCGCCAGGTGGAGCAGATGAACCCCTCGACGGGCGCCGCGCAGCCGCGCCTGGTGATGCTGCAGACGGTGCGGGAGTTCGCCGGCAACTGCCTGGCTGCCAGCGGGGAGGCCGCCGCGCTCCATCGCGGCCACGCCCTTCACTACCTGGCTCTAGCGGAGCACGCCGCGACACACCTGCGTGGGCCCGCGCAACGCGCCTGGCGAGAACACCTCGACCAGGAACACGACAACTTGCGCGCGGCACTGGGCCTGCCAGAGTGACGAGGTCACCTTGGGTATGCGTCTGGCCGGCGCCCTGTGGTACTTCTGGTATACGCAGGGCCATCTCAATGAGGGACGGCAGTGGCTGGACGACCTGCTGGTCCGCGCGGAAGCGGGAAATCAAGAGGCGCCCCCTGCCGCCCGCGCCCAGGTGCTCCTGGCCGCGGGCACCCTGGCCGCCCAGCAGGGCGACCATGCCCGTGCGCGCGCGCTGTGTACGGAGAGTGACCTGCTGTGCCGGGGCCTTGAGGACTGGTGGGGCGCCGCCTGGACGCGCAACGTGAGCGGCGTGATCGCCCGCCAGCAGGGTGACTACCAGGCCGCGCGGGAGTTCTATGAGGAGAGCCTGGCCCTCTTTGGCCAGATCCAGGAACGCTGGGGCGTCGCCCTCGTGCTCAACAACCTCGGGGCGCTAGCCCGCTACCGCGGCGACACCGCGCAGGCCGCCGCCCTGTATGAACAGAGCCGCGTGCTCACCGTTGAGGTCGGCGATACCTGGACCACCGCCATGGTCCTTGGCAACCTGGGCGAGATCGCCCACGATCAGGGCGATGACCAGCGTGCCGTGACCTTGTGCGAGGAGAGCCTGGCCCTGTTCCGTGGGCTAGGAGAGGAGCGGGGCATCGCCTATGCCCTCACCTACCTGGGGAGTGTGGCCCGCGCAAACGGCGACAACCCGCGGGCGCTGACCCTCTATCAGGAGAGTCTCACCCTGTGCTGGCAGGTCGGTGAACGCTCGCACTTGGCCGCCACCATTGAGGACCTGGCAGAGGTGGTCAGCGGGTTGGGCCAGGCCGCCCCCGCGGCACGGCTCTTTGGCGCGGCGGCCGCTCTGCGCGAGCGCATTGGCGCACCCATTCCTCCGACGGACCGCCCGGACCACAACCGCCGGCTGGCCCCCCTCCGCGCGGCGCTCGGGCCCGCCTTCGGCACGGCCTGGCAGGAAGGGCAGGCGCTGTCCCTGGATCACGTCGTCGACGAGGCGCTCAGTGTAGTCCCATCATGACGACGCGTGTCAGCAGTGCCCCATGCCGCCCACGGGGTCACAGGGCTGATGTCGGCGTCTGGGCGGCCACGTTCCAGATGACCCAGGGTCGCCTGAACCGTTGGAGATGGACGGCGGACGGCGACCGACCCGCGGGCTCTTGCCTCGCGCCGGCGCGTGATCGTCGCGCCAATCCCCCTGGCCGGGCTAGCACCCCTCCATGGCCGCCAGTGCCCGTCCGGGCCGCGTGGCCGTCAGGCCCGTCAGGCGCACACCGGCTGCTGGCGCCGGGGCGGGCGCCGCCACGCAGCGCCACGTGACCGTGAAGCTACTGCCATCATTGCCGACCCCTCTGCCGCTCATCAGCCGGCCGGGGCTCTCAATCGCCAGCAGGGAAGAGTCCTTTGGTCCATGCACCAGCACCTGCGCCCCCATCCTGTAGAGCACCTGCGGCGTGGGTGGCCCCGTCATAAAGATGTCGCCGCGCACATGACGCACAACCTTGAGCGCCGGCGGCGGGGTGACACAGATGGCCAGGCAGACGCGGGTCACCCGCCAGGTCCCGGACAACCCATCACTCTGCTGGGTGGGTGTCGGCGTGGTCACCGGCGCCGGCGTGGTGGCGGTGAGCACAACGAAAGAGAGCGTGAGCGCCAGCGTGGCACGCACGCGCCGTGGCCAACCTGACATGGGCACACCTCCTACTATCTCTCCCGCGCTTCGGCTGCGCGGCGCCCTTCCATCCATCACACTGCCCCTCGCCGTGTCCTGTCACGCATCATCCCAGAGGGCTGGCACGGGCGACAGCTATGGCTCGGCGCGCCACCGCGGATGGCGCCATCATAGCACACGGTGGGGCAGCGCCAGAAGTCCTGATGAAGGATGGAGGCGCTGCCCGGCATAGGGCGCGTAATGAGAGCCGTGTGATCGCCCGGCAGCACGTGCTCGGCCAGACGCGTGGCAACCATGGATGGATGTACCGGCCAACACAGATGTGCTGGGGCGCAGTCTTGATGCCAAAGCGGAGGCGTACCTGGGTGGTCAAGCGGCGCTCTCACTGAGCCGTCCGTTTGGCCACCATCTGGACCAGGGTGGCGGCGGCCAAGCGGTTCTTCGCCTGTGCGCTGAAGGCGGTGGGGCAGGCGCCGGAGAAGGCGCCCACCGATGGCCACGATTCCTACCCCCCGCGCGGTGCGCGAGACCCTCGGCCCTGACGTGCAGCATGGCGCCAGCCGGTCTATGAACAACCGGATTGAACAGGACCACCGGGGCATCAAGCAACGCTACGACCCCATGCGCGGGCTCGGCTCCTCCAGGCTCCGCTGCCCGCTTCTGTCCGGCACACGATGAACTGCGCGCCCTCCTCCGCCCGCGCACCCGCTTCAACGAGGCCGGTTCCCTCGCCGAGCACACAACCGCCCCAGCAGACGCTGGCCCACTGCCCAAGCACGGGCGGCAGGTCTACGCTGGCGAGTTCGGTCATCTGCTCCGTCTCATCCTCCACCCGGCAGATCAGGACACGGAGATGGCTCATGAGGATCTCCTTACGGGCGCCGTACACGCTCATGCGCCTATGATAGCCGCGCCGTCTGCCCAGGCCCCGGCTGAGGAAGAGGCTCCGCACCGGCGAACCCTGGGGGCCACGGGTCGGATGCGAGGCATACGAGGTGTGCCGACATCAGAAGCGACGACAAATGGATGCCCAAAAGGGCTATTGCTACTACAGCAGGCAATGGATGCCCAAAAGGGCTATTGCTACTACAGCAGGCTTGGAGTATTCTGAACATGATCTACCACGAGCAGGGACACACAGAGTCGGAACCCAGGCGCGATGATGTGTGTTGCCCCCTTTACGACGCTAGCGTACGATAGTGGCCGCGTTATCAGCGGGAGGAGCGTTCCATGATTGGTCGGCTACGGGTCCTGGGTGTACTAGGCGCTCTTCTGTTCGTCGCCACCCTCAACGCCGTGGCGCATACGCGGGCCGCCGCCTCGCCGCTACCCAGTGTCACGGTGACTGGGGTGGCGACCGGGGCCAACAGCGCCATGATTGACTTCCAGCCGGTGCCCGGGGCGCGCGACTATCGGGTGGTGGATACGGCCAACCCGACAGTGGTCAAGTACGCTGGTCTGGTCCACCTGGACGCGGGCGTCGGCGGCCATTTCACGCTTCAGGCTGACGGCATCACGCCGGTCTTCCCATACACCTCCACAGTTACTGCACGGGGAGGCACGGGACCGCAGACTCTGGACGTACCGGCCACGGAGATCCAGTGGGATCTCCTGCAAGATGGGCAACCTCACACCCTTGTGGTCCAGGCCGTCAACGCGCTGGGACCCGTACCACCGCACAACCTGACCGATGTTGCCAACACCCCGCTGAACCCGCCCGCCGACCGCCCGGGGGCCAACGAGGGTCCGACGACGGACGGGCATGTCTCGATCAATGGCCAGGGGGACGGCGCGAACACACCTCAGGTCGTGGCCCAGAGCGGCGCCTTCGTGGTGCAGTCCACACCGGGTCCGCCGCCCGTGCCCTCCCGGGCCGACGCAACCCAGTCCTTTCTAGATACCTTTAACAACGCTGAAGCGGCCGCGCTGACCCCGGTAGGCGCCCCTGTCAACGCCTGGGACAGTGCCAACGCGATGACCTACACGCTCAACGCGGGAACGCCCAAGGCGTGGGATGTGCTCTTTCAGGGCGTGGATACTGCTCTTACCCGTCCCGCTATCGTGGATGGTCACTATCAGGACACGCTGTTCGACGGGCAGACCACGGCGACCTTGACCCGGTATACCCAGCCATTCAGCCACACTCTCTACGCCAGCGCCTCGTTGTCGCCTCAGACCTCCGCGGACATCTCCGGGGGCAAGATGCTACACCTCACGGCAGAGGTGGATCGTCACCTAGACCAGGTGAGCCGTTGGCTGTCCTTTGAACTCGCCCCGGCAAACGACCCTCTGACCACCTTCCGTGCCGACGATGCCCTCTTTGGGGGGAATACTAATGCGAACGTCACGGCTGTGAATGCACGCAACCAGGCGTTGTGGGTGCAAGTGATCGCCGGGAGTTGCGACGCGACGCTGTTGGAGGGGCCGCGCAGCACAACCGATCCCCGACCCCTGGCCAAGACGTTCGTGTCCTTCTATCCGGCGACGTTCACGTCCCCCCAGTGCTACCAGCCATTGAACTGGGGTGATAATGGACGGGGTCTGGATAACCGCAGCCGCCTGGATTTGTTTGTGACCACACAGCACCTGGCACTCTTCGAGGACGGCGTGTTGCTCACGCAGGCCGACCTGCCCGATGGGGGGCTGCCGTTCAGCCAGGCCAAGGTGTATTTCACGCACTACCTCTTCAATACGGCCGGAGAGTCACGGCAGCTCCAGAGGACAGCGCCCTATGAAACCTATTGGCTCAATTCTTTCCCACACAGTGACGAGCGGCATTGGGACAACGTGGGCTTCGAAGTCTTGCCTGCCGCGGCGGCGCCTGCCGCACACGATTTCAGTAGCCTCGCCGCGCTGATCCACCTGCCGGCGCTGACGGCGCCCGCCTTCGTCATCCCACTGGCGCCCACGCCCACGCCCGTGCCCAGTGTGACGTCCACGCCCCTGCCGTCCAGCGTGCCCGCTGCCTACAGCAGTCAATATGCGTCTATCATGGCCGCGCTCACGATCTTCAAGGGCAAGCTCGACGCGCAGCCGGCGCCTCAGGGCAACACACCGGTGTATGGGGCGGGCCTGACCTTAGCCAACGGACAACGGGGGGCCGCGCTGCTTAACCGTTACGCAATCGTCGGTGTGCAGCAACAGTTAGACCACTTGAAGGCCTTGGGTATCCAGGGGGTGACTCTAAGTTTAACCTATCCACTGCTGACGCCCTCCTATCCAAACTCGGCCCAATACCTGAGCTATTTCAAGAGCGTGGCTCAGGAGGTGACAAACAGGGGCATGAAGCTCGTCGTCGAGATAGGGGTTCCTCTGCCTTCCCCCGGCGCAGCTGGTCTGATCAACTTCATCTTGCCCTCCTTTTGCGCCTATGAGAGTGACTGGAAGCATGTCGCCCAAACCATCATTGATAATCTCTCCCCCTACTATATGACAATCTTCAACGAGCCTTCCACGATGGGTAGCGCCCCATTGAACCGTGGTCATGCCGCCACCTCGTGAGGAGGGTGTTGGGGAGATCGCCCCCGCAGGTTGGACACGTCAGTTGCCTCGCTCCGGGACTTGGGCGGGCGACCGCGGCGCTT
>JAABUM010007207.1_pt1 | contig 10388 bp, 12 predicted proteins | sample 5559161 | NCBI WGS metagenome assembly JAABUM01 (sample SAMN10711868, study PRJNA513369) | rock metagenome | isolation source: Antarctica rocks | place: Antarctica: Victoria Land, Siegfried Peak nord | reverse complement strand
CACCGAAACTGTCGGAGCCACCTGCCATGATGACCTGGTCAGCGTGGCCTAACGATCAACGGGCCGCCACCGAAGTTCCACGGAACTCGGGACATCCTCTGACGGCGCTTCTCGTGGGATACGCACGATGCTCTACCGAACAGCAAGACCTCACCGCCCAGCGCGAGGGCCTGCTCGCCCTGGGCGTCGACCCCCATCGGGTGTATGTCGACCACGGGTTGACCGGCACCAATCGCGAGCGGCCCGGGCTGCGCGAGGCGCTCGCGCCCTGCCGCGAGGGCGACACCCTGGTGGTGACCAAGCTGGACCGCCTGGCCCGGTCCCTGCCCGACGCCCGGGCGATCGCCGACGAGCTCACTGCACGGCAGGTCCGGCTCAGCCTGGGCGGGTCGGTCTATGACCCGAACGACGCGGTCGGCCGGCTGCTGTTCAACGTGCTGGCGATGGTCGCGGAGTTCGAGTCTGACCTCATCCGTCTCCGAACCCGAGAAGGCATGAAGATCGCCAAGGCTAAGGGGCGTCTGCGCGGAAGGCAGCCCAAGCTCAACGCTCGTCAGGAAGCGCACCTCATGGCCGTGTTCCAGACCGGCGAGCACAGCACCGGCGAGCTCGCCGGTCTGTTCGGCGTCGGCCGCTCAACGGTTTACCGGGCCATCGAGCGGCAACGGGCCAAAGCCCTGGCGCTACCCGCCATGACGACCACAGGCGACTGAGTCGCGACCAGCGCGGTGTCCCGCATCGCACACCCGTGCGGGACACCGCCGCTCGTGCCCTTCACCCGTCGCTGCCGCCGCTCGGTTCACCGGGCACCGTTCCCCTTACGGAGCGCCGGGCAGTGCCTCGAGCAAGACGCCTACAAGCCGTCGCGGATCTCATCAGCCCACTGGTGATCGATTACCCGAAAGGTCAGGCAGGTCGCGCAGCGTCGAACTGACCGTTCCCAGCACTGCCCTCTTCGAGCCGGGGCGCGACATCCACCGCGAGATGTCCGACCTGTTCTTCGGCACACCTGAGCGCCGCGAGCAGGCGAAGGAGATCACCCACGGGCTCAACTACGGCCGCGGGGCCCGGTCCATCGCCCAACAGACCGGACTCCCGGTCATCGAGGTCGAAGAGATGATGGAGCGCTACGCCGGCACCTTCCCCGGCGTGGCGGCGTGGCAGGACTACGTCCGGGCTCAGGGCAAGGCGGGCAGGAGGCTCGAGTCGGGCACGGGGCGTCTGCTCAACAGCGACCCGGACCGTTCGTTCACCACAAGCCCCTCCCGAGCGGCACAAGCATGCGCCCGAGACCTCTTCATGACCGGCGTCTTCCGTTTGGGTGACTACGGCCTGTCGTCGCGGGTGCGTCTGCTGCTGCACGACGAGGTCATCTTGTCCGTGCCCGAGCCGGCCATCCAGAACGCTGGCAGGGAGCTGATCGAGGCGATGTCGTTCAACTGGCCATCCCCCTCCGGGCTGGTCATCCCCATCGCCGCACACGCCGCTGAGGGCTACGGCCCACGTTGGTCCGACCTCTACAAGCAGCGGCCGTAGGCCGACTGCAAGTCACTGACCCCGGCCCCCTGATGACGCACCCAGCCTCACCAGGGGGTCGAAGTCGGGGCAGCTCATGTGGTCGACGAGTCGCCCGGCACACGCCGGTCCTGACCTAGGTCTCCCAGTTGGGCAGGCATCGCAGGGGAGGCATCTCGCGTCTGACCACTTGCGCCTAGATGACATGGACGAGAGGTACAAGCGCCCCGTCCAGGCCGAAGGCGTCCACTGGCATAATGGCCTATGCCCTCGCCCAGTGGACTTCACGTCGTCGAGACCGACAGCGGCACTACCCACCTCGGCGTCCCGGTGGTCGCCGGCGACTATCTGCAGGTCATGACGGGCCTTCGAATTCGCCCCGTCGTCCTGCGCCGTGACGAGGTGGAGAGCATCACGGCCGCCGAGGGGCATCCCGACGTCGAGTGGGGTCCGGACTCGTCATGAGTCCGAAACGCCGCCTGCAGCTGGCCCTGCTCCCTGGTGTCCTGCTGGTGGTCCTCACCGTGGCCGTGTACGCGGGGTGGCCAGTAGCTCTGGACGTTGCGGTGGCGCTGGCCCTTCCTTATCGGCATGTCACCGGGCTGGTCGGCTTCCTGCTGTCGCTGAGCCGGCTGGTTGCGGATGAAGTGCACGAAGACCCGTCCGAAGTTGTCGGAGTCCTTCGCAGCCCGGGGGTACAGGCTCTTGATGTCCTTCTGATCGGGAGAACTCGTCCCGCTCTATGACCTGCCCGGTTGCATGCCCGCGAGGCATCCAAGCCTTTTGGCGAGGGGTCGCTGGCCTCAGTCTGCCGATTTCCACTGCAGCCAGCAGCCGTCCAACCCGCAGGGTGTCCTTCCCGCTGCGGTGGCTGCTCGCCGTGACATCGGCAGGGCAGGCCGGTCCCACTGCCTCATGCTGTAGCAGGCGCTATGCCGGTGGTAGCGCCTCTTGCGGTCGGTCCACGGTCCAAGGCCCCGTAGCCAGGGAATTTATTTAGGTCCCGCCTCGAGTCGATGTGAACGCCTCCGAGTTTGTTGGCGACGAACTTGATGACGTCTCTCCGACTGGCAGTTACACCGCTCACATGAATGCACGTCTCGGACAACCAACGAGATAGACGCAACTGGCGCGGTCGGCGGCGAGCCTCCATCCCCTCCTCGTAGCGCTCCTTGACTTCCTCTGGACCCAGCGCCCTGTTCCAGACGGTGACGCTCTCGAGGGTCACTCCGGATCGCTGGCCCCCGCCCAGCTGGGCGTAGGCGACATCGGAAGACGCTGGTTCAAGCGGCGGCGGTGTGCCGATCAAAGGCTCACCTCGCAAGTTCGCAACTTCGGTTCTGAAGCGCTGCAGACTCCCCTCCACGAGAAGCCGGCGAAGGCGAGCCGAGAGCTCACGTAGCAGGGCCTCGTCAGCAAACTTGAGGTCGGCGGCGCACAACCACTTGAGATCCCCCAGTACCGATTCAGCCAGATCCTGGCGCGCTCGGTCATCCATCACGAAGAAGATAGGTCAGGGCGACCGCCGTCGATAGCCGCGATCCGGCGGCTACCGTGCCCAAGAGGGCCCGCCGGCGAACTCAGCCGAGGTCATCAACCGTGGTGAGACAGAACGGATGGCCAGCCGGGTCTGCGAACACAAGGCAGTGCCCTGCGTTGGGCTGGAAGTCGAACCTACGGGCACCGGCCTCCAAAGCCCGCCGCTCAGCGGACGCGAGGTCGTCAACTAGGAAGTCCAAATGCAGCAGCGACGTTCCTGACGGACCTGGCCACATTGGACGCTCGTAGCCTTCGACAGCCTGTATGTCGATGCGCCCACCCGTCGTGGAGACGGTCGCCCAACCGCCACGACAGAACGTGACTTCTCCGCCGGTGATCTTGGCGTAGAAGTCCGCCAAAGGTTGAGCATCGCGGCAGTTCAACGTTACGGAACTCAGTCGGAGCGCGTCGGACATGGCATTCCTCCATAAGGTGTCTGCCACGCTAGACGTCGCATGACGAGACAACTCATCGGGTGGCGAGGGCTAGCTAGGTGATGCTCTTCACCCTGCTAGCTGAGCGGGTCGAACATGATCTCCCGAACCTCCTGCGCGCATCGGCAGCCGACGGCCATCCTGGCAGCCCAAGCGATGGCCTCTTCGCCTGACGGCACGTCGATGATCGAAAAGCCGCCGATGACCGCCTTCGTCTCCGGGTCTGGGCCAACAGCGACTGCGCCGTCGGGCGCCACGATCGATGACTGTTGGCGCTCCACGCCGCCGCCGAAGATCCACACACCGGCGTCCTTAGCCTCCCGAACCACAGCGTGTGACGCTTCGCCCACAGCCGGCTAGTCCTCGTCGGGGATGTGGTTCATCGCGCCATCGTCGAACGAGATTAGGTACCGGGTCATGCCACTCCTTCCGTGGCAGGTGGACCACCTGCCTGCAGCCGTCCATCGGACCTGCGCCTCACGCAGAGCATTCCAAGTCGCTCCTGCGGCTTTGGTCACGCCGAGAACGTCGTTTGTGGCCAAGACCAATCTCATGGCACGAGCGGCCACCCCGTACTCGGTACCGATCCGCATCGCCGGGGCAACCTTGGGGCCTTTGTGGGGCTCCTACTGTCGATCTCGCCTCGGAGCTACGCCGTCTTGTCCGACGTGCCCTCTACGGTCGCCGGCATGACTCGCCTGCTCGTCGGCCATGCAGGTTCCGGCCCCGTTGCTCACGCCGTGCGTGAGGGGCATCAGCCGGCGCTGTGCGGTACTGCCGTGGAGCTAACGCAGGTGGAGTTCCCCGGCGCAGCAACGCGCCTCTGCCGCGAATGTCTGCGCGCCAGGGTGCAGGGGAGCTCGTCGGTGCCTCAGCGGACTATGGGAGGTCGGAAGCGGCCGGGTGGTATGTAGACCTACGCCAAGGACTCGCCTCGGTCTAGTAGCAACCTGATGCAGTTTGTGGATGATGTGTCACACGGTGCGCGCCCCGGGCCGACGCGAAGCCGGCCGCGATCAGGCGGCGTTACCGTCAGCCGCCCGGTGCAGAGGAGCATCGCTAGCCTCGGCGCCCAGAAAAGAGGCGCTTGTTTCTCCGCCGGTCCTCGGAGCCGGAGGTGGTCGACGGGGGTTGGCGCCCCGCCCTCCGACCCGTTCAGGTCACCCACCAGGGATCAGAAATGGGCTTCCTCGAGCTCCATGAGCGAGCCGTCGACGGCCTCGGCGATAGTCCGCTGGGCGGTAAGTGTGGGGAAGACGTTCGCGGCGAACCAGCTGGCCGCCGCAATCTTGCCCGCATAGAAGCTCCTGTTCCTTCCGATTGCTGCGGGGAGTTTTTCGATGGCGACGGCGGCCTGCCGCAGAAGTAGCCAGCCGACGACGAGGTCGCCGAGGGCCATCAGGGTGCGGGTCGTGTTGAGCCCGACCTTGTAGATGTTGGCGTTTGCGGTGCGACTGCCGGCCTCGACCGAGCTCATCAGCTCGTTGACGCAGTGCCCGACGATGCCCTGAACGTCCTCCAGGGCCTGGCCGAGCAGCTCGCGCTCTTTCACCATCGTGAAGGTGTCCTTGGTGAACTCCTGGATCTCCGCGGCGAGCGCTCCGAGCGCCGCGCCCTGGTCGCGGACGATCTTGCGGAAGAACAGGTCCATGCCCTGGATCGTGGTGGTGCCCTCGTAGAGGGTGTCGATCTTGGCGTCCCGGATGTACTGCTCGATGGGGTAGTCCATGGTGAAGCCCGAACCGCCGAAGACCTGCAGCGAGGTGGCGAGCAGCTCGTAGGCCTTCTCCGACCCGTAGCCCTTGACGATCGGCAGCAGCAGGTCGTTGACCCGGACCGCCAGGTCGTCGGGGGTGCCGGCGTGGGCGGCGAGCTCGACCTTGTCCTGGATCGACGCGGTGTAGAGCACTAGGGCGCGCATGCCCTCGGCCCACGCCTTCTGCCGCATGAGCATCAGCCGTACGTCGGGGTGGTGGCTGATCGTCACCCGCGGGGCGGCCTTGTTCGTCATCTCGGTCATGTCCGGCCCCTGGACGCGGATCTTGGCGTACTCCAGGGCGTTGAGGTAGCCGGTCGACAGCGTGGAGATGGCCTTGGTGCCGACGAACATCCGGGCGTACTCGATGACCTGGAACATCTGCGCGATGCCGTTGTGCACGTCGCCGACCAGGGTGCCGACGGCCGGGTGCTTCTCACCGAAGGTGACCTCGCAGGTCGAGGAGACCTTCAGACCCATCTTCTTCTCCAGGTTGGTGACGTAGGCGCCGTTGCGCTCACCAAGCTGCCCGGTCTCGAGGTCCACCTGGAACTTCGGGACGAGGAACAGCGACAGGCCCTTCGTGCCCGGGCCGCCCTTACCCTCGACGCCGACCGGACGGGCCAGGACGAGGTGGAAGATGTTCTCGGGCCAGTCCCACTCGGCGCTGGTGATGAAGCGCTTGACGCCCTCGATGTGCCAGGTCCCGTCCGCCTGCTGTACGTCGGTGGCGCGGCCGGCGCCGACGTCGGAGCCGGCGTCGGGCTCGGTCAGGACCATGGTCGCGCCCCAGCCGCGGTCGATGGCCAGCTCGGCGAAGCGCTTCTGGTCGGCGGTGCCGTTGTCGTGCAGGATCTGGGCGAACCCGGGGCCGCTGGAGTACATGAAGATCGCCGGGTTGGCGCCCAGGACAAGCTCAGCGACGGCCCAGATCAGCGAGGGAGGCGCCCCCAACCCGCCGAGCTCCGCGCGTAGCGGGAACCGGTCCCATCCACCGTCGTGGTAGGTCTGCCAACTCTTGGTGAAGGCCGCAGGCAAGGTCACGGACCCGGTGTCCTTGTCGAACACCGGCGGTGTCCGGTCACCGTCACCGAAGCTGGCGGCGAGGTCCTTGCTGCACAGCCGCTCGACCTCCCTCAGGACGTCCTTGGCAGAATCCGCGTCTACGTTCGCGAAGGGGCCGGAGCCTAGGACGCGATCCGCGCCGAACACCTCGAACAGGTTGAACTCGATGTCGCGCAGGTTGCTCTTGTAGTGCCCCATCACAGCCATCCCAAGGTCGGTACCGGGCCGCGGCCGCCATCATCAATGAGCCGGGTCCTGCGCTCGTAGCGTCGCGGCCGCCCCAGGCCTTCGTTGCCTCACAGCGCCGCGTCAGATGACACTGTGCCCTAGCGCCTAGCAGGAGTACTCGTGCTCTGGGATACGCTTTGCTGGCTGGTTTTGTCGTGAGGGGATAGATCGTGATCTCGCCGTGGCACGACCTTCAACCCGTCATCACCCGCGGGCTACGAGCGCATCTGCCCTCGGTGGCTGCGCAGATCACCTCGGCGGTGGCAGCGGAAGTCCCCGCCTACACGCAGCCCATCGCCGGCGCCCTTGGGGAGCGGCTGCGGGCGGGGGTGATGCGCGGACTCGGCCATTTCCTGGACCTGGCGGGGCGCCCGGACCCGGCTCTGGGACCACTGGACCAGCAGTTCTATCGGACTCTGGGCCGTGGGGAGTTGCGGGAGCACCGGGATCTGCAGACCCTGCTCGCCGCCTACCGAGTGGGGACCCGGGTCGCCTTCCGGTGCTTCGCGGAAGTCCTGGTGAGCCAGGACGATGTGCCCCCGCACACCCTGATCGCCCTGGCCGAAGCACTGTTCGCCTACATGGACGAGGTCTCTGCGACCTCCGCCCAGGGATACGCTGACGAACAAGCGCTGCGGGCCGGTGAACACGAGCGTCTGCGCCACGACCTGCTGGACCTGCTGCTGTCGGCAGCTGCAGACACTCCCGCCTTGGCGGCTGCGGCGGCCGCGGCCCACTGGCTCCTGCCAGCAACCGCAGTTGCCATCATGATGGCCCCGACGCCAGCCGGGCATCGGCCCGTGCAGTTGGGCGGGCAGGCCTTGTGGGGGCAGTACCGGTCCGCGGCCATCGCCGTCATTGCGGCGCCCGTCAACACAGTGGAACGGCAACGTCTCATCCACAAGGTCAGCGGGCACGGCGCCGTGATCAGCCCAGCCCGGCCCACGACGCAGCTGCACGCCGTGTTGGACATGACAAGCCTGGCGTACGCGTTGCGCACCGAGCAGGTACTCACGACCGATCCCCTGCTCGTCGAGGAACACCTAGCCATGCTCATCCTGCACTCCGATCGCCCACTCACCGACGAGCTCCTCAACAGATCACTAGCGCCGTTGCTGAACGTCAAAGAATCAACCAGGCGACGGCTAGCCGTGACACTGCTCAGCTGGCTAGAACACCGCGGAGAACGCCAACGCATAGGCGCCGACCTGCACATCCACCCACAGACCGTCGGATACCGGCTCACGCAACTAAGAACACTGTTCGGCGCTGCCCTGGACGACCCCCTGGCACGCTTCGAGCTGGAGATGGCCTTACGTGCCAGCAGCTACCTCCGACCTGACCGGCCAACGACCCCGCCAATCCTCTAAAGCATCGGCAAGCGCAAGAAGAGCGGAGCCACCGGCGCAGAGAACCGTCCCACTACTGGCCCTGGCGAGGAGCGTGGCTCCAACCACGAGCAGGTCTGTGGCGCATCTCAGGTACATGGAGATGTCGGACGCCGATGCGAAGAAGTTCGCGGCCACGGGCGTGTGGGACATCGACTTGCGGCGCCCCCGTCCTTCGCCGACCAGTTGAAGGACTGGCTCCGGACCCAACCGGTCCGCAGCCGTCTGCGGCAGTCACCTATCGGATGAAGGGCCCCGGGGAAGCCGACCTGGACGACGAGTAGGTGCCGTTACCCAAGATCCTTTAGAGCGCGTCGGAGCGGTGTCGAGCCCCGCTGGGGTGCAGTGGCTGCAAACACGAAAAGACCCCGAAGGCCCCGCACCGCCCCTTGATGGGGAGGCACGGGGCCGGAAGCTATGAGGCGAGGTGGACGTGCTGTCCAGGACCGTCCGAAGGGTGGTCCAAGTCCTGCGGTCCAGCCGGTCGAAGTCCCCGTTGATGGTCTTCAGCCCGTTGCGTTCGGCGCGGCTGCCGCCTCGGACGGTGCCGGCGTGGTGCTCGTAGGTGTTGATCGTCTGAAGGACACCGTGCGCCGTCCCTGCCCATGGCGCGACCCGAGGATCTGACCGGTACAGGGTGTCCAAGCTGTCCCGCTTGGCGTCCGCGAGGGTCAGTGCTCGTCCGGTGAGCAGCCGCGAGGTCTCGGCGTCGATTCGCGGGACGTGGCTGTCGAGGAAGGACCGCCACTGCGACCCGCTGACCCGGACGGCGCACAGGCGGGCGACCTCGGCGGCGAAGTCCTGCGCCAGGGTGTGCACCATGGCCAGAGCCTGCCGGGCTGGCCCAAGCTGGGCGCGGGAGTTAGCTGTGTGCCGGACCTTGAACTCCTGTCCCTGCTCAGCCAGGGCGCAGGCTCGGGTGTTGTCGCACACGGTGTCGGTGACCGTTCGCTTGTACGTCGTGCTGATCGACCCGTCGAACGAGGTCGTGGCCAGCAGGTTCGGCCGGAACGTGACGCCTTCGGGGGTCGTGATCGTGTCGGGCATGGAGACCTCGACCCACGCGATCGCCCCTGCCCGCAGAAGTCCGGCGCTGCTGATGGACAGGTCGTCGTCCAGCAGGTTCGCCACCGTCGTCAGGAGCCACTCGCGGTACTGATGACGCTGGTAGCCCTGGCCGAAGATCCCCATGACCTTGCCTTCGGTGTCGTCCGACCGGCAGATCGCCTGCCGGTCCTCCACGACGGTCCAACGCATCGGCAGGCCGAGGCGGGAGTGAGTCGCCTCGGTGATGCGGGCCGCAACCTCGACGGCGACCCTGCGGGTGTCGGCCTGCCAGTGGAACAGCCGCTCCTGCACGTCGGCGAGTGGGATGGGGCCGGGGTAGTGATTGGACCGCTCGCCTTGCTCTTCGGCTCGCCAGTGCCAGGCGGTGCCGCGTTTGTTGGTGAAGCCGATCAGGGTGTTCGTGTTGAGCCAGTTCAAGCTCTCTCGGGACATGGTGTTCTCCTTCGGGCATGACGAAGCCCGACCCCAGGGCGGGATCGGGCGCGGCTGCGGTGTTGCGGTCAGGTAGGTCGGGAGGTGGGATGGCCGGGGAGCGGTCGGTGTGGAGTCAGGCAGACTCCGCTTTCGGGCTGTTAGTCGCCAGGTCGGGGATGTTCAGTGCCCGATAGACGCTGGCCCTAGAAACACCGAGCACCCTGGCGATGCTGGAGACGTCGTAGCCGCCGCTGTCCCGCATCGACCTGGCGGTATTGAGCTTGTCCTCGGTCCACACCGTGGGTCGTCCGCCGATCCGCCCTCGTGCACGAGCAGCCGCCAGCCCGGCCTGGGTGCGCTCGCGGATCAGCTCGCGTTCGAATTCGGCTAGGGCACCGAAGACGTGGAACACGAGCCGGCCGCCGGGGGTGCTCGTGTCGATGGCCTCCGTCAGGCTGATCAGGGCCACGCCCCGCTCCTCAAGGTCGCGGACGACGTCAATCAGGTGGCGAAGGCTGCGACCAAGGCGGTCGAGCCGCCACACCACCAGGCTGTCGCCCCTCCTGGCGCACTCCAGCGCACTCGTGAGACCAGGACGGTCGGTCAGGGTCCCAGAGGCACGGTCGATGAAGACACGGTCCACACAGGCCCGCTGCAGGGCGTCGAGCTGGAGGGCTTCGTCCTGGGCGGCGGTGCTGACCCGGGCGTACCCGATCTTGTAAGCGGACATGGTCATGGGACCTCCTTGGTTGTTGGGATGGGCCGGTCGGGTTGCTGTTGGGTGCGGCTGGCCGATCTGAGCGCAAGATGCGGACCGCAGCCCGCACTGTCGTCGTCCAGCGACCGTTCGCTGCCTAGGGCTTGTTCGGACCGGTGCCGACAAGACGCTCAGGAGGCCCGAGCACCGGCACCGACGATCACCCGTTACCGCACCCGGACTTCTTCCAGATCGGTCTCAGCGGCGAGGGCCATGGAGCACCA
>JAABUM010007205.1_pt1 | contig 10391 bp, 11 predicted proteins | sample 5559161 | NCBI WGS metagenome assembly JAABUM01 (sample SAMN10711868, study PRJNA513369) | rock metagenome | isolation source: Antarctica rocks | place: Antarctica: Victoria Land, Siegfried Peak nord | reverse complement strand
CACTCGGCGTGTCCGAGGAGGCGATTGAGGTAGAGGCAGAGGGTGTGCGCGGCGAGCTTGGTGTAGAGCCGGGCGCAGAGGCCCCTGAACGTGTGGGCCTGATGGGCGGCGAGGCCGAATTGCTCCGTCAGTTGGTCGTTGACCGTCTCGACGATCTGGCGGGCGCCATTGAGCAGACGGGCCGTCGTGGGGGGCAGTTGGCGGTGTTGGTTGCGACGCGGTACGGTTAGGAGGGCGACGCCATGCCCGGCGCGCAACTCGTCCGCCAGGGGGGTGCTGATGTAGGCCTTGTCGCCGACGACGGCGAGGTCGGCATGGCCGCGCAGCAGGTCCACCCCCGCCGGGAGGTCGCCGACGCTCGCCGGGGCGAGGGCGAAGTCGCGGATCGCCCCGCCGAGGGTGACGAGCAAGTGCAGCTTGTAGCCGAAGATCGTCTGCTTCTTGGTCGGCACCTTGCCGAAGTCGGCCCCGGCGGACCGCCAACCGCCGGTCCCCGCCGCGCTCGGCACCAGGTGGAACGCCAGCACCGGGACCGGCAGGCTGTCGATGGCGCAGCGGCGATCCTGCGCCACATCGAGGGCCGCCAGCAGCCCCTGCCGGATCGCGTTGATCGCCAGCGCCAGGTCGCGCCGCCGCCGGTTGAAACGCGTGCGCTCGGGGACGACCGGGAAGAGGTGCCGATAGCCCCGCCAGGACGCGACCAGTTCGGTCTCGCGATGCCAGCCCCGACACTCGCCCGCCAGCGCCATCGCGATCAGTTCGCTGTCGCTGCATCCCGGCGCGGGACCGCGACTCGGCTTGTAGCCCGGCGGCAGTTGCCGCCACAACTCGTCCACCACCACATACACCCATAGGCAGAAATCCTCGAACTCCGCTATCATCGCCCCGCCCTCCCGTCTGGCCCCGGTCGTCACTCAGCAAGACTACCGATAGCTGCCGGGAGGGCTTTTCGTCAAGTCACACAACTAGCACAAGGGCCTACTCGAGAATTCGGATGGAATTCGTCAGGACTGGATGCGGGTGCCGTTGCCTGATAGTCAGGGACTGTTGCGCGACTCCGCCGCGTTGGGGAAACAGGTTGCTGCCCTCCTAGATATGGATGCAACTATCAACGGTATTACATATGGGATGCTGCGCCCAGAATTGCGTCAGTTAGCGCGCATCACTCATGCCGAAGGGGGCAATTTACAACCTGAGGAAGGTCATCTAAATATTACGGTAGGATGGGGGCATGGAGGGAGGAACGGGATTGTCATGCCTGGTCGGGGTAAGAGCACAAAACGTGACTATACGGAGGAAGAAAGAGAATCGATAGCGGCAGGAGCTGTAGCCTTAGGTATGCCCTTGAACGACGTTCTCACAATCTTAGGTGAGACGACTTACGATATTCATCTCAACGCCATTGCTTTTTGGAGCAACGTGCCAAGGAAAGTTTGGGAGTATACTATCGGCGGATATCAAGTTGTCAAGAAATGGCTGAGCTACCGTGAATATGTGCTGCTTGGTCGTCCGCTTACAAGTGCTGAGATTCGCGAGGTTACTCGGATCGTTCGGAATATTGCTGCACTTCTATTATTGGAGTCGGCACTTGACGCGAATTATAAGCAGGTGAGCGCGTCATATTATTTTTGGCCTGACAAGGTTATGGATGTTGTTCCTGGTTAGCTCACTACAAGTTCCTGCTAATTGCTCACCTTGATGGCGTTGTCTCCTGATATTGAAGCTGGTTGCTCACAGAAGCACCGATCGGAAGATAATCCGATCGGTGCTTCTGTGATTTTTCTGCTACCACTAGCAAAACCTTGGGGTGCCCAACGGGAATTGAACCCGTAACCTCTGGATCCACAGTTGGGGGTTGTGCCCTGACGGCGGATGCCGGACAGGCCCGTTTGTCAGTGTTTACGCGGGAAATCGGGACGTGTATCGGGCGGGAATGACGGTCAATCACGGTCAATGCCGCGTGGGTTGGCCCACCGTTGGCCCATTGGCCCACGGCAGATCGCGCCGTTGTGACGCTCTGTGCCGTAGAATCTTCCGCAAGACTGGACGCGCCGAAGCACCGGCGCAACAAAGACGTAGCGGGAGAGGGTGGCCGATGGCGCGCAAGCCGGAGGAAGGCGATCAGGTCGCGCTCGGCGCGGGGGCGTATGCCGACATCGGCCAGCCCTCGCCGGCGGTGTACGATGCGCGCAACCTTTTCTTCGCCGCCATCGAGCGCGAGACGCCGGATGTGCTCGCCTCGCTCCGCGATGGTGCGCTGGGGGCATACGGCGACCTCTTCCGGCACGCCGACGACGTGTGGGGCGAGTACGACTATTCGCACGATGGGACGATGCCCGCGCGCTGGCCGTGGGGCTGGAGCGCGCCCACCGGGCAGCCGTACAATCCGGAGCTCGTGAGCACCCTTGCTGCCTATGATGTGGCTGGGCCGTGGGGCTGGGATCGCCTGGAGGTGTGGGGGCGGTTGCGCCCTGGCCTGCGGCCCTTCCGCGACGCCCTGCTCGACTGGGGGGCGCGCTGGCGGCTCGATCAGGATTGGTGCCTGCGGTTCGCCTTCCGCCAGGTGGACGCCTGGTACCGCGAGCCATCGGCGCGATGGCGCGATGGCGAGCGTCTCACCCCCCGCATCCTGACCGAGGAGGAACGGCGCTTCGCCCTCATCCTCCCCGGCTGGGATCTGACGGCCGAGCGGTGGGCGGACGCGGAAGCGCGTTTGGACGCGGCCTATGAGGAGGCGAAGCGGGCGCATCGCCAGCGCCTGACCGCGCTCGCCGAGTCGCTCGAACTGGCGCGCGAGCCGACGAAAGCATCCCCCGAGCACTACGCCTGGCTCGCGCGCTACCACCTGCGTGGGGAGAGCTACAGCCGCATTGCAACGGGGCATCACGAGCGGAAGAGTGTCGAGGATGCGGTCAAGCGCGCCGCCGCGCTGATCGGCCTCGACCTCCGCCCCCCTTCCCCGGCCGGTCGGCCGCGCGGCGTCAAGAGCGCGAGCTATCGCCGACGCCCGGAATAGGGAGGATCGCGACCCCCGCCGCTACCCTGGCCTATTATTCGCCCTTGCCCGCCCCTATCCTGTATGGGAGAGCACGGCACGCGCCGTGACTGCACCACAGGAGGGGACACCATGTTCGCACCCCCGAAGCCGCAGCGCGCGACAATCCCCCAGGGTGTCGCTGAGGCGACGCCGCTGGCGGCGCACGCGGCCTTCCCCGGCCGCGTCGGCATCTCCCCCGAGGAGTTCGCGGAGGCCACCGGCACCGGGCGGACCCTGGTCTACCTGGCGCTCCAGCGCAACGAAATCCCTCACAAGCGGATCGGTCGGCGGATCGTGATCCCGCTGTCTGCGCTCGATCGCTGGTTCGGTGAGAGCGATGCCGGCGTGGCCTGATGCGCGCCGTCTCACTCTTATTGTCAACGGATGGACCGGGAGGCGCGATGATGCCAAGTCGGCCCCTCGACAACGTACTCCAACGGCTCGACGCGGTGCGGGCGAGCAGCGGCGGGCACACCGCGCGCTGCCCCGCCCACGACGATCGCCGCAACAGCCTGAGCGTCGCCGAGGGCGAGGATGGGCGCGTCCTGTTGAAGTGCTTCGCCGGTTGCACGGTTGACGCGATTCTAGCATCCATCGGCCTCCACCCCCGCGATCTCTTCTCGCCGCATACCGGGGGGAGGGGGGGCGATACCCCCCGCCGCAACGCCGCAACCGTGCAACCGTCCGCGGCTGGCTGCACCCTCGCCGGATATGCCGAAGCGAAGCGCCTGCCGCTTGACTTCCTGCGCTCGCTCAGCCTCGCCGAGATTCATTACTTCGGGCAGCCGGCCGTCCGCATCCCCTACCCAACCACGGATGGCAAGGAGGGGCCGACGCGCTTCCGCCTGGCGCTGCACCGGGCCGAGGATGGCGCGGACAACCGTTTCGCCTGGAAGAAGGGCAGCAAGCTCACGCTCTACGGCCTGGATCGGCTGGATGCCTACCGCGCCGGGCGGAGCGTGCTGCTGGTCGAGGGCGAGAGCGACTGCCACACCGGCTGGCTCCATCGCCTCAATGCGATCGGCCTGCCGGGTGCGGACAACTGGAAGGAGGAACGCGACGCGGCGCTCTTCGACGGCTTCGAGCACATCGCGATCGTCATCGAGCCCGACAAGGGCGGCGAGGCGGTCAAGGCGTGGCTCGCCAGGTCGCGGATACGGGACCGCGCGCACCTCGTCTCGCTCGGCGAGCACAAGGATGTGAGCGGGCTGCATCTGGCCCATCCCGACCCTGACGAGTTCCGCGCCGCATTCTTCGCGGCGGTGCGGGCCTCGGTGCCGTGGTCGGAGTACGAGCGCCAGCAAGCGGACGAGGCGCGGCGCGAGGCGTGGGAGCGCTGCGCCGCGCTGGCGACCGCGCCGGACATCCTCGCCCGCTTCGTCGCGGCGCAGAAGGCGCGCGGTATCGCGGGCGAGGAGCGCGCCCAGCAACTCGTCTATCTCGGCGTGACGAGCCGATTCCTCGATCGGCCGGTGAGTATCGCGGTCAAGGGACCGTCGTCGGGCGGCAAGAGCTACACCACCGAGCGCACCCTCGACTACTTCCCGGCCGAGGCGTTCTACGCCCTCTCCGCGATGAGCGAGCGGGCGCTCGCCTACTCGGACGAGCCGCTGGCCCATCGCGTGCTCGTCATCTTCGAGGCGGCGGGCATGGGCGGCGACTTCGCCACCTACCTGATCCGCTCGCTGCTCTCCGAGGGGCGTATCCGGTACGAGACGGTCGAGAAGACGCGCGACGGGCTGAAAGCGCGGCTCATCGAGCGGGAAGGGCCGACCGGGCTGCTGGTGACGACCACCGCGACCCACCTGCACCCAGAGAACGAGACGCGGCTCTTGTCCATCCCCGTCACCGACACGCCCGAGCAGACGCGCCAAGTCTTCCGCGCCATCGCGGCGGGGGGCGGCGAGGCGGTGGACCTCGCGCCCTGGCAGGCGTTGCAGTCCTGGCTGGCGGGCGGCGAGCATTGGGTCGTGATCCCCTACGCCGACGCGCTGGCGGAACTGGTGCCGCCGGTGGCGGTGCGGCTGCGGCGCGATTTCGGGACGGTGCTCAACCTCATCCGCGCCCATGCCCTCCTGCACCAGGCGACGCGCCAGCGGGATAGCGAGGGCCGCGTCATCGCCACGCTGGCGGATTACGCGGCGGTGCGGGCGCTAGTGGCCGATCTGGTGGCTGAGGGTGTCGAGGCGACCGTGCCGGCGACGGTGCGCGAGACGATCGAGGCGGTGAAGCAGGCGCGCGGTGTGTCGGACCAGCCGGTGCGCGTCTCGAAGGTGGCCGAGCTGCTCGGTATCGACAAGAGCGCGGCGTCGCGCCGCGTGGCGGTGGCGCTGGAACGGGGCTACCTGGCGAACGACGAAACGGCCAAAGGCAAGCCCTCCAAGCTGATCATCGGCGACCGGCTGCCGGAGGATGTCACTATCCTGCCCACGGTCGAGGCGTTGCGCGCGGTGTTGCACGGTTGCAGCGTTGACGGAGGGGCTACCCGTCCCCTCCCCCCTGCCGCGCAGCAGGCGACGGACGATTGATCGCGATGCATGGGGGCACAGTGAGCACATCGGAGCGTGCCGGATGAAAAGATGTTACCAGGCGCGCACCACGCAGGATGTCGAATCTGGCACGAATGTGGCGCAACCGCAACCCAAGACGCCGCGCCGCTATGTCTTCCGCTCGGCCGAGGTGGACGAGCGCGACGGCATCCCCGGTTGCGTCATCGCGCAATACCGCCGCTGCGGCAAGCCGCGCTGCCGGTGCTCGCAGCCCGGTGAGCCGCCGCACGGCCCGTACTTCTTCCACTACTGGCGCGGGGATGGGAAGGCGCGCAAGCGCTACCTCGCGCGTGGCGATGCCCCCCGCGTGGCGGCGCTCTGTGACCGCCGCCGCACCCACCGCGCCGACGCACGGGCGACGAAACGACTGATACGCCGGTTCGATAGGATTTCGTCCGAGATGCTTGAGTTGCTCGAAAGGGGGAGGCCATGACCGACACCGCCGATGCGCCGCAGACGACATCCGAGGAGGCCGAACGGACCGCGACCGGGGCGAAGCTGGAGGCCGACTATGCGGCCTGGTGGGCGGAGCGCCAGGCCAGGGGGCTCGCCCTCCAGAACAACAGTCGGCAGACCTGGGCGGCGATGGAGGGCTGGGGAGTTATTCACACGCAGGAGGATTGGGCGCGACTCTGTGCGGAGACGGCCGAGGATTGGGTGTCTGGTCGGGCGATCATCACGATGTTGGGAGGCGAGCGCTACATCACGCCGGAGCGCACGGCGCTGCTCCTCCTCCTGTGGCGGCAATTCCTCGCGTCCTACGCGCCGGAGGGTCCGGCCGAGTACATGGCCGTGGCGATGGCGGTCCTCAGCTTCGCGCATTTCCTCCGCCTCAATCAGTTCGTCGGCAACCTGGAGATGCGACTGGAGGACGAGATGTTCGCCACCAACGGGCTGCGGGCGCAGTTCGAGCAACGCTACCGGCGCGGGTCGGATATACGTGGCCTGGCCGTTGAGGATATTGTGGGGCAGTTAGGGCGGGATGTGCTGCCGCTGCTCGACCGGCTCAATCGCATGGTGGCGCGCAATCTTCGGCTGCTCAGGGACTTGAAGGCCGCGCCGCTCGCGCTCACCGTCCAGAACTATGGGCAGATGAACGTCGGCCAGATGCAGACCAACGTCGCCCAACAGCCCGCCGGCGAGCATAGCCCGCCGCCGTTCGAGGCCGAGACTGAGCAGAAATCTCGTAAGGATAGAGCCGACTGTAGATAGAACCAGTCCACTGACACGTATCCGCCGTTGTATACTTGTTCTAATGGAAAGGCGTATCGGGGCACGGAAAACGTGGCGTTTGTTCTGTGAAGCGATACACGACCAATGCCTTCAATCGCGACTTCCGCGACGATGACGCCTTCCTTGATTATACGCCGCGACTTCTCTATACCGATGGTGTCATGTGCCTGAAGTGTGGTCAGATTCGCAAGCATCATCGGCTGAATGGGCGTAAGGCGTACTCTTGCGACCATTGCGGAACGCACGTCTATCCGCTGGCCGGGACCATCTTTGAGAAATCGTGCAAGGATTTCAATAAGACGCCCGTTGTCGGCATGGTGCAGCGCGTCAGCACGGTGGCGGTATTAGTCACTAAGAAGTCATTGCACAGCCGCGTGCAAGTGAGCGCTGACGCCAAATCCGAGGCCCGATCCAGGGCTGTGCAATGACTTCTAAGTGCTCCATTTCACAAATACTTGTGGGGATGGGGCGGCGCGGTTGCGAGGAAGTAAGCCAAACCTAACCCCACTACTGATTATGAAAAGGAGCACTAAGGATGCCAAGTAGAAGACGATCGAGCCGATCATCCAGGGGCATGTGTTGTTCACCTCGTCGGTGTACACGGACGAATGGAAGGCGTATGATTGGCTGAATGGCAAGGGGTACGAGCATTAACGAACCCCGTGCTGACAGGGCCTACGTGATCGGGGGCATCCACACGAACACGATGGAGGGCGTCTGGTCGCTGTTGAAGCGTGGTATCGGCGGCGTCTCGCGCTCGGTCAGTGCCAAGCGCCTGCAAGACTACGTAAACGAATACACTTTCCGCTACAACCACCGCGACGACAAACAGCCGATGTACGAGACGACTCAGCAGCGCATCAAGCGAGTCCGGCACGGGAAACATGGCCAGTTCGCGCCGATTAGCCCAGAGTCCGCCGCGCGGGAGGGGAGCGATGGTCGCTAACACGGTGAAGCTTCACCTTGACGGCAATGTCTCGCTCGGACTTTTCGCTGATGGAATTCAGCACTTCCGGGGGCTCATCGATGCCCTGTCGATAGAACTCAGCCGGGAAGCGCCGATCGAGTGGGAGATTGAAGAACTTGCGGGGGGGAGTGCCACGGCCGTCATCCGAGGCGTCTCTCAGCAACCGGCCAGCGTCGAGTCGGTGTGCCGGGCTGTGGTGGATGTCGGAAAGGCGATACAGCGGCATCAGCGCCCGCTCTACGGGGAGACGGTGCGGTTACAAGCTCGCGGCCTCTACTCCATACTCAACGGTCGGGTCACGGCGATCACGCTTGAGACGCCGGAAGATGATGTGACGATCTATACCGGCCAGTCGAACAAAGATGTGCCACCGCCGATGTTGCGCGCCTACGGGGCGGTGGTGGGGCGTGTCGAGACGCTGAGCAGGCGCGGCGGGTTGCGATTCTCCCTCTACGATACCCTCGATGATCGGTCCATTTCGTGCTATCTGCAAGAGGGATTGCAAGACCGCATGCGCGATGCTTGGGGGCATCGCGCGATCGTTGAGGGCATGGTCAGCCGCGACCCTACCAGCGGCCGGGCGATCAATATACGGCAGGTGAACAGGGTGGATGTTGTGCCAGATATATTGACGGGATCGTACCTCCGGGCGCGTGGCGTGGTGCAGGTTGGCCCCAACGGCTTGGCGGCCGAAGCAGCGATACGGCGGGTGCGTGATGCCGAGTGAGGCGCAACCGCAGCGTATCTATTGGGATGCGTGCAACTTCCTGTCGTATATCAACGGCACGTCGGGACGGCTACCGACGCTAGACGCCCTCTTCGCCAAGGCAAGCAAGCGGGATGGGTTGGTCATCGTCACGTCCACCCTCTCCGTCACGGAGGTGGCCTACGGCCAGCTAGAGCAAACGGGCAGCGTACTCCCACCCGAGATAGAAGAGGCGATCGATGCGCTGTGGGCGGATCAGTCAGCCGTGACCCTTGTCGAGTGTCATGAACTCATCGCGCGGCGGGCCCGAGAACTGCGGCGACTTGCCATCGGGCGCGATTGGTCGCTTAAGACCTTCGATGCCGTCCACCTTGCCACAGCGGAATGGGTGAGAGCCGCAGAGGTACAGACATACGACGCGAAACTCCCTCGCTTTGCGTCCGATATCGGGATGCCGGTCCGAGAACCGTTTATCACTCAGCCGAGGTTGATGGAGTAGCAGGGGAACGGCACCTTGTTGCGCCCTCATCCCGCCGCGCCCGGATGGACTTCTGATCCGCGCGTAACTCGCCTTCTTCGTATGATGGGCGGGGCCGCCTGCTCGATGCTTGCTCCTTCCATGCCCAAGGATCCCACGAGGCGCGAGCGGAGACTACGTGCTGTAAAAGGATAGTTACCACCGACGATTGTCCATTTATGCAGATTTTCACCATTGCCGAACTGTTAGATGCTGAGCAGCCACATCTCCCCACGCCGCTCCGGCCACATTTTTCTGACGCCCGCTCCCCGGTGCGGCGGTCGTGGATGTGAGCAAGCCGGAGACTGCGCGCTCGCGATTGCGAACCGTCAATGGCCCTCGGAAACAGAGCGCCGGGAATTAAGTGCTGATCCCATCCGTAGGTAGTGGGTCATTCTGGAGTGGACATAATTGGCTAAGTCCTGCGACGCGTTACCGCAGGGTTATTCCTCGCGCGGCGTTGAGGGTCAGGAGCCGCGCTAGGAGATCGTCGTCGGTCAAGTCGTGGGGCCAGCCGTAGGCGTCGAGGATGGCGCGGTCGAGGGCGGCGTGGGCGTTGGCGAGCCAGGTGGGGCGGGCGTTGTAGAGGTTCGTGAGGGTGCGCCGCTTCAACTCCGCCTCGGCGAGGTCGGGCGAGTTGAGCCAGCGGTCGCGCAGATCCACGAGGCGGCGCGCGGCCTCGGCGATGGCGACGACGCGGGGGTCGGCGGCCGGCTCCTGGCCGGGAGGCCAGGGGAAGGGGTAGGTCTCGAAGGTGGTCGTGGGGGTGTAGCGCGGGCGATCCTCCAATGACGTGCCGAGCCGCAGCGACCAGAGTTCGTGGGCGCGCGAGTGCAGGACGCCGAAGAAGTAGTCGTCGTCGCGGGCGATAACTATAAGCAAGTTAGCGGGCAACACGTTCTGAGCTATCCATGAAAACGTTCTAAACTTTGCTACCATTGATGTCGCGATGTACCGAGAGCGTGCCTGCAAAGCCTTACGCATAGCAACGCGGGGACGTTCATGTAACCACCACGCTGAAATAGTTGTCCTGCTCTTTTCCCTTATGGGCTTAACAATACGTTTAACGTATTCAAATGGCATCTCATAAAGGGAAGCGTCTTCCTCAGACATATCAGTGCCGAAATCAACAATCCATTTACTCCGGGGGCGGCGAGTTAGGTCAATGCCATTCAAGTAAGGTCTTACAACCTCGCTATTGGAGCGTCCGTTAGGGTTGCCGCTTATTCTTGACCAAGAATGAGCGATATTATCGTCTATGAGGGCATTTCCTAACCGGTCGAGATTGCTGTAGGCTCCCTCCTCAGCGCGGCTCGTCCCCGCGCTGAGGAGGAGCGCCATGATTCCCGCGACGTGTTCGAGCACGGCACCGGTCCCGCCCC
>JAABUM010007204.1_pt1 | contig 10393 bp, 9 predicted proteins | sample 5559161 | NCBI WGS metagenome assembly JAABUM01 (sample SAMN10711868, study PRJNA513369) | rock metagenome | isolation source: Antarctica rocks | place: Antarctica: Victoria Land, Siegfried Peak nord | reverse complement strand
GACGAGGCCGGCGACGACAAGGGAGATGCTGCAGCGCTGCAGGAGCCGTGACATGGAGCAACCGTCGTCGGGGACATGGCCAGACCGGTAGACCTGACGTGAACACTTGGGGTGCGGGCCGTGAGCCTGGCCACAGTTAGGGCGAGCTGGGGCAGCTCCCCGAAGGAGTCCGGCACCGATGCTCACCCGTGAGGACGATGTGGACGCTCCCGCGCTCCAGGGCAGGGCTAGACGATCAGCCCAATCGCTCGGCACCTCGGTCATGAGTGCAAGACCATCCACGCTTACGTGTCCGGCGACCTCGTCCGGACGGTCCGCGATTACCGCTCGCCCCGCCGCCCCTCCACGCTGCACCCATCGACGCGTTCCGTGCCGGTCATACGCCTTCTCCTGGCCGCCGCAGGGCATGCCCCTGGTTACTTGCGACTTCGTCGTCGAGCTGGCCTGCGCGGACCGACCTGCTGGGCCGACGGTCGCGCCAAACCCCCTACCTTGAGGCCACTCGACCGGAAGGCTCCTCGTGCTCAGCTACCTGCAAGCCGTCGTCATCGGCCTGACCCAAGGCGTGACCGAGCTGTTCCCCGTGTCCAGTCTTGGCCACTCGGTGCTGCTCCCCGCCGTCATCGGCGGCAGCTGGGAGCCGCTCGTCAAGCAGTCCGCGACCGCGGACAGCGGCTCGTCGTTCTACTTGGCCTTCATCGTGGCGCTGCACGTGGCGACCGCGACTGCCCTGCTGCTGTTCTTTCGCCGGGAGTGGGTCCGCATCATCAGCGGCTTCCTGCGCAGCCTGCGGCCGAGTATCGCGGCGCGGCGCATCGTGGCCGAGGACGACGACAGCCGGCTGGCGTGGCTGATCGTCATCGCCACCATCCCGGTCGGCATCACCGGTCTGGCCTTCGAGCACACGTTCCGAGCGATCTTCGCCAAGCCGCTGGCCGCCGCGATCTTCCTCACCCTCAACGGTGTCGTGCTGCTCGTGGGGGAGCGGCTGCGGCGCACCTCCGAGGTGGCTCTCGCCGGCGCGCCCTCCGGCCCGGTCGCCGAGCGCGGCACTCGGCCGGTGCTGTCGCTGTCCTACAAGGAAGGCCTCGGAGTCGGCGCCTTCCAGGTCGCTGCGCTGTTCGCCGGCATCAGCCGCTCCGGGATCGCGATGGTCGGCGGGCTGACCCGCGGGCTGTCGCACGAGGACGCCGCCCGCTTCTCCTTCCTGCTCGCCACGCCGGTCATCTTCGCGGCCGGCCTGCTGAAGCTGCCCTCCCTGGCCGGTCCGGCGGCGTCGCACATCCACGGTCAGATCTTGGTCGGCGTCGTCGTGGCCTTCGGCGCGGCTTACCTGTCCATCCGCTTCCTGCTGAAGTACTTCGAGACCCGCACCCTCACCCCGTTCGCGGTCTACAGCCTGCTCGCGGGGGTCGCCTGCATCCTGCGTTTCAGCCTCTGACCGGTGGCGCTGCGGACGGTGGCGACGTGGCATCAAGGGTGGTGTCGGCAAGACCTCGGCTGCCGTGAACCTGGCGACCCTGGCTGCCCAGGCGGGTCGCGGACCTTGCTGTGAGACCTCGATCCGCAGGGGGCTGCCGGCTACCTGCTGCAAGTCGAACCCAAGGTCAAGGGCGGCAGCATCCGGGTGCTGACCGGTCGCCGTGACCTCGACGACGCGGTCAAGGCGACGGGCGTCGACGGCCTGGACCTGCTGCCCGCCGACATCACCCTGCGCGGCGCCGACCACGCGCTTGGCGATGCCAAGCGGCCGGACAGGCAGCTCGGGCGGCTGCTCAAGACGGTCCGCGACGACCACGACCTGGTGCTGCTGGACTGCCCGCCGGGTCTGTCCCTGCTGTCGGAGAACGTCTTCGGCCGTTCTTCTCCATGGTCGACGGCCGTAAGCGGCTGCACGCCGAGACCCGCGCCGAGCTGGCGCGTCGTACGCCGGCGGTGCTCACCGGCTGGGTCCCCGCCTCGACCGCGGTGGAGCGGATGGGGCTGACCCGCCCGCCGCTCGTGGTGAGTGATCCCGGCCATCCGGTCTCGCAGGCGTACGCCGTGTTGTGGGCTGAGCTGGCCGGTCTGCTCAGCTGACCGGGCGGGTGGTTGAACCGGTGGGGCGCCGGGTCGGGGGCGCCCCACCGCACCGTCCAAGGGCGTAGCTGAGCACCAGGGCGCCCCCCGCCCACAAGGCGTCCCGGACAACGCGGCGGAACCCCTCAGTCCTGAGGCGGGCGAGCAGCAGCAGCCCCAGGACCGCGAAGACGCCGGGCGGTTACTGGGCGATGAACTCCATCACGGCGTTGAAGAAGCCGTTCCCGTGGAGCCCCCGAATGTCCTGGAACAGCGAGTAGTTCGCGCGCCTGGTCCTTGTCTGCGCTCAGCTTGTGGTTCCGGGCCCGACGGTTCCAGTCCCTGGGTGAGCGGCCGCGGAGGCCGTGCAAGGTCGCGATGCCAGGCGGTGAACCGGGCTGTCGTTACGGCCAGCCACCGGCACCCAGCAGGTACCCGGCGCCGGTCGCCGCCGCCCCGTGAACCGACGAGGGGTACTTGAAGCCCGGATCAAGCCGCTCTCGGTGCACCGGACGGCCGCCCGGGGTGCAGCGCGCGTCCCTGCTGGGGCCGTGGCTCCGGCAGTCGGGTGCCGGGCACCTGCAGGGCGGGCCGGAAATGACTTCATGGGGCCTTCATGTGGGCTGCCTACCGTTCACGCCAGGAGACTTCGATGCGCGCAGGGACGGATGGACACGCCGCTTATGACTGTTCGGCAGGCTGAGCGCACAGGCACATTCACGGCGGCCCGAGGGCGCCGGCCTGTGGAAACGAGGGGGTCGTCCTGGTCAGGTCCGGGCGCTGCCCGGGTCACGATCGTGTCGGGAAGCGTAGGGGCTGGGCACGACGGGGTGGCCCGGGAGCTGGCTGCGCGGTTGCGGGCGGATGGGATCGAGGTCACCGTCCTGGACCATCTGGCGTTCCTGCCGAGGGCCGCTCAGCACGTGCTGCGCGATGGCTACACCGCGACGGTCAACCGGGTGCCCGCGCTGTTCGAGTGGATCTTCCAGAGGTTGGAGGACTCACGGCTGATGCTCGGCGCAGCAGACCTGCTGTGCCGCGTCGCTGGCCGGCGGCTTGGAGCCGCCTTGACCGGTGCGGACGTCGTCGTCTCGACGTACCCATTGGCGTCCCGGTCTTTGGGTCAGCTCGTCAACCGCGGCCGGCTCGATGTCCCGACAGTCACCTATCTCACCGACCCGGCGCCACACCGGACCTGGGTCCACCCATCGGTCGGCTTGCACCTGACCGTCACTGCCGCCACCGCCGCAGTAGGCCAACGCGAGTACGGAGTGGCGATGGCTGCTGCGGGCCCGCTGGTCCCGCCGGCGTTCAGCTCTCCGGTTCGCCGCCTGCAACGGCAACGTCTGCGAAGCGAGCTCGGGCTGGCCTCGACCGACATTGGGGTCCTGCTGAGTTCCGGGTCGCTCGGCCTGGGCGAGCTCGGTGCCGCTGCCGAGGCGGTGCGGTCCAGCGGTGCGATCCCGATCGTGCTGTGCGGAAGCAACACCGCACTTCGGGCGCGGCTGACCGGACACGGCGTCACGGCGCTGGGTTGGCGCGACGATGTACCGGCCCTCATGGGTGCCTGCGATGTGCTGGTCCACAACGCAGGTGGGCTGTCGCTGACCGAGGCGCTGGCGGCCGGGATGCCCGCTGTCACCTACGCCGCGATCCCTGGGCACGGACGGGCCAACGCGAAGGTCCTGGACGACGCGGGCCTTGCCCCGTGGGCGCGCGACAGGCATCAGCTAGGGATGCTCATCCAGCAGGCAGCGGAACGCCGACGCATGATGCTCCCTGCCCCCGCTGTGCCCGCTGCCGAGGCGATCGGCCGGCTCGCCTGGGCCGAGTGGGAGCGACGCACCCCAAGCCGCCCGCTTCGGACGGGAGAAGCGGTGTGACACGGCCGCCCGGCCGTCCTGCATCCTCAGCCCCAGCGAGGCTCGTCGCCTTGCACACGGCGCTGCCACGAGGGCCCGGTCCGGTGCCGAGCGTGATGCCTGACGGCGACGATCGGGGTCCGCTGACCGGTGCCGTTCCCGACGTCGAACCCGCCACGGCAGGCGTCGGTGGCGGCGGACCGTGACTGGCATGCTCGCCGCTGTCGTGTTGCTCCCGATTGGGGCCACGGGACTGCTGTGGCCCGTCACACCCTCGGTCGGGGACGCGGAGAAGCGCATCGCGGCGCGGCTGAGCGCGCATGGCGCGAACGACCCGGCGGCCCTGCCCCGGCCGGACAGGGTCGGCGTCGCGGTCATCGCCACCGAGGACAGCCGCTTCTACTCCCACCACGGCCTTGACGCCCTCGGGGTCCTACGAGCAGCCGGTTCGGCTGCCAGTGGCAGCCGGCGCGACTTCGGCGGAGCCACGTTGGACCAACAGCTCGCCAAGAACCTTTACGCCACCGACAGCCTGGCCTCAAAGGTCGAGCAGGTCATGCTGTCGTTCAAGTTCGAGGCGCAGTACAACAAGGCGCAGATCCTGGAGATGTACCTGTCCGAGGTCTACCTCGGGCACGGGTTCTACGGCCTCGCGGCCGCGTCCCGGGGCTACTTCGGGGTCGCGCCGGCGGATCTGTCGTGGGCGCAGGCCAGTGTCCTGGCCGGTCTGGTTCAGGCTCCGTCCGCCTACGACCCCTACCAGCACCTGGCCCTAGCCAAGTCGCGGCAACGGCATGTCCTGGACCGCCTGGTCGCTACCCACACCCTCACGACGCAGCAGGCCGACGCGGCGTACCGGGCGTCTCTGGCCCTGCGGTGACCTCCGCCCGTCATAACTTCACGGTCACCGGCGGCGCGTCCTCAGCCCGGGCCAGAGCTATGACGGCGGTGAACGTCCCGGCCAGCACCAGCACCTCCAAGAGCTTGGTCGTGGGACCGCCACGGACTTGCTCGGCGAACAGGCCGATCCCGACGGCGATGCTGGCTACGGGGTCGGCCAGCGTCAGCGCCGGCACCGACGCGGGCAACGGGCCAGAGCGGTAGGCGGCTTGCGACAAGATGAACGCCACCGTTCCCAACGCCACGGCCAGGTACGGGTATGACGAGCGGAACGCGCCGAAGTGCGGATCGCCGAGCAGCCCGGTGGTCGCTTTGAGCGCCGCCGCGGCCAAGCCCGCTGCCGTTCCCGAGGCCACTCCGTACAGGGCCGCCTTCGCCCGCGGTCCACGCCACAACGCCGCGGCCAGTCCTGTCACGCCGACGACGGCCAGGGTTACCGCTGCGACGACGATCCCGGACTTGCCGGCGTCCAGGTCTGGCCGTGAGTGCCCGCTGCTGCCGCGCGACAGCAGCAGGAACAAGGCGAGGCCACCCACGGTGGCGGTGGCCCACAGCCACTGCGCCAGCGTCACCCGCCGACGGTGCAGCCGGGCGGACAGCGGCATCGTGAACAGCAGCCCGGTGACCAGCAGAGGTTGGACAACGACCAACGTGCCCTTGCTCAGCGCGACACCGTGCAGGACCACCCCGGCGATCAACGCGAGGTTACTCAGCAGCCATGCGGGGCGGCGGGCCAAGGAAAGGATGAGCCGGACGTGTCCCTGATCGGTGCCAGGATGGGCCACCGCCGCTCGTTGCTGGACTGCGGTCCCCACCGCGAACAGCCCCGCGCTCGCCAAGGCCAGCGGCACCGCGACGGCGAGCGTCACCGGCTCGTCCGCTTCACTGCCTTCACACTGCCCGGACCACATGAAGCCCCCATGAAGGCCAACCCGGCGATGCTGGAGTCCGGACGCCTGCTGGAACCAGGAGATGCGCAGTGAAGGTGCTGGTCGTCGAGGATGAGCAACGGCTGGCCGCGGTCCTCGCGCAGGCATTGACCGAAGCCGGCCACGACGTGGATGTCTGCCACACCGGCAATGACGGGCTGCGGTTAGCCCTGGCAGGTCACCACGCGGTGATCGTTCTGGACTGGATGCTGCCCGGCATGGACGGCCCGACGCTCTGCCGGACTCTGCGAGAACGTGGCCTGACCACACCCGTCATGCTGCTGACAGCACGCAACCAGGTTCAGGACCGGGTGGAGGGCCTGGACGCCCTCGCCGACGACTTTCTGAGCAAGCCGTTCGCGATCGACGAGGTCCTCGCGCGTGTTCGCGCGCTCGGCCGACGGAGCCGACCGCTCGACCTGCCCGTCCTGCAGATCGGGGAACTGCACGTCGACGCGCGGCAACGCAGCGCCCGTCGCGGGGACACACCAGTCACTCTGACCGCCCGCGAGTTCGACGTGCTCCTGCTGTTGGCGCAAAACGCCGGGCGGTGCGTGACCCGGCAGGAGATCCTGGACGAGGTCTGGGACGGTGAGACCGACTTGCGCTCGAACGTCATCGACGTGCACGTCGCGACACTGCGGGCGAAGATCGACAAGCCGTTCGGTCACGCCAGCATCCAGACCCTGCGCGGGGCCGGCTACCGGCTCTCCCAGAACGGCACATGAGATGAGGCGGCGTGCCGAAGTCCGGCAGGGACTCACGATGCGAGCAGCACCCCTTCGGGTACGGCTGGTCGCCGGGTTCGCGCTCGTCATGCTGGCTGTCCTGGCCGCCGCGGGGTCGTTCGTCTACTGGCGGGTGCAGGTCGACCTGGACCGCACCTTGGACAACACCCTGTCGGCTCAGGCGAACGAGTTGCGGCAAGCCCTCCAGAGGAACCCGCAAAGTCCGGCCACTGCCCTGGCGAGCCTCTCAGGGGACAGCCGGGTCGCGAGCAGCCAAGTCGTCGATCCGACCGGCCAGGTGCTGGCCAGGACCGGCAACGCGCCCGAAACGTCGCTGCTTCGCCGCCAGAGCTCACTCACTGCCACGCACCCGCAGACCGAGTACAACGTCGGAGAGTTTCTGGGCCCCCCAGGCAGTCGACTGCGCGTGCTCGCCTACCGGATGGCTGCGGTCAACCGAAGCCAGCCTGTCTTCGTCGCCACGACTGTGCCGCTCGGCCAACGCGACGAGGCGCTGCGCGAGCTCCTCGCACAACTGGCGGTCGCGAACCTGGCCGCTCTCGCGATTGCCTCAGTCGTCGGCTACCGGCTGGCGCGTGCGGCACTGCTCCCGGTCGAGCGGTACCGCGGCCAAGCCGAGGAGATCACCGCCGGGGCGACCGGAATCCGCCTGGACGTCCGCGACGGCACAGACGACGAGATCAGCCGGCTCGGACACACCCTGAACCAGATGCTCAGCGCGCTGGAGCAGGCCGGCTCGGCACAACGACAGTTCCTTGCCGACGCCAGCCACGAGCTCCGCACCCCCCTGGCCATTCTCAGTGGAGAAGTCGAGCTGGCCCTGCGCAGACCACGCAGCAACGCCGAGCTCGAAAGCACCCTGCGCGACGTGGCCCTCGACACGCACCGGCTCACCCACCTGGCCAACCAGCTTCTGGACCTCGAACACGCCAACACCCCGCACGCACGCACGGGCGCCGGCACTCGTCCGACGGCGGACCTCCACGCAGCGGTGCAGCGCGCCGTGCAGCGAGGCCAAGCGGTGCGGGAAGACGACCGCCGCGCCCTGCACGCACGCGCACAGCAAGGACTGCGGGTCGTGGGCACCGACACCGAACTCGATCAGATCCTGGGGAACCTGGTCGACAACGCCGTCCTGCACGGCGCCGGGAACATCAGCGTCGAGGCAGCCCGCGTCACGACCACCGCGGGTGCCGCCGCGACGCGCCTGACAGTGCACGACGGAGGCACCGGGGTCGCCGCTTCGTTCGTGCCGTACGCCATCGACCGCTTCCGCCGCGCGGACCCGGTCCGCACCGGCGGCGGCAGCGGCCTGGGCCTCTCGCTCGTGCACAGCCTCACCCGGAGCCTCGGCGGGGAGCTACGGCTGTGCACGTCCGGGCAGCACCACAGCTACCGGCCCGTCCCGTTTCCAGACGTGCCCTGCACCCACCTCGCTGCCGGCACGACCGTGACGGTCGTGCTTCCCGGATGACGAGGACGGTACCGGGCGTCCGCGGACGTCCAACCCTCGGGTTACTCGCCAGTTTCATAACCCAGAGGTCGCAGATTGAAATCCTCCCCCCGCTACAACGCAAAACCGCATGTCAAGGGCGTGATCACCGAGGTTGGTGATCATGCTCCTTTCGCTGTGCTTGACGGACGCCCTACGAGCCATGCGCCCGAGTCTTCACGGACGGCAGTGAACGCAGTGGGCCGTCGGCGCCAAGGTCTCGGTGATCGACGGCCGGACCCGGTGTCAGGTGGCTCGGGCTGGTCGAGCCGAGCGTGCCCGCGTGAGCGCGGGTGAACGGGGAAGGGGGCCGGACATGACCACCAAAGTCCCCAAGACCCAAGAGGCCTACGTCTTCACCGAGTACGGCGGAGCGGACACGCAGGAGCACCAGACCATCGATGTCCCCGAGCCGGGCAGCTCCGAGTTGCTCGTCAAGGTGCACGCCGCGGGGGTCAACCCCGTCGACTGGAAGGTCCGTGAGGGTTGGCTGCGCCCTCAGCTCGACCCGCGGCTGCCCTTCCCGCTCGGTCGCGAGGTCGCCGGCACCGTGGCTGCCGTCGGTCGCGATGTGGAGGGCTTCTCGATCGGCGACGAGGTCTTCGGGAACGTCGGCCCAACCGCTGGTGGCTACGCCGAGTACGCCCTCGTGACAGCAGCTGAGTCCGCGGCCAAGCCGGTGCAGATCAGTTGGGAGGACGCGGCCACGCTGGCTGTCTCCGCCTGCACCGCAAGGGATGCGTTGTTGCAGCTGGACCTCCAGGAGGGGCAGGTCCTCCTGGTGAACGGCATCGCGGGCGGAGTCGGCGTCTTCGCGGCGCAAATCGCTCGCGACCGGGGCCTCACCGTCGTCGGCACGGCCAGCGGGAAGGACAAGGCACTCGCCGAGTCGCTTGGCGCGGTGCACGTGACCTATGGGGACGGGGTCGAAGGCCGCGTCCGCGCGTTGTTCCCGGATGGTGTCGACGGGGTCCTCGACCTTGCCGGGGGTGATGGCCTGCGAGCCGTCGCCCGGCTCGCGTCACGACCGGGCAAGGTCGTCACAACCGCCGACGCAGACACCGCCGACGAGGTCGGCGGCGCCATGGTGACGCGGGACCGAGGCACGGCCGTTCTCACCGAGGTGGCGGCGCTGGTCGCGGACGGTAAGGCCAGCCCCTTGGTCCGCGAGACGTTCCCCCTCGCCCGGGCCGGCGAGGCGCTCGCTGCGGTCGAGCAGGGGCACGCGCACGGGAAGGTCGTCATCACCGTCCCCTGAGACGCTCGGCGCCATGGCGGCGGGGTCCCCTAAGCCGCTTGGCTCAGAGGGGCCGCCAGCTGTACGACACATCGACTGCCACGAGGCAGAATTCAGCCATGGCCGACCTCCCTGCGGACCCGCTGCGTCCATCGGCACGTGACCTCGTCCGCAAGCGCTCGCGCGCCTACCGGAAGCCTGAGACCGGCCGGATGCACCACATCGGTGCCGCGCCGGATGCCGTGCCGGTCCACACGGCCGACGGCGTCGTCGTCGGCAGGACGACATCCTGGCAGCTGGCGGACCGGACGGTCGCGCAGCTCGAGGCGCAGCGGGACAGCACTGCCGGACAGATGACGCAGGCGGCGGCCGACCTCGACTTCGAGGTCGCCGCCCGGTCGAGGGACGACCTGGCCGCTCTACAGGCGGAGTTCGAACGACGGGGTGAGACCTGAGCCCTCGACCGGTGGTCAGGCTCGTGCCTGTGATCCGGCGTGGTCCGCGCCCGAGCGTTGGTCTGGGAGGTCACCGGCCCAAGCGGGGTGGCCGTACGCCGTAGGGTTCGGCGGGTGAGCGACGAGCGGAACGAGCCCGACCTGCTGGTCATCGGTGGGGGACGGCCGGCATGGCGGCGGCCCGCGTCGCCGCGCGGGGCGGCGCGCACGTGGTGCTGGTCACGGACTCCCCGCCCGGCGGGGACTGCACGTTCACCGGCTGTGTCCCCTCCAAGACGCTGATCGCCGCGGCGGCAGCCGGCCGGTCCTACGCCGACGCGGCGGCGCGGGTCCAGGCGGCGGTCGAGCGGGTCGCCGCGACGGAAACCGCAGATGTTCTGCGCAGCAAGGGAATCGAGGTGCAGATGGGGAGCGCCGCCTTCACGGCCCCTCGTGTCGTCGACGTCGATGGGACCGTGCTGCGGCCGGCCCGGATCGTCGTCGCCAGCGGCAGCGGACCGTCGATCCCGCCGATCGACGGGCTCCCCGACACGCCGTACCTGACCAACGAGTCAATCTTCGACCTCGCTGCGCTACCTCGGCATCTGGTGGTCTTAGGTGGTGGCGCGATCGGCTGCGAGCTGGCGCAGGCCTTCCGCCGGCTGGGCAGTGAGGTGACCCTCGTCGAAGGCGCAGATCGCTTGCTGGGCAAGGAAGAGCCGCGCGCCTCAG
>JAABUM010007202.1_pt1 | contig 10397 bp, 9 predicted proteins | sample 5559161 | NCBI WGS metagenome assembly JAABUM01 (sample SAMN10711868, study PRJNA513369) | rock metagenome | isolation source: Antarctica rocks | place: Antarctica: Victoria Land, Siegfried Peak nord | reverse complement strand
CACGCCAGCAACTGCGTGCAGGTCGGCCCCGACTGCACATGCGTGAAGTCGAGTACCTTTACGCCTTCAAGAGCCTTCATTGTATTCCCCCCGTTATTGATGAAGCAGCCGTGGATGAACAGGCGCGATGGAGACGTGCTACTTCTTCTTGAGCACGCTTTGCGGGTTGAGGCTGCCAATGTTGCCGCTCTCGCTGCCGGCCGCCGGGTCAATCACCGCGTTGATGAGCGTCGGCTTGCCGGCGTCCATCGCCGCGTCCACGGCGCGCTTCAGCTCGTCGGGATTGGTCGCGTTGACGCCGACACCGCCGAACGCCTCCATCATCTTGTCGTAGCGGGCGCCCGGGACGAAGACGGTCGTCGCGACGTCCGCCCCGCCAGTGGGATTGACGTCGGTTCCGCGGTAAATGCCGTTGTTGTTGAACACGACGATGCAGATTGGCAGGTTGTAGCGGCAGATCGTCTCGACCTCCATGCCGCAGAAGCCGAAGGCGCTGTCGCCCTCGATGGCGAGCACGGGCTTGCCGGTCTCCACCGCGGCGGCGATGGCCGACCCCATGCCGATGCCCATGTTGCCCCAGGTGCCGACATCCAGCCGCTTGCGCGGCTCGAACATGTCTATGATGCCGCGCGCCAGGTCGAGCGTGTTGGCGCCCTCGTTGACGAGGTAGGCGTCCGGCCGCTCCCTGATGACGGTGCGGAGCGCGCCGAGTGCGGCGTGGTAGTCCATCGGCGACGAGTTGTTCATCAGCTTCGGCGCCATCTTGGCGATGTTGGCGTCCTTGCGCGCCTTGATGCCGTTGACCCACTCAGCCGGCGGGGCCGGCCAGTTGCCGTCAATGCCTTGCAGCAGGGCGGCGACGCAGGAGGCGATGTCGCCGACCAGCGGCGCGGCGATCTCGACGTTGCTGTCCATCTCCCGCGGCTCGATGTCTATCTGGATGAACTTCTTCGACCCGGGTGCGCCCCAGGTCTTGCCCTTGCCGTGCGACAGCAGCCAGTTGAGGCGGGCACCGATCATCAATACGACATCGGAGTCCTTCAGCACCGTCGAGCGGGCCGCGCCTGCCGACTGCGGATGCGTGTCGGGCAGCAGGCCCTTGGCCATGCTCATCGGCACGTAGGGGATGCCGGTCCTCTCGACCAAGGTGCGTATGTCGTCGTCGGCCTGCGCGTAGGCCGCGCCCTTGCCGAGGATGATCAGGGGGCGCTTGGCGGTCTTCAGCAGGTCGAGCGCGCGCTTGACGGCCGCCGGGGAGGGAAGCTGGGCAGGCGCGGGGTCAATGACCTTGACGAGCGACGCGGCCCCGGCCTCCGCGTCCATGACCTGGGAGAACAGCTTGGCTGGCAGGTCGAGATAGACGCCGCCCGGGCGGCCGGACACCGCGGCGCGGATCGCGCGGGCCACGCCGATGCCGATGTCGGTGGCGTGCAGCACGCGGAAGGCCGCCTTGCAGAGCGGCTTGGCGATGGCGAGCTGGTCCATCTCCTCGTAGTCGCCCTGCTGCAGGTCCACGATCTCGCGCTCGGACGAGCCGCTGATCAGGATCATCGGGAAGCAGTTGGTCGTGGCGTTGGCCAGCGCGGTCAGGCCGTTGAGGAAGCCGGGCGCCGACACCGTGAGGCAGATGCCGGGCATCTTCGTCAGGAAGCCGGCGACCCCGGCGGCATGGCCGGCGTTCTGCTCGTGCCGGAACGAGATGACGCGTATCCCTTCGGCCTGCGCCATGCGGCCCAGGTCAGTGACCGGGATGCCGGGCACGCCGTAGATCGTCTTGATGCCGTTGACCTTGAGCGCGTCGAGCACGAGGTGGAAGCCGTCGGTCAGCGCCTGCGTTGCCTCGCTCTCGGTCGCGTCGGCAACAATGCTCTGCGTTATTACTGACATCTTATTTCCTCTGGAAGGGCAAGTTACTACATCGTTTCAGCAGAGGATGCGAATGGTGTCCGCGCCCTCGTTCCTCGGCAACGAGGCCTCATCCGGCGACACGCCGCCGTCCCGGCGCCTTTGCCGGGTCATGCCTCCAGCGGTGGACGAAGCCCCGGCTTGCGGCATGACGGAGACTGCTGCTGCTGGCATGGCGGTCGTCCTCTTCCGGGGCCGGTTATCGGTCTTTTGCAGGCCGGTCCGGCTGGGCGCCCTGCGCCGCCGGACGCGCGGCCGTCCCGCCCGGTTCCAAGGCCCGGCGTTGCGTGTCCCTGCGCGGGCGGCTGGCAAGCATCCCCATGGCCGGCGGCTGCCGAGGCAGCGCGTCAAGCGCGCCGCCGTGCTTCTCCACATGCGCGGCCAGGCCGAGCGTGTGTTCGCGCACAAGGCGCTCCGCCAGGTCCGCGTCGCGGCGCTCAAGCGCCTCGACGATGTTCATGTGGTCCGTGATCGAGCGCGCGGCCCGGTTGTCCTGCCCCATCGTCACGGCGCGGACCGCGCGCATGTGGATGAAGAGCGAGTCGGTCAGCTCGGTCATCAGCCCGCAGCCGCCCGCGCGGATGATGGCGCCGTGGAACGCCATATTAGCCTGCGAATATTCGCTGACGTGCGTGGACGGGTTGTCCTTGAAGGCGGCGACCAGGTCGTGGAGCGTGTGCAGCTCCTCCCCGCTGGCGCGCTGCGCGGCGAGCCTTGCCGCCATGCTCTCCACCGCGGCCCAGACCGTGATCATCTCGACGATCTCGCGCTTCGTCTTCCGCACGACATAGGCACCGCGGCGCGGCACGGACCGTATGAAGCCTTCCTGCTCAAGGAATCCCAGCGCCTCGCGAATCGGCGTGCGGCTGACGCCCAGTTCCTCGGACAACTGGCGCTCGTCGAGCCACAGCTCCTCGGCATGGCCGTAGGTGTCCATCTCCATGATCGCTTGCTTGATCGCGTCGCAGGCCAGCCTTCGCAGCCCGAGGTCGGCATTGAGCGGCTTGAGATTTAAGCCGGAGAACGACGTCACGGGCGAAACTCCGCCACGGGCATGGTGCCCCTCGTGCAGAAATTGTTGGGCGTCCCTGCAAACCTGGCAGGCATCATGTCAAGCCCGCATCAGTAAAGGCGTCCAGCGCCAAGGCTGCGTGCGGCACCAAGGATACCATTAAGCTGCGATCCACGACTGGCTGCATGCCATCCCTCCCCAAACCGATCGCTTGAACAGCGAATTATGGTTGCTTTGCCGAACCCGCAGGCTCTGCCAGAGTTTATGCATTATACCAGAGGTGGCGCAACACGAATCTTGCCGTCCGGAGCCTGCCCCAGACATCGTGTGAACTCGCCATGCGCTCTAGGGCCGCTGGGTCCTCGATCAAGGGGCACGGAGGGAGGCCGTTGGATGCCTCATGGCGGCCACGGACCTCCGTGCCGGGTGACGGCCGCGGCTGTCCGACGGCCATCATTGCGGACGACCTTCCAAGGAGAACGGACGGCAAGGCCGCGCTTGTGCGCCGGGATCGTGCGGCAAGGCCGCTCTGGCTCAACCCCGGTCCCAAGGATTCGAGCAGCCGTGGCCGCAATGGACTCAACGGCCCCGGCCAGCGGCGCCGTCTAGAACCCTTCGGCAAGGCTGGCCTGGATCGCCGTGAGCACATCGCTGGGTTTGTAGGGTTTCAGCACGGAGCGGTCCCGCGGCCCGGGTGTTCCGAAGGCCCGCAGGGTGTCCGGGCGCCCGGTCACGAACACCACGGGCACCGCCGGCCACAGCGCCCGCACTTGCCGGGCGATGTCAACGCCGTTGAAGCGGCCCGGCATGTGAACATCGGTCAACAACAGGTCGAAGCGCCGCTCCTCCAGCAGTTGCATCGCCTCCTCCCCGTTCGCCGCCTCCGTCACCTCAAGCCCGGCCTCGATCATGGTCTCGGTGAGGATCATGCGGATGAGTTCCTCATCCTCGACGAACAGAACACGGGGCTGCGGCATCAGGGCCTTTCGGACGCCGCCGGCATCACCGGATGGGCGATTGCGTACCGAGCAATAACCGCGACCAGACCACCTTGTTGCACAGGCCCGCACGTACATTTCAGATGACCCAGACACAAAGCTGCGAGGCGGGTGCCGGCTGCCGCCTCGATCCGCTAGCAGCTTCGGTGCGGCATGAACACGAGGTGGCGATGAGCGATCAGGACCAGGCTACGCCCACCCGATCCGAGCTTAGCGCATCGGCGCGCGGCCTTGTGGAGCAGCATGTGTTCGAGGCGGCCGTGCACAAGACCCGCATGGTCATGGCGCTGTCCGATCCCAACCTGCCGGACTGCCCGCTTGTGTATGTCAATCCCTCCTTCACGGAACTGACGGGCTACAGCTTTGAGGAGTCCGTTGGACGCAACTGCCGCTTCCTGCAAGGTCCTGACACCGACCCCGGCACGGTGCGCCGGATCAGGGAGAGCCTTGCCGCAGGGCAGGCGTTCGACCAGGAGATCTACAACTACCGCAAGGACGGCTCGGGGTTCTGGAACGCCCTCTACGTCAGCCCGGTGCTGGATGACGGCGGCAAGCTCATTTACTACTTCGCAAGCCAGATCGACGTCACCGCCCGGCGGGAAGCGACGCGCCGCCAGGCGCAGCGCATGGAGAGCATGGGCGCCCTGGCGTCGGGCGTCGCGCACGAATTCAACAACTTGATGACGGTGGTGCTGGCCAGCGTCGAGCGCGCGACCGCCCGCGCCGCGGACGACATGCAAAGGCGTCATTTGACTCATGCGGACTGGGCGGCGAAGCGTGCCGGCCAGCTTGCAGGGGAGCTGCTGACGCTGGCGTACAGGCAGAGCAACGAGGAGCGGACGCTAGACCTGAACCAGGTCGTGCGCGACTTCGCCGACACCCTGGCGCAGGTCGCGCCTGCGAACGTGGAGGTCCGCTTCGAACTCCTGCCCATGCCGGCCCCCGTGCGCCTCGATCCCGGTCAGTTGGAGCTTGTCCTGCTCAACCTCGTCCGCAACGCCGCCGACGCTATGCCAGAGGGCGGGTGGGTCGAGGTGGCGACCCGCCTGCTGTCGGCGCCGGATGCGGCGTCGGCGCTCAATGGCCATGGGGCGGTGGAGCTGGTGGTGACCGACACCGGCAAGGGAATGCCGCCCGAGGTCGTGGAGCGTGCGACCGAGCTGTTCTTCACGACCAAGCCGGCGGGCAAGGGCACCGGGCTTGGCCTGTTCCTGGCGCTGGAGTTCGTGGACAGGTCGGCCGGCAAGCTGCTGATCGAGAGCCAGGTCGGCCAGGGCACGAAGCTGCGGCTCATGTTCCCGTGCGTAAGCAGCGGCGGCAGGATGGCTGTCACTTGATCCCCGCGCCACTGCCAGCGCGAACCTGCCAAAGCGGCGCCGAGGCGTGGCCAGCGCGGATGGATGCGCCAGCCCAAGGCTCCAGCACTTGTTTACACAGGCATGTCCGCCAGTCATGTGATCCCGCCTGATGCGGCCATGCCTCAGGATGGTGCCTTGTCCTGTTTGGACGGTTCGGCGTCCGGCTTAACGGGACTGCCGGGCCTGAGCTTTTGCAGTTGCCCGGTGATGACCTGATCCCCGGCCTTCAGGCCGTCCGTCACGACAACCATGTCGTCATAGGCGTCGCCAAGCTTCACCGCGCGCTGCTCGGCCTTGCTGCCCTCGCCCACGACCATCACGGTGCGCCCGATCTGGCTGGCGCCGACCGCCGCCTGCGGCACCAGCAGGGTGCCGTCGCGGTCGCCCAGGTGCAGCCGCGCCGTGACATACTGGCCGGGCAGCAGCGCATGGTCCGGGTTGGCGATGGTGGCCCGGACCAGGATCGTGCCGGTCGTCCGGTCCACCTGGTTGTCAATGAAGGTCAGCGTCCCCGCGTGTCCCGGCGCCCCGCCGCCGACCGACACCGCGGTCTCGATGGGCTGGCGGGCCTGCTCGCGGGCGATCAGGTCGAGGTTCGCCTCGGCCGGGTTGAAGCTCACCAGGATCGGGTCGAGCTGCACGAGCGTGTTCAGCGTGGCCCCGGCGACGCTGATCAGGCTGCCCTCGAACACCTGGCTGCGGCTGATGCGCCCGGCGAACGGCGCGCGTATCTCGGTCCGGCTGAGGTTCAGGGCCGCCGCCTGCATGGCCGCCGTGTCGGTGGCAACGCTTGCCTGCCCCTGCTGGAGCGTGCTGTCCGCCTTGTCCGCGTTGTCGCGGGACGTCCAGCCGTCGCGCGCCAGGGCCTGGTTGCGTCCCTGGTTGACGCGCGAGTAGCTCAGGGTGGCGACGGACTGGTTGCGCTGCCCCTGCGCCTGGGCCAGCGACGCCTGGTAGTCCCGGGGGTCAATCCGGTACAGCAGCGCCCCCGGCAGCACGTCGGCCCCGTCAACCGCCCCGCGCTCGACCAGGTAGCCGGTGACGCGGGCCTGGATGCTGATGGACCGCATGGCCTCGGTCGCGGCGGGGAAGCTGCGGTAGACCGGCACGGTGCGCGGCGCCACGACCATCACCGGGACCGGCATCGGCGGCTGGGCCTGCGCCTGCGGGGGCGTCTGGCCCTTCCACCACCACCAGGCGCCGCCCGCCCCCACCGCGATGACGAGCAGGACAAGGATGGTAATCCAAACGCCGCGATGGCCGCCCTTGCCATCCGCCGGCTTCTCCGGTCCGTGATCGTCCGGCGGCGTGGCCGGGCGCAGGGAGGGCGTTTTAAAGTCGGGTGTCTTGAAGTCGGGCGTCTTGAAGTCGGGCGCCTTGGTGAAGTCGGGCGCATTGGTGTCGGGCATGGGCGCCTACTCCGCTGGCTGCGTTGCGCCGCCGGGCTGCGTCGCCGGCTGGCCGCGCTCCCGCAGGCGTTCGATGACGACGTAGAAGACGGGCGTGAACACGAGGCCGAACACGGTGGCTGCGATCATGCCGCCGAACACGGTCGTTCCGAGCGACTGCCGGCTGGCGCCGCCGGCCCCGGACGAGAACACCAGAGGCGACACGCCCAGGATGAACGCCAGCGCCGTCATCAGGATGGGACGCAGCCGCAGCTTCGCCGCCTCCATCGCCGATTGCAGCACGGCCTTGCCCTCCTCCCGCAGCCGCTTGGCAAATTCCACGATCAGGATGGCGTTCTTGGCCGACAGGCCGATCAGCATGACCAGCCCGATTTCGCCGTAAACGTCCAACTGCAAGCCGCGCGCCCAAAGCGCCAGCATGGCGCCGAACAGCGCGAACGGCACCGACAGCAGCACCATGAACGGCATGGACCAGCTTTCGTACTGCGCCGCGAGCGACAGGAACACGAACACGAACGCCAGCCCGAACACCAGCAGCGCGACCGATCCGGCCTTGAGCTGCTCGTACACCACGCCCGTCCATTCGAACCCGAAGCCCTCCGGCAGCACTTTCGCCGCGCGCTGCATGGCCGCGCTTCCCTGGCTGGAGCTGAACCCGGCTGCCGGGCTGCCGCTGATCTGCGCCGAGCCGTACAGGTTGTAGTGCGGCACCGTCGCCGGCCCGGTCGAGGGCAGCAGCTTGCCTACGGCGTCAAGCGGCAGCAGCCCGCCGGTGGCGTTGCGGACGAAGATGTGGGCGAAGTCGCGCGGATCGGACCGGGCGTCGCCCTCCGCCTGCACGATGACGCGGAACGTGCGGCCGAACAGGTTGAAGTCGTTTATATACAGCGACCCCAGATAGACCTGCATCGTCGTAAACACGTCCGCCAGGCTCAGGCCAAGCTGCTTCGCCTTCGCCCGGTCGAGCGCGAACTCAAGCTGCGGGTTGGAAGTGTTGAACGTCGTCAGGAGTTGCCGGCCATCCAGCTCCGGTTGCTTGCGCGCCTCGGCCAGCACCGCCTGCACGGCGGCGTCCAGCGCCACGGCGCCCTTGGCCCCCTGGTCCTCGACCTGGAACTCGAAGCCGCCGGTCGTGCCCAGGCCGGGTATGGAGGGCGGGTCGAAGCTGAGCGCGATGGCGGCGGGCAGGCCCAGCAGACGCGGCCTGATCGCGGCGACGATGCTCTGCGCCGTGTGCTCCTTGCCGGACCGCTCGTCCCAGGGCTTGAGGATGGCGAAAAGCGCCGCAGCGTTGGACTGCTGCGAGTTGGTGAGGAAGTCGAGGCCGGTAATGGCGACCACGTCGTCCACCTCCGGACGCTCACGCACGATGTCGCGTATCTGCTTCACGACCTCCTCGGTCCGCGCCAGCGACGCGCCGCCCGGAAGCTGGGCGACGATGAAGAAGTAGCCCTGGTCCTCGACCGGCACGAAGGCGGACGGGATGTTGCGGGACAGCAGGTAGGTGCCGCCGACGGTGCCCGCGAGCAGCAGGAACATCACCGGCCACAGCCGGACCGTCGTGCGGACGCTGCGGGCGAAGCGGTCCGACAGCCAGCCGAAGCCCTGGTTGAACTTGCGGAACGCCCATGCCGGCTCGCCGGTCTTGGGCTTCAGCAGGACGGCGCACAGCGCCGGGCTGAGCGTGAGGGAGTTGAAGGCGGACAGCCCGACCGAGATGGCGATGGTCAGCGCGAACTGCCGGTACAACTGCCCGGTGATGCCCGGCAGGAACGCGACCGGCACGAACACCGCCATCAGCACCGCCATCGTGGCGACGATGGGACCCGTTACCTCCGCCATCGCCGCCTTCGCGGCGTCGAGCGGCGACTTGCCGCCCTCAAGCTGGCGCTCGACGTTCTCCACCACCACGATGGCGTCGTCCACCACCAAGCCGATGGCCAGCACGATGCCGAGCAGGCTGACGGTGTTGATAGAGAAGCCCACGACCTTCATCACGCCCAGCGTGCCGATCAGCGAGACCGGGATGGAGATTGCGGGGATCAGCGTCGTGCGCCAGGATTGCAGGAACACGAACACCACGACGAACACCAGCGCCATCGCCTCGGCCAGGGTTATCACCACCTCCAGCAGGGACGCCGACACGAACATCGTGGTGTCGTACTTGATCTGGTAGGCGATGCCCGGCGGGAACCGCGGCGCCAGCTCGTCCATCTTGGCGCGCACCGCCTTGTCGAGCGCGAGCGCGTTGGCGCCGGGCAACTGGTAGATCGCCAGCATCACCGTGGGCTTGCCGCCGATGCTGGCGCTGGAGCTGTAGGACTGCGCACCCAGCTCGACCCGGCCCAGGTCGCGCAACTGCACCATGGCGCTGCTGCCGTTGCCGGCGCGGACGACGATGTCCTCGAACTGCTTCACGTCGGCCAGCCGGCCCAGGGTGTTGATCTGATATTCGAACGCCTGGCTGGACGGGGACGGCGCCTGGCCCAGCTTGCCCGACGCGACCTGCAGGTTCTGCTCCAGGATCGCCGCCTGCACCTCGGACGCGGTGACGCCAAGCTGTGCCAGGCGGTCCGGGTTGAGCCAGACCCGCATCGAGTAGCGCTTCTCGCCGAAGATGGTCACGTCGCCGGTGCCGGGCAGGCGCTTGATCGGGTCCACGAGCTGCAAGTAGGCGTAATTGCTGAGCGCGATGACATCAACGGAGTCATCAGGCGAGACCAGGTTGACCAGCAGCGTGAAGTTCGGCTGCTTCTTCTGGATCGTGATGCCGCCCTGGTTCACGATGGCGGGCAACTGCGCGCTGGCCTGCGACACCCGATTCTGCACGTCCACCGCGGCGATGTCCACGTTGTAGCCGACGTTGAACGTGACGGTGATGGTGGAGGTGCCGTCGTTGGCGCTGACCGACGACATATAGGACATGCCCTGCACGCCGTTGATCTGCTGCTCCAGCGGGGTGGTGACGGTTTCGGCCACGGTCTGGGCGCTGGCGCCGCCGTAGGACGCGCTGACCACCACCTGCGGCGGCGCGATCTCGGGGAACTGGGCGACCGGCAGCAGCACGTAGCCGACGATGCCGGCCAGGACCATGACGACGGCCACGACCGAGGCGAAGATCGGCCGGGTGATGAAAAAGTTGACCATCTACCGGCGCTGCTCCGGCAGTTGGCCGGGCAAGGGCCGGCACCGGCCCGGGATGCGGCGAGCCTGCGTTGCCAGGCGCCGTGCCGGCTTCGCCCGGAACCCCACCCTAGTCCTTGCTGTCGCGCTGCATGAGGTCGGCAAGCACGTCCTGGGCATGGCGCAGCGCGCTGCGGCTGGCCTCGGACCCTCGCTGCACGTCCTTCCGGACGCCCTCCATGGCGGTCAACCGTTCGGCGCCGCCCGGTACCGGCTTGCTGCCCGGCATGGTGCCACCCCGGGATTGCCTTGCAAACGTGTCCATGTCTCCGCTGCTCCCTGGTTTACCTCGTATGAACCTGTATGGCGGAGCAACGGACCCGCCTGCGAACGCAGACGGTTCATCCATTGATGCGACAAGTGGCAGGATTGGAGGATGCCTGGGTGGCGCCGAGGCCGGAAGGTTCGGAAAATACCTAGAGCACGTTCGGTTCTGACGGAATCGGGATTCCGTTTGGGCGCGCAATGTGATTCAAGCTGCGGGCTGGGTTGGAGGCCAGCGTGCATGACCCGTCCGTATTCTGACGACCTA
>JAABUM010007201.1_pt1 | contig 10401 bp, 7 predicted proteins | sample 5559161 | NCBI WGS metagenome assembly JAABUM01 (sample SAMN10711868, study PRJNA513369) | rock metagenome | isolation source: Antarctica rocks | place: Antarctica: Victoria Land, Siegfried Peak nord | reverse complement strand
CAGGCGGAATTCCTGGGCGTTATTCAGATCTTCGTGTATTCCGGCGCGGTCATGATGTTGTTCTTGTTCGTCGTGATGCTGGTGGGCGTCGACTCATCGGACTCACTGGTCGAAACCATCCGCGGACAGAAGGTCGCGGCGATGTTGCTGGGACTGGCGATGATCGCCCTGTTGGGGTCGGGTCTCGCGCGGGCGCAATTCGCTCCCGGTCGCGGCCTGAAGGCCGTGAACGGCGCTGTCGGGGGCAACATCGGCGGAATGGCGCAGTTCATCTTCGGCCGGTACGTGTGGGCCTTCGAGGTCACCTCGGCGCTTCTGATCACGGCCGCTATCGGTGCGATGCTGCTGGCTCACCGCGAGCGTCTCACCCCCAAGGCCAGCCAGGCCGACTGGTCACGACGTCGCATCCGCGAGGGTGTCAACGTGGCGGGTCTGCCCGTTCCGGGTGTGTACTCCCAGCACAATGCCGTCGACACCCCGGCGTTGCTGCCCGATGGCAGCCCGAGTGAGCTCTCGATTTCCAGGGTCCTGAAAGCGCGTGGTCAGATCTACCGCGGCAGTGACACGCAGCAGGCGCTGACCAAAGAAATCGGCGAAGAAGCAGGCGACACGACCACCACCAAGGAAGAGGGGGGCCAGTAATGAGCATCGAGGTCTATCTCTACCTGTCCGTGGTGCTGTTCAGCATCGGCGCCGTCACGGTGCTGCTGCGGCGCAACGCCATCATCGTTTTCATGGGCGTGGAGCTGATGCTCAACGCCGCCAACCTGATGTTCGTGACGTTCGCCCGTATGTACGGCTCGCTGGAAGGTCAGGTCATCGCGTTGTTCGTAATGGTTGTGGCCGCCGCCGAAGTCGTCGTGGGGCTCGCGATCATCATGTCCATCTTCCGTGCCCGCCGGTCGGCTTCGGTCGACGACGCGAACCTGTTGAAGTTGTAAGGGAGCCTGCTCTTGCTGTCCTTGGTGGGAAGTCTTCCCTTCTCCGAGACGCCGTCCTACGTCCCCACGACGACGGCCTCCGGTATCAACCAGTACGCATGGCTGGTCATCGCGCTTCCCCTGCTCGGCGCGGCGCTGCTGATGATCGGTGGGAAGGCGCTGGACAAGATCGGCCCGCTACTGGCCGTCGTGCTGTCCGGATCCTCGTTCGTGATTGGTCTCTTCATGCTGTTCCACACGGCGGGCCTGTCCGATGAGAACCGCGCGGTTCAGAGCAACGTCCACCTCTTCGACTGGATCAACGCCGGCGGTCTGAAGATCGGAGCCGGCCTGCAGGTCGACCCGTTGTCACTGACCTTCGTCATGCTGATCACTTTCGTGGGCACCCTGATCCACGTCTACTCGCTCGGTTACATGGAGCACGACCCGGCCAAACGCCGGTTCTTCGCTTACCTGAACCTGTTCGTCGCCTCGATGCTGACCCTGGTGCTCGCTGACTCGTTCGTCAGCCTGTTCGTCGGCTGGGAGGGCGTCGGCCTGGCGTCCTACCTGCTGATCGGCTTCTGGAACTTCAACTCGGAGTTCGCCTCGGCCGCCAACAAGGCGTTCGTGATGAACCGGGTCGGGGACGTCGGAGTGCTGTTGGCGATGTTCGTGATGTACCGGACTTTCGGCGGGTTGGACTTCAACACGGTGTTCGGTGGGGTGTCTGCTGCGAGTAGCACCGCTGTTACCTGGATTGGTCTGTTCCTACTCCTGGGAGCGTGCGGCAAGTCTGCGCAGTTTCCCTTGCAGGCCTGGCTCGGCGACGCGATGGCCGGCCCGACCCCCGTCTCCGCCCTGATCCACGCCGCGACCATGGTCACCGCCGGCGTCTACCTGATCGTCCGTAGTCACGTCATCTTCGACGCTACGCCTGATGCGCGCTTGGCGGTCTGCATCGTTGGTGCGGTCACGTTGGTCTACGGCGCGATCGTGGGTTGCGCTAAGGACGACATGAAGAAGGCCCTCGCCGCCTCCACCATGAGCCAGATCGGGTACATGATCCTGGCCGCAGGGCTCGGCCCGATCGGCTATGTGTTCGCGATCTTCCACCTGGTCACGCACGGTTTCTTCAAGGCCGGGATGTTCCTGGGCGCAGGCTCGGTCATGCATGGCATGAACGACCAGGTCGGGATGCGCCGCTTCGGCGGGTTGTCCGCTGTCCTGAAGATCACCTGGGTCACCTTCGGACTGGGCTTCCTTGCCATCATCGGTTTCCCGTTGCTGTCCGGATTCTGGTCCAAGGACAAGATCATCGAAGCGGCGTTCGTCGGAGAAGGTTGGCGGCCATGGATTTTCGGTGGCGCAGCTCTCATCGCGGCCGGTATCACCGCTTTCTACATGGCGAGGTTGTTCTTCATGACCTTCCACGGTAAGCGCCGCTGGACCGACGACGTACACCCGCACGAGTCCCCGTTGACGATGACTGTGCCGATGATGATCCTCGCGATCGGTTCGGCGTTCCTCGGTCTGGCGCTCGGCCCCACCAACATCATGATCAACTGGTTGTCCCCGGTCGTCGGTCACACCGAGGGCGACCCCAAGCTGAACCAGTACCTGCTGATGGTGTTGACCTTCGTGCTGCTGTGTATCGGCGTTGGCCTGGCCTGGATGATGTACATCCGCGACGACGTGCCGATCGCTCCGCCGGTCGGGTCGCTCCTTACCCGCGCAGCGCGTAAGGATCTGTTCCAGGACGACCTCAACGAGTCGGCTTTCGCCCGCCCGGGTCTGCACCTGACCCGGGCCCTGGTCTTCATCGACAACCGAGGTGTCGATGGCACTGCTGGCGGATTGGCTGCCGCCATTGGTGGCACATCTGCGCGGCTGAAGCGCACACAGAACGGTTTCGTGCGGTCGTACGCCCTCACCATGCTGGTGGGCGTCGTCGCGATCCTCGGTGTGGTTTGGGTGGTTCAGTGATGACTTCTGGTTTCCCGTGGCTGAGCGTTCTCGGCCTGATCCCGCTCGTCACGGCGATCGCCGTGCTCGCTGTTCCTACCGGTGCGGCGCAGCGGGTAGCTCGCCCGATCGCGTTGGGTGGTTCGCTCGTTGCGCTCGTGGTCGGTATCGCGATGTGGACCCAGTTCAGGACCAGCGGTGTGGCGCAACAATTCCAGTTCGTCGAGACCCACCAATGGATCAAACAGTTCGGCGTCTCCTACCAGGTCGGCATCGACGGGTTGGGCCTCGCATTGATCCTGATGAGCCTGGTGCTCGTCCCGGTGTCGCTGTTGGCGGCCTGGAAAGACGTGCCGGCTGACGGTACCCGCCGGATGCAGAACTATTTCGCCCTGATGCTGGTGCTCGAGACGTTCATGATCGGAGTGTTCGCCGCAACTGACGTCTTCCTGTTCTACGTCTTCTTCGAAGCAATGCTGATCCCGGTCTATTTCCTGATCGGTTCTTTCGGTGGACCGCGCCGGCAGTACGCGGCAGTGAAATTTCTGCTGTTCAGCCTGCTCGGTGGTTTCATCATGTTGATCGCGGTCATCGCGCTCTACAACTACGGACCGGGCGGCGCGCGGGGCTTCCTGATATCCAACCTCACCGGGCTCGACCTCGGAGTGTGGCCGGGTCGCTGGTTGTTCCTCGGCTTCTTCTTCGCGTTCGCGGTGAAGGCGCCGATGTGGCCGGTGCACACCTGGCTTCCGGATGCTGCGTCCGAGAGCAAGCCCGCGGTCGCCGTGCTCCTCGTCGGGGTGCTCGACAAGGTCGGCACCTTCGGAATGGTGCGTTTTTGCCTGCAGCTGTTCCCTGAGGCCAGCAAGTGGGCAACCCCGGTAGTCATCGTGCTGGCCATCATCTCGATCCTGTACGGTGCGATCGTCGCCATCGGGCAGACCGACATGATGCGGTTGATCGCCTACACCTCGGTGAGCCACTTCGGTTTCATCGTGCTCGGCATTTTCGCGATGACAACCACCGCAGGAAATGGCTCAAACCTCTACATGGTCAACCACGGCATCACGACCGCCGCGCTGTTCCTGTTCGCTGGGTTCCTGATCCTGCGCGGCAAGAGTCAGGACATCCGCGACTACGGCGGGTGGCAGCGGGTGACGCCGTTGTTGGCGGGCGTGACATTGATTGCCGGTCTCTCAGCGCTGTCGCTGCCTGGCACCAACTCCTTCGTCTCGGAGTTCCTGGTGATGGTCGGTACCTTCCAGCGCTACCCGGTCGCTGGTGGGTTCGCTGTCATCGCAGTCATCCTGGCTGCGCTCTACATCTTGCTGATGTACAAGAATCTCTTCACCGGCCCGCCCCCGCCTGCAATGTCCGAAACCGGCGATACAGGTGACCGCGGCGCTCGGGAGCTGGTGCCCGCCGGAGCCGGACCGCTGGCCGACAACATGTTCTATGCCGAGGATCCGCGTCGTGCGATCGCTGTGCACGACAGTGAGCGCGCAGCGACAGCAAGTCACACCGCACCGACAGGTGCTGTGTTCCTCAAGCCTGACCTGGACGTGCGAGAGCGAGTCGTGGCTGCGGTGCTGGTCGCTCTGATCGTCGCGCTCGGGTTCTTCCCGAAGCCGATTCTGGACATCGTCCGTCCCACCACCGAAAAGACCATGCAACTGGTCCAGATGCAGGATCCGGCGCCCAGCGTCCCGAGCAGTCAGGTGAATTCGAAGTGATCGCCGCCGCCACCGATTTCGTGCAGGCCAAGATCGAGTACGCCGCTGTAGCACCGATGCTCGTCATTTTCGGTGTCGCCATGGTGGGTGTTCTCGTCGAGGCCTTCGTACCGCGCACCCAGCGATACGTGGTGCAGGTCGGGGTTGTCCTCGCGGGCCTGCTCGCCTCGTTCCTCACGTTGATCTTCTTCGCTCGTAACCATCAGATGGTGACCGCAGGTGGGTCCGTGGTCATCGACGGTCCGGCGCTGATGTTCCAGGGCGCTGTGCTCGTGCTCGCGTTCCTGGCAGCGCTTGCCATGGCTGAGCGTTTCGATACCCAGTCGTTGGACGCATTTACCCAGTCCGGCGCATCTGTGCCGGGGTCGCCCATGGAGACCAACGCGACCCGGCTGGGTGCCACCTCCACCGAGATCTTCCCACTCGTGTTGTTCGCAGTCGGCGGCATGATGTTGTTCCCGGCATCGGGTGACCTGCTGACCGTCTTCATCGCGCTGGAGGTGCTGTCACTGCCGCTGTACATCCTGACCGGCATGGCGCGCCGCCGCCGACTGCTGTCGCAGGAAGCGTCGATGAAGTACTTCCTTCTCGGGGCGTTCTCGTCCGCCTTCTACCTCTTCGGTGCGGCACTCGTCTTCGGCTACGCCGGCACCCTGGACTTCGCGAAGATCGCCACCGCCGTCGCGCAGGGCAGCGGCCGAGACGGGATTCTGATCCCCGGCGTTCTCCTGGTTGCGGTTGGCCTGCTGTTCAAGATCGGCGCGGTCCCCTTCCATTCCTGGACCCCCGATGCCTACCAGGGTGCACCGACGCCGGTCGCCGGATTCATGGCCGCCTGTACCAAGGTCGCCGCGTTCGGCGCGTTCCTGCGTGTCTTCTACGTCGCTTTCCCCGGAATGCAATGGAACTGGCAGCCGGTCGTCGTGGTGGTCGCCCTATTGACGATGATCATCGGAACGGTCCTGCTCGTAACTCAGACGGACATCAAGCGTCTGCTCGCCTACAGTTCGATCGTGCAGGCCGGGTTCATCCTTGTCGGTGTGGTCGCCCTCGACCGGCAGGCAGTGTCGGGCACGATCGTGTACGTCGTCACGTACGGCTTCGCGACCCTGGCGGCTTTCGCGATCGTGGCGATGGTGCGCTCCGGCGGAAACGAGGCCACGCACCTGTCCCAGTGGGCGGGGCTGGCCAAGACCAACCCTGTCGTGGGCGCGTTGATGGCCCTGATGATGATCGCGTTCGCGGGTATCCCGCTGACATCGCTCTTCACCGCGAAGTACGCCATCTTCTCGGCTGCTATCGGCAACGGCGGCACCTGGTTGGCGCTGGTCGGTGTCATCTTCAGCGCGATCGCATCGTTCGTCTACATCCGCGTCATCGTGTTGATGTACTTCTCGGAGCCGACGGGCAACACCGTGGTGATGACCCCGTCTGCACTGAGCGGGGTGGCCATCACGGTATGTGCGGTGATGACTGTCGCGCTCGGCGTCTTCCCCGCGCCGCTGCTGAACATGGCCAACGACTACTCACAGTTCCTGCGATGAGGCCGTCCGCGATGAGGTCGCGGCGATGACGGTCGTTCCCGGAATCGACGCTGATTTCGATCAACGGCTGCAGGACAATCTGTCCCTGGTCGAAGACCGTTTGCAGGAGGTCGTCGGTCACGACGACGATTTCATCTCCGGCGCCTCGCACCACCTGCTCGACGCGGGGGGTAAGCGTTTCCGACCGCTGTTGACCTTGCTGGTCAGTGAGCTAGGGACCGGGTGCAACGTGCAGGTCATCGATGCCGCTGCGGGTGTCGAGTTGACGCACCTCGCGTCGCTCTACCACGACGACGTGATGGACGAGGCGACCGTGCGTCGCGGGGTGACGGCCGCGAATCTCGCCTACGACAACTCGACCGCGATCCTGATCGGCGACCTGCTGTTCGGGCGGGCGTCGCAGTTGGTGGCCGGGTTGGGCGCGCAGGCTGTGCGCATCCAGGCCGACACGTTCGTACGGTTGTGCGCCGGTCAGATCAAGGACGACCGGCAGGCTCCCGAAGGCCAGGACCCGATGGACTACTACCTTCAGGTGCTGGCCGGAAAGACCGGGTCGCTCATCGCCACTGCGGCGCGCTACGGCGGGATGTTCGCGGGTGTGCCCGCGCCGACGATCGAGTTGGTTGCGCGGTATGGCGAACTGCTCGGGATGGTCTTCCAGCTCTCCGATGATCTGCTGGACGTGGCCTCGAACGAGCAGGAGTCCGGCAAACTCGCCGGTGCCGATTTGCGCGAGGGTGTCACGACATTGCCGGTCCTCTATGTCCGGGCCTCCACGGACCCGGCGGACGACCGGTTGAAAGACCTGTTGTCGCATCCGCTGGTTGACGAGGACGAGTTCTACGAGGCGCTTGGTTTGTTGCGCGCGCACCCGGCGATGCGGCAGGCGCAGGAACACACAGTGGCCGTCGCGCGGGAAGCTGTCGCTCTGCTTGACGGTCTGTCGGACGGTGACGCCGTCGAAGCGTTACGCGCGCTACCCATGTCTGTCGCTGCCCGCACCGCCTGAACCGGGCTTCGCGTCCTGTAGGCCGTCCCATGACCAGAGGGGGAGAGCCAGATCGTTCGGCACATCGTCGACGCTGCGGTGATAGCGCCTCATAGCCACCACGGAGCTCTCGTCTGCGTAGTTGGCGGTACCCGTGGCTGAACGCATGCCTTACGACCGGGTCTGCGAGGACCCGCTCGTGCCAGGCATGCGCCAACGTGACCAGGCCCGGCTGTCCGCCGGCAGCGTCGTAGAGAGTGGTCATCGGTTCAGAATGGCAGTCGCGAGGACGTAGGTCACTGGCGTGGTTGGCCGACCGACCATTTCGCCCGGGGTTGGTCGAACGGGCGGCACCGTTCGGCGTGTTCGACCTCCCTACTCGAGCGTATTTTGACTCAGTCCAGAAAAGCCGACACGATGCAGGTGTGGCCACCATCGCTGAACCTCTCCTTCGGGAGGCCGGACTGCGCGTGACCAGGCCGCGTGCAGCGGTGTTGGCAGCCGTGCACGATCGTCCGCACGCGGACTGCGCTGCGGTCTACGACGTGGTTCGAGCGGTGCTGCCGACCGTTTCACGTCAAGCGGTCTACGACTGCCTGAACACCTTTGCCGAGGCCGGAATCGTCCGTCGGATCGAGCCGGCCGGGTCGCCGGCTCGGTACGAGTTGCGGATCGACGACAACCATCATCACCTCGTGTGCCGCGACTGCGGTGCCGTGTCCGACGTGGACTGTGCCGTCGGCGTGGCCCCATGCCTGACACCTTCCGACGAGTCGGGTTTCGTCGTCGACGAGGCCGAAGTCATCTACTGGGGCCGCTGTTCGGCCTGCACCACCACCTGAACATTTCAGCCGAGAAATCCAGTAACAACCGCCATCGAAAGGAATCCTTCGTGTCAGAAGACCAGATCACGACCGAACGTGACATGAACGACGAGCCGGCGACCTGCCCGGTCATGCACGACAATCTGCGTCGTCCAACTGAGGGTGACGCCAACCAGGACTGGTGGCCCACCCGGCTGAACCTGAAGATCCTGGCCAAGCAGACCCCCGTCACCAACCCGCTTGGCGGCGACTTCGACTACGCCGAGGCGTTTGCGAGCCTCGACCTCGCTGCGGTCAAGGCCGACATCGAAGCGCAGATCACCACTTCGCAGGACTGGTGGCCCGCCGACTACGGTCACTACGGCCCGCTGATGGTCCGGATGGCCTGGCACAGCGCCGGTACCTACCGCGTCCAGGACGGTCGCGGCGGTGCAGGCACCGGCCAGCAGCGTTTCGCGCCGGTCAGCAGTTGGCCCGACAACGCCAACCTCGACAAGGCCCGCCGTCTGCTGTGGCCGGTCAAGAAGAAGTACGGTCAGAACCTGTCCTGGGCCGATCTTCTCGTGCTGACCGGAAACGTCGCGATCGAGTCGATGGGCCTGCAAACCGCCGGCTTCTCCGGTGGTCGTGTGGACGCGTGGGAACCGGACGACGACGTCTACTGGGGTCCCGAGACCACCTGGCTGGGCGACGCCCGCTACACCGGTGACCGCGACCTGGAGAACCCGCTCGCTGCCGTCCAGATGGGTTTGATCTACGTCAACCCCGAAGGCCCGAACGGAAACCCCGACCCCGCCGCGTCCGCGGTCGACATCCGCGAGACCTTCGCTCGGATGGCCATGAACGACTACGAGACCGTTGCGCTGATCGCCGGTGGACACACCTTCGGTAAGACGCACGGCGCCGCCGACCCCGAGCCGCACGTGGGCCACGAGCCCGAGGCCGCCGGCCTCGAGGAGAACGGCCTGGGCTGGAAGAGCAGCTACGGCTCCGGCCGCGGCCGGGACACCATCACCAGTGGACTGGAGGTCACCTGGACCCAAAAGCCCACCGAGTGGGACAACGGGTACTTCGACAACCTGTTCGGCTTCGAGTGGGAGCTGGTGAAGAGCCCCGCCGGTGCTTCGCAGTGGCAGCCCAAGGACGGCGGCGGCGCGAACACCGTGCCGGACCCCGAAGACGGCTCACTGTCGCGGCCCCCGACGATGCTGACCACGGACCTCGCGTTCCTGGCCGACCCGTCGTATGAGAAGATCTGCCGCAACTTCCACCAGAACCCGGCCGAGTTCGCGCAGGCCTTCGCAGCCGCATGGTTCAAGCTGACCCACCGTGACATGGGCCCGGTCTCGCGCTACGTAGGCGCTGAAGTTCCCACCGAAACGTTCATCTGGCAGGACCCGGTACCCGTTGCCGAAGGCCCCGCCATCGGCGTGGAGGAGATCGCCAAGCTGACGGACGCCATTCGGGCGACCGACCTGAGTGTTGCCCAGCTGGTCTCGACCGCATGGGCGTCGGCTTCGACGTTCCGCGGTGGCGACAAGCGTGGTGGCGCCAACGGGGCTCGCGTGCGCCTCGCTCCCCAGAAGGACTGGGACGCCAACGACCCGCAGCAGCTGGCCACCGTGCTGCAGACCCTCGAAGGTGTCCAGCGCGACTTCAACGCAGCGAACGACGGCGGCGCGCAGGTTTCGATCGCTGACCTGATCGTGCTCGCCGGCGGCGTGGGCGTCGAGGACGGCGCTTCGGCTGCCGGTGTCTCGGTCGAAGTTCCGTTCACCGCGGGCCGCACCGACGCGACCGACGAGATGACCGATGTCGAATCAATGGCGTGGATGGAGCCTTCGTCCGACGGCTTCCGCAACTACGAGCGCCGCACGAACCGGCTGCCCGCCGAGCACTTACTCGTTGGCCGCGCCAACCAGTTGACGGTGAGTGCGCCCGAGATGACGGTGCTTGTCGGCGGTCTGCGCGTACTGGGCGCCAACTCCGGCGACTCGCAGGTCGGTGTACTGACCGACAAGCCGGGCGTGCTGACGAATGATTTCTTCGTCAACCTGCTCGACCTGGGCACCACCTGGAGTGCGATCGACGGCTCCGACAACTACGCCGGTGTCGGCGCGGGCGGTGAGCAGTGGACCGGTAGCCGGGCGGACCTGGTCTTCAGCGCCAACTCCGAGCTGCGCGCCGTGGCGGAGGTCTTCGCCAGTGATGACGCGCACGAGAAGTTCGTGCACGACTTCGTCGCGGCATGGACCAAGGTCATGGACCTGGACCGGTTCGACATCAAGAAGTAATCACCCCCAGCACAAAGGCACCGGGCTCGCAGCGTTCGCGCGCTGAGAGCCCGGTGCCTTTGGGTTTCCGGTGGTGCTCGACGAATGCTGAGGATTATGATTTCGGCATCCGATCGGTTCGATCAAAGGGGTT
>JAABUM010007200.1_pt1 | contig 10412 bp, 3 predicted proteins | sample 5559161 | NCBI WGS metagenome assembly JAABUM01 (sample SAMN10711868, study PRJNA513369) | rock metagenome | isolation source: Antarctica rocks | place: Antarctica: Victoria Land, Siegfried Peak nord | reverse complement strand
CCGACCAGAGCCTCGTCGACGCCGTCGACGACGATTGGGACCGCTTCGCCAGCTTCGCCGACTACGACCGTTTCACGACCGCGTGGCTGCAGGGCGTGCGACGGGTGATGAAGCCCAACGCGACCCTCTTCGTGATCGGCTCCTACCACAACATCTTCCGGGTCGGCTCGACCCTCCAGGACCTCGGCTTCTGGATCCTCAACGACGTCGTCTGGCTCAAGGCCAACCCGATGCCGAACTTCCGCGGGCGCCGCTTCACCAACGCCCATGAGACGCTGATCTGGGCATCGCGGGACGAGGCCGCCAAGCAATATACTTTCAACTACGAGGCCCTGAAGGGCGCCAACGACGACACGCAGATGCGGTCCGACTGGTTCATGCCGATCTGCTCGGGGGGCGAGCGCCTCAAGGACCGCAACGGCGACAAGCTCCACCCGACCCAGAAGCCCGAAGCCCTGCTGACCCGCATCCTGCTCAGCGCCACGAAGCCCGGCGACGTGGTGCTCGACCCCTTCTTCGGGTCCGGCACGACCGGAGCGGTGGCGCGCCGCTACGGCCGCACCTGCGTCGGCATCGAGCGCGATCCCGTCTATGCGGCGGCGGCGGCGAGCCGCATCGCGGCCGTCGAGCCCGTCGGGGCCGAGACGCTCGACGTGCTGGCCACCAAGCGCAGCGAGCCTCGCCTCGCCTTCGCGACCCTGCTCGAGACCGGCGCCGTCGTGCCCGGCCAGGCGCTCTACGACGCCCGCCGGCGCGTCAAGGCCGCGGTGCGGGCCGATGGCCTCATCGGCATCGGCACGATCGCGGGCTCGATCCACAAGATCGGGGCACTGGCTCAGGGCCTGCCGGCCTGCAACGGCTGGACCTACTGGCATTACGAGGACGCCGGCACGCTGAAGCCGATCGACGCCCTGCGCGAGCGCGCCCGGGCGGACATGCGGGACGGCTGAACCACATCACTCGGCCGGGAACTTCGCGGCACCGGCCACGCCTTGCAGGTTCGGTGCTGGTCGTCGGTGCGGTCGAGGGTCTCGGACCGAACTTCGAGAGACCGGGCATCGAGCATGCCATCGAAGACGCTCACGATCGGAGCCGGCCGAGCAGCGAAGTCGAGCGACATAGCGGTCGAATCGATGGGATCCGGGGCCCCGCCGCGAACCGCTACGATCGACAGCGGCAGGCACCGATCCCCCGCTTCAACCCCGGATTACAGCGGGCCGAGGCCGGTTTCAATCGGCCGACCAGTGACGGCAGAGCGAGCTTCCCGTCACTGACATCGACATGATGGCCGATGGGCCTGTAATCGAAAATCGCGCTATAGCGGGTCGCGCATCGGCGCCGGCCGGCGAACCCGCGAGCACACGCGGACAGGCGACGGCGGTTCCGGGGGAGGGAATGGATCATGGTGGTGGAAACGGCTGCGGCCTTGTCGACTCCGGAAGCCGTCCGCACCCGCGCCGACCTGATCGACCGTGCCGCGGCACTGCTGGAGCGTGCCTGCGGGGCCGGCGGCTTCGTCCGCGACCTGTTCGGCCGGGTACCGCCCGAGGATCTGGCCAACTATTCGGCTGAGGCCCTGGCCGACCTCGCGGGGGACGCGCGCCGCCATCTCGCACAGCCCCGCGTCGCCGGATCCCGATCGGGCCTGCAACTCCGCGACGTGACGGTCCGGCACCTCGGCCGGCCCTGGGACCTCACCGTCCTCGACGTCGTCAACGACAACCGGCCGTTCCTGCTGGACTCGACGCTGGCCGAACTCAACCGGCAAGGCCTTGCGCCCTATCTCGTCGCGCATCCGATCCTCGGCGTCGAGCGCGACGCCGCCGGCGCGCTGGTCCGCGTCGTGGGAGAGACGACGGCCAATGCTCAAGGGGTCTTCGCGCGCGAAAGCCTCATCCATATCCACCTCGACCGGATCGACGCGGGAGAAGCGCGGCAGCAACTCGTCGCCGGACTCGAGCGCATGTTCCGCGATGTCGGGATCGCCACGGGGGACCACGATGCCATGCTGGCGCGGCTCGGGACGCTGGCCGACCATTATAGCGAGATGCCTCCGGGGCTGCCACAGGCCGAGGTCGACGAAGTCCGGGATTTCCTGGCTTGGCTGCGGGACGGCCACTTCACCCTGCTCGGGCTGCGCGAGCAGGGAACGCCGGCCGAATCCCAGGCTGTCGTCGAGGGCTCGGGCCTGGGGATCCTGCGCGATCCCGCCGTCGAGGCACTGCGGCGCGGCCGCGCACCAGCCGACCCGATGCCCGAGATCGCCGCCTTCCTCGAGGGGCCGAGCGCCATCGCGGTCACCAAGGGAAATTTCAAGTCGCGGGTGCACCGGGCCGTCTACCTGGACTATGTCGCGGTCAAACTGTTCTCGCGGTCCGGGACTCTGACGGGCTTCCTCGGCATGGTGGGCTTGTTCACGGCATCGGCCTATACGGGTTCGGCCCGCGACGTCCCCTATCTGCGCCGCAAGGTGGCGGCGGTGGTGGAGCGCGCCGGACTCGACCCGACCAGCCATGCCGGCCGCAGTCTCTTGGCCGTGCTGGAGAACTATCCGCGCGACGAGCTGTTCCAGATCGGCGTCGAGCGCCTTTTTCGCTTCACCCTGGCGATCGCCGAACTCGCCGACCGGCCGCGGATCCGCGTCCTGGTCCGGCCGGACCGCTTCGGCCGCTTCGTGTCGCTGCTCGTCTATGTGTTCAAGGACCGCTACACGTCCGTCGTCCGGGCTCGTATCGGGGCCTTCCTCGCCCAGACCTACGGCGGGCGGCTGTCGGCCTCCTATCCGGACTACCCGGACGGGCCGCTGGCCCGCACCCATTACATCATCGGGCTGAACGAGGGCGGCGTGCCCGAGCGAAATCCCGCCGCCCTGGAACGGGAGATCGCCGCCATCGTGCGGACCTGGGGCGACGCATTGAGCGGTGCCCTCGCCGACACGCGGGAGGGGCGGCAGGCGCGTGCGCTCGCGGCCCGCTATGCGGATGCTTTCTCGGCCGCATACCGGGAGAATTTCACGCCGGAGGACGCGCTCGCCGACATCGTCATTCTCGAGAGCCTGGGCAGCAGCGACCCCCGGGCCGTCGACCTCGGCCGTCACGACACGGATCCCGCAGCTCAGATCCGTCTCAAGGTCTTCTCCCGCGGAACTCCGCTGCCCTTGTCCGACCGCGTTCCGGTGCTCGAGAACCTCGGGTTCAGGGTGATCGACGAACGCACATACGACATCCTGCCGGCCGGCGCGGCCGAGGATGCCCGAGTCTGGCTGCATGACATGCTGCTGGAGCGCGCGACCGGTGCCGCGATCGACCTCGACCGGCTGGGCGGGCCGTTGAAGGATGCCTTGCTGGCGCTGTCGGATGGACTTGCCGAGTCCGATGGCTTCAACCGCCTCGTGATCGAGGCGGATCTGGCGTGGCGCGACGCGGCGCTGCTGCGAGCTTTCGGCCGCTACCTGCGGCAATTGCGGGTGCGTTACGGCCAGGACTATCTGGCCGCGACCCTGGCGCGTCATCCAGGCATCGCCGGATCGATCGTCGATCTCTTCCACGCGCGCTTCGATCCTGCCGCGCACGAGGGCGGCGAGGCCGCGATCCGGGCCGACCGCGAGGCGGAGATCCGCGCCGGGCGCGAGGCGGAGATCCGCGCCGGGCGCGAGGCGGAGATCCGCGCCGGGCGCGAGGCGGAGATCCGCGCCGACATCGAGGCCATGCTGGGCCGCGTGACGAGCCTCGACGACGACAGGATCCTGCGCCGCTTCGTCAATCTCGTCGAGGCGGCGGTGCGCACGAACGTCTTCCAGACCGCGCCCGACGGGAGCCCGCGCGACACGATCGCGTTCAAGTTCGCTTGCGCGGAGGTGAGCGGCATGCCGCTGCCGCGGCCCTTGTTCGAGATCTTCGTCCATTCCCCGCGTGTCGAGGGCCTGCATCTGCGCTTCGGCTACGTGGCGCGGGGAGGCTTGCGCTGGTCCGACCGGCCGGAGGATTTCCGCACCGAGGTCCTCGGCCTCGTGAAAGCCCAGCAGGTCAAGAATGCCGTGATCGTGCCTGTGGGCGCCAAGGGCGGCTTCGTCCCGAAGCGGCTTCCGCCGGTGGCCGAACGCGCGGCCTGGATGGCGGAAGGGCTGGAAAGCTACCGCGTCTTCATCCGCACCCTGCTCGACCTTACCGACAACATCGTCGACGGCGCCATCGTGCCGCCGCCCGACACCGTGCGGCACGATCCCGCGCCCGACGCCTATCTCGTGGTGGCGGCCGACAAGGGCACGGCGACCTTCTCGGACACCGCCAATGCGCTGTCGCTGGAACGCCACTACTGGCTCGGCGACGCTTTCGCGTCGGGCGGCAGCCAGGGCTATGACCACAAGGCCATGGGGATCACGGCGCGGGGCGCCTGGGAGGCCGTGACGCGCCACTTCCGCGAGATGGACATCGACATCGGCCGCGATCCCGTCACGGTGGCGGGAGTGGGCGACATGTCGGGCGACGTGTTCGGCAACGGCATGCTGCTGTCGCGCAGCCTCCGCCTCGTCGCGGCGTTCGATCACCGCGACATCTTCCTCGATCCGCAGCCGGATGCGGCGCGGAGCTTCGCCGAGCGCCAGCGCCTGTTCGCGCTGCCGCGATCGAGCTGGGCCGACTACGACCGGTCGCTGATCTCGCCCGGAGGCGGGGTGTTCTCACGCGGCCTCAAAGCCATCCCGCTGTCGCCCGAGGTCCGCGCGGCGCTCGGTTTCGACGCCGCCACTGCGGCGCCCGCCGACCTGATGCGGGCGATCCTCTCCGCGCCGGTGGACCTCCTGTGGTTCGGCGGCATCGGCACCTATGTCCGATCGGCCGCCGAGACCGATGACGATGCCGGCGACCGGGCCAACGACGCCGTGCGGATCACGGGCTCGGCCTTGCGGGCCAAGGTCGTGGGCGAGGGCGCCAACCTCGGGATGACCCAGCGCGGGCGCGTCGAGGCAGCCCTGGCGGGGGTGCGGCTCAACACCGACGCGATCGACAATTCAGCCGGCGTGAACACGTCGGACGTCGAGGTCAATATCAAGATCGCCCTGATGGGCCCGGAACGGGATGGGCGGCTCGATGCAGCGGCCCGCCACGCCCTGCTGTTCGCCATGACCGACGAGGTCGCGTCCCTGGTGCTCCGCAACAACGCGTTGCAGACATTGGCCCTCTCGCTCGCCATGCGCGGGGGTTTGGCCGCGACGGGTTTCGCGGTCCGCACCATGCAGGCCCTCGAAGCCGAAGGGCGCCTCGACCGTGCGGTGGAGTTGCTGCCGGATGACGCTGCATTGGGTGAGCGCATGGCCCGCGGCGAGGGCCTGACCCGGCCGGAGTTCGCGGTGCTTCTGGCCTATGCCAAGCTGTCCCTCTACGATGCCCTGCTGGACAGCACCGTTCCCGAAGATCGCTATTTCGATCGAGAGTTGCAGTTCTACTTCCCCGAGGCGCTGCGGCGAGCCTTTCCGGACGCGGTGGAGGGACATCGTCTCCGCCGCGAGATCATCGCCACCGCCTTGTCCAACGTCATCGTCAATCGCGGCGGTCCTTCGCTCGTCACACGACTCGTCGAGGAAACCGGTGTTGGCATCGCGACCGTCGCCAAGGCGTTTGCCGTGACGCGCGATGCATTTGGCCTCGCCGACCTGAACGCGGCGATCGACGATCTCGGCAGTGCCGTTTCGGGCGAGACCCAGCTCGGCCTCTATGCCGTGGTTCAGGATCTCCTGACCGACCGCATGGTCTGGTTCATCCGCAACCTCGATCTTGCCGGCGACATCGAACACGTCGTGTGCCGCTACCGCGACGGCATCGCCGCTACGGTGTCGGCCCTGCCGACGGTGCTGGGCGGCGCGGCGCTCAGGGCGATCGAGGCAAGACAGGCGGAACTCGTCCGATTGGGGCTTCGGGTCGAGTCCGCCCGCGTCCTTGCCGTCGTCCCGGCGCTCGCCTCGGCGCCCGATATCGTGCACGTGGCGGAGACCAGCGGACGGCCGATCGCCGAGGTGGCGGCGACGCATTTCGCCCTGGAGCGCGCCTTCGGCCTCGACGCCCTCATGGCGGCGGCCCGGGTTGCGCCCGTTTCGGACACCTATGATCAACTCGCCCTGGAGCGGGCCCTCGACACCATTCTGACGGTGCATCGCCGCCTGACCGCGGAGGTCTTGAGCCAGGTGGGCGCAGGGTCCAGTGCGGTCGCCAGCTGGATCGAGGCGCGCGGCGCCTCGCTGGCCCGTGTCCGTCAGTCCATCGAGGTCGTGACCTCCACGGGAGCGACCGTGTCGAAGGCCACCTTCGCGGCAGGTCTCCTCACGGACTTGGCAAGACCGCGAAACCGGCCGATGTGAGGACTTGCCCGCGCGGGACGGCGCCCCTCGGATCGGATCCGTGATCTGCGCGGCGCAGGGCCGTCGCCGCGGGATCGTGACCTGGACGGGCCGAGCCAAGAAGCATTGTCGTCACCAGCTCACGAGGCAACGCTTCCGAGAACAGATGGCCTTGGCCCAGGGTACAACCGAAACGTCGCAGCTGACCCGCTTGGCCTTCGGTCTCCACGCCCTCCGCCAGGCTCTGGATGCCGAGCTGGCTCGCGATGCCGATCAGCCCCTCGACCACCATCACGCTCGCGTCGTCGGGCGCCAGCCGGTCTATCAAGGACCTGTCGATCCTGAGAATGTCGACCGACCCGGTGAGCAGGTCCGTCAGTGACGCGAAGCCCGTGCCGAAATGGTCGAGGGCGATGCGGACTCCTCTGGCCCGCATCGTCGCGAAGGCGCGTGCGACGACGTGATCCCGGCGCCTCATGTGGACGGGTTCGGTCACTTTCAGGATGACGTGTTTCAGTGGAACGTCTTCGCGGTGAAACGCTTCGGCCAGATCTTCGACGAAACCGCCGCCGTGGAAGTCCGCCGTGGAGACGTTCAGGCTGACATGCTGAAGGGAGCCTTCAAGCGCCAGCCAGGAGCGGACATCGGACGCGACGACCGTCAGCATCCGGCGTGTCAATCGAGACGCGATGCGAGCGTCCTTCATCGCCTCTTGAACTGCGGCACCCTGACTGACCTCACCACGACCGTTGATCAGGCGCCACAGGGCCTCGACTCCCACGACGGCGCGCGTATCGAGACGGAAGATGGGCCGGTAGAAAGCCTCGATACGGCCTTCCGCGAGCGCCGACGCGACCTCCCGGATAGCGCCGACGCGATGGATCATGGCGGTTCCGAGATCCGGCGAGTGGCGAACGAAACCACCGCGATCCGTTTCCTTTGCGTGGTAAAGTGCGAAGTCGGCGTTCCGATGTACGGCATCGGCCGTTGCGTCGGCGGCCGACAATACCGCGGCGCCGATCGTGGCGCTCGGCAGGATCGCATGCTGGTCGCAGTCGGACGGCTGGCTCAATGCATCGCGCAATCGTCCCGCGGCGGCCTCGAGATCGTTCACTGCGTCGAAGCCTTTGACCAGGATGGCAAACTCGTCCCCTCCCAGACGGAAGGCGGAGTTCGGCCTGGCTGCCTCGGCGATCCGCTTCGCGGCAATCTGAAGCAGGTCGTCGCCTGCATGGTGGCCGTACGTGTCGTTGACGAATTTCAGGTTGTCCAAATCGAGGAGGAGAAACGCCCAGGAACCAGGGTCGTCGCAAGAGAGCTGCGACAAGACCTCATTGAAGCTCGCCCGGTTTGGAAGGTCCGTCAAAGCATCCACATACGTCCTGCGTTCGCGTTCCAACACCCGCTCGTGCCGCTCGAGAGCGATCGCACAAAGGTTGACGCAGGTCTCGACGACCTTGTATTCCTGGATGCTCGGACCTCTCTTCTCGAAGTAATAAAAAGCGAAAGTCCCCAAGACACGGCCTTGGCCGTCACAGATAGGGCTCGACCAGCACGCTTTGATGCCCAAAGGAAGCGCGAGAGCTCTGAACCCCGTCCACCGCGGGTCGTTTTCGATGTCGGTGACGGCAACGGCCGCGCCGCAAAACGCGGCGCTGCCGCAAGACCCGACATTCGGCCCTATGGCCAGCCCTTCGAGCGCCGCTGTAAACTCAGCCGGCAGACTGGGCGCTGAAAGTGGACGAAGAGAACCGAGATCGACCCGCAAGATCGAACAGATGATCCCCGGCAGCCGATTTTCCACTTCGACGCAAAGGCGATCCGCGGTGGCCGCCAGAGCCTCACCCTTTGCAACCATTTCAAGAATGATGTTCTGAAGCTGCAACAACGATGCGCTCGACGACCGGGGCTTGTACCGTGTCGACGATAGCTTTGAACGTTCTAACGAAGGAATGGCTTTTCAGCTAAACTTTAAGCAAATCGGAAGGCGACTCACATCGAAGGGCGCTGAAACATGGCTTGCCCAACGGGGCATGGTTCACGGCCCGATCGGGCCGAGGGTGAAAGGTCAGCCGATCCTATACGGCCGGCCGTCCCGCCCTCTGCCGTTCGACCGTGTGCAGAGCCTCGCAAGTCTGTGCACTATGGGCTCCCACGGATATAACCGCTTCACGTCACGGGGCCGGTGTCAGAAGTGAAGGTCGACTTCATCGAAGCGGTTGTTCCGTGGGGACCTATGGCTCGCCAACCTCCTCAGGAGAAATCGCTTGAAACCCACATCCGGCCTCGACCCCAACAGCTTCGCATCCGAAACGCAGCCCATGGTCAAGCCCACGGGCTTCCGGGAGTATGACGCCCGCTGGCTGTTCCCGGAGGAGCTGAACCTGCTCGGCGCCCAGGCGCTCGGCCTCGGGCTCGGCACCATGCTGCGGGCGGACGGCATCCGCGACATCGTCACCGGACACGATTTCCGCGCCTATTCGGCCTCCATCAAGCACGCGCTGGCGCTGGGCCTCGTGCGGTCCGGCATGCGGGTCCACGACATCGGGCTCGCCTTGTCGCCCATGGCCTATTTCGCCCAGTTCGCCCTCGATGTTCCGGCCGTCGCCATGGTGACGGCCTCGCACAACGACAACGGCTGGACCGGCGTCAAGATGGGCCGGCAGCGGCCCGTCACCTTCGGCCCGGACGAGATGGGCCGCCTGCGCGACATCGTGCTGGGCGGCGAGGGTACCCCTGCGGACGGCGGCTCCTACCGGCCGGTCGAGAATTTCCCCGAGCGCTACCTCGCCGACCTGCTCCAGGGCCGGACCATCACCCGCAAGCTCAAGGTGGTGGCGGCCTGCGGCAACGGCACCGCGGGCGCCTTCGCGCCGGGGCTGCTCGAAGCGCTCGGCTGCGAGGTGGTGCCGCTCGACACACAGGGCGACTTCACCTTCCCGCGCTACAACCCGAACCCCGAGGACATGCACATGCTCGAGGCCATGGCCGAGAAGGTCAGGGAGGTCGGCGCCGACGTGGGGCTCGGCTTCGACGGCGACGGCGACCGCTGCGGGGTGGTCGACGACGAGGGCCACGAGATCTTCGCCGACAAGGTGGGCGTCATGCTGGCGCGCGACCTGTCGGGCCTCCACCCCGGCGCGACCTTCGTGGTGGACGTGAAATCGAGCGGGCTGTTCGCGACCGACCCGGTCCTGCTGAAGAACGGCGTCAGGGCCGATTACTGGAAGACCGGCCACAGCTACATCAAGCGCCGGGTGTCGGAGCTCGGCGCCCTGGCGGGCTTCGAGAAATCGGGGCATTTCTTCTTCAACACGCCGATCGGTCGGGGCTACGACGACGGCCTGCTGACCGCCATCGCGGTCATCGAAATGCTCGATCGGGCGCCCGGCAAGAGCATGGCGGATCTCTATCGCGACCTGCCGAAGACCTGGGGCTCGCCCACCATGTCGCCGCACTGCGCCGACGAGCGCAAATACGGCGTCGCGGCCGCGGTCGTGGCCCGCTTCGAGGCCATGGCGAAGGCCGGGGAGGGGTTCACGGGCCAGCCGATCCGCGACGTCAACACGGTCAACGGCGTCCGGGTGACGGTCGCGGACGGCACCTGGGGCCTCGTGCGGGCCTCGTCGAACAAGCCCGAACTGGTGGTCGTGGTCGAGAGCCCGGTGTCGGAGGCCCGCATGCGCGCCATGTTCGAGGCCATCGACGGCGTGCTGCGCGAGAACGACGGCGTCGGCCCCTACAACCAGACCCTCGCGCAGTAGCGATGCCGACCCGGCCGGCGGCGCTGGGCCGGTCGCGTCCACTACAATTCGTCCATCGCATCGGGGTTGCCGCCTTTGCCGCCCTGGCCGTGGTGTCCGTCGCGCCCCGCCGTGTCGCATCCTCGGTCGCCATGGCGGAACCTCCTCGTTGCACCTGAACTCGGCATCCCGCCTCGCCGCGACGGTCGCGTCGCGTCTCCAAGAACTCGATCCGCCCGCAGTTGACGAAAGCCCCGCGGTCGGCACATTGCCCGCGACGCGCCGGATCGCCGGCCCGGTCGAGGGCACACCCATGGGTCTCACCGTCGCGGTCCAGA
>JAABUM010007197.1_pt1 | contig 10422 bp, 12 predicted proteins | sample 5559161 | NCBI WGS metagenome assembly JAABUM01 (sample SAMN10711868, study PRJNA513369) | rock metagenome | isolation source: Antarctica rocks | place: Antarctica: Victoria Land, Siegfried Peak nord | reverse complement strand
GCCGGCGCGACCACTGCCGTGCTTGGGCTCGCGCCATCCATTCGATGCGCCCGGACCTCGACGGGCTGTGGCAGCACTCCTCGATGACCGGCGCCGATGCCGTCACGCTGTTCACGCATTCGGCGGACAGCTTCCCGGACCGTCCCCTGCTCAGCCTGCCGCTCAACCACCCCGGCCTCCGCGGTCACCTGCTCGCGGCCGCAACCGAAATCGCATATCGCGTCGTCTAGCTAAGTCGCCAACGGGCCCAATAGTGGTCACTCGCGGCAGAGTTACGCCCCGCGATCTCCACCGCGTACGACGCCACGGCAAGCCCGCCTGGCTCGGTTGATCAAGTCGTGCGACGTCGACATCGCGATCATCGCGGGTCCCGGGTCGGTGAAGAGGTGTCGTGATGTCGCGTGGACCTTCGCGGCGCCCTGGTCGAGCAGTGTGGTGACGAGAGCGGCGCCCAATCCGCGCCTGCCTCCGGTCACCAGTGCCGTCGTTCCATCGATGTGCATGGGACTTCTCGTCGTCATGAGTCCAGTGCCGCTGGTCATACCTCGAGTCGACCAAGGTGAACGGCGTTACCAAGCTTGAGTGGGCACTGCGCTCGAGCCGGTGCTCACAGCAGCGGCACCGGGGCCTGATCGCGGCCTGCGCCGGCTAGCCCGAGGCGCGCGGCGCTGCGTCGGGCGCTGGCCTCGCGGCGCTCGGTGAGGCTCGCGCTGGAGCGGCGGGCGGCGCTCACCAGGTGGGGTGGTGCGGTCTCGGGGGTGCCGGCGTCGAAGGGCGGTTCGGGGGCGTACTGAATCCACAGCTGGATCGCCTGGGCGGCCTCCGGTCCGCACAGGTGCGCGGCGGTCCTCAAGGCGCCGTCGATGCCGGCGGTGACGCCGGCGGCTAAGACGAACCGGTCATCGACCACGACGCGCTCGGGAACCGGAGTGGCTCCGAAGAGGGGCAGCAGGTGGGTGCTGGCCCAGTGGGTCGTGGCCCGGCGTCCCACAAGCAGGCCGGCTGCGCCAAGGAGCAGGGCTCCGGTGCACACGGACAGCACGCACCGGGCTCCGGCTGCCTGGCGGCGCAGCCAGTCCAGAACCTCCTCGTCCTCCATGAGTGCCTCTTGCCCTGCGCCTCCCGGGACGACCAGGACATCCAACGGCGGGGCGTCGACCAGCCGGGCATCAGCCTGCAGGCGCAGCCCGTTGACGTCCCGCACCTGCGCGGTCGTCCTCCCGTAGAGCCGGGTGGTGGCCGCGGGCAGGCGGGAAAGAACCTCGAAAGGACCGGTGAGGTCGATCTGGTCCAGCTGGTCGAAGAGGAGGAAGCCGACCTCCAACGGCTGGCTGCCCACGTCTTCTCCTGGTCGGGCCTGCCGGTGGAGGTCCGGGGACTCCTGCGAGCCGTGGGGACCCATGACTCAGTCCTGCTCTCGGGCGGTGGCGGGGATGGTGGTGGTGACCAGCCCGGTGCTCACGTCGTAGACGTGCCCGGAGACGCGGATGCGCGGGGAGATGTGCGGGGAGGCCAGGAGGCGGTCGACGTCGCGGCGCACGCTGGTGGGGGGGTCGGTGACGGCGACGGCGAGCAGGGCGTCGCGGGCGGTGGGGTCGAGGTGGTTGCGCTCGGCGAAGCCGGTGCGCAGCTTCTCGTCGGCCATCAGCGCGGAGCCGCAGTCGGTGTGCTGGATGACTGCGACTTCGAAGAAGGGCTCGTCGGGGGCGATGGTCTCCTTCAGGTAGCTGATCCAGGCCATGTCGGTGATGACGGCGTCGTTGACGCGTCCGCCGACGCTGCGGGCGACGATGGCGTCGCCGATCCCGACGCCCAGGATCTGTCCGGGGTCCACGCGGGGGTCGATGCAGGTGATGACGTAAGCCAGCTGGCGGGGCACGAACGGCAGCGGTGTGGCCTGCTGGCGGGCGTCGCCGGCAGCGAAGGAGCGGTTTCGCCCCAGCAGGGTGGCCATGCCGGGGGAGGTGCTGGTCTGCGGCGTCTGAGTGATCTGGGGGGTGTCGATGTCCATGCTTTGAGGCTGCCCGCCGGGTGGCTGACCCACGAGAGGGTGAAGTGCCATGCTTCCCGAGGATCCTGCCAATGCCGCGGCGCAGTGGTCGAGACCCGCACTTCGGCTCTTCAAGCACCGGCTACCGGCATGCGGAGGGTCAGGACGAGTCGGCGGAGGGCCGGCCGCGGTAGGCCGCGCGGTAGCCGGTGGGCGTGGCGCTGGCGTCGCGGCCTAGGTGCAGGCGCAAGTTGTCCGCGCTGCCGAGCCCGCTGCGGCGGGCGACCTCCTCGACGGGCAGGTCGGTGGCCTCCAGCAGTCGGCGCGCTTCCAGCAGGCGTTGGGCGAGCAGCCAGCGCAGCGGCGTCGATCCGGTCTCGGCGGTGAACCGGCGGGCGAATGTCCGGGCGGACATCAGCGCTTGCCGGGCCATAGCGTCCACGCTCAGCGGCTCGTGCAGCTGGCTGATCGCCCAGGTGCACACCTGCTCGACAGCGTCGTCCTGGCCCTGTGGAGGTAGCGGCCGGCGGATGAACTGGGCCTGACCACCGGGTCGGTGTAGGGCGGCGACCATGCGTTGGGACACTGCGGTCGCGGCCTGGGCGCCGTGGTCGCTGGCGTACATGTGCAGGCACAGGTCGATCCCCGCCGCGACGCCTGCGCTGGTCAGCACCCGCCCTTCGTCGACGAACAGCACGTCAGGATTCACTCGGACCCGCGGATAACGCGCCGCAAGCTCGCGGGCGTGCTGCCAGTGGGTCGTCGCACCGCGCTCGTCCAGCAGCCCGGCCGCAGCCAGGGCGAAAGCGCCGATGCACACCGACGCCATCCGCGCGCCGCACCCAGCCGCCGTCCGCAGGGCATCGGTCACCCGCGGCCCGGGATCGACTGGGGGCCAGTAGCCCGGCACCACGACGGTGTCGGCGCCGATCACGTCGTCCAGGCCACCGCCGGCGGTGACGGAGAACCCCGTCGTCGTCGGTACCGATCGGCTCCTCGCGCTGCACACCAGGACCTCGTAGCGGTCGCGCTCGTCCCGGTGGCCGAAGACCTGCGCCGGGATGGACAGGTCGAAGGCCACTACGTCCGCCAGCGCCAGCACCGCCACCCGGTGCACCCCACCTGACCCGACCACCAAGCACCCCTCCACCGCGCGACGGTCCCCGCACCGTCTCACACGATCTCATACGGCCCACGCGTCGCCGACGGTTGCGGGCGGTGCGTGTCGGACTTTCCCGGAAGGTCAGCAGCACCGGAGCGTCGTATCCCATCCGCGCTGGGTGGTCGGAGGGCGGGTCAGCTCCTCCGACACCGTGGGGGGGCCGGCCGCGCCTGCGGTGCGTCAGTGGTCGGTGGCCACCGCCTGCACAGCGCTACCGATGATGCCGACGACCGCGTCGGGGTGCGCGACGGGCACTGCGTGGGAGGAGTCGACCTCGACGACGGTTGAGCCGGCTCGAGAGGCCATGTGACGCAGGGCCTGGGTGGGGATCGAGACGTCCGAGGTTGAGACCAGCGCCCAGGAGGGCAGGCTGCGCCAGGTGGGCGTACCGGAGAAGCCGCCCTCCAGGGTCCGCGCGTCGAAGGGGTGCTGCGCGGCGGACATGATGGCGACCTCGCGTGCGTCGACATCGGCGGCGTAGACCTCGGCGAACCGCTCCGGTCGCAGCGACACCTCGGTGCCTCCCGGGTACTCGCGGAGGAGGAGGTTCTCGGGGACGAGCCGGCTGCCGGGGAACTGCCCGTTCAGGCCGCCCGGAGTCTCCCCGGCGTCCTGCTGGAAGGCGGCGACGAAGACGAGCGCTCGCACAGCCGGGGTCAGCGCGGCCGGGGCGGAGACCACCGACCCGGCGTAGGAGTGCGCCACCACGACGAGGGGTCCTTCACGGCCTTCGAGGACGCTGCGCACGTAGGCGACGTCCCCCTCGAAGGAGCGCATCGGCAGCGCTGGGGCGAGCACGCTCACGCCCTGCTCCTGCAGAGCGGCGCTGACGCTCCGCCAGACGGAGGCGTCGGTCAGGGCGCCGTGGACGAGGACGACGGTGGGCCGGGTGCTGTTCATGGCAGTTCCTTCTCGGGTCATGGGTGTCGTGATCATGGCGTTGTCGTGAGTGGGTTCAGCGCGTCGCGGTGGCAGGCGACGCCGAACTCCTCGCCCGCGGTGAGGGCGTGGTGAATGAATCCCAGCGCCGATCGAGTGTGATGACGTCCTGATGCCGTGTCGTGGTCATGACTCGATCTTGGTGCTGCCGACCACCAGACGACAGTGGCACAGATGCCATGCTCCGATAGGATGGTGCCATGAGGCACCGCATGGCCGTCCTACTACTCGACCAGGTCCTCCCCCTCGACTTCGCGATCCCTCTGCACGTCTTCGCCCGGGAGCTGCCGGAGTTCTACGACGTCGTCACTGCCACCCCGACGGGCGAGCCAGTCGGGGTTGCGGGGGGCCTGTCCCTCGTGCCCGACGGCGGCCTGGAGCTCCTGCGGGGTGCGGCGACGATCGTCGTGCCCGGTTACGCCCAGGCAGCAGACCGTCAGCTCGACGCGCTGTCCCTGCGGGGGCTGAGGGCCGGTGCGTCAACGGGGTCGAGGATGGTCTCGGTGTGCTCGGGTGCCTTCGCTCTGGCTCAAGCGGGCCTGCTTGACGGGCTCCAGGCGACGACGCACTGGTCGCTGTGCGCAGACCTCGCCCGCCAGCACCCCACCATCGCGGTGCGTCCGGACGCGCTGTTCGTGGACAACGGCGCAGTGGTGACCTCTGGCGGGGTAACCGCTGGGGTTGACCTGTGCCTCCACCTGCTGCGCAAGGACCTGGGGCCGTCGATGGCCAACCGGGTCTCGCGCCGTATCGTCATGGCGCCCCGGCAGGACGGGGGCCAGGTCCAGTTCATCGAGGCTGACCCCGTTCCCCCCGCCGACGACGCGCTCGCCGCGGCCCAGCAGTGGATGCTCTCGCGCCTGCACACCTCCGTCACCGTGGCCCAGATGGCTCGACGCGCGCATATGTCGCTGCGCACCTTCCATCGGCGCTTCCGCGAGCAGAGCGGGACGACTCCGCTGACCTGGCTGCGCCAGCAGCGCATCGCGAGGACCAAGGAGCTCTTGGAGTCCAGCAACCTGTCCGTCGAAGAGATCACAGCCCGCGTCGGTATGGGGACACCCGCGAACCTGCGCTCGGCGTTCCGCCGGGAGACTGGCATCACCCCCTCCCAGCACCGCCGGCAGTTCACCCGCCGCTGATGCTGCCCGGAAGCGTCGAGGCCGACGCGGAGCCAGCCACGACCAACCCCGCGAGGCCGAGCGGTGGGACGGAGCCTGGCCGGTGGTAAACGGAGGTTGCCGGTGGGAGTTATCTGGCCGGCGGTTCACATTGATGTCGCGTCTGCAGGGGGTTGCCAGTACCTGCGGCCGGCGGTCGAGTCGGCCCCGGAGCTCGTCTGCAGTACTCAGCGTCTTCTGCGTGGAGGGATGGCGAGCTGTCGCGCCGGCCTGATGACGGTGATGGCTAGCCCCACGATGACGAGCGCGCAACCGCTGGTCTGGACTCCCGAAAGCTTCTCCCCGAGCAGCGCCACGCTGAGGGCTAGCGGATGGCCGGCCGCCGCCGAACGCGATCCCGTCATCGCCGACGCCCAGGCGCAGCTGCCGGGTCTGCGCCCGTGTGGCTTCCACTCCCCGTACGAAGCCGCGGCCTGGGCCGTGCTGTCCCAGCGTATCCGCATCGTCCAGGCCGCCCGGCTGCGCGACGACCTCGTCCGCCACCACGGCGAAGCCGGCGCCTTTCCCGCCCCTCAGGCGCTGCGCAAGCTTGAGCTGGAACTGCCCGGCCGCAAGAGCGAGTATCTTCACGCCGTCGCGGACGCCGCCCTGGAAGGCGGGTTGGACGCCGCAGCCCTGCGCTCGGTCAACCCGGATCAGGCCATCCGCACCGTGCAGGAGATCAAAGGCCTGGGCCCGTTCGCCGCCGAACTCGTCGTCATCCGCGGCGCCAACGCACCCGACGCCCTACCCCGACACGAGCGCCGCCTCGACGCCGAGATCATCGAACGCTACGGCCCCGAGCACACCCCCGCCGTGGTCTCCGAGGCTTGGCGACCCTTCAGCACCTGGGCCGTCGTCCACCTACGCGCCCTCCAGGAACAACGCACCGCAGAGATGAGCGGCGGAAGCAGTAGCAGCTGATCACCCGATGGTGCGACGAGCGCCCACTCGGAGGGGAGCCCTGCATCGATCTGCCCCGTGCGGTAGCTGGCGCTCATCCGCAAATGGCTTGTAGTGGGCGAGGGGATAGGGACACCGGTACGTTGGCACATCGCGTCGATGAAGTTCCGCAGGTCGACCATCGACATGTTGTGCGAGCGCCGGTACTGGCGCAGCAGCCCGGCCTCGATGAAGTCCGCCCACGTGACGTTGCGTGATCCGGTCGCCTCCTCGCGGATCACCGGCTTGTAGGGCTTGCCGCGCCGCTCGCCGCCTTCGAGCCAGTAGTGCAGTGTGCCCGGTGCGAGCCGAAGTAGCCGAGCAGCGCCGCCTTCGGTGTACATCTCGCGATCGAGAACGGTGGTCGTCACGGTCATAGCTTGGCACCTCCAACCCTGTCTGGTCGCACGAATCGACCGAGATCGATCTTGCCTCGGGGCACTGACACGTTCGATTCGGTCAGACGCTGATTTCCGATGTGAAGTTAGCGCGTGAAGACTTTTGCGGACTAGATCGTGTGCCGCGCCGTCGCAGCTAGCGTGTAAGTCGGCTACAGCCCAGCAATACGGGAATTTTCGAGTGCCCCCGGCAGGATTCGAACCTGCGACGCCCGGCTTAGGAGTCCGGCGCTCTATCCCCTGAGCTACGAGGGCGGGGCAAGAAGGGCACCGGAGAACTCCCGGCAAGCCCACGAGACAGCCTAGACGATCCACCGGGTGGTGCGTGCCGACTGCTCAGCCGCCGAGCAGGAGGACGCCGCAAGGCCTAATGGGGTGCATCGCGCTGGTTCTGCGCCAGAGTGGTGACCAAGTCCGCCGCCGGGTGAGCACTGGCCAAGCCTGACCTTCGAGGTCTAGCTCTAGATCGTTCCCCTGGTGGTGAACGAGGAGGCGTGATGGCTGCTGGGATGCCGTGCCCCGTGTTGGGCGGTGAGCACTGAACCATTAGGGCGCTGCGGTTCTCCTCCGGACGATGATCGTCAACGGCGAGAGGAGAACGGATGATGTTGTTTCTGGGCGACGACTGGGCCGAGGCCCATCACGACATCGAGCTACAGGACGAACACGGTCGGACGCTGGCCCGCGTCGGCTTCCGGAAGGGGTCGCCGGTTTGGCGCAGCTGCATGCGCTGATTGCTGATCATCTGGGTGAGGACGAGGAGCCGGGATCGGTGCTGGTCGGGATTGAGACCGATCGGGGTCCGTGGGTGCAGGCGTTGATCGCGACCGGCTACACGGTTTACGCGATCAACCCGATGCAGGTTTCGCGCTATCGGGAGCGGCACGCCGTCTCGGGGGCCAAGAGCGACCCGGGAGATGCGCACGTGCTGGCTGAGATCGTGCGCACCGACCGGGCCCATCACCGCGCGGTCGCCGGGGACAGCGAGCAGGCCGAGGTGGTCAAGACCCTGGCCCGCACGCATCAGTCGATGATCTGGACCCGGCAACGGCAGACCAACCAGCTGCGTTCGATGCTGCGTGAGTTCCACCCCGCCGCGCTGGAGGCGTTCGGCGCCGATTTGGGCGGCCGCGACGCGCTGGCTGTGCTGCCGATCGCTTCGACCCCTGTTGCCGGTCGTGGCCTGTCGCGAAGCAAGATCGCCGCGGCGCTGCGCAAGGCGGGTCGGCAACGCAACATCGATCCCACCGCGGTGCGCATCGTCGAAGCACTACGCAGCGAGCAGCTCGGCCTGTCCGACGCACTCACCGCCGCCTACGGCGCCAGCGTCCGCTCGCTCGTCGCGGTCATCGCCACGATGGTCGAACAGATCGGCGTGCTCGAGGCCGAGGTCGATCGGTGTTTTGGTCTGCACCCGGACGCTGAGATCATCACCAGCCAACCCGGCCTCGGTGTCGTGCTCGGCGCCCGGGTGCTCGCCGAGTTCGGCGACGCGAAAGATCGCTTCGCCGACGCCAAGGGCCGCCGCAACTACGCCGGCACCAGCCCCGTCACGAAGGCTTCCGGCACCCGGCGTGTCGTGCTTGCCCGCTACGCCCGCAACAAACGCCTCGCCGACGCGCTGCACCAGCAAGCCTTCGCCGCTCTGACCAGCTCACCCGGAGCAAGGGCCTTCTACGACAGCCACCGCGCCCGCGGCGCCACCCACCATCAGGCCCTACGCACGCTGTCCAACCGGCTCGTCGGCATCCTCGACGGCTGCCTACGACACCGCACCACCTACGACGAGGCCACCGCTTGGGCACACCGCCAGACCGCGGCCGCTTGACAAGTTAGAACCCTGGGATATCTAGGGCGCTAGGTCATCGCCCGTTTGATCACGGCCGCAAGCTCCGGCCCCAGCGCCGCGCTGTACGCCGGGGTCAGGTGCGAGCCGTCCCAGCGAACCGGCAGGGTGCCGATGAAGGACGGGCAGAAATCGGCCACATTGCAGAACCAGAGCAGGTTCGGCGAGGCCGGGGGAGGGGACAGCGTCAGGACGTGACGGCTGGGCGACCGCAAGGATCGGAGCATCTTCTCCAGACCGGCCTAGTACACCGATACGTCCGCGGCGGGAGTGACCTTGTCCGTCACGCGGTCCAGGGTGTTGTCCGCACTCGCCAGGATGACCAGCGCCGGGTCGAGCTTCACCGTCTGGTCCACGACGGACCTGTGGCGGGCATCGCACGAGGGCAGCGCGACCGGTGGAGTTTCACCCGTGTTCACTGATACATCCGCGCGGGGGGAAAGCACAGCTCCCTTGCGTCAAGCCGATGATCTGGGGACCGGTTGGCCTGGAAGTAGTCGGTGCCGAGCTCGGCGAAGTGAACGTCGGCACCGAATCCGAGTGCCCACCAGACGTCGGTGACGGGTTCGCGCACCCGGACTCCACGAAACGCATAATGCGCCGCCATGATCACGGCAATCAGGACTGTCACCGACGCGGGCAGGATGCGCCGAGCGCGCCTGGCGTAGAAGCCGCGGAACGACAAGCGCCCTTGGGCCTCGGTCTCTTTCAGCAGCAGGCCGGTGATCAGAAATCCTGAGAGAACGAAGAAGACATCGACGCCGATGAAGCCGCCACTGGGCCGGCCGGTGAGGTGGTCGAGCACCACCAGGATGACGGCAACCGCGCGAAGACCTTCGATGTCGGATCGAAAGCTCCGTGGCGCTGACAACGCCGATTCCGTCAAGCCGACGACGCGCTGCTGTGCCCTGGCGGCGATGATCGTCAATTGAGTAGCTCCCGAGCCTTCGCTGCTTCCGCGGTTCGGTTCTCAGCGTCGCTCACCCGGCGCAGGCTTAGCCTTCGTGCGGAAACGCAACGGTATGGGCCGATACCGCTTCGGTGGCGGTCAAACGGGCAAGAGATGACCTTTCACCAAGCCGCTGGCGTGTAATCCTTCAGAAAAACTCCCTGGACGTCCTCGCCGAGTTCGCCCCGGACGATCGGGTCATACACCCGTGCGGCGCCGTCAACGAGGTCCAGCGGCGCGTGAAAACCCTCGTCCGCCAGCCGCATCTTGGTCGGGTGCGGGCGCTCGTCGGTGATCCACCCGGTGTCGACACTGGTCATCAGGATGCCGTCGCTGAGCAGCTCTTTCGCCGACGTCCGGGTGAGCATGTTCAGCGCGGCCTTTGCCATGTTCGTGTGTGGATGCCCAGGACCCTTGTAGGCACGGCTGAACTGCCCTTCCATGGCCGAGACGTTGACGACGTACTTGCGCCGGGCCGTCGCGGCGGCCATCGTCGGACGCAACCGGCTGACCAGGATGAATGGCGCGGTCATGTTGCACAGCTGCACCTCGAGCAGCTCCAGCGGGTCCACCTCATGCACCCGCTGCGTCCAGCTGTTGACGGAGTGCAGGTCGGGGACCAGGCCGCCGGCGTCGATGGCGGTGAGGTCGGCGATCCGGTTGGCGGAGGCCGAGCCGGCCTGCAGGGCGAGCGCGGTCAGTGCCGGTGCCATCAGGTGTGCCGTCGGGTGCTCGGACAGCGAACCGGCCAGCGCGGCGGGATGGGCGTCACTGGTGTGGTCGAAGGTCAGCAGGTCCGGCAGCGGGCCGGACGGCAGCGGGGCGGACTCGGCCTGGGCCAGGGGCGCGTACGAGCCGGGGGAGCGCCGTACGGTCTGGGCGGCGTTGTTGATGAGAATGTCCAGCGGGCCCTGGGCACTCACCGAGTCCGCGAGGGCGACGACCTGGGCGGGGTCGCGCAGGTCGATGCCGACGATGCGCAGCCGGTGGATCCAGTCCGCGCTGTCGTCCATGGCGGTGAACCGGCGGACGGCGT
>JAABUM010007196.1_pt1 | contig 10422 bp, 9 predicted proteins | sample 5559161 | NCBI WGS metagenome assembly JAABUM01 (sample SAMN10711868, study PRJNA513369) | rock metagenome | isolation source: Antarctica rocks | place: Antarctica: Victoria Land, Siegfried Peak nord | reverse complement strand
CGTACCGGCACGTGGGCGGCCATCTGCGCAAGGTCTATCTGGGCCACTCCGCGACCGTCACGAATGCACGCTTGCGCGCGATCGCCGTGGCCCTGCTGGAGAATCCCTAACCGCGCCTTTTCTCCCTACAGCGCAGGCGCTGTGTGGGGAGACAGGGCCGGTCACTCATCAACTGAGACACAGACAACGCCCCCAACGGCGCCGCTTTTTAAGCTAGAATTATGCCGATTTGACAACTGGAATCTACAGGCGCCGTTGTAGAGCCGATAGAAAGCAGGACGAGCATGGCGGCGGTTATCGTATCAAGTGGCCGTAAATTGAGTATCGTTCACAGAGGAGGCCCAAGGACTATGCTCTCGCGGGGGTTCCGTTGGGTCGTGCTGAGGTGCCTGAAGGCTGTTTGTTTCGTGCACGCGTGAGCATCAATTTCCTGCCCTTTTCGAGGCCCAAGGCGGTCACATCGACCGAAAACGCCAGGATAGACGCGCCTCACCTGAAGATCTTTCGGCCATAACAGGTCACCTCAGCACGACCCACCGAAACCGTCCCCTATCGCCACCCCGATGGCGGCGGTGTGGGGCGCGCCCGATCGTGGGCGGACCTGCCCGCCGACGAGCGCCGACGCCGCGCCGTTGAGGCCTGCCGCGATCACGACACCAAGGCCCTGTGGGACCTCACCGACGCGCACCTGACACTGTATGGCCGCGCCGGGGCCAGGATCAGTCCCTACACACGCGGCAACTACCAGCGGGGCGTCGCGGCGCTGGTCACGGCTTGGCGTCAGGAAAACCTCCTCCGGCCGCGCCGTGACGCCGGCGCGCTCTGGGTCCGCGCGCGGGAGAGCACCGGTGGTCCGGATGGCGCCGGACTTATGCCCTCAACGGTGAAGGTTTGCCTCGCCGGCGCACACGTCCTCTACGCCGCGCTGCGCTGGGCCGGCACGACCGAACTCGACCCACTGCGCGACGCGCATCCTGCCAAGGATCTGGTTCCGGCCTGGGAGAAACGCCATCCCTATGACGAGGATGAGATCCGCCGCGTGATCATGTTCTCGACGGGCGAAGACCAGGCGCTTGTCCTGCTCGGCGCCCACGCCGCCCTGCGCGTCAACGAGATGCTGGCGCTGCGGTGGGATGATGTCGACCTTGGTCGGCGGCAGGTCAGCGTGTGCGAGGGCACGGGCGACAAGCCGCGCACCGTGGCGATGAGCCAGAACCTCGCGGCGACGCGCGACGATCTCAGGGGAACGCACGAACACGCGCACGAACACACGGCGGCGGGGCGGATAGGCCCTGTGTTTCCCTATGGGACGGCCGTGAGCGCCTGGAACCGGCTCAAACGCGTCTGCGTGAACGCCGGCGTCACGCCGAAAGGCATTCATAGCCTCAGGCACGCCGCAGGCACACGCGTCGTGCATGAAACGGACTCGCTCGAGGAGACGGCGCGTCATCTCGACCATGCCAGCATCGAAACAACGCGCGTGTACGCGACGTGGAGCAACACCAAGCTCAAGGCCACGGTAGGGGAGTGGTGAGCACGCCCGCTGACGAGGAGTACTTCACGCTCGCCGAAGCCATGAGGCGTGCGGGCTTGAGGAGCAGCGATTCCCTCTACAAGGCGATGAAATCCGGCCGCCTCAAGACGGTCACCGCGATGTCAGGGCCGCGCATCGTACGTCTGACGACTCAGGTATGGCTCGATGAGTACCTCGCCAGCCGGGCCACAGGACAACGCCCCGGCCCCGCACAGGACTCCAAGCCCACCGGTGACAACCCCACCTAACTCGCGATACCCCGCACATCACGCACGCGAGAGGGCCTGGCGCCATCAGCGGCGCCCGGCCTTCTCTGTCTCCTAGTCGGTAGTTTGTCGAAACGGGATGAGGTGGCTAGGTCAGCGCCAAAGAGTAGCTTTTGACGGTGGTAGATGCGCCTTGAACCGCCTTCCAACCGACCATTTAGCGCCATTTTTGCATCAGGCAGCACTGTTGGCGCCGGAATCACCAAAGTACCGTAGTGGGTCATGCCACATTTGATGCGGCTTTTCCAGCGGCCCCATCACGCCTGTTTGGCTGGCGGCGCATTCCCGCTTTATTTGTAGCGTGACCCACTAGTGTATGCGAGATGTGAGCCGGGCGGCGAGGCTGGCCCACCCAGCGGGCTACCGGACAAGCCGCGAGCTTGTGGCCGCCCGCGCCCTTACCGGCGCTCGTCCTGCTCCTCTTGGACGCGTTCCTCCAACCGGATATGATACCGCCGGTACAGGTAGCTCACCCGCTGGGGGGACACCCCCACCCGCTGTGCAATCTGGTTGAAGGACAACCCCTCCTCAGTGTGCAGGCGCACAATCTCCAGATCGCGCACGCTCGGTTGCCACAACGCGCGCAGGGCGGCGGCCTTCGCGTGCTCACTCGGGCGGCTGGGCAGTTGCTCCAGGATCTCAGCGCGGCTCATCGTGACCATCGTCTCTCATGTCGTCGTGGTCCATCGTGATTCCATCCTAGCACCTCAGCCAACACCGTCGCTCGTCCCGCTGCGCACACGGGAAGCGGCCGTGCGTCGTCATCGCATGGCTGGTCACGGGTCCGTGCCTGCCATTCAGCTACCTCGTGCGCCTCGACGGCGACGGCCACGTTGACGGGCGCGCCCTCGTCGCGCACCTGCGGGGGGTGCGGACCGACCCCGACGGGCGCGTGCAGCTGATCGCGGGCCCGGCCCTCTGGGATATTGCCCTCATCCACTGGCCCACCCACACCCACCTCGCCCTCCGCCTCGCCCCCGTCGCGGGGAGCGGTGGCGCCCTGTGGCACCGGGTTGCCTGACGGCCGGCATGACAGGGTGCCACCGCGACGGCCTGCACTGACGCCTTGACGAGGCCAGCGGACAGTCGTGGCCGCGTCCACTCCAGGAGAGATAGCCCATGCGGGCTATGGCCCCTAGCCCATCAGGAGGCCTATCCTACCTCACGCAGACGCCCTGCCCCTCGTCAGGCGCGGCAGCGGCGTGGCGCTGTCGCTTCGGCCCTGCACACGGCGTGCGCGTCATCGGCGTTATAGGGGGAAAGAGAAGGAGAGTGCACATGCAGGGCGTCGTGGCGACCGTGGCCATCGTCAATAGCCGGACGCAGGGGGCGACCCCAGGGCTGTCCTTCGACCACCTCTTCACCCGGTATCACGGGCCGATCTACGGCCACATTCTTGGCCTGGTCGGCGACCGCGCACAGGCCGAGGACCTGACGCAGGACACGTTCCTCAAGGCGTACAAGGCGCTACCTGGCGTGTGCGAAGGAGCCGTGGGCGCCTGGCTGTACCGCATCGCCACGAACACGGCACGCGATGCGCTGCGCCACCGTTGCCGCCTGACCTGGTTGCCGTTCGGTCCCGGTGACGAGGAGCGTCTGCCCGCGCCCGTGGGTGACCTGGCGACGTGTCTGGCGACGCGGGAGGCCGTGCGCCACGCGCTCGCGCGGCTCAGCCCAGCGCAGCGCGCCTGCCTCTTGCTACGCGCGCGCGACGGCCTCTCCATCGACGAGATCACCCACGCCCTGCACCTGTCCACGGGCGCGGTCAAGATGACCCTCTACCGCGCCAAAGAGCGTTTCCGCGCCGCCTACACGGACCCTGAGACCCACATCGGCCCGCTGTGCGAGGACGTAGGACGACGAGACGCGCTCTTGGCGCGGTGACTGACGACCCACCCCTGCGCGCGTGCCTGCGGCCCCGTGACTCAGGGGGTGAGGGTGTGCGGCAGAGACGCGGTACGGGTGGTCCCTGGTCCGGCCCAGCGGGCGACACAGCACAGCAGGGCGGGGACCTCGAAGGGCTTGCCGACAGCGGCGACGGCGCCCATCTTGGCCGCCCGTGCGCGTCGATCAGGATCGGCGGTGACGGCGACACGGGGAATCGCGGCGGTGCAAGGGTCAGCGCGCAGGAGGCGGCTGAGGGCAGCACCATCGAGGCCGGGCATGTGGGCGTCAAGCAGGATGAGGTCGGGGTGGACGGCGCGGGCGAGGGGCAGGACGAAATCGCCGACGGCGGCGTGGACGTGGTAGCCCTCCAGGGCGAGGAGGTCACTCAGGAGCGCCACGCTGTCCGGGTTGTCGTCCACGACGAGGACGTGTTCCCTGGGTGTCATCATGACCGTATCGCGCAGGACTACCAGCGCGGCGATCCTCTGCGACCCGTCTGGGGGCGCCTGATAGCGCCGCGAAGACCCGGCTTTACCGATCAGCCCCTTGGCCGCGGCGCGTGCGCGCGTGCGCTACCCGATCCTGCTGCCGACCTCGCCCGCTCTGCGCACCCCGGACGAGGTCTACCTCCGCACGCCGTCGCCGAGCGGCGCGGTCACCCTGGTCTGTCGTGCGCGCCGGGGCCTCTTCTATCGTCAACGGGCGGGGCGGTCGGGTTATCGACCCGACCGCCCCGCCCGTTGACGGGCGAGGTCGTTTGGTCCGTGCGGCGTCGGTTAGCGCAGCTGGGCGATGACGACGACGCGGTGGGTGTCGACCCCGTAGGGGGTGCAGGAGATCAGCGCGAGCGTGGGGCGGGTGTATGCGGCGTTGAGCAGGCGCACATCGTCGGGCGTGACCACGCTGACCGAGCGGACGACGTAGCGGTCGGTACGCGCGCCGTGCGCCACGAGCACCGTGTCGCCGGGGCGCAGCGCGCCGAGGTAGCGGAAGATCGAGCCCGCGATGTCGTCATGGCCGCTCATCAGCGAGAGACCAGGCTGGCCCAGGGGGGCCGAGTCGGCGAAGCGGGTGACGCCGTAGGCGGGCACGATGTCATAGCGCAGCGAGCCATCAGGGTTGGCGACGAAGCTGCGCGCCCAGACGGGCGCCCCATGGATGCCGAGGCGGGTGATGCTCAGGCGCGCCTCGACCGGCGGGATGGCTCCGTGTTCCGTGGCCAACGGACCGGCAAAGCGCCCGGTCTTCGGCTGGTGATAGTAGTGGTACATGACGCTCGTGCGGTAGCGTGTCACCGTGTGGTAGCGCGTCACCACATGCGTCACCGTGCGGTACCGCGTCACCACCCGGGGGACCAGCCGCGTCACCGTGCGCTGGTGGATCACCGTCACCGGATGCGTGACCACGCGGACGTGGGTGACCACGCGCTGGCGCACCCGTGTCCGCACGAGTACATGAGTGCGCACCTTGACCTGGACCCGCGTCACGGTGTGATAGCGGGTCACATCGTGATAGCGCTTGACATCGTGGTAGCGCGTCACGTCCTTGTACACAGTGACCAGCGGCGGTCGTGACGTCGGCAACACGGGGGACGGCGTCGCACGGGGAGAGGGGAACAGCGGCGGCGCAACGACCGGCGGGACGCTGACAATGGCGGGCGCCCCCGTGTCTGGCGTGTGCGTCGGGAGCGGGGTAGAGGTTGGCGCCAACGCCTCGGGTAGGGTTGGCGTCGACGTGTTCGTCGGCAGCGCGGTAGTCGTCGCCGTGGCCGTGTTCGTCGGCAGCGCGGTAGTCGTCGCCGTGGCCGTACTCGTCGGCAGCGCGGTAGTCGTCGCCGTGGCCGTACTCGTCGGCAGCGCGGTAGTCGTCGCCGTGGCCGTACTCGTCGGCAGCGCGGTGTTCGTCGCCGTGGCCGTCGGCGCCGTGCTGCACACCTGATTGTTGCGCATCACGGTATTGGTATCTAAGGTCACCGCGCCTGTTTGGGCATACAGGCCGCCATTCGTCACGGTTCCTGTATTGAGGGTGATGGAGGCCAGCGCCAGGATATTTCCGGTAAAGCTGGTGCGCGTCCCCAGGGTCGCCGAACTGCCAACCTGCCAGAAGATATTGCTACTGCACGGTTGCGCGCCATTGATCAATACCACGCTGGCAGTGCTCGCCGTGGTGAGGGTGCTCCCGATCTGGAAGATGAAGACACTACTGGGGTTTCCCTGCCCATCGAGGATGAGCTGCCCCGTCAATTGCGCGGAGGACGCGAAACAGTACACCCCCGGCGTGAGGGTTTTGCCGCCCAGATCCTGGCCGGTTAACGTGACATCACACGGTTGCCCCGCGGCCGTGGTATAGGCGGCGGCCGCGTCCTTCTGGGCTTGGACGGCCACCGCGTCGGTGCCGGTATGTATCATCCCGGTCACGAGGCCGGGCGGAAAGCCCGTCACCGCGGTCCCGGGGCTTACGCCCAGATCGCCGATCAGCGTGGTCGGGCCAGTATTCGTGACCGTCGTGCCCGCGAGCACGGCGAACGTGCCCGCCGTACCAAGAGCGGGACTGGTCGCGGCGCGCGCCGCTGTGGGCGACAGCAGCGGCAGCGCCAGGAGCAGGGCCACGGGGCGTCGGTAGGTCGTCAGCTTCATGGATGGTGGCTCCCTTCAGAGCGGACTGTCGCACGTCTCTGCGGCCCGTCGGTCGCAGATGCGGGGCAGGGTGATGAACGGTGGGGGGGACGACAGGTGTTCCTCACACAAAGGTAGACGATCCTGGCCGCGCGCGGTATCACCTATTCGGATGACCCGGTGTCCAGGTATCGCTCACGCACCAGACGGCACAGACAGCGCCGTCTGACCGCACAGGCAACGGGAACGGCGCCACGCCCCTAGCGCGCACGGCCCACCTGGGCTAGCCCGTCGCCATGCTTGCCGTGCGCTCATCACCCGAACGGGCGACGCAACGCACGGCTTCTCCCCAATAGGGGCGACGCCTGTGCTACACGTCCTAGCCCAAATGGTCGATAGAGGAATAGGACGTTTGAGTAGAGAAAGAGTATAGACACCATGGTCACCTGGACAGGACGCACGCGATCGCTACTACTGATAGGGGGCCTGTTTCTCATGCTCCACCTCGTACCCCACACGGGCGCCACGACCTCCGTGTCCGCCGCCGCCTACAACGTGATGGCCCCACAGGGCACGACGGTCATGAGCGCCGCCCCTGCCCACACCGGACACGGCTCCCTGCCCGCCCCCGAGGCCCGCCTCTCCGTCGCCCGCCTCAACATCTGGGGCGCGCCCGTGTGGGCGCGCGGCTTCATCGCCAACCCTGATGGCTCATTGCGCTATGACATCGTGCCCGCCTACGGCGTCACCCGCTTCGCCGACTCAGCCCCCCTGGGCCAGCCCGGTCTCTCGCTAATGAGCGGCCACGACGACATTCATGGCTCGATCTTCCGCTACCTCGGCACGCTGCGCCCCGGCGACACGGTGGTCGTGACGCAGGGCACGCACCCCTATCGCTATGTCGTGCGCTCGGTCAGCGTGGTCACGCCCGACGATGTGCGCCTGCTCAACGCGCCCTACCCGCAGCCGACGCTGGCGCTGGTGGGATGCACGCCGTACCTGATCGACACCCACCGCGTCGTCGTCATCGCCCAGCTGCGCTAGCGCCGCCTGTCCCTGTGTCAGCGGCGCGCGCGGTGCGCCGGTCGCGGGTGTGCCACGGCGCGTACAGGGCGATCGGCCGACGGAGTCCCCCGGCGTCCCGGCAGGGGCAGCCAGGGAGGACAACGGACCAGCGGGGGATCAAGCGCGCGGCGGGCAGGGCACAAGCAAAAGACGGGGACCAGCGCGGGGTCCCACGGCGGACCAGCGGTGGCCGCGATGATCGCGCGTGCGCGCGATCATCGCCGATGCGACACGGCTCCACCCGACGCGTCGCCCAACGCGCACGCCACCCCGCGCGCGTTGCCGCTGATCGAGGGACTGCATTCGGCCGCCGCGTGCTAGCGGCGACCGCGGCGGCGACGGCGCGGCCCCGTGGCCCACCCCGGTCACGTCCGCGCCGGGGCGCCGTGCTCTGTGGCTCAACCAAGCCCCGCGTCAGGAGCCGCCGCACCACGGCGCGCCCCCGGCGCGGTGGTGATCCACCCCTGACGCAGGGCGTAGACGACGGCGTGCGTGCGGTCATTGACCGCACGCTTGCGCATGATCAACGTGATGGGGGTTTCTGCATATCCTGTAAGCTAGACTTTGGCGTGCGCCCTTTAACGGTATGAAAGATTGCTCCATTGAGGAGTCGTTCTTGGACAACGGAACGAGGACTACGCAGCAGGCGTCGAGGGGCGGCACCCGTCGGGGTCTGAAGCCTGCGGACAAAAGTTCGGCTTCTGCTAACCACAAAGCGGTTGACCGACCAGTCCTGTGCCCTATGCTGACGCGAGGAACCTGTGTTCGAGGCGTCGTTACGAGCAACAGGTGAAAGTGGCTGAGACACCTGGCCCAAAAGGGACGGTGGGGGATGTGCCGGTCGCCAAACCGCGCGCATGTTGTCCCTGATCCACCCGGCGTAGAGCAGGCAGCTACGGGGCACTATCACGTCTTTCATGCTGGAACTGGGGAACTCTCACACCGCTTCACCCCGTGAGGGGACGCGAGAATGCCAGCGTGCGGGAGAGAGGGCGGAGGCGGCGTCGTAGCCAAATGCCGTGCTGTAATGGCGCGGACAGGGTGAAGGTCCGCCAGGGTAAGTCCAAGAAAAGCGGAGTAAACAGATGAAGGGAGGAAAGCAGATGACGGTAGGAATGTCCTGCTGGTGCGCTTCCCCATGGGCAACCACGAGTCTGCTCTCCGTAAGTACCTGGACCCAACTGGAAAGCGGAGTGCGGTGAAAGTCGCACGCTCCGTTTGGGACGGGGGAACGGCTGTAAAGCCCAACCTATCGTTACCATTTAGACGGCATCATATAGCATCTCCCGGAGGTGATCGACAGGGGTGCGGAGACTTTTCTCATATCGGGGTAGAGAGGCGACATGAAAAAACTCCGCGCGCCTACAAATACCGGCCGACCACGGGCTGCGGGCACAAGATGGAGGCGTCGCCATGAGGCTCCACACCGCCCGGGGAAGCGCGGAGGAGCCACTGACAACAGAACGACGCGTGCCCATCATGGTACGTTTCCTTTCGCGCAAATGGCCAAAGTCCAGGTAAGGGGCAACAACATGTTGCACAAGCGTCTGACGGACAGCTCTGCGGACAATCGCTCGATCCCCATGCAACTGCCGCTATCTTGCGCAAAGTCGGCGCACAGCAAACGCTCGGAGCCGTGTGCAACATGTTGTTGCCCCTTACAGATTGCTGTAGCCAACAGCCATATGACATAACGTGACGAAAAGGGCGGCCTGCTCCGCGTTTGACCCCTGTATTACCGATCAAGTTGTATTATCGGTCTGGTTTTTGGCGGGATCGCGGTGGTAACTGGGCCGGTAAAATCACTCAATCCATTCAAACTCCACCGGTAATGGTGGTTTCCGCTCCAGTTGGACGACGTTGGGTGAAGCTTCGGCGCGACTCGTCAGAGCTACCAGGGTAGCAAGTAGCAGGTGAACGGAAAATGAGTCTAAGCTCTGAAAGGCCCGTGGCGAAGCGATCATGCAGTGATAAGAGCCGTTACGACAGCAATAGTGACACGGTTGGCGCTCTTTTACGCCGTGATCGGCGGTACGACTGGGGCGATAATCTCATCGTTATCCCAGCAATAGGCCCACGTTTGCCACGCGGATGCGCCTTTTGGCCGTACACACATTTCTGTTCGCCTGCTACTCGCTACCCAAACGACACCGGTAGATCGGCACGCCCGGCCGGCAGCCACATACCTCTTTTGCCCCTATTGGAGCCGTGACGCCCATGGGGCACGGGTCGAGTGTCACACCGCGCCAAGGGTTGGAGTGCCTATTCCGGTTGTATCGGTGACGGATGAAAATGCGCTTTTCGGCTGCAACGCGATATTGGTGGCGACGTCGTAGAAGGGTTGAAGGGCGGCGAATACGTGCCCGTCGCCCCCCTTGTTTCGGCGTCGCTTATCGCCTCACGCGGGGCACAAGGCGCATAAGCGGCGGAGGATGCGACGTCGCCACCAATTGACAACGTACGGCTACGGCGGCGCAGTGCTCGATGTAACGTGCCGTTGGCTGCCGCTCACTGTGTCGCGCGACAGCGGTGGTGGTGGTATCGACGCCAGCGATCCGGGGCAGCACGGCGTGCGGTTGCTGTCCAGCCCCCGCCGCCAACGCGTGGCCCTATTCGTGCACGTCTGTCGTGCGTATAGCCGCGCTCTATACGGGCGCGAGGAAAGAGGGCAACCCCACGATGGAGTATCATTCCCTAGGGCGCACGGGCGTGCAGGTGAGCGCACTGTGCCTCGGCGCGATGACCTTCGGCGGCAAGACCGATCAGGCCGAGGCGACGCGCATGGTCGACCGCTTCCTGGATGCCGGCGGCAATTTCATTGACACCGCCAACGTCTACCAGCGCGGCGTCTCTGAGGAGATGACCGGACGCGCCCTGGCCGGTGGGAAGCGCGCACGCGTGGTGCTGGCGACCAAGGTTCACGGGGCGATGGACGATGACGATCGCAACATGCAGGGCAACCACCGCCGCAACATCATCCAGGCCTGCGAGGCCTCGCTGCGCCGCTTGGGGACCGACTATATCGACCTCTACCAGATCCACCGGCCGCAGTCGA
>JAABUM010007195.1_pt1 | contig 10423 bp, 13 predicted proteins | sample 5559161 | NCBI WGS metagenome assembly JAABUM01 (sample SAMN10711868, study PRJNA513369) | rock metagenome | isolation source: Antarctica rocks | place: Antarctica: Victoria Land, Siegfried Peak nord | reverse complement strand
GACACCGTCGACCGGGACTTCCTTCTCCGCCCTCGGCGTCCCCGCCGCCTTCCGCCGCGTGCTGGAGCGGCTGCTGGATCGGACGCGCGCCGCCGCCTCCGTCAATGGCGTCCTTAGCGCATGGCACTACTTCCTGGCTGGCCTCCGTCAGGGCTGCCCCAGCTCGCCGCCTCTCTACCTCTTCATCGGCCTGGCACTCATCCGCTTCCTCGTGGCTAGCGGCCTGGGCGTAGCGGTGGCAGGCATGCGCATGGCCGGCTTCCAGCTTGCGGACGACCTGACCGCGCTGCTCACCGACAGTGGCCGCCTGCCCGCGCTGATACCAGCGATGCAGACCTTCGGCACAGCCACCGGCCAGCACCTGAGCCCCGCCAGGACCAAGGCCATGCGCCTCGGCTACCCTGCACACCCCCTAGCCCGCCCAGCTGGTGTTGCGCAGCCTGCGGCTCCTGCAGGAGCCCCTTGGCAAGCGGCACTGGCGCCGCTGGCAGTAGGCGGTTCGGTTAGGGTTTAGGGTTTAGGGCGCCGGGCGCACCCCTGCCGGCGCAGTCCCCTGGTAGCCGTGCGAGCAGAGCCCAAAGCCACCAGCATCGGAGTATTCCAGCCGCAGCCAGTCTGTGCGGCCGGCCGCGGAGCTGGCGAGTGCCTGGGACCTGGCTACGGTGGTGGCGGAACAGCCAGACGCGCAACTCGTTGCGTGGTCTCCTGCCTCGCTGGGTCGACGCGAGAGCCACAAATAGGTATCAAAATGCGGTACTGCGGCTGCTGTCGGCAGGGACAGGGACAGAAGCTGCCAGGCTTGCGGCTCTCAGGATGCGCATGAGGAGGTGAGGCTTGACTCCGCAGGTGTGGCAGCTGCCGCCAACGCCATCGAGTGAGTATGTCACAGCGCGCACCACAAAGGCACCTTCCCCGATGTGGACGTTGATTCCCTCAGGCTCGTTGCTCGAGCAACAACAGCTGTGCAACGTGGCCTGTATGCAGACCCGCGTCGAGGCCGACACCACAACATTTTCGCCAGCCGCACTCGCCGCGCCGGATTGGCAACTATCTACGATCTCGGCTTGGGTGCAGCACTCTGCCGGTGGTGATGGGCAGGCGTGACAGTACATCTAGGCACCTGCGGCGTTGCCAGCAGTGCAGCACCGCGGCGGTGGTGGAGGAAGGCATATGGTTTTCGAGTGCCCAGCAGTGCAGCACATTCGCGACTGTCATTCAAACTTGTTCTGGGACGGCCAGTCCATGCGCGAGCTTGTTAAACACACAGATCAGCAGCCTGATCTGATGAAATTTAGCGTTGGCTGTTTAGACAGTTTCATTCAGACTGATTAGCTTAGCAGCGAGGGGTTCCAACCCCGTGTCTGGCACCTTTTTAAGCCCTTCAGGGCTTGCGACATGGTACAACCAAGGGGAGTAAAGGAGGGGGGGGACACGCGACTAGGAATGGCGGGCAACCCGCGGCCTCGCTTTCCGGAAACGTGTAGGCTGAGTTCAGCGCAGTCCTGTGTGCTGCATACTGGATCAAATGCCGCTTCACCACCGCCATTTGCAAGCTACACTCTTGAACTTTGTGCTGAGACAGGGGCCACGCTGCCATAGCCTGCAAGCACCCCGGCAGAGCCTAGAAAGGCCAGGGTTCGCTCAGGGTCGATCAAACGCTGCCGAGGCCTGTGTTAGGCCGCTATGCGGCATCCTGGGCGCGCCCCGCCTGTCAGGGCGCTCCTCACTTACTACCTGAGTCGATTCTGTCGCGGTCTGCACGCGCTGCGGCCCCGGGCGGGCCGTTAGGACGCAGTTTCGGTCGCGGCTCAAAACCTAGGAGGCCTCAGTCCAGGGGCTCGGCCTTGCATATGACACCTCCAGCTGCCGCACAGGAACTCTAGAAACATGTCTGAATGTATCAAGATGCGAACCGCTGCCAATCTGCCTGGTATTGTAGGGTCTGCTTTTGCTGAGGAATGCTGTCATGGCTGGCCAGGGTCGGTCGGGACTGCGCATGGGGCTCCTAGTGACTTCTTAGGTTTACCCCGAGCACTCCCAATGTCCTACACACCCTGAGATGCCTTGAATGGCGAGATCCAGGAGGTCGATCAACCGATAGAGTGGCCACATGCGCTGTTTGAACACATGGCTGGCCAACAGCGAGCGCCCATCCACAGGGGGCAGCGAGGTGGTCAAAATGAGTCTATGAGACACCAAACGCGCTGCCAAATGCTTTGGCGAGCCGCTGCGGTGCATGTTTGTGAATTTCACCTCCACAAAACCCTACAAAAGCGAGGCCGAGAGTTGCCCGCCATTCCTAGTCGCGTGTCCCCCCCTCCTTTACTCCCCTTGGGTACAACATCTCTCTCTTTCCATCACAGCAGCCTGGGCAGTCCAGTTAACGAACTCGCGCACAGGAAAAGCCCGAATGATAGTCGCGAATGTGCTGCACTGCTGTGCACTCGAAAACCTGATGCCTTCGTTCCCCACCGGCGCGGTACTGCACTGCTGGCAATGCCGCAGGTGCCCAGGTGTACTGTCACGCCTGCCCATCACCGCCGGCAGAGTGATGCACGCAAGCACAATTTGTAGATAATTGCCAATCCGGCGCGGCGAGTGCAGCTGACGGAAAATCTGCAAGCGTTCCTCTTGCCGCGGCGTGCAAACCACCTCCAGTATGTGCACTTGGCTGTGGCATAGCATTGGCATTGCCAACTAACACCAAAGGTCTGCCTCATCGGAGGACCGCATACGATGGAGAAGCTCTTGAACGTCTGTCTTGAATCTAGCAGACATGAGAAACCTGGGAGATGCGAGGCAGTGAAGTGAAAGTATACATGAAATTGGTGAGGTCAAAGCATTTAAATTAAGTACAATGAAACTGGGCAGCCTGAAACATTGCAAGGCCCACCTGGCCGCTGCTGGTGCTGAAGATGAATGGTAAGGGCGAGCTGGCGGCATGCAATGCGTGTCCCTCGTGGACTGGAGTAGCACCGTCGACTGCTCCTCATGCTGCTAGGATTGAAATCGATGCGCGCATTTTCCTGCTTAGTGCGAACCAGCAGCAGAGCATCTGACATCCAACGCCTGCTTCTGCAGACGGGGCGGTCGCCGGTTCAGGTGCTAGCCTGAGGGATTGCGAGCCGTGCTCCTTACTCTGTGCCGTGCACGTGCGCAGGCGACTGTGCGGCGTGTGGCGGGCGGCTGGCGCTGCGCAAGGCCGGGGAGGCCTCCTGGCGGTCTGCGGGCCGCACCCTCTGTGCGACCGACGTGTTGTCTTTCCCGCAGCGCTGGCAGATGCTGCCGCCACCGGGCAGCGCTGCGCCACCTGCGCCGGCAACATGCGGCACTACAACCCATGCCTTTCTCGATCGCATTCCATTCCAGCGACCCTGGCAGCCTAGCCTCAGGCCCCCCAAAGTCCACGTGGCCGTTTTGAGCGGCGCTGCTGAATGCTGGCAGCAGCTCTTTGCGCTCCATGGCGCCGGCAAGCCGCACCCAGTAGCCCTTGACGGCGTTGCTCGAATGTGGCTCCGCCGCGAAGAACTTCATGCGCGCCTTCAGCAGCTGGAAGTCGGGTAGCTCGTGTGGCGCCGCCGACGGCTTCAGCGCTCGTGGCTGCGCAGCTGCCGCTGCGCCTTTGCTGTCAACAGCAGCTGGCACACCGGCGGCTGCCGACCAGATGCGCCGCTGCCGGTACCGCCAACACCGCCGTGCCGCCGCTATGGACAGCAGCATGGGCGCCGGCTACTGGTGAGGCGAGCTTCGAAATTTCAACATGCAAACGAGAAACATCGTGAGGACCGTGCGCGCAAAGTTGCCGCCATGCGTGCATGCGGCACAGCCGATGCCGTGTTGTAGCTGCCTATGGTTATTGGCACCAGTCACAAACGTGATAGTTTCATGTAGCCGAGTACAACCTGGACGTGTGCTCGTTCGTACGCGCGGCAAGGGATCCGTGATAACCTGCGGTCAGCATAGGGCCAGGCAACCAAGTCGTCTCTTTCAGACTACATTTCTATTGCTTGCGTCCATTTTCGGACTCGACCTGACACAGGACCTGACATGCGTACAGAGGAGGAAACTGATAGTTCCCACCGACCCAGTAGTATTCTGCGAAATGTCCGTTGTTTGCAGATTATGCGGCAACAACTGTGGAAAGCTGGAACCTTCAAAGTACAATGCTCGTGCATCTTTTCACGTCAGACTAGTCACAGTCACCAGGTCCGAGGCATCAGCTCGAACACATACTGGTACGTTTAGTGCGAGCCTTCATGCAGCCTCTCGCACTCCGTCAGATGCCGACGCCCTTCATGCACGCAAATATGAAGTTCTACTGAGTGCCTGTATCAATCCCAGTTTCGCCCAGCCTCCTCGTTTCACCTTGTCTGCTGAGCCGTGTGCCTGACTTGAACTATCTGTGCTGCCTTTCCCTTGCCAGCCTCATCGTCAGTGCACGAAGCCGCCAGCCAGAGTCCGGGCACGAACGCCGTCCTCTGAAGGGGAACTGCTTTGAATGATACCCAGCTGCGGCTCACTTGGCCTTCTCCTCCTCGCCGTCTGCCTTGGCGCAAGACATCGCCGGCCACAGCCCGGGCACAATCGCGGACGTGCGGGATGCGTATTCAATGAAGGGCGCGCCATATCGCTTTATGGATCTGATGACGTGCTTCTGCATCTCCCTCACGTTGATCAGTACCACGACAGCCGGCAGCAGGAATGCCAGCGGCCGGCCAGCCACCATCGCGAAGCTGAGGTACCTGTAGCACGACACGCCACAGCATTGCCCCCATGATACAGGTCTGCACCACAAAGACCGGCAGCAGGACCACAGCAGCCAACAGGTCCACGCAGATGTACCGGGAGTCACCTGCGGCCTCTCAGGCCATGCATGCGATGCAACCCTGCTGCAGGACACAGCAGCAGGCGTGTTCTTGTGTACCATGCGGTGACCGCAGCTGCCTGAACTGATGCTGCATGGGCGTGGCCTGGCATGAGCCATCGGTTCGTTCAACTCTTCACCTGAGCCAGTCGCCAAAGTAGTTGGGACGCATGCTGTAAATGTAGGGGCCATCCTTGACCATCCCCGCGCCTGCCTTTTTGGCGCCTGCCTTGTACCAGTCGCTACCGACATTCAGCGCGCTGCCTGCATAGTGTAATCTACAACTTCCTGAGGAAGTTTTGCACGCCTTCCTGACCCCGTCTTGTACCGTTCAAACCCACGTTCAGGGTCATGGTTGCGCGTCAGCCGCGCAGAGCAAGAATGCTGTGGAGAAAGTTGTGCAGAGCATAGTGACAGTCAGGGCACTACATGCAGAGTGCAGCACTAATCCAAGGTGACGTAGACATTCAGAGAGCTGGCAGTGTGGTTCGCGGGCCGCAACTGCTTTGAGGGGGGCAGCCGGCTGCTATCTGCACAGCATATCCAGGCTTGCAACACCGAGGCTCATGCAGGTCAGCGAGGTAAGAGGTGTACCTAGCGTGTAGACCGCGATGCAGAGCACCGCCACCCAGGGGTTCATGTCCTTCGGGTTGGTGAACGCCAGCAAGGCTGGCAGCCCATAGCTGCAGTGCGTGAGCAATTTGGCGAAGAGGTATGCTAGGTATGCCCCAACTTATGTCACCTGCCTCGAATATCTTCCAGATTGATACATGTGGCGCATGCATGCACATGAGCGGTGTTCACTGTCTCAGAAGACATGCTGCTAAATGCAAAATCGCAAGGCTGCTAGCTAGCGCACCAAAAGCCCATCAAGGTGAACGTCGTGACGACGATCTGAATCGTCGCTGGCTCTCCAAAGGGATTCCAGTCTGGGATGGCAAACTGGTGCCCCGCCCAGTACAGCAGCTGCGAGTCTTACCACATCTGAATGAGAACTGTGCCAACATCAAATGTGAGTTGGAGTTCCGGCCGCCTGACATGATTCCCGCAAGGCAGGTCCTGTCAAGATGTATGGGTTCGGGCTCACGTATGATCCATGGAGCCCAATGTACAGGACCTGCGTACAGCCGAGACGTCCATGTTCAGCATAGTCCAGCATATTTATGCTGGCTGGACCAGTTTTCTCAACGTCTCGTGCTCCGTCCAAGCGAGTTGGTGTTGGGCAGAGCATCATGCATGCAGTGTCTCTGCTAGCCATGGCGGCGACATGAGACGCACGGCGCACCTGGCGTGTGTTGTGCAGGCCACCGTGGAACCAGATGGTGAACGCTAGGACGGCGAAGGTGAGCATCTTGCCCCGGTTGATCGCTTGCATCGTGTTCCAACCAAACACACAATCGCTGCTTCCTGTGACAGCTACAAAATACTGCTATCAGGCCACCACTGGCAGCTAGGCACTGTCAAGGCAGCGCATATGCGATGCTGCAGCACAATGCACTGGATGCAGCTGACGGGGAAATCGCCTTGCACCATGCCTGTGTTGTTGGCCATCATGAAGCAGAGGGAAGCAGGGATCGACCTCCGGACGAGGAGAGAGAGAGAGAGAGAGAGAGAGAGAGAGAGAGATAGAGGATGAACCATGTCGCAAGCCCTGAAGGATTAAACGGTGCCATCTGCGGGGTTTAGGTTCTCAATTCATGCTAATGCTACTGTATGCTAGTACTACTACTACTACTGCTACTGCACGCTAATGCCACTTATGCTAATGCCAACTGCTACCAACTACCAACTGCCTACTGCCAGCTGATACTGCCCACTACTGCTACAGCATGCCAATGCCACTAATGCTACTGCATGCGAATGCGAATGCTACTAATGCTACTTCATGCAATGCTACTGCAGGTCATGCTACTGCAATCAGACTAATATGCTTAGCAGTGAGGTACCAACCCCGTACCCGGCACCCTTTCAGCCCTTCAAGGCTTGCGACATGGTGTAACATCTCTCTCTCTCTCTCTCTCTGCTCCCGATGCAAAGAGGAGCAGTAGTTTTCATCATGCCGACAACCAGACGGCCTTGTACCCCATAACGATTGTACTGTATAGGCCAGACAAACTGCGGATGAACGGTGTAACAATCACGTTGCTTTTCAGATTGCGCAGATGGTGGCGAGTTGGACACGGCCGCAAACACTGTCAAAAGTGCGTGCGCATGTGGACATCGCGGGGAATACCGGCGCAGACAAGCTAATCGCACGATGCACACAGCCTACTTGGAGCTCGGATCTTCGCGGGGGCTGGCGCCGCGGCAAGGGGCCAGCCTTGGCTGATGCATGTGCCCGGGCCGACGCCGAATGGCAGGGAGCAGCTTCCAGGGGCACGCTGGGCGGTGAAAAAGATGAAGGCACACGCGCTCGCAGTTGCCATCGCGTCCAGGCCACAAAGGTGTGGCAAACCTCTTAGGAGTCTACCTTGAGGAAGGTCAAAGAGCAGCAGGGAGGCATAGATCTCAGCGCCAGTCATGCATTGTGGCACTGGAAACTGCCTGCGATTCTGCTAAGACAGGCTCTGCTGGTCCGCTCATAGCGCCGGCGCACCAAGAGCAGGGAGGCCCGGTGCGCTGCACCCGGAGCGCCGCCAGTCTGCACTGTTTGCCGCCTGTGCGGGGCGCCAGTGGATGACAAGCATCACACTTCAAATGAATGCATGGCAGAGTGTATGGACACATAACTTGGCGGCCCGACGCTGCTCTCAACAAGCTGGTCTTGACTGTGCAGAATGGCGAAAACAGCCGCTGGCGGATGTGGCCGGACCTGGAGACGAGGCCAGAGTCCACCCGGGCTCGCCACGGCCGCGCTGAAAGAAACTCCCAGACTCCATCTTGAGCTGAGCACAACACAGGATCCCTGATCTAGTGCTCATGACCATGTCAGGCGATTTGTATACATGCATGGCGTTACCGTGGTGACGCAGAAGGCATGGTTGCCGAGGTTGCACCCCTGAGATACAGTCCCAGCCGTTTGTGCCAAGGGCACGCGGCACATTCTGGAGGTAAAATACACTTTTGATTTGGGGGTGCATAACCTGGTAGACCGAGCATGCGCTCCGTACCAACAGCTGTGTGACTTGCTGCTGCGGCGATGGGGTGCGGTCCGCATACATGCCTTCATCATCGGCAGTGCTGACATACTGCGGTGACAGAACAGCGTGATATTTACCGAGCTGAGTGTGAGCACAGCCGCCATTACGGCACTGCTGAAGGCCCTGTTCATACAGAGCACACAGAGGACGTCAGAGATCATCAGCATTCACCGCCCATACCTGGCGAAGCCAGCGGGCACCGGCGCGGCCCCCCCCCCCCCCCCCCCCCCCCGGGCGCCTCGACGTGCAGCTACGAACACCAAGCAGGCTCACCTGCTACGGCGGTGGGGGTCCACGGAACGCCACTCGCCCCTCAGATGCGCCCAAAACACCTACACCTGAAGTAATCATGTATAGCACATCAGGCCGTAGGGTCCGCCTCACTGACAGGGTCCGCGCACAGGTTCTTGTGTGCAGCCTGCTGCAGACGACCAAGAGGATGCTCCGGACATAGAGACGCCGTGGCGTTCACGCACTCACACTGTACCGGCGCACTTGCTTGAGGGAAGCGCCCGGGATCCGAGCCTGAAGGGAAACTGCGGTAGACCTGCGAGTTACATTGACAACACTGGATAAAATGCTGAGCAGGAGGCATCGGATGCTGGTGAGCATGAAAATATGTCGAAGGGAAGGAGGCAACAGCCGCCAGATGGGGCCCACGAGGCAGACGACGGCGGAGGAGTCGCGATGTGTGCCGGCAGACCAGATGTCCAGGTCATCACAAATTCTGACAACCGTGCCGATCATGCTGCAGCAGGTGCGAATGGAGCCCCTTCCACTTCGTCGGATGCGCCACAGGGTCTAGGGCGCAGTAAACATCGGTGCGCACTCACCTCGAGGGCCGCAGCAGCAGCTGCACCGCCGATGTCAGATGCCAATGGTCCGGGCCAGCCTGACACGTGCAACCACGCGCCGCCAAGCGACCACGGTCGCTACGCTGACGACAGGGAAGTCCCCTGCAGCAGCATTCTATACGTCAAGCGCCTATTGGCGCTCTTGACCATGCGCCTGTGAGCGCAGCTGCCATTTTGCCTGCGAGTGCACCTGCCAATGCGTCCACGGGCGCAGCTGTCATTGTGTCCATTCACGCCACTGCTGACACATTGCCGCCAAGGAAATGCAGATGCATGCCGACAACTGAGTTCACTGAAACGACCTCTGAGCCGATCGCAGCCTCTTAGACACGCCGTACTGCCCAGCCCAGCCCGCCACCCAGCCGCGCGCTGCCGCAATTGCCGCCTCGTTCTCTGCCGCCTTGCTGCGCGCGCCACAGCCCGTCACGCCGCTCAACCTGGTCGGTCACGCCTCGGCACGCTAGTGCCGAGGCCACCGCTGCACGTAGAGCTACGCCCCTCTCTCCTGCCCAAATTTGACGTAGCCAATGGCCGCAGCCTGCCCCTGCAAGTGACCTGGCCGCCGCCGTGGGTGCTGTGGTGCAACACGACACAGCGTGCAGCGCTGCCTTTTGAACGCGGCAGAGTGTCCACGAGGGCGCAGAAGCGCTCACTATCGCAGATGCGGGAGTGAACGTCGTTATTTGCGTTCGTGCTAGCAAGGACTGCTTTGCAGTACCTGCGAGGGTTCGGGGCCCAAGTGCCTTTCGGCGAAGATGAGGAGCCGTCCGGCCGATCATGCAACCGAAAGGCGCAAAAGGATCTGTCACTGTTTACGCCTCTGGCAGCCCCCTGCTGCTGCATGTGGCGATGAGCGCGTACCAAACCCCCCAAAAAATTCGGCCCTCTCTTCTCAAGGTTTCCGAGCTGCACAAGTTCCATCCGACAAGGAGAAACGCGAGTTCAAGGTTACTCACATGCCCACAGGTCGTATGCCGGAGCTGATGGCTGGAGTTGGAGGACCCAGGCTTTTCAGTCGTCACCCAGGCAGGACAGCAGCCTCCAGCGTGTGCGCGATATTTGATTTGATTTGATCTCCCTCGCAGTGCTGCTGTAGGTACGGTCCCCGGGACGAATGATTCCTTTCGTCATCCTTTCTGGGGATAAACCCAGGGGCAGCGTGGTCGAGTGCCAGCCGCCATTACAGGCTGCAGGGCGTTCTTCTTCCTAAAACGACTGTGCTACTGCGGCCAGTTCGCTGTAGCTCCTGTCCATCATGCAGTAAGGTGCGCAACTATATGAAAGGTGATTGCTTGTGCAATGTGTTGAAGAAGTGGTGGGCGAAGGCTCACCAGCGGAGGGATTGACGTGGCAGTTGACTGTGCCACCATCATTCGAAATGTCGTTACAACCCTTTCCCATGACCAGCTAGGGCTGCGCCGCCCCTAGTTCGTCGACTTGGCACAGGATGATTGCGTCACACCCTGAAGCCAAAAGTGGCAGCCATTGCGGCGGGTACAGCTGGTACGCTATATCTGCACTCATTTGCCGCTGACTGTAGTAGAGGCAGCTTGCGTCGTAGGTTC
>JAABUM010007193.1_pt1 | contig 10423 bp, 7 predicted proteins | sample 5559161 | NCBI WGS metagenome assembly JAABUM01 (sample SAMN10711868, study PRJNA513369) | rock metagenome | isolation source: Antarctica rocks | place: Antarctica: Victoria Land, Siegfried Peak nord | reverse complement strand
TTTACGAGGATTACCAGCAGGACTCCTTACCATAGTATTTCTATTCGCCGACATTGGTGCCGCTTACTTTGCCTGGCAGTATCTACTACAAGGGAGAACTGATTGGTTGTTCAGGTGACTTGGTACCTCTACGAAATCGGCGGCCCGACTAGGGGGGTGCGTTAAACGCACTACCCCCTTTGACCGCCATATCTTCCCCTTTTGGATCGTCACGCATGTTTTCTATAATACCTGCGTGACGGCTGTCAAGCGCCCCTTTCTCCCGCCGTGGCGGGCCTGTGTGATCCCCGTGGAGGGCGCGGAGCAAGGTGTGTTTTGCATGCTGCAAAACTCGCTGCGCTCGCTGCGCTCGGCCGCTCGACGACGAGGCAGGCCGCCGCGACGCGCTCCGACGCCCCAGGAGCCACAGAGCGCCATTTTGCGGCTGCCTCCCACGGTAGGGCGGTCCCACACTCCTACGCGCCGCCTGCGTCCTCTGAGCGCGTCCTGACACGCTGCTGGACCCTCGTTGGAGCGCCATCGTGGCGGCCGTCCCGGCGCGCCGTCGCCCAACCGTGTAGACTAGCGGCTAAGGAGCTACGACAGGCCGCTGCACATAGTCACGAGCGTACCTCGTCTAGCGACCGTTCCACCATGGTGATGAGGCTCGAAAATGGGGGTGACTCGTTACTATGTGCAGGCCATGAGGCCGAGCGGGAGGAAATCCCGCCCAATAGAAAACGCGCCGGCTGTCTAAATTCTTGGCAGAAATCAGCCGACGCGCGTTCACCCCCACCATGAGGTACACCATGAGCGTACAGCCTGCCGCCGTCGCCGTCAATCCCTCTTTCATGCCCGCCTGGTCCACTACCGCTACCCCTGATTGGGTGTTCGACGACGTGGCCCCCGAGCTGACGGAAGCGCCCCTCAAAGCTCTGCTCTACATCGTGCGCCGCACCTCGGGCTTCCGCAAGCTCGCGGACGCTATCAGCCTAAGCCAGTTCCAGCACGGCATCACCACCCGCGACGGCCGCCAACTCGACAAGGGCGCCGGCATCAAGAACCGGACGGTCCTCCTACGCGCGCTCGACGAGCTCGAAGCGCGGGGCATCATCGGCCACCAGGATGCGCTCCGCGACGACGGCGGGCACGCCACGACGGTCTACTACCTCCTCGGGCCAGGCCAGGGGGGTGGTGCGGCAGCCGCACCACCCCCCCTCTCCGACGGCGCGGGGGGGGTGGTGCGGCAGCCGCACCACCCCCTAGTGCGGCAGCCGCACCCACAACAAACAGACGTACCAACAAACAGGAAGATCGAAAGATTGGTACCCCCTACCCCCGCAAACGCACGTGTCCGAGGAAACGAGGACGCGGCCGACGCGGAGGCCGGCCCGCGCGCCGGCGATCCCGCCCCCGGCGTCGCCGGCACCGCGCCCGCGCCCGCCCCGGCCACGCCCCCACAGCGGCGCATCGACGCCGACTATCAGGCGCTCGCCGGCCCGATCGCGGCGCTGGTGGAGCGCCTGGGGGACGGCGCGCAGCCCTGGGCCAGCGTCAGCCGCGCCTACGGTCTCATGACCCGCGCCGGGCTCGACGTGCCGACGTTCCTCGCGCTGCTCGCCGAGGCCGAGCTGCTGATGCGCCCGAGCTTGGGCCACATCGAGAAGCCCATGGCCTACCTGTTCCGCGTCGTCGAGAGCCTCATCCAGCAGGGCGATCCGCCACAGCCGCCGCGCGCGCGGACCAGGCCCCACAGCTCCCCTACGTCGCCGGCGTCGCCAAGGCCACAGCAGACCGCCGACGCGTGGGGCCAAGTCCGCGCCGCGCTGGCCGAGGTGCTGACCCCCGAGAACTACGCGCGCTGGTTTGCCCCGACCCGCCAGGTGCAGTACAGCGACGGCGCGCTCACGGTCGCGGTCCCCGATGCGTTCCACCTCAAGTGGCTCGATGAGCGGCTACGGTCGAAGATCGAGGCGTGCGCCGGCCGCGCGTTGCCTGGAACGCAGGTGCTCTTCATCATGGAGCCGCGCGCCTGATGAATCGGACCCCGCGCCCTTCTTTTCCAAGTAGTCGCGTCCCGGCCTCTGCCGTGACCATGGAGGCTGACGATAGGGCTTGGCGCAGCACACGTGTACTCACTACACCATCGCTGCGCGATTGCTCCGCTCGCGGGCCAAGCGAGTCCTGGCGAGCTTGCGTAGTAAGCTACGCAGATAGCCAGCCAGCAGGGTGCGCGGAGCAAACCTGGACTCACTCCAGAATTGCGGGCGCAGAGCGCCCTTCAATTCCTCCGCTCGCTCGACGAGCGCAGGGTTTAAGCGAGCGCCAGCGAGCGATAAACCGTAGTGTGTTACGGTTGCTCGCCTACCCCCAACGTGATTGCAGGCGACGGCTAACTACTTGGAAAAAGAATGGGCGGTGCGTGGCCCCGGCGAGGGTGCGCAGAGCGAACCTGTACCCACTACAGGTCTGCACTCGCTGGCGCTCGCTCAAACCCTGCGCTCGACACGGCGAACGAAGCATTTTGCGGGAGGCCCCCCAGGGCCGATCCGACAAATGTGGAGTGAGTCCACATTGCCCCCGCAGCCCCGGCTCTGCCCTCGGTGTAGCGCCGTTGACTTGTTCCTCTCATAGCTGAGTAGGCAGTTTAATCCATGATAGGTTTCGCAATACGCAGTGCTTTCACTATCCTTGCTTTTCTAACGTTTGTAATAGGGTCAGTACTTGTTGCACTCTCATTTTTACAAAACCCGCCCAATAATGGGCCTAACGATATGGCTGAAGGGGCATCTCTCATCGTGTGGCTCATTTGGCCAATCACCTTGTTTGTCACATGGCTCTTTGGCACTGCCGCTCTTTTAACAGCCAGTCGCGGGATAGCCGCCCTATCTTTTCTTCTGCTATTGATTGGGGTGTATCTCGTCCTTGTCGTTGCCATAGTTCTTATAGCACTAGTTGCCGAAGGGAGTGGGATGGGATTACCTTTACGAGGATTACCAGCAGGACTCCTTACCATAGTATTTCTATTCGCCGACATTGGTGCCGCTTACTTTGCCTGGCAGTATCTACTACAAGGGAGAACTGATTGGTTGTTCAGGTGACTTGGTACCCCTACGAAATCCGCGGCCCGGCTAGGGGGGGTGCCGTCAGCGCACCCCCCCCGTAGCTCGCCTTGCGCTGGCGGTACGCCTGGGCACGCAAGGCGTTCTGCTCGCGCTTCACCTCGTCGCGGCAGAGGTCACAGTAGATCGACACCGGCCCGCGCTCGCCCCGCGTCACCGTCTCCCGCTCCCCGCACCGGGGGCACTTGATACGCTTCGCTTTGACCGCCATTTTTGCCCCCTTTCAGACCGTCACGCAAGTATTATATAAAACCTGCGTGGCGGCTGTCAAGCGGCCCGTTTCTTCCCCTTGGGGCTGCATTGATCGACCTTGTGGGGGGGTGCCGCCGGCGCACCCGCCCGCGCAGGAAACACCGAGGATCCCCAAAATTAAGAGCGCCGCAGGCTCCTTCCATCCCGTAATTAAGTAGCGCCGCAGGCTCCTTCTAATACCCATAGGGGTTTACGGGTCAATGTACAGTGTGTACGCTGTTGATGGACAGTGTAGGCGCTGTACATCAGAGGAGGTAGTAGTATGGGCAAGACAGCGGAGATGGTTCCTCTCGGCGGCGGCCGTTCGGTCGATACAGAGACAGGGGAGATCCTCGACCTACGCGAGCGGCCAGGGATGTTTGTCTACGTGCCGTCGCGGCCTAAGTGGGGGGAAGGGTGGTTTATGGCTATTCAAGAGGCGTTCGTGGCTCTGGCGAAGGATAGGAGCCTCTCAGGGCGTCCTATGCGCGTTCTGACGTACATGATGGGCCGACTTAACTGGGACAACTACATCACGCTCACACAAGCCGAGATCGCCGGCGAGCTCGATCTACATCAGCAGGACGTGAGCGATGCAGTCAAACTCCTCGTCGAGCGCGGCATCATCCAGCAAGGGCCGAAGGCAGGCCGGACCAATTCCTACCGGCTCAACAGTACCTATGGCTGGAAAGGTAAGACCATTAACCTCCGAGATCGCCGGATGCAAGAGGAGCTATAAGCAATTTCTCACCCCGGCATGATCGGCCGCGAGGCCGCTAGGACACCCCAAAACGGGGCCGATCATGTTACAGGGATAAGCGCCGCTGGACACAGCAAGCGGCCGCCTAGCCGACGGCCGCGCAGCTCGTCGGCGACGAGGCCAGCCAGGGCGCGCACATGGACGGAAGGAGCCTGCGGCGCTCTTCGATTGCGGCGCTCTTCGATTAGGGAAGGCCGCGGCGTCTCTTTTTTTTCCAAGTAGTAAAACGATCGCGGTCTGATACATCGACGGAACCAGGACTTTTGCGGGAGGCCCCCCAGGGCCGAGCGGCAAAAGTGTAGTGAGTACACTTTTGGAACAAATGGGGACTCACTCCCCATTCGCCCGTCGTTCGTCCCTCACTCCGGTACGCGAATGGTCCGTTCGCTTCTGGGGCAAAGGTTAGGTACGACTACTTGGAAAAAGAATTGGTGCGCCGTGGTGTGAGCGAGCGCAGGGTTTTGCGGAGGCCCCTTAGGCCGAGCGCGAAAACCTGTAGTGAGTACAGGTTTGTGTACAGGTTTGTGAGCAAACCCGGACTCACTCCGGGTTTTGTTCGCTAACGCTCACGAAAACCCTACGCTCGACGAACGCAACAAGGGGGCGCCCCGCGCCCCCTTGGGTAGTAAGTCCACATTGCCCCCGCATTGCTCCCGCAGTCCCGGCTCTGCCCTCGGCGTAGCGCCGTTGACTTGTTCCTCTCATAGCTGAGTAGGCAGTTTAATCCATGATAGGTTTCGCAATACGCAGTGCTTTCACTATCCTTGCTTTTCTAACGTTTGTAATAGGGTCAGTACTTGTTGCACTCTCATTTTTACAAAACCCGCCCAATAATGGGCCTAACGATATGGCTGAAGGGGCATCTCTCATCGTGTGGCTCATTTGGCCAATCACCTTGTTTGTCACATGGCTCTTTGGCACTGCCGCTCTTTTAACAGCCAGTCGCGGGATAGCCGCCCTATCTTTTCTTCTGCTATTGATTGGGGTGTATCTCGTCCTTGTCGTTGCCATAGTTCTTATAGCACTAGTTGCCGAAGGGAGTGGGATGGGATTACCTTTACGAGGATTACCAGCAGGACTCCTTACCATAGTATTTCTATTCGCCGACATTGGTGCCGCTTACTTTGCCTGGCAGTATCTACTACAAGGGAGAACTGATTGGTTGTTCAGGTGACTTGGTACCTCTACGAAATCGGCGGCCCGACTAGGGGGGTGCGTTAAACGCACTACCCCCTTTGACCGCCATATCTTCCCCTTTTGGATCGTCACGCATGTTTTCTATAATACCTGCGTGACGGCTGTCAAGCGCCCCTTTCTCCCGCCGTGGCGGGCCTGTGTGATCCCCGTGGAGGGCGCGGAGCAAGGTGTGTTTTGCATGCTGCAAAACTCGCTGCGCTCGCTGCGCTCGGCCGCTCGACGACGAGGCAGGCCGCCGCGACGCGCTCCGACGCCCCAGGAGCCACAGAGCGCCATTTTGCGGCTGCCTCCCACGGTAGGGCGGTCCCACACTCCTACGCGCCGCCTGCGTCCTCTGAGCGCGTCCTGACACGCTGCTGGACCCTCGTTGGAGCGCCATCGTGGCGGCCGTCCCGGCGCGCCGTCGCCCAACCGTGTAGACTAGCGGCTAAGGAGCTACGACAGGCCGCTGCACATAGTCACGAGCGTACCTCGTCTAGCGACCGTTCCACCATGGTGATGAGGCTCGAAAATGGGGGTGACTCGTTACTATGTGCAGGCCATGAGGCCGAGCGGGAGGAAATCCCGCCCAATAGAAAACGCGCCGGCTGTCTAAATTCTTGGCAGAAATCAGCCGACGCGCGTTCACCCCCACCATGAGGTACACCATGAGCGTACAGCCTGCCGCCGTCGCCGTCAATCCCTCTTTCATGCCCGCCTGGTCCACTACCGCTACCCCTGATTGGGTGTTCGACGACGTGGCCCCCGAGCTGACGGAAGCGCCCCTCAAAGCTCTGCTCTACATCGTGCGCCGCACCTCGGGCTTCCGCAAGCTCGCGGACGCTATCAGCCTAAGCCAGTTCCAGCACGGCATCACCACCCGCGACGGCCGCCAACTCGACAAGGGCGCCGGCATCAAGAACCGGACGGTCCTCCTACGCGCGCTCGACGAGCTCGAAGCGCGGGGCATCATCGGCCACCAGGATGCGCTCCGCGACGACGGCGGGCACGCCACGACGGTCTACTACCTCCTCGGGCCAGGCCAGGGGGGTGGTGCGGCAGCCGCACCACCCCCCCTCTCCGACGGCGCGGGGGGGGTGGTGCGGCAGCCGCACCACCCCCTAGTGCGGCAGCCGCACCCACAACAAACAGACGTACCAACAAACAGGAAGATCGAAAGATTGGTACCCCCTACCCCCGCAAACGCACGTGTCCGAGGAAACGAGGACGCGGCCGACGCGGAGGCCGGCCCGCGCGCCGGCGATCCCGCCCCCGGCGTCGCCGGCACCGCGCCCGCGCCCGCCCCGGCCACGCCCCCACAGCGGCGCATCGACGCCGACTATCAGGCGCTCGCCGGCCCGATCGCGGCGCTGGTGGAGCGCCTGGGGGACGGCGCGCAGCCCTGGGCCAGCGTCAGCCGCGCCTACGGTCTCATGACCCGCGCCGGGCTCGACGTGCCGACGTTCCTCGCGCTGCTCGCCGAGGCCGAGCTGCTGATGCGCCCGAGCTTGGGCCACATCGAGAAGCCCATGGCCTACCTGTTCCGCGTCGTCGAGAGCCTCATCCAGCAGGGCGATCCGCCACAGCCGCCGCGCGCGCGGACCAGGCCCCACAGCTCCCCTACGTCGCCGGCGTCGCCAAGGCCACAGCAGACCGCCGACGCGTGGGGCCAAGTCCGCGCCGCGCTGGCCGAGGTGCTGACCCCCGAGAACTACGCGCGCTGGTTTGCCCCGACCCGCCAGGTGCAGTACAGCGACGGCGCGCTCACGGTCGCGGTCCCCGATGCGTTCCACCTCAAGTGGCTCGATGAGCGGCTACGGTCGAAGATCGAGGCGTGCGCCGGCCGCGCGTTGCCTGGAACGCAGGTGCTCTTCATCATGGAGCCGCGCGCCTGATGAATCGGACCCCGCGCCCTTCTTTTCCAAGTAGTCGCGTCCCGGCCTCTGCCGTGACCATGGAGGCTGACGATAGGGCTTGGCGCAGCACACGTGTACTCACTACACCATCGCTGCGCGATTGCTCCGCTCGCGGGCCAAGCGAGTCCTGGCGAGCTTGCGTAGTAAGCTACGCAGATAGCCAGCCAGCAGGGTGCGCGGAGCAAACCTGGACTCACTCCAGAATTGCGGGCGCAGAGCGCCCTTCAATTCCTCCGCTCGCTCGACGAGCGCAGGGTTTAAGCGAGCGCCAGCGAGCGATAAACCGTAGTGTGTTACGGTTGCTCGCCTACCCCCAACGTGATTGCAGGCGACGGCTAACTACTTGGAAAAAGAATGGGCGGTGCGTGGCCCCGGCGAGGGTGCGCAGAGCGAACCTGTACCCACTACAGGTCTGCACTCGCTGGCGCTCGCTCAAACCCTGCGCTCGACACGGCGAACGAAGCATTTTGCGGGAGGCCCCCCAGGGCCGATCCGACAAATGTGGAGTGAGTCCACATTGCCCCCGCAGCCCCGGCTCTGCCCTCGGTGTAGCGCCGTTGACTTGTTCCTCTCATAGCTGAGTAGGCAGTTTAATCCATGATAGGTTTCGCAATACGCAGTGCTTTCACTATCCTTGCTTTTCTAACGTTTGTAATAGGGTCAGTACTTGTTGCACTCTCATTTTTACAAAACCCGCCCAATAATGGGCCTAACGATATGGCTGAAGGGGCATCTCTCATCGTGTGGCTCATTTGGCCAATCACCTTGTTTGTCACATGGCTCTTTGGCACTGCCGCTCTTTTAACAGCCAGTCGCGGGATAGCCGCCCTATCTTTTCTTCTGCTATTGATTGGGGTGTATCTCGTCCTTGTCGTTGCCATAGTTCTTATAGCACTAGTTGCCGAAGGGAGTGGGATGGGATTACCTTTACGAGGATTACCAGCAGGACTCCTTACCATAGTATTTCTATTCGCCGACATTGGTGCCGCTTACTTTGCCTGGCAGTATCTACTACAAGGGAGAACTGATTGGTTGTTCAGGTGACTTGGTACCCCTACGAAATCCGCGGCCCGGCTAGGGGGGGTGCCGTCAGCGCACCCCCCCCGTAGCTCGCCTTGCGCTGGCGGTACGCCTGGGCACGCAAGGCGTTCTGCTCGCGCTTCACCTCGTCGCGGCAGAGGTCACAGTAGATCGACACCGGCCCGCGCTCGCCCCGCGTCACCGTCTCCCGCTCCCCGCACCGGGGGCACTTGATACGCTTCGCTTTGACCGCCATTTTTGCCCCCTTTCAGACCGTCACGCAAGTATTATATAAAACCTGCGTGGCGGCTGTCAAGCGGCCCGTTTCTTCCCCTTGGGGCTGCATTGATCGACCTTGTGGGGGGGTGCCGCCGGCGCACCCGCCCGCGCAGGAAACACCGAGGATCCCCAAAATTAAGAGCGCCGCAGGCTCCTTCCATCCCGTAATTAAGTAGCGCCGCAGGCTCCTTCTAATACCCATAGGGGTTTACGGGTCAATGTACAGTGTGTACGCTGTTGATGGACAGTGTAGGCGCTGTACATCAGAGGAGGTAGTAGTATGGGCAAGACAGCGGAGATGGTTCCTCTCGGCGGCGGCCGTTCGGTCGATACAGAGACAGGGGAGATCCTCGACCTACGCGAGCGGCCAGGGATGTTTGTCTACGTGCCGTCGCGGCCTAAGTGGGGGGAAGGGTGGTTTATGGCTATTCAAGAGGCGTTCGTGGCTCTGGCGAAGGATAGGAGCCTCTCAGGGCGTCCTATGCGCGTTCTGACGTACATGATGGGCCGACTTAACTGGGACAACTACATCACGCTCACACAAGCCGAGATCGCCGGCGAGCTCGATCTACATCAGCAGGACGTGAGCGATGCAGTCAAACTCCTCGTCGAGCGCGGCATCATCCAGCAAGGGCCGAAGGCAGGCCGGACCAATTCCTACCGGCTCAACAGTACCTATGGCTGGAAAGGTAAGACCATTAACCTCCGAGATCGCCGGATGCAAGAGGAGCTATAAGCAATTTCTCACCCCGGCATGATCGGCCGCGAGGCCGCTAGGACACCCCAAAACGGGGCCGATCATGTTACAGGGATAAGCGCCGCTGGACACAGCAAGCGGCCGCCTAGCCGACGGCCGCGCAGCTCGTCGGCGACGAGGCCAGCCAGGGCGCGCACATGGACGGAAGGAGCCTGCGGCGCTCTTCGATTGCGGCGCTCTTCGATTAGGGAAGGCCGCGGCGTCTCTTTTTTTTCCAAGTAGTAAAACGATCGCGGTCTGATACATCGACGGAACCAGGACTTTTGCGGGAGGCCCCCCAGGGCCGAGCGGCAAAAGTGTAGTGAGTACACTTTTGGAACAAATGGGGACTCACTCCCCATTCGCCCGTCGTTCGTCCCTCACTCCGGTACGCGAATGGTCCGTTCGCTTCTGGGGCAAAGGTTAGGTACGACTACTTGGAAAAAGAATTGGTGCGCCGTGGTGTGAGCGAGCGCAGGGTTTTGCGGAGGCCCCTTAGGCCGAGCGCGAAAACCTGTAGTGAGTACAGGTTTGTGTACAGGTTTGTGAGCAAACCCGGACTCACTCCGGGTTTTGTTCGCTAACGCTCACGAAAACCCTACGCTCGACGAACGCAACAAGGGGGCGCCCCGCGCCCCCTTGGGTAGTAAGTCCACATTGCCCCCGCATTGCTCCCGCAGTCCCGGCTCTGCCCTCGGCGTAGCGCCGTTGACTTGTTCCTCTCATAGCTGAGTAGGCAGTTTAATCCATGATAGGTTTCGCAATACGCAGTGCTTTCACTATCCTTGCTTTTCTAACGTTTGTAATAGGGTCAGTACTTGTTGCACTCTCATTTTTACAAAACCCGCCCAATAATGGGCCTAACGATATGGCTGAAGGGGCATCTCTCATCGTGTGGCTCATTTGGCCAATCACCTTGTTTGTCACATGGCTCTTTGGCACTGCCGCTCTTTTAACAGCCAGTCGCGGGATAGCCGCCCTATCTTTTCTTCTGCTATTGATTGGGGTGTATCTCGTCCTTGTCGTTGCCATAGTTCTTATAGCACTAGTTGCCGAAGGGAGTGGGATGGGATTACCTTTACGAGGATTACCAGCAGGACTCCTTACCATAGTATTTCTATTCGCCGACATTGGTGCCGCTTACTTTGCCTGGCAGTATCTACTACAAGGGAGAACTGATTGGTTGTTCAGGTGACTTGGTACC
>JAABUM010007191.1_pt1 | contig 10427 bp, 7 predicted proteins | sample 5559161 | NCBI WGS metagenome assembly JAABUM01 (sample SAMN10711868, study PRJNA513369) | rock metagenome | isolation source: Antarctica rocks | place: Antarctica: Victoria Land, Siegfried Peak nord | reverse complement strand
ACCAGCACTTCCTGCGCCTCGTTTCTTGCCAGTTAGACTTGGACTGGAACGTGATGAAAGCCCATCCGCACTTCCAAAACCTCTGCAATTACGGCGTTATTGCTCCTTGATTCTGTCCGAACCATTGCTTGTAAACGACCGTTTTTGAGAGGCAAGTTCGCCGTACCTGTCTGCCAAAGTCGGCATCGTGTCCGCCCATGTATTTCGGCTCTTTGCGCTCTTCTGCAACGCACTAACGGACTTTAAATTCCCTTTCCTGTGGTCACCCCTTGTATCCCACGATGATGAAGATGTGGAACTCGTGGTCGGTCAGCGACAAGACGCTCAAGTCGCGCCTGGCTGAAGCGGCCAAAGCTCTGGGCGAAGTCGATGTGGCTGTCACCGTGGACTCGGTCGTCAAGAACCGTCGCGAGGTCGCAGAGAACGCCGCCCACGATTGGAACGATGTCATCCGGCAGTAGAAGTTGATAAGGTCGAGGCAGCGGCGCAAGTACTTGCCTCTCTTTTTCGTTAAGATAAACCCGTGAGGGGAGCCTTTGGCAGATAGTACTTGCAGGCTGCCAGGCGCCAACGCAAGGCGGCTTGAAGTCAACATCGAAGAGGACATTCAAGAGCACAGAAGAAGCACAGTCGGGAGAGACATCATGCAAAAGCGATTGTTGAAGGGGATGCTGACGGCTCTGCTCAGCGCGCTGTGCTGCGTGTGGACGGGTTCGGCGCACGCCGTTGAAACACAGCTTGTGTCGCTTCCTCGACCGGATCTCAATGCTTTTCTTTTGGGAAGCCAAGAGAACGCGTTGAGCGCGAACGGGCGGTTTGTGGCTTATGTTGGTTATAACCCCGGAGTTAACGGCTCCTTTCAAGTTCTCTTGCGTGATATGCAAAGCGGCACCACTCAACTTGTTTCGGCCAATAGCAGTGGTCAGGCCGGTGACCGAGCGTCTTACGCCGCGGCTATTAGTGCCGACGGGAATTTCGTCTCCTTCACCTCGGACTCCCAGGACCTTATCTCAGGCACTTCCAGCAACACAACCCATGTTTATGTGCGTGACTTGCGAAAAGCCACGACGGAAATGGTGTCGATTGGCGTTGATGGCAACCCGGTTTACTCTGCCCCTGCTCATAGTGATACCAGCATCAGTGGCGATGGGCGCTTCGTGACTTTCGAGGCTTTTACTGAGGTTCCAGGGGACCCGTCATCCACGGGCCCACTCACCTTTCAAGACGAAGTTTATGTGCGCGACCGGCAAAGTGGCACCACGCGGCTCGTTTCAGTTAGTAACAGCGGAGCCAGAGGCAACCACGACTCACATCTTGCCCACATCAGTAGCGATGGGCGCTTCGTCGTCTTTGACTCAGGTGCCTCCAATCTGGTAGCTGGAGATGCCAACGGCGCGAATGACATTTTCGTGCGCGATCTGCAAAAAGGCACAACGCAACTGGTGTCCGTCAGCACGTTTGGAACGCAAAGCAACAGCTCTCTTCGCTCCAGCTTTTTAGATGATGCCGACATCGCGATCAGCGCCGACGGGAATTTTGTCGCCTTTGTTTCTGATGCAGATAACCTCGCGCCCGATGTCCCTACCGGAGGCGGTCTTTATGTGCGTGATTTGCAAAAAGGCATCACTCAATTTGTGGCCCAAGGCGGGCACCCCTCTCTCAGCACCGATGGTCATTTCCTCACCTTTCGCTCCACTCATGCTCTCGCTCCGGGCGGCAGCCCTAACGGACAAGCTGACATCTACCGGCGCGACTTGCAGGATGGGACGACACGACTGGTTTCTGTAGGCCTTAGTGGAACGCAAAGCGACGGCGACTCCTAGTACCCTTCCATTAGCGCGAACGGGAATTATGTCGCCTTTGGATCCGCGGCGTCTAATCTTGCGCCCAACAATGGAACCAAATTCGACGTTTTTCTGGCCAAACTGGATCGTCTTGGTATTGTTGTCAATTCTTCTGGCGACCGTGATGATTCCACTCCTGACGACGGGGATTGTGACACAGGGTCTCTCGTTGCGAACGGCAAACCCGAATGCACCCTACGCGCTGCCATCCAACAGGCCAATGCTACTCCCGGCGTGGATACCATCAGTTTCGACATCCCCGACATACCGACTCCTCCCGCCACCAACCCGCCATCTCTTTCCCCAAAGCCTACGGTCAGCGCGCCCGTTCCCCTCATCGCGCCACTCAAGCCATTGCCGCCCATCACCGACCCAGTCGTGATTGACGGCACCACGCAACCGGGAGGGATGGTCGAAGTGAGCGGCGGCGGCACAGTTACCAACGGTTTAACCATCAGCGCGGGCAATTCAAAGCTGCGCGGGTTGGTCGTTAACAGCTTCAAGGGCGACGGCATCCTGCTGACGAGCAAAGGCAGCAACACCATCGAGGGCTGCTTCATCGGCACCGACGCGACGGGCAGCCTCGCGCGTGGCAACAGGCAAAGCGGGGTTCACGCGCTTGGTTCGCCGGACAACCTTTTCGGCGGCACAACCGAAGCCGCGCGCAACATCATTTCCGGCAATCGGGTAGGCAACGATAAGGTCGACTTTGTCTCAAGCGGATATGGCATTTGGATTGACGCTGGCTCGACCAACAACAAGGTGCAGGGCTGCTTTGTGGGCACCGACAAAAGCGGCACCAAAAGCGTGCCTAATGGCGTTGGAGTCGTTGTGGGCCAATCTGTGGGTTCGTCACAAACGACTTCAATTCCGAAGTTGGGCGCTGTCATTGGCGGCACAACGACTTCGCCGGGCAGTGCGCCGGGCAACCTCATTTCGGGCAACGCGAACGTCGGGGTGGCAGTGAGTTACTCTTCTGGAAACACTGTTGTGGGCAACCTCATCGGGTTTAGCAAGGATGGCAAAACAAGCCTTAGCAACGGGAATACGGGGGTCTACATTTTCCGCTCCGCAGGCAACACCATTGGTGCGACGAGTGCTGCTGGTCGCAACGTCATCGGAGGCGGTGATTATGGAGTTTTGCTTGGTGGAACCCAATCGTCGAAGAACATCGTCGTAGGCAACTTCATCGGCAGTGGTCTAAACGGCACTGGAGGCAACGGCTCGGCGAGTTTCGGCGCCAAAGTAGGTATTGGTGTGGTGGGCGCGAGCGGAAACACCATCGGGGGAACATCGCAGGGCGCGCGCAACGTCATTTGTAACAACGACAATGCTGGCATCTCTATCTTTGCCGACAATACCTTCAAAGGCCCCGGTAACCGGAGCGGTTCCGCCAACAACAACCGCGTGAGCGGCAACTACATCGGTGTGGATGCCAGCGGCAGACGGGCCTTTGGCAACAAAGACGTGGGTGTGATACTTCTCTATGAAGCGACGGGCAACATCGTCGAAAACAACGTCGTCGCCGGTAGCTTTATCGGCGTGAACCTGAACTCCGCCGATGGGCGTGTCAAAGGCAACACCGTGCGCTCTAACCTGATTGGCACCGACGCGAGCGGAACGCGCCCACTTCCCAACAAAGTCGGCATTGGCATCAGTGGCGCGACGGGCAACACCATCCAAACCAACGTCATTGCGGGCAACTCGCTCGTTGGTCTGGTGCTCATCTCGGAAGCGAACGAAAACACCGTCGGTGGCAACCGCATCGGAACCAACAAAGCCGGAACGTCGGCGATTGGCAACGGGCAATACGGCGTTTTGATCCTCGATAGTTCGCGCAACACGCTTCGGGGCAACGTCGTGTCGGGCAACGGGCACGCGGGAGTGGTGGTGGCGGGCGTGCTTCCGTCAACCTACGCCGTCGCGGATTTGCCGCCTGTGACTGACAAAGCCGTAGCCGCGACGGGCAACAAGCTGGAACTCAACTTCATCGGCACCACGCTTTCGGGCCATGCCGCTTTAGCCAACGGCTCGCACGCGGTGCTGGGAACCGGAGGCGGCGTGATTTTGCTGCCCGGAGCGAAGGGCAACTCGATTGGCGACGTGCGGTTGGGCAACACGATTTCCGGCAACGCCGGATCGGGCGTGCTGCTCGTGGGCGATCCGGCACTGGCCGCGGTGAGCGGCAACTTGCTCGCCGCCAATAACATCGGTGTCGCTTTGAACGGTGCCACAGCCCTGCCCAATTCCGGTTCGGGCGTGCATTTGACGGCGGTTTCGGCCAACGGCATTGGCTCAAGTCCGGCCCAGAAAAACATCATCGCTTTTAATCGCGGCGACGGCGTGACCGTTGTTTCCGGCAAAGGCAACCGCATTCTCGGCAACGCGATCTACAACAACCGCAAATTGGGCATCAACCTCGTCGGCGGCGTGCAGAACGCCTTTGGAGTCACCTTCAATCACACCGGCTCCTCTTCGGGCCCCAACGGCCTGCAAAACTTCCCTGAAATCACCCAGATCACGCGCATAGGCGGCGACACTTTCCTTGAAGCCACATTGCACTCGACACCTGGCCAACAGTTCGTTATCGAGTTCTTTTCGAACGAGACGCGCGACCCATCGGGCTACGGTCAGGGGCGCAAATCGCTGGGAGTCACAACAGTCACCACTGATGCCAAAGGCGTGGGCATCATTAAAGCCAAAGTGCATGGGCTTCTGGCCGCAACGCAAACTGTTTCGATGACAGCGACGGGCAAAGAAGGTACTTCGGAGTTCTCCGCCCTGCCCATTCTGGTCAGCGGCCACATCTACCACTTCGTTCCCGACCCCAGCAATCCAGCTCGCATCATCAAGCAGGGGCTGGCAGGCGTCCATGTCGTCCGCCTCGAAGTACTTGCAGACAAGACGAAGATTCAATTCGGCGCCACCATCCAGACCGACGCGCAAGGCTTCTACTCCTTCAACGCCGGGCCACCGGGGTTCTACATCATCCTGCCGCTCAAGCAAGGCTCGGACTTCGACTTTGCCTTTGCTCCCCCTGGGCACGTTGTCACGCTGCCGGCCCCGCGCGCACAGAGCGGCTCGCCCGATGCGGTTGGCATCGACTTCGTGACCTACAGCATCGGCGGCCTGGTCAAAGATGCCGTGGGCAAGCCGCTGGCGGGCGTCAAGGTCACGCTGAGCGGAGCCACCAAGCGCACAACCGTGACCAACAGCGCGGGCCGCTACCTCTTCGATGGACTGACTGACGGCAACTACACCGTCTCGGCGGGAAGCGGATTCGCGCCCCAGTCGCAAAGGCTGAACCTGCCTCAGCCTGGCCCAGTTCCCAGCGGCGTGGCCGACTTTGTTCGTGCTGCGCCCTCGTCTCAGCAGGCCGCTTCGGGCCTGTTGCCCAGAGCGAGCAGCGGCCTGCGTCTGGCTCTGGGGACGCGGGGTTGATGCGGCGCGTTAAAGATCACGATTAACCGCTACTGCGCCAGGTCAAGTCCAGATGATCTGCGCCCTCCGGCGCTCCTTCGAGGCTGAGGTTTTTGAGAGGTGCAAAAACCTTAGCGGACATTATTCTCCGTTTCCTGCGGTGACCCCTTTAGTTTTGAAAATAGCTCGCCCGGTCCATGTCGGCAAGAAGCCCCGGCTGAGTCGGGCGCCAACCGAGTTGTTGCTGCGTTTTCGCGCCCGAAGCCGGAGCGTCCATGCTGGCGAAGAGGGCCAGCCAGCCAAAATGCTCCTCTGCCTCTTCGGGCGACTTGGAAACGACCGGCAGGTTCAAGCGCCGCCCGATGACCTCGGCGATGTCTCGAAACGGCACTCCCTCGTCGCCGACCCCGTGATATTTGGCTCCGGCGAGGCCCTTTTCCAACGCCAGCCGGAAAAGATGGGCCGCATCGAGCCGATGCACGGCAGGCCAGCGGTTCGCGCCGTCGCCCACATACGCCGTAACGCCCTTTTCACGGGCGAGGGCGATGAGCATTGGAACGAAGCCGTAATCGCCCTCGCCATGCACCGACGGGGGAAGACGAATCACCGACGCGTTAATCCCGCGCGAGGCCAGCGCGAGGGCGATCGTTTCCGAAGCGCGCGGATACGAAGGAGAGAAAGGAACAGCCGGGTCTTCCTCGGTTGCGAGGCGGCCCTGTGCCTGAAGCGCCAGCCCAGACGTGACGATGAGAGGGCGGGCGGAGCCTTCGAGCACTTCTCCCAGCGTCTCAATGGCGCGCCTGTCCATTTCGCAGTTCTCCACGAACTTCGAGAAATCGTGGTTGAAGCCAGCGTGAATCACGCCGTCCGAAGCAGAGGCGCCGCTTTTCAAACTGTCCCGATCATCGAGAGCGCCGCGATGCGCTTCGGCACCGGCGGCAATCAGCGCCTGGGCCGATTTATCCGAACGAGCCAGTCCAAGTACTTGGTGGCCAGCGTGGAGCAATTCCGGGACGAGGGCCGAGCCGATGAAGCCCGTTGCGCCGGTGACGAAGATACGCATAATTTGAATTCCTTGATAACCGAGTGACGGCTACCTTCCGATCAATCTCTGTAATCAGCTGTAGCCACCCTTTCGCCGCTACAAGGGGTCAGTACAAGGTCACCACGACCTTGCCTACGGTTCGTCCGCTTTCCACCTGCTGTGTGCCTGGGGCATCTCCGCAAAGGAGTAGGTGGCGGAGATGTGAGGCTTGATGGCGCCACTGCCGAGCCGATCGGCCAGGGCGTTTATGTCCTCTGCGCTGTGCCGCATCCCGCGTTTGTGTTAGGGAGCCTTCCCGGTGAGTCGCTTGGTCAGCGGCTTCGCTCGCCTTCTACCATGGGAGCGGGCCGTTCGGGCCAGAAAATGTGCCCGTCGGATCGTCTGCGCCCAGAGCGACGCGCACGGGGTTACGAGCGCCCTGTTCGACAGTCTCGGTGCCTGCATAGTTGTTGAGGGCCGTCGCAGTGAAGCCCGGACTCGCGGCATTGACCTTGATGTTTGTCCCTTCGAGTTCAATGGCGAAGGAAAGCGTGATCGCGTTGAGGGCGGTCTTTGAGGCGGCGTAAACGACGCCGAACCCTGTGCGATACGGGAAGGTCGGATCCGCGTTCAACGTTAGCGAACCGACGCCACTCGATACGTTGCGTTGACGATACGTCCCGCTGGTGTTTCGCGCAGGAGCGGCAGCAGGGCCTGCGTGACCGCGATGACGCCGAACACGTTTGTCTCGAACACCGTTCGCACCTCGTCAAGTGAGGCAACGCTCGCGCGGCTCGACTCCAAAATCTCTTCGAGCGGCGTGCCGGGCTTTCCCGTATGCCCGATGGCCGCGTTGTTCACCAGCACGTCCAGACGACCGAACTCGCGGAGAACGCGCTCCGCCGCCGCGATAGATGCCTGATCCGTGACATCGAGTTGCAGGGCATGAGCCTGCACTCCGATGCTTTTGGCGGCGGTCTCTCCATTTTCGAGGTTGCGTGACCCGACGAGCACGGTGTAGCCGTGCGCCGCGAGATCATTGGCGATTTGAAGGCCGATTCCTCGATTGGCCCCGGTGATGAGGGCGACTTGGTTGTTTTGCATCATAAATTTCTTGGCTCTTTCGATTTGTTGTGCGGTCAGGCGGCGGCTCGCTCGGTGACCGGACAGAGGCGCGGGCTTAATCACTTCTTCAGGCGCTTATTTGTATTCGACCCGGCCCAGTGCCATTGATCCCCATCGGGGCAGCACGCGCTGCGGGCCAAGCGGGGCCTTCAGGGTAAAGCGCGGTACGTAGGTAAGCCCAGCTAAGCCGCTGAACCCCAGCGACGACCGCGAGAAGGCGGTCGTCGCATTATTTGGAAGTCACCAGGGCAACAGATGGCCCAGATACGAAAAGGTGCCGTTTGGCCCATCGCTCCCAATGATCGCCATTTCGACGCTCGTTTTGGCGCCTTCTTCGACGCTGATCTCTCCGCCGAATGGGTTGGAAGCGGTTTGGGCGTTGCCGGGATGAACGGCGTTGGCTTTATGCGCCGAGTTCTTCCAGGGGTCAGCTCAGAAAACGGAATATATTGCACGCTAAGGCTTCGAGAGTGAGCTGAACGGCCTGTATTTGCCCTTCTTTCCTCGCTGGCTTGAATGTGTGTTAGCCAAGATGGGTGCACCCATCTTGGCTGCCGGATTCCTCTGTGGACAGGAGCCGGAACTCCGATGTCACTTGGCCAGCCTCTATTTGGCTCCCCTTTTGGGCCACATAGTAGTGACCCCACCTCTCACTCAAGGAACGGAGAAAACCTTAGCGTGCGATATATTCCGCTTTCTGAGCTGACCCCTCCAAGGCCATTTCATGCGTTAGCCCTGCATCCGCCCCCACTCCAGCCTCGGCGACTGACCGCCTGAAGTCTGGGCCAAACAACTCGGAATATTCTCCCACTAACTGGCACACCAAACGGGGCTACCTCAGGCGAGCCTCCAATTTTTGTGTCAGCACCCCCGCCGCTAAAAGGGAAAACGCGCCTTCCGCCGCGAACGACACGATGCCCATCGGCTCGAACCACTTATCCGGTTCCGGGGGCAACATCGGAAGTCCGACAGTGCGGCTCAGAGCGTAGCCCACGAAGGCCGACACCGCGATGAGCAAACCCAAACCCCAACCCCAACTGCGGGCACCACGCGCGATTCCGACCGCCGCCACAAGTGAACCCACACCATTGGCCACGAACAAAATGCCTTTGTAGGCCGCATCGCCCCAAGAGTCTCGCGCCGTGGCAAAGTGAATCGCGCCAATCACCAAAAGGAGGGCGATGCCAACTGCAGCTGTGATTTTTGACGTTCTCATTGTGATTCTCCAACTCAGTGCCTCGTGTTACACCAGCAAGAAGGGGTCCGCTCACGAAACGGATTATAAAGCACGTTAAGGCTTCTGTTGTTCAGAGGAGAGCCTGCGCGTGGAAGCTGTGGTGTCGGATTAGGGTATAGTCTTCTCAGGCGTCAGCTCCATCCTCCACCAAGCGTCAAATTAGAGTCGATTTGCATTTTGTCTGACAGGTCAGAGTGGAAGTCACAGCTTTCAACCGGACACCGCGCCCGAATTGACGCAGCTGACGCTTAAGGCATGGGAACAGCAATCCCAAGAATGACTTCTGGTTCCAGAGCGATCAGGCCAAATTCAGACCTCTTCGACCCTTCGGACAGGCTTAACGTGCTTTATAATCCGTTTCGTGAGCCGACCCCAATACGGTCATCGATATGAACGCACATCCACCTCGGGCTCGTCCAGTGTCGACGGCCTTCATCGTGAGCATGTTGGCCGTTGTTCCGATCCCCCGCGTCATCGCCACACAACAGCGGCCATTGCTGAAGGTGGCACGCAAAGTGGCCAGTTTGAGAGCTTGGCAAGAAGGTCATGGAACCATCAATTGGGATCGAAAAGGCAATAGTAGGACTTTCGCTTGCTACTGCCCTGCCCGTAAACGAGCGGGCTGATTCAAGGAAAAGCCCGGTAAACCGGGCTGAAAACCTAATTTCTGCCGCACCGACGGTTCTGCGGGCCTCTATTAGCCCCATTTACGGGGCTTTTCGGGAAACTCAGCCCGCTCGTTTACCGGCGGAGCATCGACAAATTCACTTCATACGTCCAAAGCGAAAGTCCTAAATAGTTACTATTGGGTCACCGACACCCAATTGCTCCTCTTTCGTCTCGTCGGGGATGACGGTGGGCGGGGCACCTGGCGTTTGTCACTTCGGGAGACAACAACGGGCAAAGAAAGGGGTCTGTCTTCCTTGTCCGCCTTGTTCAACAAGACCAATGGCGTCCACGGGTGGCAGCACGTATCTCCCGATGGGAAGTGGCTATTGTGGATAGGGAATGGCTACCACGCCGCTCTGTTGGATGGATCACACTTCATGCACTGGGATGGCGAAGGCGGTAACTTTGTCAGTGCAGAGTGGCTGGGCGACAGTCGCCACTGGGTCGAAGAAGTCTTCAATACCGATGACAGGATTAAAGGCCCGGTGCAATATAGCTTGACCAATCCGCGCGAAAGGACAAGAATTGCCCTTCGACCGTTAGACCCTTTGCGCATTCGTTCCGATTCTCCCTACAGCATGCCCTTGCTCACCTGGGACAATCATTTCCTTGTTTTTACGTCCCAATGGCCAAACGCCAGTTCGCAAAGCCGGATTGTGCAGATCGGCTTTGGGCAGCGGGCTCCGGTGCATAGCTTTCCGGTCGACGCGCCCAAAGGGTGGCTTTTTCGCGGGGCATCATCCTTGTTCACCGAGGCCCAATCAACTCCTTCGCCTCAAGGAAACCGGATCGCCTGGGTCTGTAAGCGCCGCAGCCCGAAGAACAGTCACACCGGTCAGCCAACGACACAGTTGTTAAGTCTCTGGGTCTCCGACATCCACGGACTCCATTTTCATCCAGTCGGGATTATCCAGGAGAATGGGCCTTATGACCGGAAATGGCAGGATCTACGCTGGCTTCCTGGTGGGAAACAGTTGAGCTTGGCGTTGTTGCACGAATGGTCGCGGATGGGCAAAGCGTCTACCATTGGATGTATGAAAAAGAAACAGAAGGCGCAATACCGCATCCGCAACTGGGGCCAGTATAATGCGGCTCTGGTGCAGCGAGG
>JAABUM010007190.1_pt1 | contig 10428 bp, 9 predicted proteins | sample 5559161 | NCBI WGS metagenome assembly JAABUM01 (sample SAMN10711868, study PRJNA513369) | rock metagenome | isolation source: Antarctica rocks | place: Antarctica: Victoria Land, Siegfried Peak nord | reverse complement strand
TAGGTAGTCGGCCCGCGCGTAGCCGCGCAGGCGCGACCGCCGGAGGGCGAGCAGGATAATCGCCCCAAAGCCGACGCGCAGAAGAACCGCGCCGGCGGGACCGAGCGCGGGGAACAGGTTCTTGGCGACAGCGGCGCCCAGCTGCACCGAGAGGGTGGAGAGCAGGACGAGCCCCGTCGGGGGGACGGAGCCGGCCGCGTCGCGCAGCCGGCGAGCGCCGCCCGCGGCGGACGAATAGGCCGCCTTGTCGAGAAATGCCCGGTTATGCTGTTGCACGGCGTCCTCCTCCCTTATATGGTAACGGAGGATGACCCTCACCCCCGCGCACCTCCGCGCACCCCCGCGCCGATGTATACTTAATAAGTAGCGGGTGATTTGCCCGCTATATGGTCTCGGCGGCTCGACGACCGGTCCCGCCTGCAGGGATGGCTGGTCCGCCGGGGACCGTGCGCCGACCCTGCTACCCGCACGCCGGGGCGGGCGCTCGCCGCCGCCGCTACGCCTCCGCGGTCAGGAGGGGCGAATGTCCTGGTGGCTTTGGATACTCCTCGGCGTCCTCGCCTTCGTCGGCGAGTCGTTCAGTATGGCGCTTTTTCTGCTCAACGTCGGCATCGCCGCGTTCATCGCCGCCCTGCTGTCCGTGTTGCACGTGAGCGCCGCCGCGCAGGTGGGGGTCTTCCTCGTCGTTTCGGTGTTGCTGATCGGCCTGGTGCGACCGCGCCTGGTGCAGGCGTTGACCGGGCGGGTGCAGACGGGCGACCTGACGAACCAGGGGAGCCTGGTCAACCGCCCGGCCACAGTGACGCAGGAGGTGACACCCGACGGCGGGACCATCCGTATCGGGACTGGAGAGTTTTGGACGGCGCGCGCCAACCCGCCCGCCAAGCGCATCGAGGTTGGTAGTAGCGTGCGTGTGACGCATGTCGACGGATTGACCGTCTACGTCGATCCGACGCCCGCGCCGGTCGAGACGCCGCTCGCGCCGGCCACGTTCACCGCGCGCGAAGACATCATTAAAGAATAAGAGAGCAGGGAGGGCCAGATGCCTCTGTTGATCACAGTTATCATCATCGCGCTCGTGTTGTTCGTCATCGGCGTGCGCACGATCCGCATCATCCCGCAGGCGCGCGTCGGCATCATCCAGCGCCTCGGCAACTACCACCAGAGCGCGCCGAGCGGCGTGGTCGTGGTTATCCCCTTCTTCGACCGGCTGCTGCCGTTGATCGACCTGCGCGAGCAGGTGGTGTCGTTCCCGCCGCAGCCGGTGATCACGAGCGACAACGTGACCATCAACGTGACCTCGGTGGTGTACTACCAGATCATCGACCCCAAGAGTTCCGCCTACCAGGTGGTCAACCTGCTCGCCGCGATGGAGCAACTGACGCAGACCACCCTGCGCAACGTGATGGGCGGGCTCTCGCTCGACGCCGCCCTGACCTCGCGTGACCAGGTGAACAGCCAGCTGCGCATGGTGCTCGACGAGGTGACGGAGAAGTGGGGCGTGCGCGTGAACCGCGTCGAGTTGAAGGATATCTCGCCGCCCAAGGACATCCAGATCGCCATGGAGAAGCAGATGCAGGCGGAGCGCACCAAGCGGGCGACGATCCTGACGGCGGAGGGCGAGGCGCAGTCGGCGGTGCTGCGGGCGCAGGGGGCCAAGCAGGCGCTCGTGCTGCAGAGCGAGGGGCAGAAGCAGGCGGCGATTCTGCGCTCGGAGGGCGAGGCGCAGGCGCTGGTCACGGTGCAGGGGGCGCAGGCGCGAGCGATCGAGTTGGTGTTCGACGCGGTAAACGGGAGCAACCCGAGCAAAGAGGCGCTGGCGTACCAGTACCTGCAGATGCTGCCGAAGCTGGCGGAGAACCCGGCGAACAAGGTGCTGGTGGTGCCGACGGACTACGCCGGCCTCGCCGGCCTCGCCGCCACCCTCGGCAACGTCGGCCTCGACGGCGCCAACGGCTCCGGCTCCGGCTCCGGCTCCGGCTCCGGGACGCGGCCGCGCGTGGCCGGCGATGGCGCGACGAGCCTGCCGGCGCAGCCGCGCTTCCCCGCCGCGCCGCAGCCAGCGGCCCTGACGCAGGGGCCGGGGCAAGGGCCGGGGCAAGGGCAGGGGCCTGACAACAACAGTTAATATTAATAGGGGATATCGCGGATACGTCGGGCAGCCGAGACAGGGACCTTCGGGGGATTGCTCCGACGAGCCAGGATTCCTACAACTGTAACGACTACAAAAGGCGCGTCTAGCGATACGGTCCGAGGGAGGGCCGTCTTCCCATGCCACAGCCGGCGACCGAGCCCCTGCTCACCTCTGGACAAGCGGCCCGGCTCCTGGGCATATCCAAGCCCACGCTCCTGCGCGCCGTGCGCCGCGGCAACATCGCGCCGGCCGCCCGCACGCTGGGTGGGTACGCCCGGTTCCGGTCCGCCGACCTCGACCTGTACCGCGGGGGCGCGTCGCGCGTGGGGGAGAGCCCTGTGGGTTCCCACGGCGCGCCCGCTATACCCGCTATACTCTCCGCGGAGCAGATGAGCGTGCTCTACGACGCCGTGGCGTGCGGCGTCGTGGTGTCGACACCGGCCGGCGAGATCGTCGCTGCCAACCGGGCCGCGGGAGAGATTTGGGGGCTGCCGGCCGAGGAGGCGCGCGGCCGGCTCCTAGGCGCGCTCACGGGGACGATTGTCGGGGATGACGGGGCGGAGCTGCCGCCGGACGCGCGCCCCACGGCCACGGCGGCGCGGACCAAGCGGCCGGCGCGGGGTGTCGTGTTCCGCCTGACGCGGCTCGACGGCGCGCAGCGCTGGGTCCGGGTCGACGCCGCGCCGACCCTCGCCTCCGACGGGGCCGTGCGCCAGGTCGTTACGAGCTTCGTCGACGTCACCGCCCATAAGGGCGCCGAGGAGGCCTTGCAAGCGGGCGAAGCGCGCTACCGGGCGCTGGCCGAGCACGGCAGCGATCTCGTCAACGTCCTCGCCCCCGACGGCGCGATCCTCTATGAGAGCCCTTCCTACGCGCGCGTGCTCGGCGCGCCGCTCGCGGACCTGTACCGCGCGTTCGGCGGCCCTCTCGACGTCCTCCATCCCGACGACCGGGCGCGCGTGCGAGCGGTTTTCGCGGCGTGCGCCGCGGGCGACGCGCCCGGCGACCGGCTCATCTTTCGTCACAGGCACGCCGATGGGTCGTGGCGCACGTTTGGAGTGCGTCACGACGAACCATCTCGCCGACCCCGCCGTGCGCGGTATCATCTCCACCCTCCGCGATGTGACGGAGCGCGTCGCGGCCGAGGATGCCTTGCGCGTCCGCGAACAGCACCTGCAGGCCGTGGCCGGCAACGTGCCGCTTGTCTTGTTCGCCCTCGACCGGGACGGCACGCTCACGCTCTCCGAGGGACGGGGCCTCGCCGCGCTCGGGCTCGCGCCGGGCCAGTTCGTCGGCCGGTCCGCCTTCGAACTCTACCGCGACGACCCGACCATCCTGGGCCACCTGCGCCGATCGCTCGCCGGCGAAGCCGTGACCGGGATCACCACGATGGGCGCGGCCACCTTCGAGGTGCGCTACACGCCGTTGCGCGACGCGGCGGGCGCGCCCGCCGGGGCCATCGGCGTCTCGATGGACATCACAGAGCGCGCGCGGGCCGAGGAGGCGCTGCGCGCGAGCGCGAAAGAGCTGGAGCGCTCGAACGCGGAGTTGGCGCAGTTCGCCTACGTGGCCTCGCACGACCTGCAGGAGCCGCTGCGTACCATCACCAGCTACCTGGGGCTCATCAGGCGGCGCTATCGCGGCAGGCTCGACGCGGACGGCGACGAGTTCATCGGCTACGCCCTGGAGGGGGCCACGCGCATGAGCGCGCTCATCCGGGACGTGCTGGCCTACTCTCGCGTGGGCGCGCGGCCCAGGGAGTTCGCGCCGGCCGATTGTGGCGCGCTCGTCGCCGCTGCCGTCACGAATCTCCAGGCCCTCAGCGCGGAGACCAGGGCGCGGATCTCCTGTGACGCGCTGCCCGTCGTGCCCGGCGACGACACGCAGCTCGGCCAGCTCTTCCAGAACCTGATCGGCAACGCCCTCAAGTTCCGCCGGCCGGGGGTGGCGCCGGAGATCGCAGTGTCGGCCGAGCGGCGGGGCGACGCCTGGCTCGTGCGCGTGCGGGACAACGGCATCGGGATCGCGCCCGAGCAGGCCGCGCGCATCTTTCAGGTGTTCCAGCGCCTGCACACGCGCGAGGAGTACGAGGGGACCGGCATCGGCCTGGCCGTCTGCAAGAAGATCGTGGAGCGCCACGGCGGGCGCATCTGGGTCGAGTCGGAGCCGGGCCTCGGCGCGACCTTCTTGTTCACCCTGGCGGCCGGCGAGGCGCGCGGCGGCGATGCCGGCGGGTCCGAGACCGCGGCATAACCGACGAGTCGACCCACCCTCGATATCGCGTTGTTAAAGAGAGTCAGGGCAAGCAACGGAACAGAAAGTGGGGTTAAGCCGTCGCGTGTTGGGGTGCAGCGCGGCGCGGCGGATGCGGAACGCCCTATATCGCCGCCTACCGCGTCCGTGGTGGAAATACTGTCGAGATTGTCGACGTGATCCATGGCTCGCAGCAGTGGCCCCAGAGCTTCAGAGATTTGTAAGATATGCGCGCTACACTAGAGGAGGATAGGGGGAGCATCGATCATGAGGAGCCCCTATCCCCCGATCGCCGCTCTCACCGCCGGCCCGTCGTGACGGGCGGCGGAAGGTAGGGGCGGCAGACGATGCGGTCCACATCCAGCATGACGCGCGGAAGCGCGAAGGAGACATGAGACATGGCGACAGCGACATTCGCCGCCGGCTGCTTCTGGGGCGTCGAGGCGGCGTTCCGGCAGATCCCCGGCGTGACCGGCACGCGTGTCGGGTACATCGGCGGCGCTACCGAGAACCCGACCTATCAGGAGGTCTGTAGCGACCGGACGGGCCACGCCGAGGCGGTCGAGGTGACCTACGACCCGGGGCGCGCCTCGTACGACGATCTGCTGCGCGTATTCTGGGAGAACCACGACCCCACGCAGCGCAATCGCCAGGGGCCGGACGTCGGCGCGCAGTACCGTTCCGCGATCTTCTACCACGACGTGGAGCAGGAGATCGCCGCCGAGGCCTCGAAGGGGCGGCTGGAGCAGGCGGGCGCGTACAGGCGCCCCATCGTAACGGAGATCACGCCCGCGCCGCGCTTCTACGAGGCCGAGGACTACCACCAGCAGTACCTGGAGAAGCGCGGCCTCGCCACCTGCCACATATAAGCCGAATAGAACACACCCTGACAATCACCATGCCCCGAGGGGCGGGAGGACCGTTATGACCGACACGATGAACAGTCTGCGCGACAAGCCGGAGACCTACTGGCGCGAGAAGCTCACCCCCGAGCAGTACACGGTGTGCCGGCTCAAGGGGACCGAGCGACCCTTCACCGGCGCGCTCTACCACAACCACGCCGAGGGGACATACACGTGCGCTGCCTGCGGGGAGCGCCTCTTCTCCTCGGACGCCAAGTTCGACTCCGGCTCGGGCTGGCCGAGCTTCGACGACCCGATGAACCGTGAGCGCGTCGAGTTGGTGGAGGATAGTTCGCACGGCATGACCCGCGTCGAGGCGCTGTGCAAGAACTGCGGGGCGCACCTGGGGCACGTCTTCGAGGACGGCCCACGTGACACGACGGGCCTGCGCTACTGCATCAACTCGGTCGCGCTGGGCTTCCAGCCCGCCGGCGACTGATCGTCGACCGTCGACGGTCGGCGCGAGCGCGGGGAGGATATCATGGCCGTCAGCTACAGCATGGACCATGTGCACTTGAACGGTCCCGACGTGGAGGAGACCGCCTTGTTCTACGAGCGGGTCTTCGGCATGCGGCGCATCCGAAAGTTCGAGGCCAACGGGTTGACCTTCGTGCAGCTCGACGCGGGCGGGGTGCGCGTCACCATCACCTTGCGCACGCCGGCGGCGAGCGGGCGCGGCAACGCGGTCGACCACTTCGCGCTCTACGTGGACGACCTCGACGCGGCCCGGGAGGACCTGCGCGCCAAGGGCGTCGAGTTTCTCAACGAGGGCGCGATCCCCGACTTGGACCTGCGTTTCTTCTTCGTTCAGGCGCCCAACGGGGTCGCCGTCGAGATACTATCGCCACCGACAAAGTAGGCGTCCGCGCGGGCGGAAAGGCGATCGACCGTCGTCGCGTGGCGCTTGTGGGGGGATAGATGGGCCGCCTGGCGGAGCAATGGACGCGTTTGGAGCGGCTGCTGCACGAGCGCGCGCGGCAAGCGGGCGGGGAGTTTATCTCGGCGCGGGAGTTGGCGATCCTGTGCGGCGTCGTGGAAACGACCCCGGAGTTGAACGAGCGGCACGCCGACAGCGTGCTGATCGGCGCCGGCGAGCGCCGCGCGGAGACGCTGCGCGCGCTGTACGGCAATCGCTACGGCGACCCGCGCGTCGAGGATGGCGAACTGCACGCCACGAGCGGCTTGCTGGAGCTCGCACAAGAGCAGGAGATGGCCGCCGCGGGCGCGGAGTAGGCGTACAGGCGCCGCCCAACCTGTGCGGCCTCCGGCAGCGCGCAGCACAAGGATAGCAACGTAATCGTCGAGGACAATCCGGCTATCTCCATGTACATGTACGTGGCTAGCCCTGAGGATAATGCGCTTGCGAAGCTGGAGTGGTACCGCATGGGCGGCGAGGTGTCCGACCGGCAATGGAACGACATCCTGGGCATACTGAAGGTGCGGGCGCACGACATCGAGCTGGACTACCTGCGGCGTTGGGCGGCCGAGCTCGGCCTCTCCGACCTGTCGGCGCGCGTTCGACGACGCCGGCATCCCCTGAGCGGAGGTCAACCGGCCCCATCCTTACGCCATTTCGCCGAGGCATCGCATACACTACAAGCGTGCAATCCACGTCTACGTTACAGGACCACCACGACTACGTAGAGGCCGGCGCTGCGCGGGCGGGGGTGGACCCGGTGGACCCGGCCGAGATCCTGCCGGAGGGCATCCGGCCCTATGTCGCCGTGCCCGCGCTGAACCCGATGCAGGTCGGGGCGATCCCGCTCGTGCTGGAGGGCGACCGCAACGTGGTGGTGGCCGCGCCGACCGGCAGCGGCAAGACGCTCGTGGCCGAGGTCGCCTTGCTGCGGGAGTGCCGCGAGCGCGGGCGCGCCGGCGTCTACCTCGCCCCCATGCGCGCCATCGCCGCGGAGAAGCGCGACGACTGGCAGCGCCTAGAGGGGTTGGGCCTGCGCGTCTACAAAACCACCGGCGAGGACGACGCCTTCGACGAGGCCCTCGCCCTCGCGGCCGACATCATCGTGTCCACCCCCGAGAAGTGGGATTCGATCGGCCGGCGCGCCCTCGCCCCCGCATTGGTCGCGCGCATCGGCGCGATCGTGATGGACGAGGTACACCTGGTCGACGAGGGGCAGCGCGGCGCGGGGCAGGAAGCCATGCTCGCGCGCATCCCGCGCCTCTTCCCCGGCGCGCGCATCGTCGCCATGTCCGGCACCCTCGCCAACGCCGGCGCCATCGCGCGCTGGCTCGACGCCGCGCTCTACGAGTCGCGCTGGCGGCCCATCGCGCTGACCAAGCGCATCGTGCCGTACCGCCCCGTCGGGCAGTGGGAGCAAGACGAGGAGGCGCGCACCCGCATCGCCGCCACGATCGCCCGCGACGTGGTCGCCGCCGAGGGCGCGACGCTCGTCTTCTGCGGCTCGCGCAAAGGTGTCGAACGCTGCGCCCTCGCGCTGGCCCGTTCGCTGGGCCTCTCGGCGCCCGCGCGCCAGCACTCCGTCGGGAGCGCGCCGCTGCGGCAGGCCCTGGCCGGAGGAGTCGCCTTCCACCACGCCGGGCTCGCGCGCGAGGACCGCTCCGCCGCCGAGCAGGCCTTCCGCTCGGGAGGGGTCAAGGTGCTCGTGGCTACCTCGACCGTCGCCGCCGGGGTCAACCTGCCCGCCCGCGCCGTGGTCGTGCGCGACCTGCAGCTGGGAACCTCGGACCTGAGCGCCTCGGGGCTCCTGCAGATGGCCGGACGCGCCGGGCGGCCCGGGCTCGAGACGGAGGGCTACTGCTACGTCGTCGCGCCGGAGAAGGACGTGGACCGCGTCAAGGGCATGCTCGGCGGGAGCCCCGTGGGCAGCCGCCTGGGCGACGATCTCGCCACGCACATCAACACCGAGATCGCCCTCGGCCTCGTCACCTCGCGCGCCGACGTCGCGGCCTGGTACGCGCGCACGCTGCACCGCCACGTCGCGCCGCGTCCGGCCGACCTGGACAAGCCGCTGCGCTTCCTGATAGACGAGGGCTTCGTGACCAAGGAGGGCGAGGCGTTGCGCCCGACCGCGTTGGGCAAGGCCACGAGCGACCTGATGATTCGCGTCGCCTCGGCCACGGCGCTGGAGCGCTACATCGCCGCAGAGCACAAAGGCACGGCCGACCCGAACACCCTCGAAGACAGAGATCCTGGTCGCCGCCTGCGGCCTGCCCGTCGAGCTGGATGAGCTGTCCGACCGCGGGTTCGACGACACCCTGCGCCGCGCTCTCGGCGGTCACGATGAGCGGGTGCGCGAGTGGGCGCAGGGGCGCGTCGAGTACCTGGCCGTGGCGGCGTGCCTGCTCTGCGGCCTCGCCGTCGAAGGCCTGCCCATCGAGAACCCCCTCTCCGTGCGCGCCTCGGTGGCGCGCGAGCTGCCGCGCTACCTGCTCTTCCTGGTGCGCCGCGCCGACGAGCGCACACCCGGCGCGCCCGACCTGATGGTCGCGGCGGCCGATCTCGCGACGGCGCTCGAGTACGGGGTCGCCGACCGCGGGGCCGGCGGCCTGCTCGACCTGCTCAGGCGCACCCTCCCCGCCGGCGGCGGCCGCCAGTACAGGGTGGCCGAGCGCTACGCGGGCCTGCGCGGAGCCGGCGTCGGGAGTCTAAAGGACGCGCTGCCCTACGTCGACCCGGGCGGCGCGCTCGCCGCCGCGCGCCCGCGCGGGGCGCCGCGCCTCGACACCTCCGACGGACGGCTCGTCGCGCGCGTCGACTACAGGGGCCGGCCGGTGCGCGCGCACGCCCGCGTCGCGGGTCAGGGCGCGGCCGTCTGCTCCTCGGTCCGGAGCGGCGACCTCCGGGAGATGCCGCTCGCGCCGCTGCGCCTGCTCGGCGACGCCGGCCCGCGCGACGTGTCCGTCGAGCTCGTCGTGGGCGGGCCGACGGGCTACAACGGTTGGGTCTACGCGCGGAGCTCGGCCACCGTGCAGGTCCCCGAGTCGACTATCGACTACGCCGCCATAGATCGTATCCTGCGCGCGGGCGGCGCCGACGACGCCGACGACGCGGGCGGCGCCGACGACGCGGGCGCGCCGGCGACAGCGACGGCGGCGGGGAAGCGCACGGCGCCCGCGTTGCGGGCGGAGCATCGCATGGCGCAGGGCGAGTACCGGCGCCTCGTCGCGGACGCGCCGGGCGGTATCGCGCGGGCGGCGGCGGCCATCGCCGGCCAGGCGCCCCGCGACAGGGACAAGATAGAGGCGGTCATGCGGGTGGTGCGCCGGCGCGCCCTCGCTCCGCAGGCGCGAGAGCCTCGATCGTTACATGACATAATGCAAGACGACGCGCTGGGCAGCAAAGACGCCACGGAACTGGCCGTCGCCCTGCTATGGGCGCTGGACATCCCCGCGCGCACGCTCCCGGCCACGCTCGACAACGCCCTGGCCTGGGCGCCCGCGGTGTTGCAGGGCGACCACTGGTACTGGCTGCCCGTCTGGCCGGACAGGCAGTTCGAGGTCTACCACAGCCATGTCGACAGGTGGCCGGGCAAGGAGGGGCAGGGGCAGGAAACGACTATCGGATGGGAGGTCGTCGCGCGCTACCGGAGCATCGCGCGGCGGACCCTGCCCCTCGCCGTCGCGGCCACGACGCCCCCGGCCGACGACCGGGCGGCAGCCGGCCGGCAGGACGGCCCATCCTGCCCCACCTGCAAAGGCCCCATGCGTCTGCGGGCGAACAAAAGCGCCGGCAGTGAGTTCTGGGGCTGCGCGCGCTACCCGGCGTGCAAGGGTACGCGCCCCGCCTGACGGGGCGCTGTTGCGTGCGACAGCCTCCCGACGGGGCGCTGTTGCGTGCGACAGCCTCCCGACGACGCCCCGGCGCAATGGGCTACAGGAACTGATTGAGTAGGATGCGGAAACCAGGGACAACGTCACCGCCGTCGAGCGTATCGTCCTCGTGCAGCGCGCGGTTCCTCGGCAGCGGGCGTCCAGATGTTCCTCGTGATTCTTCGCCTTTAGCCTATCACGCCGCCACCTGATCCGCTCTTTATAGTACCGTAATTGCTAGTTAATGTTAGCGCAGGTCAAGGCCAGCACGGAGGCCGCGACCTTGAGAGCGAAGCCGGCGTTGGTGCGGGCGCGCAAGTGCTGCATGCCCATCGCCTCCGCTTGGCTGTT
>JAABUM010007187.1_pt1 | contig 10430 bp, 8 predicted proteins | sample 5559161 | NCBI WGS metagenome assembly JAABUM01 (sample SAMN10711868, study PRJNA513369) | rock metagenome | isolation source: Antarctica rocks | place: Antarctica: Victoria Land, Siegfried Peak nord | reverse complement strand
CCATCCACTCGGTCGCGGTCTCCGCGCCAGCCCAGTGCAGGTTTCCGATCGGGGTGCGCAAGGCCGACCCGAAGGCCGTCCAGGTGTGCGGCGGCAAGAAGGCGCCGTAGCAGCCGCGGGTCCACTCCTCCGCCGACCAGTCCCGCTCCACGTACTCGAGCGGACGGCTGGCCTCGTTCCCGAAGAACCGGGTGAGGCAGTCGACCACCGCCCGTTGCCGCTCGGTCGGCCTCAACTGGCCCAGTCGGCGGGCCTGGTCCCCCTCGAGGAAGCCCAGCAGCACGCCGGGCCTCCCGTCGGGTGGGGAGTTGTCGAAGACGACCTTGACCGGTCCGGTGTCGCTGGTGACTTGACCGGACAGGCCCGCCGCCCGCCAGAACGGCTCGTCGTAGACGACGTTGCACTTGATCACGGACCCGTTGGGCATCCGCTGTGTTAGCTGGTCGCGGTGCGCGGGCAGCGCCGGTGTGTAGGCGAGCCTGCCGGTGAGCGCCGGGCTCATCGCCAGCACGGCCCGCCGGGCGCTCACCTCGACGGTGGACCCCCACGCTCGGACGTCGGGCTCGTGGGAGATGGCCGTGATCGGCGCGTCGTAGACGACGCGGTCGCCCAGCTGCTCGGCCAGCCGCAGCGCGATCAGCTGCGAGCCGCCGACAACCCGGGACTGCTGGGCGCCCCCATCGGTCGAGATCAGCTGGTTCAGGCCTCCGGCTGAGCTTGCGTACGCCAGGAAGTGCAGCAGGGAGACGTCGGCCGGGTCGGCCGCCCACACCGCCTCGCAGGCCAGCGCAATCAGCGTCCGGCCGAGCGCGGTGCCCATCTGTCGGCGGGTCCACGAGGCCACCGTCTCGGCGTCCCACCGGTCGGCTCGGGCCGCTTCCCACGGTGCGGCCGGGTCGACCTGCTTCGCCATCCGCTCGAGCCGGGTCATCGCCAGCTGGACGTCCGCAAGTGCCACTGGGTTCACCCGTGGGATCTCGCCGGGGTACCGGCGCAGCCGGCCGTCGTGCTCGAAGAGATTCGCTCCGGACGTGTACGTGTCGAACGTCGCCAAGCCCAGTTCACCGATCAGTGCCGAGACCCGGTGCTGCGTCGGACCGACCCACTGACCTCCGACCTCGACGACGTGGGCGCCGTCGATCTCCTGGTTGAGGATGCGACCGCCGGGTCGATTGCGGGCCTCGAGGACCACGACGTCGACCCCGGCGGCAGCCAGCTGGCGGGCCGTGATCAGCCCGGCCAGACCGGCGCCGATCACTGCCACGTCCGCTTCGAGGTGGCGTTCGGCACTCGGCATGGCGCTCCTTAGAGTCGGTGGAAGGCGCCGAGTGTGGCCATGTCGGCCGGCTCAGGTCACCGCAAACCTCGACGGCGCGAACAGCTCGAGGCTCTGTGCCGTGGTTCCGGTCAGTGTCAGGTCGGCCAGGATCTCCCCGACCACAGGGACGAACTTGAACCCGTGGCCCGAGAAGCCGGCCGCCACGACGATGTTCGGGTGCTGGGGGTGGGGCGCGATGACGAAGTGCTCGTCGGGCGTCGAAGTATATAGGCAGGCAACCCCCCGCTGGAAGTCCCCGGCAGCACCGGGGAGGTAGCGAGCAAGCTCGACGCGCATGCGTTCGACCTCTGCCGGGTGGATCTCCCGGTCCAGCCGGTCGGGGTCGGCCGGCCCGCCGGCGCGGAAGAACGCGACCTTCACGCCACCGGTCGGGCCGTCCACCGCGGGGAAGCCGTACAGCTGCAGCCCGCCCGGCTGCTCCCAGATGAACACGGGGTGCCGACCGACACCGAACGCCTCGACGTTCGCGATCGGGTCGAACCAGAACAGCACCTGGCGCTCGACGACCAGCGGCAGTCCGAGGTCGGCCAGCAGTTGCGGCGACCAGGCGCCGGCCGTCACCACTAGGCGGTCTGCGCGATGCTCGCCGGCGCTTGTACGCACCCGGACGCCGTCGCCGGTGGCCGCCCAGCCTCGCACTTGCACGTTGAAGCGCAGGTCCGCGCCGCGGTGGGCGGCCCGGGCGAGGTGCGCCAGGACCGTCCGCTCCGGCCGGACGAAGCCGGCCCGCTGTTCGAACAGAGCGAGCGTGCCCGCGGCCGGTGCGAACGTTGGGAACCGTCGCCGGATCTCCGCGGTCTCCAGCAGCTCGTGCGGCAGGTCCCACCGCTTGGCGCTGGCAAGCGACCCGGCCACCGTCTGGCTGTCGCGGGTCCCGAGCATGAGACCGCCGGTCTCGACCAGCAGACCGGGGTCGTCTGCGTCCAGATCGGCGAACAGCTCGAAGGACCGGGTCAGCAGCGGCACGTAGTCGGGGTGCTCGAAGTAGGCCTGGCGGATGATCCGGGTGTCGCCGTGGCTCGAGCCCCGGGCGTGCGCGGGCGTGAACTGCTCGAGACCCAGCACCCGGGCCCCGCGCGCGGCGAGGTGTGCGGCCGCCGCGCTGCCCATGCCGCCGAGCCCGACGACGATCACGTCGAAGCTGGTCGTTCCCATCAGGTCTCCTCCGCGTTGGGCCGGCCGTGCCTGTTGACAGACCCACCGGGGACGGCAATTATTCGGTATCCGCTTAGTTCCGGTCTGGAACGAGGACGCGTGGAGAGTTCGGATGTGCATCGGGTGAACGCGGGGCTCGTGCTGCGCGCGCTCGTCACCGCCGGGGCCACCAGCCGCCAGCAGATCGTGCGCGAGACCACGCTCGGCAAGGCGACTGTCTCCCGTGTCGTCCGCGACCTGATCGATTCCGGCCTGGTGGTGGAGGGGTCGCTCGTCAAGGGTCCGGACGGCGGGCGGGCTACCCGCACGCTGGAGTTCCGGGGCGGCCAGGAGCTGGTCTGCGGGGTTGACATGGGCGGAACGAACACGCGGCTGGTCGTCGTCGACCAGCGAGCCGGCCTGGTCGCCGCCTGGCGGCAGCCGACCGCACACCTGGCCGGCGGTCCAAACATCGCCGACTGGCTGGTCGACGCCCTGCACGCCGGCTGCCCCGACGTCGTCCGCCACGGCCTGGCCGCCACGGTCGTCGGTGTCCCGGGCGCCGTCGTCCCTGGCAGCGGGGAGATCGCGCAGGCTCCCAACCTGACGGAGGTCGAAGGGACCGGCTTCGCCCGTCGTCTCGGCGAGTTGCTGCCCGGGCACGTCGCCGTCCGCAACGACTCCAACCTTGCGCTGGTGGGCGAGATGGGCGCCGGCGCCGCTGCCGGTTTCCACGACGTCGCGATGATCACGGTCGGTACCGGGGTCGGTACCGGGGTCGCGGTGGGCGGCGAGCTGCTGACGGGTGCCCGCGGGCTGATCGGCGAGTTCGGGTCGCTGCCCATCGCGCTCGAACGGCACGGTCGTGGAGGACGTCTTGGGCGGCGACGCGCTGACCGCGGCAAGGACAGCGCTCGGGTGCGCCGACGGCGCCCTCTCGTTGTCCCCGCGCAGCACCGACACTCGGACCCGGGCCACCCTGCGCGGGCAGATCGTCGGCGCCGTGTACGCGGTGTGCGTGGCGATGTCCGTGGCGTATGACCTGGACATGATCGTGTTCGGCGGCCGCGGGTCGGCCTCGCTCGACGAGGCACTCGAGCAGACCCGCAAGCGGCTGTCCGCCGCGTTGCCGGCGGCGCCCGAGCTGGTGGCCTCGCGGCTCGGCGACGGCGCTGGCGCGCTGGGGGCGGTGGCCCTCGGCCTCGACCAGGCCAGGCAGCAGCTGGGGGCCGGCGCCGCTCCGACGCACGCCCAAGCCCTCGGCCGCGAGCTGCGCGCGCTCGCTACGACCGTGGTCGACCGCCTCGAGACCGGTCGGGCGACCGCACCGTCTGCCCACGCGGCGGTCCGCTAGTGCTTGCCCGGCGACCGGCTTCGGTGCGTCGACCCGCTCCCAGATGGATGGATGGGCTCAGATGAGGCTGTACAGCAGACGTCGGTGGCTGGTTGGCCTGCTCCCGGTAGCGGCCGCGGTGACGCTCGCCTCGTGCTCCGGTTCCTCCGGCGGCTCCGGCTCGCCAGGCGGCGGCGGGCAGGTCGCCGGCAACGGCCGCGAAGGCGGGTCGGTCACCGTCGACCTGGGCGCCTCGCCCGGGTCGCTGGACCCGCAGATGGCCTACGCCGCCGGGTCGCAAGACTCCGTGTGGCTGTCCTACACCGGGCTGTTGACTTACGCCCGTGCCAACGGCGACGCCGGCACCACGGTCGTCCCCGGGCTGGCCACCGCCCTCCCGACCGTCAGCGACGGCGGCACGACCTACACCCTCGACCTGCGACCGGGCCTGAGGTACTCGAACGGGACGCCGGTCAAGGCCTCCGACTTCCCGTACACGATCGAGCGGGCGATCAAGCTCAACTGGGGTGGCGTCTCGTTTTTCACCCAGACGATCAAGGGTGCCGCCGATTACCAGAGCGGCAAGGCCACGGCGATCAGCGGCATCACCACCGACGATTCCAGCGGGAAGATCATCATCAGCCTGACCGCTCCCTACGGGCCGTTCGAGAACGTGCTGGCGCTCAGCGGCGCCGGCCTGGTGCCCGCGGGCACGCCGATGAAGAATCTCGCGACAACCCCGCCGCCCGGGCTCGGGCCGTACGTCATCTCCAAGGTCGACGGCACGTACGGCTTCACGATGACCAAGGCCCCGGCCTTCGCCGCGTACAAGCTGCCCGGGATCCCGACCGGTCACCTCGACACCATCACCATCAAGACCCAGAGCAACGCGCTGTCCGGCGCCGAGGACGTGCTCAAGAACCAGGTCGACGCCTACGACCCCAGCGGCGGCGTCCCCGGGTCGCTGCTGGCCACCGTCAAGGCACAGGCCGGCAACCGCTACAGCACACAGGCCATCCCCTGGACCTACTACTTCTGGCTGAACCAGAGCATCGCCCCGTTTGACAACGCACAGGCCCGGCTCGCGGTCGCCACAGCGATCGACCGGCAGGCGCTGATCCGGCTGTCGTCCGGCCAGCTGTCGGCCGGCTGCAACTTCCTGCCGCCGGGGATCGCCGGCCACGTCGCCGGAGACTGCGCGGGCCAGCCGAACGGGCCCGACCTCGCCAAGGGCAAGAAGATCCTCGCCGACGCCGGCCTGACCGGGGCGCCGGTCACGGTCTGGGGGACCAGCATTGCCCCGCGGGACGCGTACGTGAACTACTACGCCAGCCTGCTGACGTCATTAGGCTTCAACGTCACCACCAAGCTGCTCGCGCCGGCCGTCTACTCCTCGACCGTTAGCAACACGGCGACCAAGGCGCAGACCGGTTATGGCGACTGGGCGCAGGACTTCCCCCACCCGGCTGACTTCACGCTGCCGTTCTCGGCGGCGGGGACCGCGGCCAACCTGAACTACGGCCATGTGAACGACCCGAAGGTAGAGGCCACCATCAGCAAGCTGGGCGGCACCCCGAGCAGCCAGCTCGACAGCGTCGCCAGCGAGTGGGCCGCCGTCGACCACGAGCTGAACGCGACCGCACAGATCTTGCCGTTCGGGTACGCGCAGCTGCCGAAGTACCTGTCCGACCGGATCGACTACTCGAAGGCGATCTTCAGCCCGATCTACTACAACGACTACAGCAGCTGGCAGCTGGTGCGGTAGTGACCGCGGAGCTGACCGACGCCGTCGTGGAGGTCGCCTCGCCGCGGCTGCGGCTGCGGCCGCGTCGGCGTCGGCGCCCGAGCCCTCTGTCGCTGGTCGGGCTCAGCGTGTTCGCCCTGGTGCTGCTGGCCTGCCTGGCGGCACCGCTCTACGCGCACCTGGTCGCCGGCACCGGCCCGGACGCCAACCACCTCAGCGACACCATCGTCGTGGGCGGACGACCGAAGACGGTGGTGTCCGACCTCGGTGTCCCGATCGGACCCACCTGGCACTCCAAGTTCCTGCTCGGAGCCGACGGCAACGGCCGTGACCTGGCCGTGCGACTGCTCTACGGCGGTCGCACGACGCTGCTCATCGGCGTCGTCGCGGCCCTGCTGACCGTGGGCCTTGGCACGATCCTGGGCGCGCTGGCGGGCTACCACCGCGGCTGGGTCGACGGGGTCATCTCCCGGTTCCTGGACATGCTGTGGGCCTATCCGGTGGTCCTGCTAGGCATCGCGCTGGGCACCGCCCTGACCCTGGGGGGCCTGAAGGTCGGGCCGCTCACGATCGGTGGCAACTCGCTGGTGCTGCCGATCGGAGTGATCGGCATCGTCTACATCCCGTACGTCGCCCGGCCCATGCGCAGCCAGGTGCTGGTGCTGCGGGAGACCGACTTCATCCGCGCGGCCAAGGTGCTGGGCAAGCGGACCACGACGATCCTCGGCACCGAGGTGCTGCCGAACGTCGCCCCGGCGATGGTCGTGTTCATGCCGCTGCTGGTCGCCAACGCGATCCTGCTGGAGGCGGGCTTGTCCTACCTGGGGGCCGGCGTACATCCCCCTAGCTCCTCGTGGGGGACGATGATCGCGGCCGGCATACAGGTGCTCATCACCTCCCCGGTTCAGCTCTTCGCGCCGGTGGTGATGCTGGTGGCCACGACCGTGTCGCTCAACTTCATCGGCGAGGGGATGAGGGCGTCGACCGGCGCCGGTGCCCTGGCCAGGCCGGCAACATGATCGCCTTCGCAGCGCGGCGGACGCTCGCCGGCCTCCTGGTGTGTTTTTACGTCTCAATCGCGACCTTCCTAATCTTCCAAGTGATTCCGAACGGGAGCCCGGCTTTGCGCATCGCCGGCCGCGGCGCGTCTCCCGACACCATCGCGGCGGTGACCCGCAGCTATGGTCTGGACCGGCCGGTGTGGGTGCAGTACGTGGAGCTGATGCGGCACGTGTTCACCGGGTCGGTGGTGTCCTACGCGAACAACACCAACGTGCTGGCGCAGGTGCGTGCCGGCCTGCCGGCGACCTTCTCCCTCGCCCTCGGCGCGGCGGTGCTGTGGATGGCGCTGGCGGTGGCGATCGGGATCACCAGTGCCCGCAAGCCGGACGGCCTCGTCGACCGCACTGTTGGGGTGCTGGCCATCACCGGCGTATCCATCCCGACGTACGTTCTGGCGGCCGTCGCTCTCTACGTGCTGTCCTACCGGACTGGCATCTTCCCCAGCGGGGGATACGTGCCGCTCACCAGCGATCCGGTCAGCTGGTTCACTCACCTGCTGCTGCCGTGGCTGAGCCTGTCGCTGGGCCTGGCCGGCTTCTACTCCCGGGTGCTGCGCTCGTCCATCCTGCAGGTCCGCGGCCAGAGCTTCGTCCAGGCGGTGTACGCCCGCGGCGTCACCGAACGGCGGTTGATGGTGCGGCACGTCCTGCGGCTGGCTGCGGTGCCGCTGCTGGCGCTGTGGGGGTTGGACATCGCCGGTGTCGTCGGCGGCGGCGCCATCCTGGTCGAGACGATTTTCAACCTGCACGGGGTGGGCCAGTACGCGCAGCAGTCGATCGGGCTGCTCGACGTCCCCTCGATCCTGGTGATCGTGCTGCTGGGCTCGTTCCTGGTGGTGTTCATGTCGGTGGTGGTGGACGTCGCCGCGGGACTGGTGGAGCCACGGATCCGAGCGGCCGGCTGATGGCTCCCCTGCTGTCCGTGGACCGGCTGAAGGTCAGCTTCGGCCGCGGCGCCCGCGCCGTACCGGCCGTGCTGGACGTCTCGCTGCAGGTCGAACCCGGCGAGCTCGTCTGCGTCGTCGGCGAGTCCGGCTCCGGCAAGTCGGTCACCGCGAAAACCCTGCTGGGGCTGACGCGTATGCAGGGCGCGACCGTGTCGGGAGCGGTCCACTTCAGCGGCCGGGACCTGCTTACCACTGACGAGAAGCACCTACGCTCGGTCCGCGGCGGCGAGATCGGCTTCGTTTTCCAGGACGCGGTTACAGCGCTGGACCCGGTGGCGCGCGTCGGGGACCAGATCGTGGAGCAGCTGCGGCTGCACCGGCCGCTGTCCCGCCATGCCGCGCGTGAGGCCGCGGTCGCGCTGATGACCCGGGTCGGGATCCCGGACGCGGCCAGCCGGTCCCGCTCCTACCCGCACCAGTTCTCCGGCGGGATGTGCCAACGGGTCATGATCGCCATCGCGCTGGCCTGTGGGCCGCGGCTGCTGATCGCCGACGAGCCCACGACCGCGCTGGACGTCACGATCCAGGCTCAGATCCTGGTCGAGCTGCGGCGGCTGTGCCGGGAGGACGGCATCGGCGTGCTGCTGATCACCCACGACCTCGGCGTCGTCGCGGAGGTGGCCGACCGGGTGGTGGTGATGTACGCAGGTCGGGTCGTCGAGCAGGGCACTGTGGAGCAGGTGTTCGACAGCCCGCGGCATCCGTACACGGTGGGGTTGCTGGCCTCCACCCCGCGGATCGACCAGCCCCGCCGGGCGACGCTGCAGGCCATCGCCGGCACGCCGTGCTCCGCCGCCGGCGCCGGGGACGGCTGCAGCTTCGCGCCGCGCTGCCCGCACCGCTTCGACGCCTGCGACGCGCTGCCGCCGCTGACCGCCGCGCCGGGCGAGCCCGGCCACGCGGCCCGCTGCTGGCTCTCCGACACCCTCCCGCTGCCGCCCACGGTGGCCGGCTGATGGACGCCTCGCGCAGTTTCGAGCCGCTGCTCGAGGTCGAGCACCTGCGGATGAGCTTTTCCGCCACCGGTCGCCGGCGCGGACGGGCGGTGCAGGCCGTCGACGACGTGTCCTTCCGGGTCGCGGCCGGACAGACACTCGGCGTCGTCGGCGAGTCGGGCTGCGGCAAGACGACGCTGTCCCAGTGCATCGTGCGGCTCTTGCGGCCGCAGGAGGGCACCATCACCTTCGCCGGCGCAGACATGACCCGCAGCCCGGAGCGCGCCCTTCGCGCGCTGCGCCGTGACCTCCAGCTGGTCTTCCAGAACCCCTTCGGCTCGCTCAACCCACGCCGCAGCGTCGCGGCCACCCTCGCCAGCGCGATCGCCGCCGGCGGTGACCGGCCGGGCGAGCAGAAGCCGACGGTGGCCGGGCTACTGGCCCAGGTCGGACTGGCCGACCGGCAGGGCGAGCAGTACCCGGGCGAGCTGTCCGGCGGGCAGTGCCAGCGCGTCGCCATCGCCCGGGCGCTCGCGGTCCGGCCCCGGCTGCTCGTGCTGGACGAGCCGGTCTCCGCGCTCGACGTGTCGATCCAGGCGCAGGTGGTCAACCTGCTGGCGGAGCTGCAGCGGGAGCTGGGAGTCGCATACGTCTTCGTCGCGCACGACCTGTCGGTGGTCCGGCACGTCTCGGACCGGGTGGCGGTGATGTACCTCGGCAAGATCGTGGAGATCGCACCCACCGACGAGCTGTTCGCGCGGCCGGTGCACTGGTACACCCAGGCCCTGCTGGCGGCCGTGCCGGTGCCCGTCGTGTCGGCGGTCCGACTCGAGGACCGCCAGCTGCTGCAGGGCGAACCCCCCACGACCGGCCGGGCCACCGCCGGGTGCGTGTTCGCCAGCCGCTGCCCGGCCGCGAGCAGCGTCTGCCAACAGGTCGAGCCGCCGCTGGTGACGTACCCAGGCGGCCGGTCGGCCGCCTGCCACCACCCCCGCAACGTCGAGGCCGCCGACCTGCGCGTTGCGGTGGTTTCGCCGGACAGCCCACGTTCGGCCGGCGGGATGCTCCCCGAGCTCTCCGGCACCCACTCGGAGGTAGGACCGTGAAGCTCGACGTGATCGTCCACAACGCACGGGTGCTCGACCCCGCCGCGGCCGGCCCGCCGCCCACCTCCGTGGGCCTGCTGCACGGCCGAGTCGTCGGGGTTGGCGACGACGTCGCGGACCTGTCCGCGCGGACGACGGTGGACGCCCAGGGCGCTACCGTCATTCCCGGGCTGCACGACGCGCACGTGCACACCACCTCCTACGGGCTGAGGCTGGTGATGCTCGACCTGTCCGGGCTGACCGGGATGCCGGCGCTGCTCACCGCGGTCGCCCGGTACGCCGCCGACCTGCCGCCGGCCGCCTGGGTCATCGGAAGCGGGTACGGCCTCGGGCTGGCGATCGGGGAGCACCCGTCCCGCGCCGCACTGGACGAGGCAGCCGGCGGCCGACCGGTCTGGCTCACGCACTTCTCCGGGCACATGTGCGTCCTGAGCTCCGCGGCGCTCGCGGAGGTCGGCATCACCGCCGGGCAGGCGACCGGTGGCCGCGGCCGGATCGGGCTGGATGCCGCCGGTGAGCCCGACGGGGTGCTCGAGGAGTCGGCGATGGACCTGGTCAAGGCGCACCGGGGCCCCTCGTCGATCGAGGACCTGGCCGCCGCGATCGGCGCCGCGACCCGGGCGTACGCGGCCGAGGGCCTGACGACCTTCGTCGACGCCGGCATCGGCTCGCCGGGGATCGACCACAGCCCCGCCGAGATCGCCGCGTACCAGCTGGCGCGGGAGACCGGCCGGCTGCACGCCCGGGGGCAGCTGATGGTGCACGACGTGGTGCTGCACGCGCTCGGGTCGCATCCCGACGACGCGATCGGGCGGAGCCTCGACCTGGGTC